>Ga0194125_10003504_pt1 | contig 25264 bp, 17 predicted proteins | sample TA2KigC250mmetaG_FD_148626 | JGI IMG/M metagenome (GOLD analysis project Ga0194125, IMG submission 148626) | Freshwater microbial communities from Lake Tanganyika, Tanzania - TA2015034 Kigoma Deep Cast 250m | ecosystem: Environmental > Aquatic > Freshwater > Lake | place: Tanzania: Lake... | reverse complement strand
GTTGTTCTCTCGGCAGCTTTGACACGATTTCGGCCCGCCTGCTTTGCCGAGTACAGGGCTTGGTCCGCTGCTGCACAGAGCAATTTGGTTGTCGGCGGATGGTCACAGACCGAGAGATCGCTCACACCAAAACTTGCCGTGATGGTCGCCGATGGTTGCTCTGGCCATGTCGCAGATTCGAGTTGCTGTCGATAGCGGTCTGTGACATCAACCGCTTCCACCATTGTGGTGTTGGGAAGGATGATCGCGAACTCCTCTCCACCATATCGACAAGGAATGTCGCTGACTCGTCCCCCGCCAAGGATGGTGGAAAAACGCTCGATCACCACATCACCAAAAAGGTGCCCATATCGATCGTTTGTGTCTTTGAAATGATCGATATCAGCCAAGACGACTGTCAGTGGTCGCCCATAGCGCACGGCCTCTGACAACTCTGCAGTAAGTCGCTGATCGAAATACGTCCTGTTCCACAACCCACTCAAACCGTCTATCTGTGCCTTCTGCGCCAAAATAGCGATGAGGTGTTGAACGCGAAGCGCGGATCTCAACCGTGCCTTGAGTTCCACGATGTCGAATGGCTTCGAGATGAAATCGACCGCCCCGAGGTCGAGGCCGCGAACTCGATTGCCTGGGTCATTCGCTGCGCTCACGAATATGACTGCGATGTCTTGCGTCTCTGGGTTTGCCTTGAGACGACTGATCAACTCAAATCCGTCCATCTGGGGCATGTCCACATCGAGGAGAATCACGTCCGGCTTCAGCTCGCTCGCCATACGAAGCCCCTCAAGGGAACTTGTGGCAGAGTGCATCTCGATCCTCTCATTTTGCAAGCGGAGCCGCAGCAAACGGTGAATCAACTCTGAATCGTCGATCGCCAGCAACTTCGGCACCGATGGCTGCATCATCATGTGTTGTCAATCCCACTCACTTGGGTTCGTTCTTTCTGTCGTGCTTCGCTTCGTCACTGATGAACAACTTCCCTCCATCGTCATGACACATGATGTGTTTCACGTCGGGTTGCCGCAAGTTCTATCTGGATGTTTCGTTGGTACCACCCCTGTAGTATCGCCAGAGTGATGCCGCCCAAAGGACTTTCGTCACAATTCCCATGATTCCGCGACAAGCTCCCCGCGATGGACAGATCGGCTTTCTCTACTTCCCACCCATTCGGGTCCAGGGCATTTCCATTGCCGGCGAGCAAACCGCCATTTCCATACCTGAGTACGACATCGCCTTTGATATTGGATTGTGCCCAAGGCCCATTCTGACAGCTCCTTTGATCGCCCTTTCGCATACGCATATGGATCATGTTGCGGGGCTGCCCTACTACTTCAGTCAAAGATTCTTTCAGAAAATGGTGCCTGGAACCTGTTATTGCCCTTTGGAGATGGCAGATCCCATTCGCGAGATGATGCGATCCTGGATTGCCCTTGAGCGCCAAGAAACCCCCCACAACATTGTTGGGATGGCGGCCGGCGATGAGGTGGAGATCAAGCCGGGCATCTGGCTGAGAGCCCACGCATCAAGTCACACCATCCCAAGTCTTGGGTATGCCTTGGTTGAAAAGCGCAAGAAGTTGCGTCCGGACCTGGTTGGTGTTTCTCAGGATGATCTTCGCGATCGTCGAATCCGTGGCGAAGAAATCACGCAGACCATGGAAGTTCCACTGGTCGCCTACTCGGGTGATACGGAGCCTGCGCCGTTTCTCTTTCATGACGACTTCACCAATGCGCGAATCGTCATCTGTGAGTGCACTTTCTACGACCGCGAGCACCGCGATCGTGCGAAGATTGGTAAACATCTCCATATCGAGGACTTGCGTCCTCTGCTTGCTGCATGGAAAGCGGAACACGTGGTGGTTGTGCACGCATCGCGTCGCACACTGCTGTCGTTCGCACGCGAGCGACTCGCTGCGGTTGCTGGTGATCGCCCTGAAGATTCTGTGCATCTGTTGATGGACTTCAAGATGAATCGCAAGAGACTTGAGCAACAGTCCCTTCACTTTGATCCTGTTGCCGGGGAGAGCGGCGAAACAGAAAGTGCCGAAACTTCTGACGCGGGTTGACCATCGGCCAATCGTGTCTTATGTTGGAACGTCCCACTCTTGTGGCACCACTCCATGTCGAAGGCTCCCCTCGCGATCTCAGATATCAAGCCATTGATCGACGACTACCTGCGTCGCCATCACCCCGACATCTGTAGACATTGGTTTCATGAGATCACCGTTTCCTCTGTTGTGGGTGGATGTGTTTCACTGCGCGTCCCAGAGCGAGTGCACCGCCAATATCTGCAGCGATCGTGCATGGCTGCGTTCACAGAAGCAGCACAAGCAGCAACGGGCAAGTTGGTGGCGGTGAAGTTTGTTGGTGATGCGGATGAAATGCCGACGCGATCGCCGTCGCAGCTTGGTGTCACACAGGCGCCAAGTGAGCTTGATGAGCAGCTCACGCTTTCGCCCGATTACACGTTCGATTCGTTTGTGGTTGGTCCTGGAAATCGCCTTGTCCATGCGGCGGCGATTGCTGTTGGCTCAAATCCTGGGCGTGCTTACAACCCACTCTTTATCCATGGGGGCGTGGGTCTTGGAAAGACCCATGTGTTGCAGTCCATTTGTCGGGTCATTCTCCGACAAAGGCCACAGTCACGGATTGGTTATGTCTCTTGCCAGTCATTCTCTGAAATCTTTATGGCGTGTGTGAAAGCGGGTCGCATGCAAGACTTCCGTCACCGCTTTCGAAATCTCGACATGCTGGTCGTGGATGACATTCACTTCCTGTCGAAACGCGAACAGAGTCAGGAAGAGTTCTTCCACACATTCAATTCGCTGTATCAGGCGGGCAAGCAGATTGTGCTCTCATCAGATGCATCGCCCAACGACATTCCGGATCTCGAAGAACGCCTCGTCAGCCGTTTCAATTGTGGGCTCGTCGCTCGCATGGATCGACCGTGTTACGAAACGCGTGTTGCGATCCTCAAGTCAAAGGCCGCGCTTGTTGGAGCACAGATTCCCGAAGAGATCTGTTCCTACATAGCCGCACGCATCGACACCAACATTCGAGAGCTCGAGGGCTGTCTGACAAAGGTGCGATGCTTCGCGCTTGCGAATGATCGGACGATTGATCTTGATCTTGCAAAGGAAGCGCTCGCGGACGACAGCCTTGGCCTCTCCTCTTCAGCACAGCCATCGATCCAGACCATCGCTGAAGCAGTAACTCGGTACTACGACATCCGGCTTTCCGATCTTCTTTCGAAGCGCCGGCACAAGTCCATCTCGATACCACGACAGATGTGTATGTGGCTTGCACGAAAGCACACTCGGTACAGCCTGGAGGAGATTGGGGGCTACTTCGGTGGTCGCGATCACACCACGGTGCTGCATGCCGTACGAAGCATTGGCCAGCGCAAAGATTTGGATCCCGATATCGCCAATGCTGTCAACCGAATTGAGGGCGTGTTCGCTCGTCCGAGCAGTCGCTGATCTTTCGATTGTTTGTGGACAGCTTGTGGAGAGTCTGCCTCTCGGCGATATTCGCTTTCGTTTGTTTTGATCATTTGCTGGCGGATCAAACCCCCCCTCACCGTGCTTGAAATCAAGTTATCGCTTTGCGAATGCGAATCGACAGTCTGCCCGCAGCCATCCGTCATCCCCAAGGCGTTATCTGGCAATATTTTAGCGTGTTTGTTTTGTGTTTTTCCACAAATCGTCAACACAACCACTGTGATGATGATGTTTCTTTCTATTCATCTCGTGATGACTTTATTCGCCTGCTTTGGCAATTCGGACACCAGACAGATGCCCTTCCTCCGATCCGTGCACCGCGCAGGACAGTCCCACAGACGGGACAAGGCAGTCCTCTGCGTCCGTAGACCAAATGAGCGGAACGGTAAGAACCATGGGCTCCGTCTGGGGAACAAAAGTCCCGCAGCGTGGAGCCGCCAAGATCAATAGCCGACCGAAGCACCAGTTGGAGCGATAGAACGAGTTGGTCGATCTGCTCACGTCGCAGCCCAGAGGCACGAGCCTGTGGATGAAGCCGAGCGCGAAAGAGGGATTCGTCCGCATAGATGTTTCCAACGCCGGCCAACACGCGCTGGTCGAGCAGGCACGCCTTCAGCGGAGTCTTCCTGGAATGCAAGCGACGCTGCAAATCAGTCGACTCAACCGAGAGAGCATCAGGCCCCAACTGGCGCCAATGCGCCTCCAGAGCATCGTTGTCGCGACAGGGAATCACCGATCCAAACCGACGCGCATCTCGAAAAGCAAGCGAAGTGCCATCGCTTAAGAGCCAACGAATATGAACATGGTTCTTTTTCGATTCAGGAAGATCCCCAGCCAAGATCTGGCCACTCATTCCAAGACGAATAATCAACCAGCGCCCAGACCGAGCGCCAATCGCCAACTGCTTTCCTTTGCGAAGAACACGATCGATCACACAACCATCGAGCAAGCACTCGGCCGACACAGGCAAGACTCGACCTCTTCGCTGCCCCCGCGGATGAGCCAGCGAACCGACAATGTCACGACGACCAATGTGATCGAGCCGAAATGTTCGTCCAATCAAAAGGCACTCCAGTCCCCTTCGGACACACTCCACTTCTGGCAGTTCAGGCATGCATCAACCCTATACTTCGACAGCGAATCCCGCCATGCAAACAAGCACTACCGACAGACTTCACAGCAGTGATCCAATCGAGGCCGCCGCGGCAGTACACGAAATCTCGCAGGAAATTCGTGAACAGGTGCACCGCGTCATTGTTGGCCAGGATTCCATTCTCGACCAAATACTCCTTTCGGTCTTCTGTGGCGGGCACACCCTCATCGAAGGAGTCCCTGGTCTCGCCAAGACGCTCATCATCTCAACGATCGCCAAAACCTTGTCGCTGGACTTCACAAGAATCCAGTTCACCCCCGACTTGATGCCAAGCGATGTAACAGGAAGTGAGGTCATTCAAGAGGATCGAATGTCTGGGACGAGGGCTCTGCATTTCGTCAAGGGCCCGATCTTCTCAAACGTCGTGCTCGCTGACGAGATCAACAGGACTCCCCCAAAGACACAGGCTGCCTTGCTCGAGGCAATGCAGGAAGGCCAAGTCACCGTTGGCGGACAGACACACGGACTCCCGCGCCCATTCTTTGTGCTCGCGACCCAAAATCCCATCGAACAAGAGGGCACCTACCCGCTGCCAGAAGCCCAGCTTGATCGATTCATGTTCCTTGTACGAATCGGATACCCATCCGAGCAGCAAGAGGTCGAGATCATCAAACGAACGACGGGTGGCACAGCACCCGAACCCAACGAAGTCATTGGCGCCGCGGAGTGTCTTCGCATCCAACAGATTGTGCGCGAGATTCCCGTGGCAGACCACATGATCCACTATGCCCTTCGACTTGTGCGGGCAACAAGACTCGATGGGTCGTCGCCAAAGTTCATTCGAGATTATGTCTCATGGGGCGCAGGCCCTCGTGCGGGTCAGTACCTGATTCTCGCAGCGAAAGCCCAAGCATTACTAAGCGGCGAAAAGCATGTGATGCCGCACCACCTGCATGCAGTCGTTCTTCCAGTCATGCGTCATCGCATCATGCTGAACTTCAACGCTCAGGCCGACGGTATCGACGCAGATCGAGTCGTCCAGGATCTTGTCAAGACCATTCCATTGGATAGTGCGGCGTGATGAATGGCAGAAGTACCCACAACGTCACTGAGAGCTGAGCAGTATCTCGCACCAGAGACGCTGGCCCAACTTGCACCATTTGAGCTTCGGGCAAAGCGCATCGCCGAAGGCCTGATGAATGGGATGCATGTGTCACCACGCAAGGGGTCTGCCACGGATTTCGCATCACACCGCCAATATGTGTCTGGGGACAGCGTTCGCCATGTGGACTGGAAGGTGTTTGCCCGCAGCGACAAGTTGCAGGTGAAGCAGTTTCAACAAGAGACGAATCTCAATGTGGTGGTCTTGGTGGATGGTTCAGCGTCTATGCAGTTTGGAACCCTGACGACGAAGTCCGGTTGGGGCGGCACAAAGGCACAGCGAGGACGAAATGTCTGGACCAAGTATGACCACGCAACAGCCATCGCAGCGGCGATTTCCTTTCTCGCACTTCGCCAGCGCGATCAAGTTGGACTCGGCATTTTTGCTGATGGGATACGGAGTGGCGTTCGTCGCTCAGGCAGTAACGATCACTGGCGATCGGTCGTCAGGTGTTTGGCTTCGGATCCTGTGGATGCTGCGGTGTCGTGGGAGCGAGTCGCCGATCAGGCGGTGAGCCAAAACTCCCAACAAACGCTCTTCATCATCATCTCCGACTTCCTGGCGCCACCCGCGGTCGTTCAGTCGGCGCTTTCAAGGATTGGTCACCGGGGTCACGATGTGATCCTCGTCACCGTGCTCGACCGTGCGGAACGCACCTTCAACATCGATGTGGATGCTGCATTTGTCGGACTTGAGGGAGAACCCAAGCTGGAGGTCGAGACACGGAAGATTCGATCGGCATACCTCGATGAGCTGGCAAAGCATCTTGCCGACATGGACCGCATTGCAAGGAACTTCCGATTCGATATGGAGGTTTTTGACTCACACGAGTCTGTGGGACCAATCCTCTCGTCGTTGTTGGCGCGCCGCGAAGCCATACTGCGGCGGAGAGTCCGCGGATGACATTCGCATCACTTGGCTTGGTTGCTGCGGCAATCGCGGGGACGACCCTGCCGATTCTGATTCATTTCTTTCTGCGCCGCAAACATCGACCTGTGGAGTGGGCGGCGATGGCGCTTCTCAGGCGTGCGCTGGAGCGGACCGCCCGCACACGACAGTTCGATCAGTGGTTGCTTCTGATGGTTCGCTGTCTTCTTGTACTCGCGGCTGGGCTGGCCATTGCCGGCCCGCTCCTCCAGCGATCATTGGCGGACTCCACTGCCTTGCGATCGCAAACTCGTGAGAGAGCGATCGTGCTTGACGACGGTATCGCTCAGCAGGTCGTGCGCGATGGATCAAGCGGATGGGACGAAGCAAAAGAGCGAGCACTGGAGCTGATGACACAGCTTGAACCAGGCGATCGCATCGGAATATTGCGAGGCGTTGGTTCGCGTCCAATCGTGTGGCCGCCATCAAGCGACCTCGATGCGGTTCGTTCAGAATTGATGATCACGACACCTTCATTCGAGGGGTCCAATGTGGTAGCGGCCGCAGCAAGCGCCGCGGAGGGTGGCCGTGATGTCATCGTTCTCAGTGACTTTCGAATGGGATCCTTTGGTGGCTCCACGCGTGAAGCTTCCAAACCGAGACAATCCGAAAGCGCATTGACGGCATCTGGAAAACGTGCCACAACAGTTCTGTTTGATCCACAACAAGACCAACCAGCGAACGTTCAGGTCGTTGCCATCGAAACGCGATCATCGGGTCCGCTTCCGAATCGCGACCAACACCCACTTCGAGTCATGTTGCAACGGGATGGAAACACGCTTCCAGCTTCAAGTTCCACAATCGAAGTTCGGACGGATGGTGGTTCACGAAACACACTTCGTGTGGAGTGGGACAGTGGGCAGGTGCTTGCTCGGGTGGACGGTGCAGTGACATCCCCATCATCTGAAAAGCGCGAAGATCTTGTTGTTGAAGCAAAGCTGTTGGAGGCGGATGGGCAGCCGGCGGACAATGTGGCTTATGGGGTCATCTCTGGGGCGGGATCGATACGAGTACTTCTCCTTGATCGGGCGGTTCCCGATTCATCAAGTGAGAACGAGGACACTCCTGCCACCTGGTTGACGCGTGCGCTTGTTCCTGTCGATGGAACGGATGTCACGGTGGAAGTGGCTGATCCAGCTGCGCTTGATGCGGTTCGCCTGCGAGGGGTACAGGCAGTCATGGTGTTGAGACCCGACAGTATGGATGTGGCCGGATGGAGCGTGTTGTCACAGGCTGTTCGCGATGGAATGGTCGTCTGGATTTTTGCACCAACGAATAAGTCAGTGGTCTGGAGCCCAGACTTCCAAAGAGCATTCTCACTTGGATGGTTGGTCGAGCGATCAAAGAAAGAACAAGAAACACCTGACAACAACGGATTTCCCGCGCGCAGAATCGAAGCAGGACAAACACCCCACCCCTTATTGGCGCAGCTCGGATCGGAACTCGACATACTTCTGCAACCCGTGGTGGTCAATCAATCGCTTGAGATTCGCGTACCCACCAACACGGCCGAAGTACTGCTTTCACTCAGCGATGGATCACCCCTTTTGGTTCGTGCGCAGCCCTCCGACTGCAGAGGATCTGTGCTCCTGATGTCGACCGCGCTCGTCACAGAGTGGACATCACTACCAACGAAGCCCCTGATGGTTCCCTTGGTGCAAGAGGTCTTGAGGCAGTCGATCGCTCGCATTGAACGCGCGACCATTCAACAACTTGGCGGAACCGTGAGCGTGGCCGGAGCGGTCACCCTCGAACCAATGATGTGCGCATCCCTGTTTGGAATGCCCGAATCACGCACAATCGCATTTGATTTCGAAGGAAGAGCAACACAGCCAATCCAAGTCCCCGGCGTCTATCAGGCACTGGACACACGTGGCCAACGAGTCTCCTGGGTGGTTGCGAATGTCGATCTACTTTCAACATCTATTCGCCCAACTCCAAGCGGAGAAGCAGTGGCTCTTTTCGAGGGGTTTGATGCCAAGCTCCCAGAGCCACCAACCATGGATAGGGTGATTGCAGCTGCACCTGGCGTACCGATCGCGAGGGAAGACGAGTCTGAATTGCCGGTGGCCCCAGCATTGGATGGTGTTTCTCTTGCATCATGGTTCTTCGTTGGCGCGCTGATTTGTTTGCTCTTTGAGTCATGGCTCGCGCGCAGAGCATCAGCCGGGGCAACATCACACGCTCTCTTTGGAGCTCGGCGATGACAACACAAAGCGTCCTTCGGTGGCTTTTTGGCATTGACGTGATTCCGAATGATGCCACGGGACTTGAGTTTGCTTGGCAACATCCGTTGGATGCGTGGATGTGGTTGTTGGTGGTCATTCTCTCAGTCGCGGTTGCGGTGTTTGGCTATCAAGGGCTGGTGGGAAGTCGCCGCGTTCGGTCCGTTCTTGGCGTGCTCCGATTTCTCACCATTGTTTTCCTTGTCGTGTTGTTCTCGGGCCCGCTGCTCCGTCTTCCAATTCTTGAAAACAAGCCCGACTGGGTTGTGGTGCTTGTGGATCGCAGTCGAAGCCTTGAGATCGAAGACGCACCCACATCAAACGGAAAACGCCAAACACGAGAAGCGCAAGCGAGCGAAGTCCTGGCAGATCCAGTGTGGAATCAAGTGACAGACGGGCGTGTCGTCGTCTGGATTGGATTCGATGGAACCACCCGCGAGATTTCACCAATCGAGCCAGGACCTGCGGATGGATGGGACACAGATATCGGAATGCCGATCGATGTGGCGCTGAGTCGTCTTGCAGGACGCCCAGCGAGTGGCATTGTTTTGATCAGTGATGGACGTGCAACCAGACCACTGGCGCCAGGCACACTTCGGCAGTTGCAGGCACGCGCCATACCGCTGTTCACCATTCCGCTTGGAGCCTCGGAAGCGATCATCGATCTTGCGGTGGCCGAAGTGACAGCGCCAGCAAGTGCATTTGTGCGCGATCGATTGCCCTTGACGGCGGTCGTTCGATCAACGGGTGGTTCAATCCGTGGCTCGGTGCAAGTCGAACTGGTGAACGAGTCGACGGGACAAGTCGTCGACACCGTTGAACTGACGGATTCTGACTTCACTGAAGGCAGGAGTGAAACGGTTTTGACTGCGGCTGGCGACCGAGCTGGGCCGAATACTTGGCGAGTCAGGGTTCGAGGTTCGGGCAGTGATCTGGTTTCAACCAACAACGAAGCACTGGTCACGGTGGATGTTGTGGATCGTCCCTTGCGTGTTCTCTACATCGAGGGATATCCACGGTGGGAATACCGCTATCTGAAGAACATCCTTGTGCGTGAAGAATCGTTGGAAAGTTCTGTCATGCTGCTCTCTGCAGACCGAGATTTTGCACAGGAAGGCAACGCACCACTGGAGCGCCTGCCTCGGATACGCGAGGAGTTTTCGGATTTCGATCTCTTTGTGATGGGCGATGTACCAAGCGGAAGCATTTCAGAAGCGCAGGCGGATGAGATTCGATTTGCTGTCGGCGATCGTGGGGCCGGGCTGTTGTGGATTGCCGGCGAAAGATCAACACCAATGTCTTGGCGAGGCACACCACTCGATGATCTGCTCCCCATGCGATCAAATCCAGAGCGACATGACGAGCGCATCCATATGCAGCCAACACCAATGGCGAGTCGCGTCGGCGTACTTGGTCTTGGGGAGGATGCACGAAGCCCTTGGCCCTCAGCATTGTCGGAGGATGGAAGCCGGGGACATTTGGAGTGGGCACAACGGATCGACATGAGCACCCTCAAACCATCTGCGGAGGTCCTTGGCCTTGCGCGCAGTGCGTCAGGAGCAACATGGCCGCTCGTGATCGCCATGCGATACGGTGCCGGTCAAGTGGTGTATGTGGGGACTGATGAGACGTGGCGATGGCGGCATGGCGTCGGAGAGTCGTATCAGGAGCGTTTCTGGATTCAGTTGATTCGAATGCTCTCTCGAGGAAGCGCCCCAAACTCGAGTGACCCTTTCCAACTCTCGGTAGAGCCAAGGAGCCCCGAGACAGGTCTATCGTCCATCATTCGCCTTGATGCGCGCGAGTCGGTCGTTGCAGATACGGCAGGTGATGCACCCCTTGAGGCCCAAATTGAGGAAATGGAAGGTGAACGGCGTGGTTCACGGACCGTGGTTCAACTTGTGCGTGAGGGAAGTGGTTGGATCGGAAATTGGACACCAGTGTCCGCGGGTCGGTGCCGCATACGAGTTGATTCAGCGCGGACCGGGACACGGGAAGTCATGGTCGACGTGGTGAGGCGCGACATTGAGCTGGGGCAACCACAGGCTGACCACATGTTTCTTGCCGATCTGGCGGCACGAACTGGTGGAACGATGATTCAGCCGGACCAACTGCAACGTCTGAGGCAAGTGCTTCCCAAGCGCTCATCCGTATCTGAGCGTGCAATTGTTGATCCGCTTTGGAACAGCCCCGCAGCGATTCTGCTGATGTTTGTGTTGATCTTTGCAGAACTTGTTGGGCGCCGTTTCTTGCGTCTGGCGTAGGATTTTCAATACTTCATCATGTCCGATGTCACCACCCTGATCCGCAATCTTGATGCGGCGGCTCGTCGTATCAGAACCGTCCGTGTTGGCGCCGCGCTGACAGCGATGGCAAGGGCCATGATCGCCGTGGCCTCAGGGTGTGTGCTGCTTGATGCTGCATTCCGTTTTCCATCCATCATGCGCTGGTGTGTGCTCGGCGCACTTGTGGCGTTTGGCATCTGGCGCTTTCGCAAAAAGGTGCGTCCAGCGTTGCTGCCGGCACCCGGGCGCGTCCACCTTGCCCTTGAACTGGAGCGTCAACTTCCAGCGACATGCGGCATCGTTGCATCTGGAGTGGAGTTCTCGACTGATCCAGGTTTGCAACAGAATCCATTCGCCAGAGCTGTGGCGCAGTCCGCGGCTCATCAGGTACCAGATGATGCAGTACGCGCTCTTGTTCGGACCAAACGGCTGAATCGTGAATTGCAATTGTTGGCGCTCCTGGGGGCTGTGTGGGTGGGCGCCTTCCTTGTGGCACCACAACTCGCAGCGACGGGTCTGGTTCGATTTTGCGCCCCCTGGATCGCTTTGGAATGGCCGGCGCGAACCGAATTGCGATCCGCGGTGAGCAACACACATCACCCACGCGAGATCGCACTGCCACTTGCAGTCGATTTGGTGCGTGGCAATGTCGATGAGGACCCTGTGTGGGTTCGACTTCGGCGTTTGCGTGGCGAGACGACTGGACCATGGGAGCGGATCGCGATGGTGCACCAAGGCCAGCGCCGCTTTGAGCGAATGGTCGAAGCCGGCGTTGATGCCGTCGAGTTTCAATTCTTGACCACCGAAGTGGAGACGCCGATTCAAAGAATCGATCTACGTGAAGCACCGGGCATCGTGGAGGCCTCCATTGTGGTGAATCCACCCGCGTATGCATCGACACTGCCCATCATTCGTCAATCACTCGGTGACTGCACGGGTCGGCGGGGTCGTTTACTGGAGCCGGTGCTCGCCGGATCCACCTGTGCGGTGACAATCCGACCGACGAGCTCCGCGCGTGTCCCAGAGGACTCCGATGACGCCCGAGCTGCGTGGGTGAAATCCTCGATCGAGTGCACACATCCAGATGGCAAGCTTGCAGAAGCACCCGAAGATCTTCGGCTTGTTCAGGCTGGTGATGCATGGACCCTCCTGTGGACTGCGCGTGCAAGCATCGTGTTTGATTGGATTCTGCGTGATGAGTATCAGGTTGCCAATGTCACGCCGATCGAGATAGCGGTCGATGTGCGGACCGATCAACCTCCCGAACCACGGATGACAATGCCCGAATCGGATCAGACGGTTCTCCAAAGCGCCTCGATACCGCTGAGGGGTGTGGTCCGTGATGATGTGGGCGTTTTTGAACTGCACATCGATGCGTCACTTGGCACAACCTGGCAACAGCGTTTGACCAGCACAGCAGGCGATGGCCAACGAGAAGTCGAAGCAGCGACCACACTCGACGTGTCTTCGTCGGGCGGTCAACCAGGCGATGTGATTGAAATCGTCGCCGTTGCCGTGGACACCATGGAAACGGATGGACTTCGACGCGCACCAGTCCGCTCAGGGCCTCGTCGTTTGAAGATCATAAGTGATGAGCAGTTCTCCGAGGAAACGCGGGGCATGTTGGCCGCGATTCGCCAAGCGGCCCAAAGAGCTGGTGAACGCCAGCGCAGCCTCATCGAGCGTGACGATGACGCTTCTGCCGAAGTCCGTCCGCAAGCAGAAATTGGCGAGCGCATCAATGCGCTCACCAGAATGCTCGCATCGCTTCGTACTCGGCTTCAACAGAACGTCGCAGAAGACGATGCCACCGAAAGCCTGCTTGATGCAGCGGGCGATATCACTGAGGTTGCACAAACACAAAGTGATCGTGCGAGGGATGCATTGCAAGAGGCAGCCAAGCAAGGTGCAGAAGCCTCAGAGTCTGGTGAAGTGACGGGACTTCTGGAGCAAGCAAAGTCGGCACAACAAGAAGTGGACTCGGAGATCACCGATCTCTCAGAACTGCTCGACCGCGACCGAGAATCATTCGCCGCCACCCAAAGGTTGCAACGGGTGGCAGAAGCGATAGCCAAAGCTGATATGGAACGTACGCGCGCAGCAGCAAAGACAATTGGACGAAGCGAGTCAGAGCTCGGTTCAGAAGAGATTGCGGGGCTTGAGCGAGCTGCTCAAGCAACACGCGATGCAGCACAAGCCGCACGTGAGGCGATGGAAGATCTTCGTCAGCGTGCAGAGCGTGTGAGCGGCGACGATCCTGAGCGTGCGCAGAGCCTGCGACAAGCCGCGCAGCGTGGCGAGAGCGAATCGCTGCAATCCCGGATGGATCAAGCCGAGCGTTCAACCCGCGCAAACAAAATGGATGCCGCACAACAGGCATCGGCCAGTGCACTGCAGACGGTGCAGCGCATGATGCAGGACCTTGAGGAGAGTGACATCAGCCGTGCTCAGTCACTCAAACGGAGATTGGCAACAGTCGCACAAGCGCTTGAGCAGATCATCCAAGAAGCGCAGAGTGCCCAGGAAAGTGTTGTGAGCCTAGTCGCGGCGGGTGCGGAGGAAGGGGCAGCGGGGTCTTCAGCCGCTGCCCGCCAGGCATCGGATGTCGCAGTAAATGCGGCAGCCATCGCAGATCAGGCTCGGCTGGGTGGATCAAGTCTGCAGCGAATTGTGAGGCTTGTGGAACGGGGTTCAGAAGCCGAAATCCGTGCTGCAGATGCACTCGCGTCGTCACCCCTGGATGTTGGAATTGCGCAAGAGCAAACCACTCGTGCCACACAGCTCTTTCGCGAGGCACTCGACGCGGTACGCCAGCAGGAGCAGCGCACAGAAGAGCAGGAGCGGCAACAGAGAGCTCAGGAACTTGCCAAGCGGTTTACAGAACTCGCGGATCGTCAGGAGGGCGTATGGACGGCTTCGAGTTCACTTGTTGGAGTCGCTGGTGATCGTCGTGCTCTTGTCGAAGCGAGACGACTCAGTGTCGATCAGGAGCGAATTGGCCAAACGATTCGTGAAATCTCGGATGGGTCAGATGATGTCAAAAAGTCTGCTGCATTCGTGGAGGCACTCGATGTGGCGCGTGCAAGTTCTTCGGATGCAGCTGAGGAGCTGCGGAAGGGCCTTCCGACGCAATCGACGACCGATGCTCAGCGCGAGGTGCTTCAGACAGTTCGTGAGATTGCAGAAGCCCTTGGGCAGTCAGGAAAGAAGAAGAAGGATCCATTTGCAGATGAGGGCAATCAAGCTGGCGGCGGTGGAGGCGGTGGTGGAGGGAGCGGTGGTGACAAGCCGGCGATTCCGCCCCTGGCGGAACTCAAGGTGATCCGTTCGCTGCAGCAGCGCATCTATGACCGCACAAAGAGTGCAGGTGGCACCGCCGGGCAAGTGGAAAGAGCGGCTCAATTGATGAGGCGACAAGAGTCACTGGCATCGCTGGCCGATGAGTTGCGCCGTGAAGTGGAGAGGCAGATGCAGGAACGCGCTGCAACCGTCATTCCACCAAAGGAAGAACAGCGTGACGATGAAGATGCCAACAATGGAAAGAACGAGGTAGCACCATGATGGGCATCGTGGCGAGGAGTCCTTGGATTGCGGTGTGTGTTGCCACATCATGTGCATTTGCGCAGGTTCCCCAAACCAATCCAACACCACCTGTGCCGACGAGTACACAAGATCCGAAATCCCCCCCACCAAACGAAGAGCGTTCACTTGATGAACTGCTGGGTATCGGTGGTGGTGATGGAACGAAATCCGCACAAGAGAGTGCGCGCGATCGGTCGAGCAACCTGAAGCGTGTTTTGACTGAGCAGGAGGCAAAGAACACACTCGAGGCTGCGATTGAGGGAATGAGACGGAGCGGAGCGTTGCTCGGAGACCGAGATTTCGGTACAGCGGTCCAGCGCGTGCAAGAGGATGTGCTTGCTCGACTTGACGCGTTGATCAACACGGCGGAGCAGCAGCAACAACAGCAACAGCAGTCCAGCTCAAGCAGTTCCTCTTCTAGCCAACAGCAACAACAGCAACAGCAGCAGCAACAACAGCAGGGGCAACAGGGTGGCAAAGATCAGAAGAAGGGCGAGACGGCTGAACAGGCCGCCGAACGCCGTCGCCGCGAGGAAGCGCAGCGCCGTGCAGCTCGTCAGGGTCGAGAGGGAGAACAAGGAAAGGAACAGCGCCAACAGGGCGGTGATGGGAACAACCCAGGCGAGATGCCTGAGCAAGTGGATCCAATTGAGGGTGGCGCTCTTTCAGAGACAGACTCAGAGTGGGGCAACCTGCCACCGCGTACACGCGATCTGGTGCAGCAAGGCATTCGGGAGAAGATGTCTGCTGTCTATCGACGATGGACGGAGGCCTACTACCGCCGCATCGCAGAGGAGGCACGAAAATGAGGGAGAACACCTCCGTTTGTGCCGTGTCATGGCCGCATTGGCCGGCAGCATTGCTGCTGGGCAGCATGGTTGGAGTGTTGGCAATGGCATCGCAAGATGCGAAGCAGAGTGTGCAAGGTGCTTCAGATCCGAAGGAGCAAAGAGTGGTGGCCGCAGGTGCGGAGAACAAACCTGCGGAAGATGAGATCAACCCCGCGCAGCAGAAGGCGATCGAGCGCGGGCTTGCATACCTTGCAGAAGTTCAGAATGACGATGGATCATTTGGGCGAGGTCGCTATGGGCGTCATATTGCCGTTGCAGCTCTTGGTGGTCTTGCCTTTATGGCCGATGGCAATGTGCCAGGGCGTGGACGCTATGGCGAACAAGTGGCGAAGGCTCTGGAGTTTGTGCTACGAAACACAGCAGAGAGCGGTCTGCTCGCAACCGACGGAACAACTGGTCCGATGTATGGCCATGGGTTTGCCACCCTATTCCTGGGCGAGATCTATGGAATGAATCCAAGTGATGCTCGGGTACGCGATGCTCTTGTTCGTGCCATCGATTTGATCATCAACAGTCAGAACGATGAAGGTGGTTGGCGCTACAACCCCGTTCCTTTTGATGCGGACGTTTCGGTGACGATTTGTGAGGTGATGGCACTTCGAAGTGCGCGGAATGCCGGCATCAAAGTGCCGCGTGAATCGATCGATCGCGCGGTTCGCTATGTGCGTGATTGCCAGAACCCCGATGGTGGGTTCCGTTACATGCGGCAACCAGGAACGAGCGCATGGCCACGTACAGCAGCGGGTGTCGCGAGTCTGTTTTATGCCGGCATCTATGAGGATGACTCCATTGAACGCGGTTTGGACTACCTCGATAACAACGCAGGCGTTGGTGCGATGGGTGGACCGCAGTCTCAGGCTCACTACTACTACGGGCAGTACTACACCACGCAAGCGATGTATCTCGCAGGTGGCGAACGATGGCAAAGCTGGTGGCGCCGAGCACGAGCCGAGCTCGTTGAAGAGCAGAGTGCGGATGGGTCGTGGGTGGATCATCAAGCGGGCGAGTCCTATGCGACATCGATGGCACTTATCGTGCTCCAGATGCCAGGTCGATACCTTCCGATCTTTCAGCGCTGAATCATGTTTGCCGTTCTTCTTGCATCTCTTCTCGCGGTCACCCAGTCGCAGACAGTGCAGGCACCAACTGAGATTGATGTGCTTGTCGCAAACGGGTCATGGCAAACTGGAGTTCTGGACCCGGCCGGGGCCGTCCGGGGACCAGATGGATCGGACTTGTTGAAGGGCGCGATCGGTTGGGTTCCAAGGCGCGAGACTGCGGTCAAGCAGCGTCGTCCACTCGGGGTCATTCAACTTGCCGATGGACAAGTGTTGGTTGGATCATTCGGAGGATTTGCCGCAGTGGAGAGCGGCAGCGTCTCTCGCTGGAAGCACAGTGGACTTGGAAATGTGTCGATTCCACTTGACCAAACGGCTCTGATTCAGTTCGAGCCACTCCTGACCACTCTGGTGGCTTCGGACTCGGACGTGATTCTGCTTCGAAATGGCGATCGAGTCAGTGGATTCGTGAAGTCAGTTGGAACCGAGGTCGAGATGGAAGTTCAGGGCAGCGTGCAGCCAGTACCAGTCGAACGTATTGCTGGCATGGCTCTCGTACACGCCGAGCAGAAGGGTGGACCGCTCCGAGTGTGGCTCAACGATGGATCGGTGTTCGATGCGGCGCAGATCGATGGCGGATTCGCCGGCGGCTTTGCCTTGCGAGGGCTGGCGCTCGTGGCAGGAAGATCGAATTTGCCGCTGACAGTCGAGGATATTGACGGTGTCGCATTGCAACCGGCACGGCTTCAATCATTGGCTGACCAAGCACCTCGCATCGAAGATGCAAATGCTCCCGCACTTCCACGCTCACATCAGGAACCGCCGCGAGTCACAGATGGGCGGAGTGCCCCCCTCTCCGCGGCGACCATCACCCTTCGGGGGCCGATACGGCTCATCTATGAAATCCCCGAGGGCTTCACCACCCTGTCGGCCATTGCCGAGATCCCGCTCGCATTTCGTCGGTGGGGAGATGTGGTGTTGGTTATTCGGCAGGGCGGAAAGGAACTGCTTCGTCAGCCGATGTCGGGCAGCAATTCCCGTCACTCGATCGCGCTGCCAATTGTCGCGGGTGAGCTCGAAATCGAGGTTGAGGAGGCTCGTCATGGGCCAGTCGGCGACACTGTCATTCTCACTCGGCCCCTGCTCCTCAATACCAACTGATTTCGGCTTCAAAGTCAGCCGAGTATCCGTCGCATTCCAGATATAGCGATCACCCCCCCATCGCCCTACGTGGAGTCGACCAGCGTCATCCACCAGCACTGCACACGCATGGTCTCGCGCCGTCACAAGTCGCAGCGAGTCATCCATCAACTCCCTCCAGCGATCGCTCCGCCAGCGCTGTAGTCCCGTGGATTGGAGAACGATGGGCGCACGAATGTGCTCAACAAGTGCTGCTGCGGCTGGCTGAAAGCTGCCGTGGTGAGGCAGTTCAAGGACGTGGATGTTTTGAAGTGATTCGCCGCCAGATGCAAGAACGTGTGGGCAACCCTTTCGCGCAAGATCCCCAGTCAACAAGATGGACAGATCGTCAGCATCGATGCGTACCACCAGACTTCCATCATTCGCATCCAGCGCAGGATCATCGGAAGAGGGATGAAGCACAGTGACCTTCACAACACCCCAGGATGCAATATCACCCAGCCGCATGCAGTGCAGGGGTACGCGCGCGTCTGCCACCGCCTGAAGAGCTGCAGCGACTGGTCCGCCACTCTGTTCCGCCCAACGAAGAAACGCATCGGTGACAACGACTTCTCCCACATCGATACCACGCACGATCTCGGGAAGTGCACCGAAGTGATCCAGATTCGGATGGGAGATGAATAGACAATCTATGCGCTTCACACCCAGCGCAAAGAGCGCAGGCAGGATCGTCCGTGAACCGATGGCCGTTGCTCCAAGACTGCCGCAGTCATAGAGAACACAGTGCTCCCCACAGCGAATCAGATAGCAGGAGCCATTCCCGACATCCAACATGTCGATTCGGCTGCGCCACGGGATTTCATCGTCGACGGTCCAACCACGTGCCGGCGTTGGAAGCGCCCCTGGCCACTGCGCAGTCTCGCGCGCAATATGCAGCACTGCCCGAGCATGCAACACGGCCACGCGTCCGATTGCACGACCCCCCCACGACCAAACTGGATCTGTGGCGACCGCGACGTTCGCGAGGACAACCATCGACGCAAAGATGGGGGACAAGAGCAGTGTGCATGGAATACAGAGAAGTGGAACCGATCCAAAGTGCATCCAGATCACCGGCAGTGTCGCGGTCCACGCACCAACCGCCGCGCAGAGAGGCTGGAGTGCGCGTCGAAACAACACCATCATGAGGTGTGGACCAGCAAGAACACTGTTCACCCACCTTTGCACAACATGGCTACCGATGCGAAGGCCAAGGATTGCCGCGAAACTCAGTTGCAATCCCGGATCATGTGCCGAGAGTGGATCTGCGATCAGCAGCAGTCCGAGGCTGATTGCCAGAACAACCCAAAATGGCATCCGCCGCCCCCAGATACCGGTCAGCGCCACGCATCCACCCATCCACGCGGCGCGGAGCGAAGAGATCTCAGGCTCAATGGAGAGCGCGAACAGGGCAGCCAGTCCGAGGAGCACAACACTCACAAGTTGTTGCGGAGTGCGAAAGAAGCCAAGACAGCACATCACGGTGCCCGAAAGCACTGCAAAGTTGAAACCAGAAATTGCCACAAGGTGCTGGATGCCGCACGCGGCAAACAGTCGACTCACACCACGAAGTCCCGGTAGAGAAGCACCCGTTGTGGATGCAGCGACGAGAGCCGATGCATCCAGTTGGTCGCTGGCAATGATGCGCCGAAGCGTTTCATCAACTGTCCCACGCCAACGCGCGACCCAAGCCGCGGGGGTATCCGCTTGCCCACACGAATGGATGAGGGCAGCGGTTTCCACGTGCAGCGAGCCAGCGATGCGGCGGTCACGAGCCCAACACGCCATATCGAATCCGCCAGGATTCCTCGGCGGTCCGAACCCACTCAGCCAGCCGCGAATACTGATCCTTTCGCCCGGACTGCATGGAACTGCGCTGGCAGAAACAACAACCTGCACGGTTGCATTCACGGGCGATGTATCTCCCCCATCGACAGAACAGCTGGCGTGAAGCAGGAACCGTGTGGACGGCTCGTCTGGAACAAAACGAGCGAGTACATCTTCATCCAGTGCTCCACAGGCAATCAGCTCGCGGCGGAAAGCACGCTCATCCGTACGCGGAGTGGAGACGACAATCCCTTGGAGATGAACCAATCGCCGCCGCGTGAAGTCCACTGTGCCGCACCTGGCCAATACGGAATCCCACTCCACCGCATCACGAGCAACAGAGAGCCATCCGCCAAGGGCACACAGTGCGATCAACATCCAAAGACCAATCCATTGCCTTGCGACAATCCAAAGGATGATCACACCGATTGCTGCTATCAGCGCAAGGAGTGCGATGTGATGACCACTCGGTAGGTGGAGGGTGCCAATCCAGCAGCCGCAGAAGAGTGCGACCGCTGCAATTGGAAACAGCGGCACGCGCTGAACATGCCCAACCCCCGACTGGCGCAACATGTCCGCAAGCTAGGGCGCGGCCAAGCGCGCCTTCTTGGTCATCCCAAACTTCAGTTCCCTGGCAAGTTGTTGGAAACAGCGAACGGCAAGTTTGCCGATCGCACCCCTTGATGCACTTCTTGGAGCAGGTCGCGGCGCAATCTCACCACGTCTGAAGAAGGTCCCCACACATAGACCAACCAGACAACACCAAGTGCAGTGATGTCATGAATAAAAGCGTCAGGCGATTCGGTGGATCGGCCCTGCACCTGCTGCGCTGCACGCACGAGCACCTTCTGCGCCGTATCAGAATCAACCCCATGCTCGAGTACCACCTGTACTTCGACTCGCCGCAATGGATGGGAACTGTTGTTGGTGATCACCGCACCGAAGATCATGCTGTTTGGAACGAAGATTCTCCGATTGTCGGTTGTGTCAATTGTCGTCGAGAAAAGGTCGATTTCATCCACTGTGCCAAACTGGCCAGCGGCTTGAATGGTGTCGCCGATCTTGTAGGGTCGAAAGACCATCAGCATCACCCCCGCAGCAAAGTTCGACAGTGTTCCTTGGAACGCAAGGCTGACGGCAAGGCCAACGGCACCAAGCAGCACGGAGAAACTGGCGGTCTCGAACCCAAATCGGTTGAGTACAAAAGTGACTGCAATAATCAGAATGAGCCAGCGCGTCAGCTTGGCAAAGAAGCGTGCGAGTGTCGTATCGATCTCCGAGCGTTCGCATGCACGCAGCACGATGCGTCGGCTCCATGTCGAGAGGAAGTACGCAATGATCAGGATGATGCAAGAAGTGATCAGGGGTGTTGCGTACTGCTGGATGAGCACGAGCGCTTCGCGGGTGGCGGCGGAGTCGGCAGTCGGAGGTGCGGGAGAAGCGTCGGTCATGGTTGGGAAGAGGATAAGAGGCAGTGATATTCATGCGCTGCGCGCAACAGTGATAAGGCGTTCAAGTGCGGCTCCCGCAGCACCTGATGCGATGGACTTTCGAGCGAATGCTGTCCCCTCCGTCAGGTTCTCAGCACAACCACCAGCCACCAAAGCGGCGGCGGCATTGATCACGCTCATTTCCATGGCAATCGACGCTGCGCGGCCGGAAAGAACATCGCGAAACAGTTGGGCAGCCTCGGGAAGGCTCGTAGGTGAAACCGAAAGTGGATTGCCGTGCCGAACGCCAACCGACTCAGGCGTGATCTCACGCATATGGACGGAGCCGCCTTGTGCAGTCCGTTTTACCTCTGCCAGCAGTGTCGATGCACCTGTCGTCATTTCATCGAGTCCATCGAGACCGTGGTAGACGAGCGCATGTTCGGTGCCGAGTTCACGAAGAACGGAAGCGATCAGTGGAACGAATGCTCGGTCATACACGCCCACGACCTGCCGACGCGCATACGCCGGATTGGTCAGAGGTCCAACGAGATTAAAAATCGTTGGAAACCCGAGTGCCTTGCGAATGGGCATGGCATGTCGAGCTGCTGGATGGTGGTTTGGGGCGAAACAAAACGCGAAGTGCGCTTGCTCGAGGCACCTGCGCTGACCTTCGAGTCCCAGTTCAAGTGGCAAACCGAGCACTTCAAGGACCTCCGCAGAACCACGCCCCGTCCGCGATCGATTCCCGTGCTTTGCAACATGAACGCCTTGTGAAGCCGCGATGATCGCCGCGAGTGTGCTGGCGTTGAACGCCTTCGGCGCTCCCCCCGTTCCGGCTGTATCAAGGATGCGCGAAGGATCGATGGAAGTCTTGAGTGCCGTGACATGGGAACGCATGACCAAAACTGCACCCGTCAACTCTTCTACGGTGGGTAGCCGGCGTGCGAGCAGTGCCAGCAGCGCGCCAACCTCGGCGGGATGGGACTGCCCCCCCATCATCTCGCCAAAGGCTGCCTGCGCTTGGTCGATCGTCAGCGTTTGTCCAGAGATCAACAGTCGCAGGAAGGGCGTGAGATCGCCCGGCCTTTCTTGCCGTGGAAACTCACTCGGCTGCAGTGGTGTGACTGGCGTTCCCATGCAGAAGTGGAGATGCTACGGGGGTGATCGCATCCATCGTTCACCAAATGAGTCCCATGGCGGTCGAGATTTCGCCGGGTGTCGGTGTGCGTTGGTATGGACTTTCCTACATGCTGGGCTTTCTGTGTTGCTGGCTGCTGCTTCGAACACTCGCGAAGAGCGGACGAATCCTGCTTTCGACCTCGCAAGTTGCGGATCTTTTGACCTACATCATCATCGGTGTCGTTGCAGGCGGGCGCCTCGGTCATGTGGTGTTCTATGAACCGCGCCTTCTCATCACGTTTCATGAGGGATTGCCTTGGTGGGGTCTGCTCGACATTCACAAGGGAGGCATGGCCAGTCACGGGGGCATCATCGGCACGGTGGTTGCCGGCGTCGTGTTCGCGCGACGGTATGGAATCTCGATTGCACACGTGATTGATTGCATGGCATTCGCCGCTCCACCCGGCCTTTGCTTCGGGCGACTTGCCAATTGGGTCAATGGCGAACTCTGGGGAAAGGCGCTGCCTGCATCGATGCAGGCAAATCCGCCTTGGTGGTCTGTGAAGTATCCGCAGGAAATTTTTGATCCCAACTTCCCAGTGGAATCTCTCCAACCGCTCGCACCACTCGTTGATCCAGCAGTGCCACTACCGAGCGCCATTGTGGAGGCCGCATACAACCACCGCGAAGATGTCATCGTGAAGCTTGAGCCGTTGCTGACCGCCTACTGGCCCAACAACTTTCTTCAGGCAGCAACGGATGGCCCTCTGTTGTTTGGAGTCCTCCTCCTCGTGTGGTTGCGACCGCGCCGCCCCGGCATCATCGCAGGTGCATTCCTGGTCACATATGGTGCTGCACGGCTTTTGAGTGAGCAGTTGCGTCAGGCCGACGACAACGTCTTCATGATTGGTGTTCTCACGCTGCCGATGCTGTTGTCCATCGGCATGATGCTGCTTGGTACAGCCGTGCTCTGGAGCATCAGTCGCTCGAATGCCCCCCGCATTGGTGGACTCTTTCCCCTTAGCGGTCGTACACAGTTACTGAATTCGCCCACTCCGGCTCCCAAAGCCTGAAGCCACCGACGAAAGCATTCGCATTGTCGCCCAGCCTGCAGTTGGCCGGCATCTCCTTGAGGTTTGCCGCGTTGCCCCCGCCAATGACAACGTAGTCGGGCAAGAGTGCCGCAGAGAGAATCTCAACGGTCTTATGGACATTCTTTTCCCAGCGCTTTCGTCCATTCTTCTTGAGCGCCCCCTTCCCAACGTAGTCCTCAAATGTGCCCCCCTTTTTGAATGGCATATGCGCGAGTTCCGTCGGAACAATCACATGCTGACAGATGAGGCACGACCCGAGCCCAGTTCCAAGGCCGAGAAAAAGCATGCGTCCCCCGTCATAGGAGCCGACCGCCTGCATGGCAGCATCATTGATCACCTTGACTGGTTTTGAAAAACCATTGTCGTAGTCAAACTCCGTCCATCCTTTGCCAAGATTGATGGGATCATGCGCGGGCTGATTCTTCACGATGGGCGCTGGCAACCCAATTGAGACGGTGTCGTAATCCCAGTCCTTCGATAGATCCTTGACGCCGTCGAGCATCTGCTGAGGCGTGAGCGTTGGTCCGGAGGCGAACGCGCGCTTCTGTGGATCGGAGGCGATTCGAATCTTTACATTCGTTCCACCAATATCGATTGCTAACACCTTCGTTGCCATACTGAGAGTGTACCGTGAAAAAGCTGGATTTTGTTTCGCAGACAGCACGGCATGCAAGGAAACGGCGTGCCGGCAAAGTCATTTCACCGCGACAAGCGCAACTGGTAAATGCACCTCGCTCCACTTGTCAGCATTGCGAATACCCGGTCCGTTGTACGAAAACTGTCGCGGCTCGCCGACGACCGTCCAGCCTGGATGTGCGTCGAGCCACTCGCGCAGGAGGCGCAGTCCCTCATTCGTCCGCTTCATGCCATAGGCACCCTTCAGTCCGATACTGAGGACTGTCACGGGCTTCGTATCGACTATTGCAATCTGACCGTCCTTGCCAACTGGTCCGAGTTCAGCCTCTCGGTACAAAAAGGACATTGTCCAGTTTCCCTTTCGATCATCGAGCAGGCCATCGGTCTCACGAGTCATCTCGCGGTAGTCCATCTCGACCGGACTCGTCATCGCGATCTCACGTTCCTTGATGTGATTGAAGAGTGGCCAAAATGCACCAAACGAACCGACGCCAGAGTTTCCCGTGGATGAAAACTCGGCGCGGCGCACAGAGGGATACGCCTTGATCTCAATGGCCCCGGGCGGCGTTGGTGCGGGATAGCCCACGGGCAGCGGCGCCTCAATCTGGCAGCGACCGCACTGCCAGAACTCCCCCTCCAGTTGCGGTTCAGCGGAGGGTCCGCTGCCGTAGGTACCCACGCGGATCACACAGCCAGCCTTCGGCAGCACTGGCGATCGATCGATGGGCGCGCTTTGCAGCACCAGAAGCAGAACGGAGGCAGAGGCGATTGGGCAGATCATCTTGGGTTCCTTTTGATTCGAGTGCGGTTCCCCAATCACGGTTTGGGGAACACTTCTCGCTGAAGCCTGACTCATGCGATACTAGAGACATGACCCTCTCGAAACCATCGTGGGAGTATGCGCCCGCGCCCGAGACACTGAAGGTCGATATTGCACCCGAGTATGGACTTTTCATCGATGGTGCCTTCCGTGTACCGCGGTCGGGGCGAATGTTTGCAACCATCAATCCTGCGACAGAAGAACCGCTTGCGCAGATCGCCGAGGCAGATGCAGCAGATGTGAACGATGCGGTGGTCGCTGCGCGAAGGGCACTCAAGGGTTGGCGGAAGTTGCCCGCGCTGGAGCGTGCGAAGTACCTGTATCGAATTGCGCGGCGTATTCAGGAGCGCGCGCGGGAACTCGCGGTGCTCGAGACGATGGACAACGGCAAGCCCATTCGCGAGACGCGAGATGAGGATGTGCCGCTTGCGGCCGCGCACTTCTTCCATCACGCCGGCTGGTGCGACAAGCTTC
>Ga0194125_10003502_pt1 | contig 25267 bp, 18 predicted proteins | sample TA2KigC250mmetaG_FD_148626 | JGI IMG/M metagenome (GOLD analysis project Ga0194125, IMG submission 148626) | Freshwater microbial communities from Lake Tanganyika, Tanzania - TA2015034 Kigoma Deep Cast 250m | ecosystem: Environmental > Aquatic > Freshwater > Lake | place: Tanzania: Lake... | reverse complement strand
CGAATCCCGCTCGCAGCTTGGTCAAAGCCGTCAAGACGATACGTCGTCATGCCATGCAGGTTGCTTGTGCTGTTGCCAGTGGGGAGTTGCATCAGTTGCTTGAAGTGTGCCAGATTATTGCCTCCTGTTTAGCCACAGGCTGCCGGATGAACAACCGAAAAAAGGAACCAACTACCTATCAACTCCTATTAGCATTGGAAGAAAACCCTTAACTTAATGCGTATGGGTGAGTGGTTCACCGACACCATACGCATCAAGTTAAGACCAAATCCGCAGGTATAATGCTATTCCTCCCCCTTGACGGGGGAGGCCAGGTGGGGGTGAAAGCGGTGCTCTCAATTATGTTCACCCTCCCCTAACCCCTCCCGTCGAGGGAGGGGAATTGACAAAAGACGCTTAACTTGATGCGCATGGGGGTGAATACAGGGCACCCCACCCCTCACCCTCCCCTAGCCCCTCCCGTCAAGGGAGGGGAATCGATGAAAACCCTTAAGTTGATACGCATGGGGATATCGGGAACGCTCCCTTGCCCCAACGCTCCCATGCTCCAAAACTAACGCATCATTTCCTTGAAAGCCGTTTAGTCACAGAATCTTACCCTTAACTTGACGCGCATGGGGGCACTGCCCCTACTAATTTTTCACGTTTCACGTATCACGTTTCACGCATCAAGGTAATTGCTATCAACAAAACAACGCCGCCCGTCAACAATAGACAAAGTTGAGGAAGCCAATCACCATGGCGAGTATAAAAGGTTTTTTCTTGACTTAAATAAATTTCTCCGATGATAAAATCATTCTCAGGATATTTTACTACTTTAGGACTAATTTGACCAAATCTATCAATTATCGCTGATATGCCTCCATTGGCAGCATGAAAAAGGGATACTCGATTTTCGATTGCTCGAAAAACACTCATCGTAAAGTGCTGTTCTGGCGCGGCAGTGCCTGTAAACCAGGCATCGTTTGTAACAACTCCCATAAAATTTGCTCCCGATTTAACAAACTTACGAAAGAAACCTGGAAAAGCAGATTCAAAACAAATAACTATGCCAAATTTCGGGGAATCGGTTGGGAAAGTTGCCGCGGAAGGATTACGCAGAGAACCAACATCTGCGCGAATATCCCCCCCCCAACCCCCCCGTTGACGGGGGGGCGAAGGGGGGGCGGAGGGCAAAGGAAAAAGGGTAAATGTTTCGCCCTTGTCAAAATCCATGACTCCAATGACTTTCTCGCGAATGGCCTCTGGCAACATTTGCTTCAATATATGAGGCGTATACTCTCCGAATGGCACAAGATGAATTTTATAATATTTCCCCAAAATCGCGCCATCAGAGGAAAGTAAAAATACCGCATTGTAAATTTTATTATCATCGTAGTATGGAATTCCGAACAAAAGCGGCGCCTGGAGCAATTGTGTTGTTGATTTCACCTCATTGAACATCATCGGATGTATAAGTAAGTTAGCGGGAATACACGTCTCCGGCCACACGATTAGGTCGAGTTTTTCCCCAGCCAAACGTTCTGTCGTTTTCACATATTTATTGAAAATTGAATTAAGATTGTCGCCTTTCCATTTTTCCATTTGAGGGATATTGCCTGGCACGATGGCAATTTTCAATTTCTGTCCCGAGGGAGATTGCGCTAACTGGATAAAACCGTAAGTAAATATTGCGATAAGAATTACTGCCGGCAAAATAACCGCGTAAAGTCCGCGCCGCCATTCAGAAAGAACAAGGATGAAACGCGCGATGGCGGCATTAACCAGCACGACTATAAAGCTGATACCATAGACGCCCACAGAGGAAGCTATCTGAATCGCCGGTAGATTGTTCCACTGGGAATATCCTATACTTCCCCATGGAAATCCTGTCAGCAACCAACTGCGGATGAGTTCCAACGCTGTCCAGATTATAGGAGCGAGAAAGATGAAAACGAGGTCGAATTGTAATTTCGCCATCGGCGCATCTTTCTTTGACAACGGCAGAACAGTTATCCCAACCTTCAAAAGTACCACGAAACATCCGACATAAACACACAGATAACCGGTCAGAAGAAGCGCGGCAAATGTTGTTATAGCAATATTGGCATACGGTGCCAGAGGGATAATCCAGTAAGTCATACCCAGAAAATAGAAAATTCCTGTCACCAAACCCAAACCAAACGCGGTCTTCACACTGACATTTTGAATCACTATTAACAGCGGTACTAAAGCTATCCACGCGAGGAAAGATAGGTTGAAGCTGGGCAAACTCAATACTAAGAAAATCCCGGACAGAATTGCCAGCATCCAGGGTTTAACGAATATTTGAAAGAGGCTTACACGCCAACCATTGAGTTCTCTATTTACCATAATAATTAGTAAGAAACCCGTTTTCTCCGAGAAACTTGTCCTTGAGCGAAGCGAAGGAACGGATTTCTGGCGACTGCCGATATCACCGTAATGTCGTCTTCTACGGCGTAACTCCTTTCTATAAATGAGTACATAAGTTACCAGGCGCAAAAAGAAATGCCAACCGGACCTGGGCAAGCAACTTCTTTGGGCGTTTTTCCATCCCTTCTACCGAGACCGTTGGAAAAAGAATATAGTATTCATCAATGTTTGAGTTAGCTTAACGAAGAAAAAAGTTGCAACAGAGATAAAAATGCCAGATAATACCAACTTGACCTTGTTAAGGAGGTATAGTATGGCATTAAGAGTTAGAAGAAATGATAACCTATGTCGGATAGAAAGTCAACCCTTTTGTACTTCTTGCAGAATTTCCTTGACGCTATGGTGAGAAAATGTTAAAATATTATTAAGTAGCGAAGGTTACTAAATCTTAAACGCCTGGTATGTTGGGTGTTTTATTAAGAGAAAGGAGATGAAAAAAATGAGATTAAGTACATTTCTAACCGTCTTTTGCCTGGCAGTAGTTGTGATGTTCGCCTGGTATCCAACGGCAGCTAAAACCCAGGGCATTGAGGATGGATTAGCTGGCCACTGGACCTTTGATAAGAAAGATACCGATGCAAAGGAAGCTAAAGACGCTTTTGGAGAACATAATGGAACGATAATGGGGAAGCCCGAAATCGTTGAGGGAAAAGTCGGCGAAGCGTTAAGCTTCAATGGCAAGGATAGTTATGTTGTCATGGGCGCAGTGACGGACGGACAAGACGTGACCTACGCCATGTGGATAAAAGTTGAGAAACTCCCCGCAGTATCCTCAGTCATTATCTGGGACGATGACCCACAGGGCGGAGGAGACTCCTGGCTGGAATTGCTGGCGAATGGAACGGTTCAGACCCAAAGAGGTGGTGACGGTTTCGGCGTTTTTAGCACCAAGACATCCGTAAAGACGGGTGAATGGACGCATATCACCTTTGTGGCTGATGGGAAAAATGACAACAAGATTCTTTACCTCAATGGCGAACCTGATGCGGAGCAAGCCGGCAAGATTAATTCTCGGTCAACTCGCAGTCATGTTGTTGTCGCAGTGGGACATGACCGCAACGCTTTTATTAAACCAAATTATCTTGAAGGTTTAATTGACGATGTTGCCATCTATCTCCGTGCCTTAAGCGCAAAAGAAGTCAAGGAAAACCTTACGAAGTCAGCCGCTGTTGATTCTGTCGGAAAGCTAAGCATCACCTGGGGAGCCATCAAAACCGAGTGATTTAAACGTTTGGTGTGAGTTAGCGGTAAATTATGAGGACTTGTTTACTTCGTAAACAAGTGGAGACGCCGTGAAACGTGAAACGTGATGAGTAATGAGTAATGAGTGAAAAATAATATTACTTCCGTATTACTCATTACTTATTAGGTATCACTCATCACGTTTCATTCTCCACGTAACAATTCACACCAAGCGTTTCAGTTCTTCAAAGTTAATTCTTTCTCTTTCTCCTTAAGAAAAGCGCAAAGCACTCCTGCGATAAACCAAAATATGAGCAAAGCCCGCCGTTGCATAACCTCGTCTGTTAGACCATGAATGAGATATGCTATGAGTGATGCGGATATTCCGCTGATAAATCCCGTATCCCATAAACTTTCGTGGCCTTTCATTTTATGAACAATCTTTCGTAATCTAAGAATCATCCCGAATATGAGTGATACCATCCATAAAAAAACGAGTAATGCGGGTATTCCCATTTCCAGAGCGATTTCTAAGTATGTATTGTGACATTTGTCTGGATTTTCCCTGAGTCCTTCTGGTTTCCGCAACATATATTCTGTCTTAAACCGCCCTGGCCCGATACCTTTGAGCGGATGTTCCTTAATCATTTCTAATGCCGCCCGCCACCAATATGGCCGCTCGCCCATAAACCCCTGCTTATGTTGAATGATGGTCATAAATCTGGATTTTACGTGTTTGGGCGCCACAAGTGGCGAAAACACCAATAACACTGCCAGGACAAATATAAGCCGTTTATCGAATACGATGATAAGGTATATTATCGCAATAGCCACGGCAATCCATGCGCCGCGCGTCAAGGTAAAGATTAAACTTCCGCCCATCGCGCATAAACCGATGCCCAGTAATATGAGATATTTCCAGCTTTGCTTCTGTTTTAATGCTGCGATGAAGAACCCCATGCATAGAGGCATCATAATAGTCAGATATGCGGCGAGATAGTTTGGATGCTTGAATGTCGCGAGCAGCCTATTATCATAAGTTAATCGCGATTTAGTCAGATAGCAAATAATGCCATAAAGTGCAATCAACCCGGCAACAACGAGCATTGCAACAACAAGCTGTTGAATATTTCGCCGTTGGGTCAGATTATTCACAACAAGATAAAAAAGGATGATGCCCTGGACGATTTTCCAAAAGCGCTGAAGACTAACGGTGAACTCAGGAGAAAGCGCGGTGGATATAATTCCCAATCCAAGCAAAATGAAAATTGGCATATCCAGATATCGGCATCCCGAAATGCTTCGTAGGGTGGGCAATGCCAACCCTACGAACCGCTGGTAAATTAGCCTGGTAATCCAACCGAGCAGAGATATCAGTAGCCCGATATACATCGCCGCCGTAGAATATCCGAGTGGCAGAAATATAACGAAGAGCATTAGTCCAGCAAGAATGATTGTGGAACAATACCTTATGAATTTGTCATCATTAATTTTGTTATTGGATGTAGCATTCATAAGTGAATTTTGGCATATTCAAATGTTAATTTTCTTCTAATAATTGGTGCTTATTCTATCATACTATAATCTCCATGGCAAGGAAATTATTCGCCATTTAGGCAACGGTCTCATTTTTGCTGTTCTGACCAGCGAGATTTTTTATTGACAAGCCCATTTCAATTCGGTATAATTTAGCGTAAGCCCTTTTTGATTGCCGAAAGGACACCGATGGAACATAATACTTCATTATTTGACAGAAAAACCATTAGCAGCGCTAAGAGGGTAATCCTGACTCCTTTTCGCGGACTTTCGACCGAAGAGAGGTGGGAACTTGAAACAGCGCAGGTATTATCTGTGTTGGATGAATATTTACAGAGAGCGCATGTGGTCTTAGACTTTGGAGTAGGTATTGGAAGAATCGCCAAAGCTATTCTGGAAAAATATCCAGATATTAAAGTTATTGGAGTAGATTCCTCAGAGGCGATGTTGGATTTCTGTCGCGAATATATCCAGCGCCAATATTTCAACGAAGGCAGAATCCAGCTTTATAACTTCTCTCAGATTAGTGCCATCCAGACAAATGCGGTGGATTTCATACTGGCGATTTACGTGCTTCAACACGTTTCCACGAACGCTCTTGGCGAAACCCTGGAACACCTGCAAAGGATTCTGAAACCTTCCGGTTATCTGTATGTCTTGAATCATTATGGGCGGCTTTCGGTTGCTGAAGACAGCCATCCAACGGGTTATTTTGCAAAATGGCTAACAAAAATCCGCTCGTTGCCGATTAAAATTCCAAAGTCGGTTGAATTTCTTTACACCTTAACTCGGATTCAACGCCGGTTCATCAACAAAGAAATTCGCCGATTTTTCTTCAACGATGGCATTAATCTTGAGAATCTGCTTCAAGAACGATTTCAATTCGTAAAACAAATCTCCTTTAGCAATCCCTACATGCAAGAAGTTATGAGTTTGCATTTCAGTAATCTTTATGTGAGCAAAGCAAGCCCAATTGCCAATCATTGTTTACCCTCCGACAGCACCCAGGAACCGCTTCTACTATAGAATTTTAACGTATCACCATAAGTACACAAAAGAGAAGATTGCTTTTCATTTCTTTTCTTTTGATTAAAACATTCTGTAATGGTCAAAAACATTTTGCCGAAGATTATAGTAACCGTAGCGGCGTTGCTCCGTCTCGTCAGTTGTCGCCACTGAGGGGCGACTCTACGAGACTGTCGTCGTATGTGCGCAACATGTTATTGCCTAATACAAAAAAAGAAACATTCCAATTATTTCTTTTTGTCAACTTTTTAATTCCTCTTGTTTCTTTTGATACAACCCCCTGACCCCCTTTAATAAGGGGGACTTTTCTTTCTAAAAGAAAAGTTTGGAAGGAAGTAATAATGAGAGAACAATACATCAAACGGGCCGCTATTCAGTTCAGAGTTACTCTGCGCTCACTCTTGATTGGCGCTTTGTTGATACCGATAACCGTCTACTGGGTTACCATCGTTGAGGTCAAATATTATTCGTTAGACGGTTCGTGTCTGCCGCTTTTCGTCGAACCTGTTTTTATACTATTCGTCGTCACTTGCTTCAACTTTCTCCTTAAAATGTCGATGATAATTAATTTGGAGGAGACAAATGGAACTTGAAAGTTTTTTTGATTTTATAAGCCCAGAAACTATCCGTATCAAAGGCACGCGCGTCGGGATTGAGGTTGTTTTAGATGAATATTTGTATTGGGGGCATAGTCCAGAAGTAATCGCATCACGCTACCTCGCTCTCGACCTCAAAAAGGTTTACACGACTATCACCTATTACTTGCACAACCAAGAGAAGATTGACGCTTACCTTAAAGTGAATCATGCTCGCGCCGAAGCCGAGTGGCAAGAGCAACGACACCACCCGCATCCGGGAGTCAAACGAATACTCGAAATCAAAGCACAACGCAAGTTCGCGAAGCAATCCCGAGAATCGGGGGCAGAAGCATTAACTCAAGACTGAGGAGGCTGTCGCAACATGAGCCAGTTTCGTTATTTGATTGATGAAGACACTTCACATGTAATTCGAGGTGGAGGCTAGTTATGGAGATAATATTGAGGTTTCAGGTTTGGACACATTATTTATATACTGCAATCGCAGCGGAACAGACTGAAGTTCTTCTTGTATCTGGATGTTTCGCATCCAGGAATGAGTGGAGACCGTCTATTCCGCTATCCGCGTGGGTGTGGGACTGGGACTGGGCCAGTAAGAGCATAGCGGATAATTTTGAGGCTTACTCGCGCGGTCTGTTTGATCTGTGCGAAAACAGGAACATCAAGACGCTCTATCTGGGGTTTGACTTTCCGATTCCCGACGAGAAGCTGGGCTTCACCGCGCAACTGCTTGAGCGTGTGCACAAGAAAGGAATCTGTATTGAGGCATCAGCTACTGGTCACGGAAGAAGTGATCAGGGCGCAAGCGACTATGTGAGCAGCGTGCTCGCCTGGAATCGGAGCCACCCTAAATCGCAGTGGTTCGACGGCGTGCATTTCGATCATGAGGACTATACCGGCACGTGGCTGGGAGTTCGGCAGAAGATCTGGGACGGCGACACCCTGGCTCAGCTCAAGAAGATGAATCCATCGTTCAAACTGGGAGTTGTGGCAGTTCCCGCCATGTGGTGGGGAATAGAGGAGAAGCGGCAGCAGTATGCGTACAAGCTACAAGACTGCACGGACTATGTGACTGTGATGTCGTATTTTCTGGGAGACCGCACATTGAACTTCTTCACCGGCCCCAGCAAGCCTGCCATAGATTACGCGGGGAAGAAAGGAAAGAAGATATATATCGGACTGGAAGTTAGCGTGTGGTTCGGCGAAGGCCACAATTATCCAGGCTGGGAATACATGAGTTTTGCCAGTCAGGGCGAAGATGAGCTGCTTTACAGAATCGAAAGAATCAACGCTACACTCGGCAAGTCCGCGGGATTTGGTGGAGTGACAATTGAGACCACCGATGCCTACCAGCGATTGTATCTGGCTTGGAAAGAGATCGAGAAAGACCGGCACATTTACGGCAAGGCCGATAGCACCGCGGAGTCGATCTCGGGTAAGGTCAGCCCTGTGGAAATTGGCGGGTTTTCCGCTCAAAAATGGCATAGTGCGGAAGATAAGGCGGTGAAGACTCAGATGGCTGTGTTCGATATCAATCCACCTGTAAAATCGGGACAGGTGCTGAGTTTTAGTGTCGTGTTCGGTGAATACGATGATATCAGGCCTAACCCTCTCACCGAGGAAAACGTTCCGGCGGAGTTGTTATGGTTCGGGTTCATTGACGCTGAATCGTCCTACAGATTCCTTCGGGCCGATTATAACGGCTCTGTCGGAGTTCGAGTTGTCAATACGGGCCTATCGGGCCTGAGTGGAGATCAAAAAGATGTTCTGCGGATATCATACACCAGATTCAAACCGCAGGCAGGCAAGGTCTATGAATACCGGCTCTATTTCTTTGCTGATTCCCGGGTGATGCTGAAGATCATTGACCCGCAGGTGAACAAAGTCGTTTGGCATTCGGACAGAATGTCCTGTCACCGAAATAGCCTCAGCAGGATGTATGTAGAAGTCGCTGACAAGCAGTCGTGGGGAGCGATTGTCTATGATAAAGAGAACCGCGCGATTAACCTTTATAAAGGCGATGCTGTGTTCGCCACGATAAGCAACTTAGCGATTGGTCCGCTATAGACGTATCGCGGCTTGTGGAGGATGTTAATAGCGACATCCTCCACATTACGATAATACCAGCCGAAAGAATCTTTATATATTGGCAAGTTATACTGCGGAAGCACCGTCGTGACCTGCCGGCAGATGATAATCAGCGCCAATAGGGAAATGCTTGCAGATAGCCGGTAGAAAATCACTCCCAGAGAACTGAACTCATTCACAAACACTTGACATCTGACGAACGGTGTTACACACCTAATACTCATAGTAGCAAGCTGAGAAGTCAGCAATAAACGGGACTGCCAAATCCACATGGGTAATCCCGGTTGTACACTATCAAAGGAGGAAGAAAAAATGAGAAATCGAAGTTCAGACTTGTCTCTTCCCAACGAGTGCCCCAAGGACGATAGCCCGCACGGCAGGAACAACGCAGCAGGATTCTGGGAATGGGTGGGTCCGCCAAGAAGGGGGCAAATGATTAAGTACATCAACCCCGAGGTTCCCGCGATCCAAGTGCCCACCTATCCGGGAGCGAGGTACGAGGCAGTGGTGCCGGACACACTGGACCTGACCGAACGAGCGGCGCTGGCCACCCATGGCTTGACGGCACCCCTGGATGCGGACGCGGATTACGAACAGTACTTCGCGACCCGACTCCAGCTCGATCCACCCGTCATGTTCCACAGTTTCCACGACTGGTGCCAAATGAAATGGCAGGAGGCCTTACCCTTGATGCGTCTGATCAGCGGGAGCCGCTTGAACGAGCAGGTGGATCAACGCTGGATGGAAATCGTGATGCAGATGCAGGGTCCGGACGGAGTGTTGTATCAACCCTTCACGGGGCGCCCCTGGGTGACCGGTCGACGGCCACGGTACCTTGCCTCCGGACAACGACCATTATACCGCGCCGTTGTATAACGGCCGGATGCTGGGTGCGATTGCGCTCTATTACCAACTGACCGGCGACGAGCGCTGGAAGCACGTGGGAATGCGGGTCGTGGACGGCCTGACCAACCAGGTGGTGGATAAGGGAGACTACGCCTACTTCAGCCAGTTTATCTTTGGCGTCAACAAGGTATCTCCTCCGGATGCCCCATTGCCGGGCCAGTGGTGCCAAATGGGCTTCTCATGGACCGTGATGGGCCTGGCGCAGTTCCACAAGGTGACAGGGTACGAACCAGCGCTGACGCTGTCGGGCAAGCTGGCACGCGGCGTTCGGGACAAGAGTGGGCTGTTCGCAGCCGATGGCCGCTGGAGTGGTGGGCATTTCCACGGGCATCTGTACTCGCTCTTGGCCATGCTGGAATATGGCATGGCAGCCGACGACGCGGAGATGATTCAGTTCGTCAAAACGGGTTATGAGTGCGCGCGGGCCAAGGCGTCGATGGATCCGATTGTGGGCTATGTTTCCGAGGCGGACTCTCCGGGGTGTTTTTCCGAGACGTGCGGTGTGGCCGATATGATTGCTCTGGCCCTCAAGCTCACGGAGGCCGGCGCGGGCGACTACTGGGACGATGTGGACCGATGGACGCGCAATCAATTCGCCGAGAACCAGTTGACGTCTTCCGGCTGGGTGTACGACCTGCCCAAACCAAGGCCCTCCGCCCCCGCTGGGCCCGGTGGCTTTGGGCGGGACGTCCTGTTCAGGGACTTTCTTGCGAGTCAGCGAGTCACTGGCCCGGGTGTCACGATCGACAAGGTCCCGGAAAGATCCGTGGGAGTGTTCGCATCGTACCCCTCCGCCAATGAGTGGATGGGCCCGTCCGATTCCGATCGCTTTGGCGACTATAATGTCCACTCAGCTTGCTGCACGGGCAATGGCAGCCGGGCGATCTATTACGTCTGGGAGAACATCCTCCGGTACCAGGACGGCAAGTTGAAAGTCAACCTGCTTTTGAATCGCGCCTCACCATGGGCTGACGTCAATAGTTTCATTCCTTACGAAGGCCGCGTGGATGCGAAGATGAAGCAGGCTTGTGAGCTTTCGGTGCGGATCCCCGAATGGGTCAAGCCAGACGAGGTCAGATGCCGTGTGAACGATGCAGCTCGGACCTTGTCGTGGGAGGGCCATTATGCCGTGATCGGCAAGGTCCAGCCCAAGGACGTTGCGACGTTGACGTTCCCGATCTTTGAGCGCACCGACAAGGTGCAAATCCAAGAGCGGGAATACACCCTGATCCGCAAAGGCAACGATGTGGTGCACATCGACCCGCCGGGCCGGTATGGTCCGTTCTATCAGCGGGAGAAGTATCGCGAGAACAAGGTACAATGGAAAAAGGCTAATCGTTTTATCTCACAACAACTTATAAACTGGTAATCAGTCATTGTGGGATAAGCTGTTTAACCCGGTGAAAAACTCATTACAACAGGGAGCACCATTAAATCCGCTTATATGCGATAGACTCATGCAAAGGGGAGCATTATTAAACCTGTTTTCTGGGACTGTAAAATTAGGAATGAAAAACCACAGATGAACACGGATCCCCGCTTTCGTGAGGACATATTTTTTAAGAGAGGGAAAGGAAAACTCCTTCATTCTGTGCTCTTCTGTGAGCCCTCGCTTCAAGCGGGGGACTGTGGCTAAAATTTGACAGTGCCGAAGATTTTGTAGGAGGCAAAAATATGGCAAAATCTAGAGAGAGACTAACTCAGTCACTGAATAATGCCAATCAGTATAAGATATTTATCTAACTCAAGTTACTTCGCCAATGTCACATTTCAATTGTCATTGCGAGGAACGAAGCAAACTAATCTCGATGAAGCCATCTATACCCACAGAGATTGCTTCGCTACGCTCGCAATGACATTATTCACTATGTTTGCTTTGGCAAATGTGACATTGTCAAGTTACTTAAAATCTCTTATCATTTCAGCTAATTCTTGACAGTAATGTTATTCCAAACCACCGTTGTGCGACCGGCCATATCCACGGTTGCGGCGCGGAGACGGTAGTTTCCCGATTGCTCGATTCTGAAGTTAATCTCCACCGTGTAGATGGAGTCATCTCCTCCGAAATGAGTTTTAGGTCGCTCCCAGTTCAGAAAGCGATAGTCTTCTTCTCCAGGGCCAAAGAGTTCCCAAAGCACCATATTGTTTCTGTAGATACCTTGAGCATCCGCCCCCACCGTGTAGTAAACCCAAGAAGATTTTTCGACTATTGTGGCACGAGCTGTAATCTCCAGCGGCGCTTTCCTCTCGTTGTTTGACAGTTCAACGGTGAGTTGTGGCGGCTTACCCGACGGGCGGATAGGCGTCCTTCCGCCTTCGTGCAAAAATTGTTTCCCACTTTCATTGACCTCAACTTTACCATCCTCTCTTATTCGCACCACCTCCCTGTAGCCCGAAAGATTAAGGCCTTCCAAATCCCACAGGAGGTCATACGCAATGCCAAGTCTGATACACCGCTCTATCTCCGTGAAGAAGTTACTCATCACGACGCGATACTTAACGCCCTCTTGATTATAGCGTTCCAGATTCAATTCGCCCAGACCCCAGAGATTGCCTCTGCCCAGATGAACATGTCCAAGGTTGTAACCGGGCGGGAAAAGTATAGCCACTTCTCCCGCTTCCTTGAGCTTTTTCAACTCTCTGTGCGGATGGCTTTCGACGTGGGCTCTCAAATTTCGTGATAGAGCAAGATACTCGTTGTATGGAACGCAAGCAAGCTCGTAGGCGTCCCAGTAGAAGAAAAACCTTGCACCTAAGTCATAAGCATGGGTCTGAAACCAGAAGGCGTCTGCACGGTCTACCTGCCCGTAAATGCTCATGCCCCAACTTTTATCCGCAAGTCTCGCTGCTCCCCGCAGGAAACCATAGAGAATATCGGCAAGATCCTTGGGATTATCTATTGGGATTTGGCAGCCGTAGGTCATGTTTATCTCGGGAAGGGTTCTCAGCGTTCCGACGCGACCAGGTGGTTCGAAAACCATGGCGGAAGGTGGTCCGCCTTCACCTTCCTTCAACTGGTACACAGCCGAACTTATCATAGTTTCCCAACTGAACAGGTTCTGCTGAAGAAATTCCATGTCTCCCAGGTCCACATCCGGTCGCGCTGCCAGGCCCTTGAGCAGGCTCGTCGGAGCGCCTTCATATTTGGCTCTACGAAAATAGTGCTGAAATTCCTCAAGCACTATCTGAGGCGTCAAGGTTTTCCTAAATTCCTCATCCTTCTCTAACTTAGGGCGGATAACGTGGTCTCTCGTACAGACCGCTGGTTCGTCCAGGAAAATTCCTGGTCCAAGATAGTTGCTTCGGTATAGACATTCTGGATAGCTGACATCATTTCCTCCTATGCCCCAGTAGAAAACGTTGCAACGGGCTATCCACCTGGCTTGTTCAGCATCAACCCGCAAACAGTTGATTCCCGCAGCAATCATTTCGTTGTAGTCATCCTGTGTGAGGCGAACCAACTCGTAGTCGGAACCGTCATAACGCCGGGTTTCGTCCTTTTGTCTTGTGTTGTGGGCGGTTCCTATGAGAACATCAGGAAGCAACTCAAGGATTTTAGCCACCGGTGGTTCGGCTACGACCGCCGAATCGTCTAGACTATCAAGCAGATAGGAATGCCCAAGATACTTAGCCTTCGGTGGAAATATTGCGCCCGGAGGGATATCTTCCGCGGCGCGAGGGATAAGATACCTCCAGGCGCCAAGAACAGGCAAAACCGCTTCACCCGTGAATCTATCACGAAATTCCAACGGTTCGGAATCTCCTTCCTGAAGGATGTATCGAGCCGTCGTTTTGCATGCTGCCGCAAGAGTTTGGGGAGGATAAGTCCTGCTAAGCAGCCAAACACTGAATTTCTCCTCGTTTGCCTTTGTCGCGTACAAACTGAGCCACTGATATTCCATTCCGCCCCTTTCCTCAACTGAACCTAAAGTTAGAGTTAGAGTTTTCACAACTGAGCCAGGCATTTCGTCTCCCTTCTCATGACGATATTTCGCCATTAGCCCTGGCTCACCAAGGGGTTTGTTACACGGTTGAATTTTACTATTTTTTCGTTCGTTCATTCGAAAATCAACTCCTAAATAAAACCTACCGGCAATTAGTTTACTTTTTATTCCAATTATTTTTTTGATTGATTGCTTCGCTATGCTCGCAATTTCCCTTCGCTTCGACTTTTCTTTCTTAAAGAAAAGTTTGGTTACATTTTGATGGTGTAATTAAAGAACTGCTCACCTTTAGATTTAGTCTTATAAACCCATTCACCTTGTGGATTGATGACACCAGAAGGTGATGAACAACGAATTTCAATCGGATGGCAATTATCCACCGTTACTATCCACAGGCCGCCAGCCCTGGCACGCATTCTCAGATTTGATTCATGATATTGCCATGCTACATCAGACCACTCACTGTCACTACGCCCACCATTTACTGCATGGAAAATAATCTTTGCCCCCAGCTTCGATAGTTGCTGCGCTAAGTGTGGGTCTGGGACAGGAGTGCATTCTGGGTTTGCCCATAGGTCATTGCAGATTAAACCGCCAATGCGAATACCGTTGTAGTCAAACGTTTTCAGAGGACTGATTGCATAATGATTAATTTCACCTTTGGGTGGCTCCGTTAGACTACCACAGGTAAGCGTCTTACTATGAAAGCCGAGATACTCACCGTCCGGTTGGTAAAATCGGATCTGATTGTAACATTTCCCATCCTCCTGCTCCACAAAACAGGTTCCCAAAGCAAGGCCTAAGTTTGCTTTTCGTGCTTTTTGAGTAATATAATCTAAGGCTTCATAAGTGGCTTGTGAAGCAAATTCATGAGTATATCCGCTCAGAGAGCCTTCTGGGGTGAGAAGGATATCCGCGTTTTCGCTTATGGCGTAGTCAATTGCATGTTCAATTGCTTTGATATTTGAATTTATATCCTTCGTTACCGGAATCTGAGCCCCGGAAACATGAATCTCCATATTTATAATCCTCCCAATTATCCAAAAGCAAATTCTATTTAGACTTTATTGTATCAATAACCGGGATTATTGTCAATACCACTATTGCTTGGTGGATTTTTTGCTTGGTATGAAATAATTTCTGTGGTATAATAACTTGACTTTGGTAAATTAACCCTTTTGCCTGGAAAATCAACCACCAAGACACCACCCACCCCTACCCCTCCCAAGAGGGGACACGAAGGGACTTTCACTACACGCGGTAGTGCAACCGCTCTCTCCACCTGTGCTTCTCCGCTTTCTCTTTGTGCCTTTGTGTCTTGGTGGTTTAAGGATTGGCAAGGGTTTGAAACCTGAAAAAGCTCCTATTTACCAAAGTCAAAATAAAAGTGGGGCAAAATTCAGCGTAAATCTATCTCATAACTTTATGGAGGACAACATGGAAATATTAAAAATGGCTGTTGTCGGAACAGGTGGTCGGGCGCGGGCACATCTTGCTACAATACCGAAATTGACGGATATTTACAAATTGGTCGCAGTTTGTGACCTCAACGAGGAACTTGCAAAAGAAGTTGCAAGACAGCACAATGTTCCCGCCTATACCGATGTCGAGGAGATGTTGAAAGCCGAAAAACCCGATGTTGTGCTGGTCGCTGTCCGCCCTGACGGACATCATACCATTACGCGCATCGCCGCAATGTACGGTGTGCATGTTTTAACGGAAACGCCAATTGCTACGACGTTAACTTACACGGACATCATGATTAATTCCGCCAAAGAATTTGGCGTGAAGTTGGAGGAATCTGAGAATGTCTGGCGCTGGCCGCACGAACGCGTCAAACGCGCTATCGTTGATGCTGGTTTGATAGGGGAGGTCAGATACGCGCATTTGTGGTATGCCTCGGGTTCTTATCACGGCATGAATGCTATCCGCACGCTCATTCAGAGTGAGGCTAAGTGTGCGGTTGGCTATGTGCCTAAAGGCCCGGGAGCGCCGCATGAAATTGGCATTGTCGAATTTGAAAATGGCGCATCGGCGCTCTATGAATTGCCCACGCGCCGGCGGGGGAATTACTGGGAAATCGACGGCACCAAAGGCGCTATCGTAGGCAACGATTTGCAACTCTACGATGGGCGTGAAACCAAAAACTATCCCATCCAGACAATCACTGGAGAAGTCGATGGCAAACGCACTATCGTCGAAGCGCGTGTGGATACTGACCCGCCCGTCGTCTGGGAAAATCCGCTCAAAAAGTATGGGCTTGGCGACGCAGACGATGTGGCTCGAGCCGCCGCGCATTACAGCATCTACAAAGCTGTTGTCGAGGATACGGCACCGGAATATGGCGCAGAAAATGCGCGGAAGGACCAGGAAATCCTCATCGCCATCCGCGAGTCGGCTCTCAAAGGTAGCGTGCCTATCCAACTGCCACTAACCGAGATTACAGAACACGAGCGACAGTTACATGAACAGTATAAAACTCAATATGGGCATGACCCGCTGGAAGTCGGAAAAAGTGAAGCGCGGGTGACGAAGTATTAGAGGGCAAGAGGGCAAAATGGCAAGAGGGCAAGGGGGCTTTCTTTGAGTAAGTGAGTGAGTGGGTGAGTGGGTGGGATGACTCACTTACTCACTCACCCCAAAAGCTCCTTAGCTATTTAGCCAAAAGACTGTGAACTTATCATTGAAAAAAATTTCAGATACCATATCCAAAATACAATCGTCCCGACAGATTAAGCGGTTTTTCGGGTTCGCTATTCTATTTGGGTTTGAGATTATCCTCGGAGCTGCGTTAGCAAAGTTTATAGACTCGCCGATTTTACTTGTGCTGCTTTTCGCAGCATTAACAGTCGCCGCTTTAGTAAATATCGAATACACCTTGTATGTATTGATGTTTTGCCTTCCATTTTCCTACCGGTATATCATGCCTCCGAATACAGAAATGAGAGTGCCGACAGAGCCACTGCTGGCGATTCTGTTCGGTGCGTTTCTTATTCAAAAAATCATGGTCAGGAAAAATACCCCCTCCCCCCCTTTGGAAAAGGGGGGAAAGGGAGGGATAAGGGATTTTCCTTTTTGGCTGCCCATCTTCGGATACCTGTTCAGCTTATTCATCTCCATGATTAACTCGCCATACTTGTATTATGCTGCGAAGGGTTCCATCCGCGTAACTGCTTATGTAATGACCTCAATATTAGTCTATGAAATTATCAACTCGCGTCAGCGGCTTATCCGGTTATTTACCGTAGCAATTATTCCCTCAACCATCGCTGTCGGCTGGACAACTATCTTCCTCGCCGCGCGCTTGAGTATGTGGCGCTGGAGTAGCGCTTATGAAGGTTTGCTATTTGAACACTATTCCATCTACGGGGCTTTTGCCGCCGCGGTCTTTTTAATCTTATTGAGCAGGACGTTTTTTGATAGTGGTATTTATGACCGCGTTGGTTGGACAATGCTTTTAGGGTTTTACATTGTTGCGCTTCTTCTTTGTTTCTCGCGCGGCGTGTGGATAGCTGTTATCGCCGCTGTACTATTTCTGCTCTTGGTGAGAACGGGCGAAGGACAAAGTAAAAAAGTGGCGTTAATCGCCACTATCGGCTTATTGCTTTTAATTATCGTGAGTATAACAGGTGTCGCCGGGACAATCTATGGTCGTATCGCAACTATTTTTGACTTACAGTATGCTTCTAACCGCTCACGCCTTTTACGATGGGGTGCCGCGCTTATGATGTTCTTGCGTCATCCCATCGTTGGGTGGGGATATACTTCTTTTGCCCTCTCATATCAAAATGACCCCGCTTTAGTTGGCACTTATGTCGCTAAATACAAGCCCGGAGCTCATAGCGAATTTTTGACCGTCCTTGCAGAACAGGGGATAATTGGGTTCATCTCCTGGATGTGGCTAATTATCGCGTTCTTTCGATATGGATTGCGTTTGCTCAAACGCATTGACATCCCTTTCTGGCAGTCTGTAATCATCGGTTTAATGGCCGCCGAACTATCGTTCCTGGTAAACTTTATCACGAATAATCTGTTACAAGCAGACCGAATTGGAATCCCCTTCTGGTTGATTTATGGACTCCTTCCGGCTATTGAAAACATTGCAAATGATGAGAATAAGCAGACGCTCAACACAAAAAAGAATTTGGAAAATCCTTGACATTTTCTTTCGCTTTCGTTAAAATTAACCAATTATTATGCAAAATTGAGGCAATTATGAAGATTATAGTCAGTCCAATTGTATATTCGGGACAAAGCTGAAAACAAAAACTTCAATTGGTCAGTAGTAAATCTTGAAAAGGTTCAGAACCTTTTCAAGGTTTCTCAAGCTCTAAACAATTCTCCCATTCGTTTGCCCAGAAATCTCCCCGCGATGATGAGACTGGTAGTTAGCAAGACCATTCCCAGAATGCCCATGGCGCTGGCAATGTATGTGCCATCTTCGAGACGAAAAGAGAGACTGTAAATCATTTTTGTAATCGGATAGAATTGTTCTGTCTGCGCTAAAATGAGGCTGTCGCTGACTTCAAGCATGGCGAATGAGAAGGACAAAATACCTCCAGCAACTAAGTTTGCAACGATGAGGGGCAAGGTGATTTTGTATAACGTTCTCATGGGACTTGCGCCTAAATTTTGCGATGCTTCTTCGAGAGTTATGCTGGTTTGTTGAAATCCCGCATAAGCGGCGCGCACCATGTATGGCAAACGGCGGACGGAATAACCTATTATCAACAGCGTTATCGGATTTATGCGCGGGTCGATGTGCCAGCCGCCAATGCGCCAGCCGTAGAAACTGCCGAAATAACCGAAAGCTAATACGATGCCCGGCAAGGCAAGTGGCAGCATCGCCGTCGTATCTAAAATGTTTTTGCCAGGGATGCGCTTACGGGTGAGAAGGTAAGCGATAATCACACCCAAGATTAAATCTACGATGGTGCTGAAAACACTGTAGAATAAGCTGTTTCTGATGCTGGATAAGGTGTCGTTGTGAGTGAATACTGAACCGTAATGATGAACTGTATAACTACTCGGCAAAACTGTGCCAAACCATTCGCCGGCGTTTGGTGTCATAGAGGTTAAAACGACACTGATATGCGGCAACAAGGCAATGAAGATCAAGCCGCCACAGAACAGATAAATTAACGCTGACATAAAAGGCTTTGCCTGTGTCTCACGGGCACCGGTATGTCCACGCGCCATCATTTCATAGCGTTTGCTACCGAATATTTTCTTCGATAGATAAAATGACAACATTGTCAACACAATTATTAACACGACCAGAGCATATCCCATCGGATTTTCGTTAATATCACTGACATGCAGAAAAATCTGAACGGGCAACACCTGGCGATAATCGAACATCAGCGGTGTCCCTAAATCTGTGAATGCCCAGATGAATACAATGATGGCACCGGCGAAATATCCGGGAATCATCAGCGGAAATGTCACGGTGCGGAAGAGATGAAACCGCGATGCCCCTAAGTTCTCGGCGGCTTCTTCTAAATTGGGGTCTACATTTGCCAACGCCGCCGCGACGTTCAGATACATGATGGGATAAAGGTGCAACGACTCCAAAAAGATAACCCCCCAAAATCCTCCGCCGAACCAATCGATGGGATGGTTAAGATAGGAAAAGTCAGCTTTATTAAAAATATGATGAGCCAAAAAATCGATGGGGTAACTAAGAAAGATATTGATACTTCCGTAGTCGTTGAAAAACTGTTTCATTCCTATCGCGCCAACAAATGGCGGCATAATCATCGGCACTAAAATCAAACCTTGTAAAATGCCCTTTCCGGCAAAGCGAAAGCGGATGAGAAAATAAGCGAGCGGAAGGCTCAAAAACGTCGTCAACAAAGTTACCAGAGACCCTATCTTAAAACTGTTGAACACGCATGCTCGCTGGGTTTCATCGAACACCATTATCTTAAAAAAGGTGAGTTTAAATCCGCCATTTATCCAGAACGCGCCTTTGAAGATGTAAGCAATCGGATAGGCGAGAAATAACCCAAAGAAGGTCATCAAAAATAGGAGAAATAACGATACACTTGGGGTTAAGTCATATTTTTTCGAGATAAATTCCGAAAGTTTAAAAATTCTTTGCGATAAAAAGTTTAAGGATTGTTTCATGTGTTTTCCTTGTGAGTAAAAGTTTCCTTCCAGCCAGGCTTAAGAGATGCAAATTGGGAAAAGGGTGTTTCAAAAGCACGAGGCTGAAGCCGTCGTGCTGAAAGAACAAAGTCCTATGGACTAAAAAAGAGAGTAGATAACACACAACCACTGAGCAGAAAACAAAATACCGTCCTCCTGTTCCTTCGTCCCGAAGAAATCGGGAGACAAGCTCTGAGCCTGCGAAGGATTACGAACGATCAGGCTGAATTCTAGCCTGCAAGGCTTTGTTCTCTTAGCCCGACGGCTTCAGCCTCGGGTTTTATTCCGCAAGCCTTCTTTGCCTTTCCCCTTTCCACTTTCCCTTTTTGACATCGGTTTTTGCCCTCTTGCCCCCTTGTCTTCTTGCCCTTTCTACATCGGTTTTAAATTATCCCAGTCGCAATCCAGACAGAAGTAATCGTCTCCACCTAAGCGTTTCAACCTACCATTGCACTTGGGGCATTTGGTCAGCAATTTAGCGGGCGGTGGGTCTGCTGCGGGCGGCGAATTGATTGGGATAATATCAAACAGCGTTGTCATTCGTCTTCTAATTGTCGCTGGTTGAAGTACCTGCTGGATTACGTCGGCAATCATTTGGGCATGGATTCTGATGGGCGGCAATGTTCTCTGATTGAGTTCGATGAAATCGCTACGATATACATCAACACTCTGAACATTAAGAATGGGATGCAAAAAAACCGCATATCTATTTGAAGCCACTATATATGCTTCAGGTTCCATCAAGCGTGGATGCTCATTGACCTCTAATTCACAGCCATTAAAGATAAAAACCTCGTGGGTTGAATGCATAGATATGCCGGACAATTCAGCTATCTCCTGCGCTATCCTGGAAGCTAAAAGCAAACTATACCTTTGATTTCGGTATCTTCTGAGAGCTTCCAAAGGAAAAAAAGTGACCGGGCGTGCGGTTATTTGCAAAAAATGGATGAATTCATCATACACAAGGTGCTTTGCATCTTCTATCACCTGAAGCACAAGTTCTCGTCTTATACTCGGACGGAGGGACTCTAAATGTTCAATTTCGCATGAGTGAAACCGGAGGTCAACATTAATCTCAGTATCACCAGAAGCCCTGTAACTCGAACGCATCGGGATATTTTGGGTTTGTGAATCTACAATTTCAATTTTAAATGGATAATTCATGATAGTTAAACCTAAGTTAGGTAATGTTTCGCTCATTTTGAGTTAATTTAGGATGATTGGTTCACGTGAAACGTGAGACGTGAAACGTGATAGAGGTAAATTCACACATCACGTATCACGCATCACGTTTCATTCTTCACGTTTTACGTTATACTTGCACTTTCGGCGGATTGATATAATTGTGGTACTTCTCCGCAACTTTTCCTTCTCCCGCATCTCCTGTGTGAATGTAGATTCTGTAGCGGAACTTTAACGCCGCGCCGGCTGGCAAGGTATAGTTGCCATTAAGGCTTGGGTCGCCTTCAAATGTCGCAATACCGAAAGGATTTGCGGTCATTAGACCATAGTCTCGGGCATGCCAATAGGTCGGATGTCGGAGATTTTTCGGATGGTCAAATAATGCGACGCCGACCCATTTGTTTTCGACTGGTCCTGAATAATCGCACCAATGTGCGCGCTTGCCCCATACTTCTGGTTCGTTAATGCCACCGAAGGAATTTTCCATTTTGCCGGCAATGGTAACTTGCATAGTACATGCGACCCGCAATGAAAGCAAACCACCTTCCTTAGTGTCGCCGAAAACAACATCTTTATCCTCTGGCGCGGTGAAGGTTAAATTCAAATCTACGAGTTTCGAGGGAGACACATTATAGAACTTCCATTCTCGCACTTCTTTTAACACCGGTTCACCTTTGTTGGAAACCCAATCCAATTTGTCTACGATATGTCCATAAACAGAGCCGCTGCTGACAACATTGAAACTCCGATGTACAATTCTGCCGCAGTTGGGCGCTTCGCTCCAATTATCTACATCGTTGACCTCGCCATGAGCAACGTAAATCGCGCGGTGGTGCTGATGGTCAGTGCTTTCGCCTGGCACGCCAGTTACCATTGGATAACCGCGCGTGACGGATTTGCCGTAAGGGCCAATGACCGGATGCAAATATGGACGGATAACTTCTTTACCGTAGTAATAGCTGGTAAAAAAGGCCCCGCCAATCTCTATATCTAAACGTCCCTCGTCAACTGTTTTCAGCGTGACTTGAGAAGCTTCTGACTTAACTTCCTCGTCTGAGAAAATTACGTTGTACTGTTTTGGCTGTCCACTTTCAAGTCCATCGATAATCCATGATAATCGCACCTTTTCACCTACTTGTTCCCATTGACATGGCACAGAAACTTTGGATGTTGCATCTATCAGTTTGATGCTTTTAAAGCTACTTTTAGCGTCCAGCTCCGCGGTTATCGGAGCCGATAAACAATCATGGTTGCTGCCGACAATAGTTAATTTTTGTTCAGGCATTCGTTTATGTTCCTCCTAAATTTTTTGCAGAAGAAACCGAGTTCCTCGGAAAAACTCGGTTTCTTTTCGTTAATAATGATTATATCTGATATGATACATTTTGTCAACGAAATTTTGAAACAGACCAAAATCATAAATTATCCTATGCACCTGTATAATTCCCTTGACATGATATTGTCAATGTTATAAAATTAAATTGTAAATATAAGCCGTGTGAGGTAACATTATGGCAATATATTGGCATCCTTTTTTAACCCAATTTTTGCGCCAAGACTACGGTAGCTTGCTCGATATTGAGGATGAAGTAAATCTCGGTGATATGCCGTTGCGAATCGATTTTTTAATCATTCCCCGCTACCCAGTTGTTGAATTGCCCTATCCCTTTTGCCACCTTGGTCAGCGGACATTAGGAAGTAAATCTCGGTGATATGCCGTTGCGAATCGATTTTTTAATCATTCCCCGCTACCCAGTTGTTGAATTGCCCTATCCCTTTTGCCACCTTGGTCAGCGGACATTAGCCAGCTACAAAGGACCTGGGGATACGGCAGGGCAAAAAAGTGGGGTACAACTTTTGACTTACGCTCTGCTGTACCAACAGCAGGAAGAGATTTGGCAGCGAAAAGATTTGACCCTCTGGTTGTTGGCAAATGAGTTTGGCGATGATATTTCACTGCCCGGCGGCGCTAATATAAAGAATATGCAGGAAATTGGAGTTGGAGTGCGCGGCGGAATATTGGACGATTTCCCTGTTTTTCTCATAGATTTAGGCGCGCTGCCGGTGAATATAGCAACGCTACCGTTAGTGATGGCGGCAAAAGGTAAGAATGAGCAAGCATTGGTAGAATTCCTGCTTGATAACCAGGCGGAATATGCTTCCTACATCGGATATTTGATAGAATTACATGGCGCCATGCTTATGGAGGTGTTAATGATGAGGCAAATGACAGCCGAAGAGATAGGCCTGGATATGGAAACGGTTATTAGATTTTTGAAATTTTACAGTGATGACAAAGTTAAGGAAGGCCTACGCAAGTTATATGGTGATGAGAAAATCATTCAATGGATTGACGAAGAACGAGCATTGAAAGAATTGACGCGCAAGATGGGGGAAGAACGCGCTATGAAAGAGCTAACGCGGATGATGGGGGAAGAACGCGCTGTGAAAGGGCTAATGCGGACAGTAGGTGAAGAACGCTTGCGCCAAATAGTTGAACAACTGCTTCCGAAAAAATCGGATAATAATGATTAAAACGTAAGACGTGAAACGTGAATACAAGACAAAATATCACGTTTCACGTAAAATTAGAAAGGAACGGTAGAACATGAAGGCTTATAAACAATCAAAATTTCCGTTAAGCATAATGATGAGCTTACTATATTTGCAATGCTCTCCTCCTCAAAAAAATATTGACAAGGATTTGTTTTTCGTTTAAAATCCTTCCGTTAAGTTTAAGAAAAATCATTGTCATTCATAGCCACCGATTCTCGGACTCCTCTGATTATCAGCGATGTCTGGAAATCAGCGGCTCATAATCCAGGAGGTAAGTAATCATGAATAAAAAGAAGATAATCAAACACGGAATAATAGCCGCATTGGTGCTGTGGATTCTGGCTTCGAGCAGTTCGTTTGCTGCTCCAGTATTGAATCCGACGGGAAACAGCTATACGCATGAGCATGACCCCATCGATAATGACCCTTGGCTAAAGGGTATCCTTGTTTTAACCTTCGTTGAAGTTGTCGATGTGAGCACCTTGACAGATTTGTCGAAAATCAGCCTGAAGGTTGGGGTTTCCACTGTCACACTGAGTAATGACATAGCAGAAGTAACGACCATGGCCGATGGAACTACTGTTGAGATTAGGACTAAAAACACCGATGCCGCGAAAGCGAAGGTAAATGAAATCTCCGGCTTAGGGCGCGAATATGACATGCTGTATGTCGAAATTGCAGCGGGAGCCATAAAAGACCTGTCAGGCAACCCAAACGCGCTAATGTCTCAACGGCTTAACATATGGACAAAGGACTCTGTGAAGCCGCCGTTTAATCCTGCCGCGAGCAGCTATATGCATGATGATGGCAGTGAAAATCATTACGCTAAGCTGATGTTGCAATTCTTAGAACAGATGGACACACGCGCCGCCTGCATCACTGCTGCGAATATCGAAATAGCTAACGCAGCCACCGGAGGAGATTCAATTACCTTGGCCCAAGCTGAGATACCTCCTCAAGATTTTTCAAGTAACATCGTGTTCTACCTCAGCGATGCACACAGAGATACGATATCAAAGTGGGGTGCGCCTGATGCTATGGGTGACCCCGACCATCAAGGCTTTGCTACGCTTTATATCCGTCTCGCTGCAGATGCTGTATCAGACAGGGCCGGCAATGGCAATGCGACTATGACTACTCGTGCAGCTCTTGGCGCCTGGATTAAGGACATAACACCCCCTGAATATGTTTCCTCAGCTTACAACGCCAATAATAAGCAGTTCACTATCACATTCAAGGAATGGATGGATGCCAAGCCAATGTCGCTTGTGAATCCAGCGAATCTGACGATAACGGACAAAGATGGCGGTAATCTTGTGACTTTGAACGGAGCAGGCGTAAGTGAAAGTGACATGACGAAAACAATAACTGTTACGCTAACTCCGGCGCAAGATATGAGTGTTAAGCCGCTTGCGAAACCGCTGAAGTTGAATATGGCCGTCGGCGCCGCGAAAGATATTGCCGGGAACAATAATGCCGCTGTTTCGGGCAAGGAAATTACCTACACAGAAGACACCACACCTCCTGGGTTAGACACGAAGGATGGTTTTTTGGATAGTCGGTACGTTCATCCTGACAAGAGACTGATGTTGAATTTCAACGAAGCTATCGATAAAAGTCCATACACTGATATCGACGCCACGAAGATTACATTGTTAAACGCAGCAT
>Ga0194125_10003490_pt1 | contig 25314 bp, 18 predicted proteins | sample TA2KigC250mmetaG_FD_148626 | JGI IMG/M metagenome (GOLD analysis project Ga0194125, IMG submission 148626) | Freshwater microbial communities from Lake Tanganyika, Tanzania - TA2015034 Kigoma Deep Cast 250m | ecosystem: Environmental > Aquatic > Freshwater > Lake | place: Tanzania: Lake... | reverse complement strand
TCGTCGATACCGCCGAGAAGGTCACCGCCGCGGTGCGGGATGAGCTGTTCGCCGACGTGGATGTCAAAGACTTGCGCGAGGATCTCGAAAAGTACATTCAGCAACTCCGCCCGCCTTCCCCGATGGAGATCAAGAATGCGTTGCGTGACTTGCTGGACGAGACCGACCTGCAGGCGATCATCGAGCACGGCGAAGGCCCCTTCATGGATACCGATGTCGTAACCGCCTCCCTGGTGACCGAATCGGGCATGAGCCGGGAAAAGGCTCAGTCGGTGGCCAACAGCGTCAAGGACGCCATCGGCAAGATCCGCGAGGAGTACGGCTCCGGCAAGGATACCGCCTCGAAAGTCACCGACGCGGCCATGCGGGTGGCCGGCAAGTCCGGCCAGGAGGCACAGGCCACGCGGGAGAAGATCGAGGCCTATCTCCGCGACACCCACAAGGAGGAGCTGAGCCCCGAGGGCATCAAACGCGACCTGGAGAAGCTCGTGACCAGCCCGCGGGAAGGGATCGCCGCCCTGCGGGAGCGGCTCTCGCACGTCGATCGGTCCACGCTGCGCTCCTTTCTCGCCCAGCGCAAGAACATGAGCGAGCAGGACGTCGACCGGACCACGGATCGCATCATGAGCGTGATAGACACGATCCGCGGCAAAGCCGCCGAAGTGCCGGAAGCCGCGGATGCGCGGAAACGGTCCGTCGAGGCCAAGATCCGCAACTATCTCAACTCCATGGGCCGGCCCGAGCTGCGGTACGAAGGCCTCAAGCACGACTTCCAGGTGCTCTTTCACGATCCCAAGGCGGGCGCCGACCTGCTGATCCGCCGGCTGCGGGCCATGGACCGCGACACGCGCAAGGCCCTTGTGGCGTCCCGCAAGGACATGTCCGAGGAAGACGCCGAGCATCTCGTCTCCCAGCTCGACCACGCCCGCGATGAGACGATCAACAAATACGAGCAGATGAAGACAGAGGTCGAGCACCGGCTCGAGGACGCCCGGGACCGGGCCTTGCGCGAGGCCGAGGAGACCCGCAAAGCGGCGCGCACGGCGGCGTGGTGGACCTTCGGGTCGGCGGTGGCCTCCGGCGCCGCGGCGGTCATCGGCGGCATTCTCTCGACGTACACGTAAGCGCGAGGGCCATGCGCTTCACCTTCCTGACTGGAGTTTTGCAGAATGGGGAGTTGGGCCTACTTGCGAAAGAAAGAAATCGGGAAGCGCCCCCGGGGCCGTTCGCGGCCGCCCGCGCCGGCGGGGCAGGCGGCGGATTCTTCTCAGAAATCCGCTTCCCGATTTCTTTCTTTCGAATTCGGCCCCCAACCGGCCCAGGGGCGGCCGCCGGGCCGGGACGGGAAGCGGATTTCCGAGAAGAATAATAGGCCCAACTCCCCATTTTGCAAGACTCCAGTTCCCGATCAACGACGGGACGGCCGGATGCTCCATCCGGCCGTCCGGCCCAACGGAGCAAGGCAGCTATGAAGTGGCGAGCGATCTGGCAGACCCCCAAGAAAGCGGTCCTCGATTTCATTCAGGACGATGCGATCACTCTGGCGGCGGCCTTGGCCTTCTATGCCATGTTGTCCCTGGCCCCCCTGCTGGTCCTGGCCCTGACGGTGCTGGGCTTCCTCGGCGAGCCGACCCAGCAGCGGGTCATCGAGCAGACGGAGACCCTTATCGGCCCGCAGGCCAGCCAGGGACTGGAGCTGCTCCTGCAGAACGCCTCGGCCCAGCGGGTGGCGGCGACGGCCTCCGCGATCATCGGCCTGGTGACTGTCATTCTCTCGGCCACCGCCGTCTTCGTGCAACTGCAGTATTCGCTCAACCGCATCTTCAACGTCCGCGCCAAGCGGGGCGCCGTGAAGGGCTGGCTCTACAAGCGCTTCATGTCCCTGCTGACGGTCTTTGCCATCGGCCTGGTCATTGTCGCCTCCGTCGTCGCCAGCTCCGTCATCTCCTTCATGTTCCAGGGCGCCGGACCCGCGGCCCAGATCATCAATCTCGCGGTTTCTCTCGTGGTCTTCACGCTGATTTTCGTGATCCTGTTTCGGTTTCTCCCCGATATCAAGATCACCTGGAAGGACACCCTCGCCGGCGCCGTGATCGCGGGCCTCCTTTTCGTCATCGGCCAGTACGCGGTCGGCATGTACCTGGGCTCCACCGGTGTCAGCTCGGTCTACGGCGGCGCCGGCGCGCTGGTGATCCTGCTGCTGTGGGTGTACTACTCGGCCATCATTCTCTTCCTGGGGGCCGAGATGACGCAGGCCTACGCCGCCGTCGTCGGCAAAGAGATCGTTCCGAACGAATTCGCCGAATGGACCCCCGCGGCCGCCCGCGCGCACGAGAAGAGGCCCGAGCCGGAGCCGGAGCCCGCCCACGCCGGGGTTGAGTAGCCGCCGGGGCAGATCACAAGAGGGACTCGGGGAGCCTGACATGGGACGAGCCATCGTCAAGGCCGGAGGCCTTGGCGATGCCACCCGCCGTGGTGCGGTGGCGTCGAGCGGCGTCTGGGCCGTGTCACGCGTCACGCCAACCGACACGAGCGTCGCGACCGCAACTGCGTGACGCTCTTCTCATATCTCCGCGAGCAGGACGACGTAGTTCTTGCCATAGTGCTTGGCGCACTTCGGGCAGGTCGTGTAGAAGAAATAGAGTCTCTTGAGCTGCTTCTGCTTCGAGTCGACATAGGTCTTCATCTCTTCGACCCACCGGCGGACGTTCTGGTAGGGTCCCTCGAAGACTCGCGTCAGGAACGTCCCCGAGATTCGGGCCATGTCCGCCCCCGGCACGTCCTTGCCCACCGCGATGTACACGTCCGCGCCCCAGAGCGAGTTCTCGTCCGACAACAGCAGCGGCTCGGACGCCGAGGCCCCCGCCGCCTGGATCTTCTCCATGTTGCGGACCATCACCCGGCCGAAGTTCAGCGGGATGTGCAGAACGCTGCGGACGCGATCCTTCACGAACAGCTTGTCCTGGAATGTCACTTCCTTGCCGTCCCACGGCCCCGGATCGAAGCGCGGGCAGCACCCGGTCTCGGTCGGTACTTTCACCTCGTCCATTGCTGTGTCTCCTTCGCCAACCACAAATGTCATTCATCGCATTCCGGCGGGACCATGATAGGGCGGGAGTCTCCCGCGTGTCCATCATTTCTTTTCCATCCTCTGCTCCCAGTCACAAAGGCCCGCCGGAACAGGACGCCGCAAAACGCCCATAACACGGGCGTCCCACCCGCCGCACTTTCCCTCCGCCCTTCACACATGGGCGTCCAGCCCATGAGTAGCATGGGCATCCTGCCCGTCAGTAGCATGGGCGTTCCGTTTGGAGTTCCGCCTTCAGGCGGTTCTGACAGTCTTGCGGCGCCGCCGGCTCCATATCTTATGAACACGAACGAAGAAAGGAAGGTCGGACGGTTTGACCCGCCTAATGAGTTTTGACGGACAAGACCGGTAATCGCGCCGCACCCGTCGTTTCGCCGATGTGCCTCGCGCCAGGCAACGTGCGGTTGTAGGGTGGGGCTTGCCCCACCGGGAAGCCGGACCCAAGAAAAGCGGTGGGGCAAGCCCCACCCTACACATTACCGAACTTGCTCGTCAAAACTCATAAGGCGGAACTCCGAACGCTCGTCACCAAGGTCGTGGGGCACAGGTAATTGCCCTGCTTGGCGCTGGCACAGAGGGGACGTTCTGAGTATCATGCCGCACCATGGATACGACACAACGCCATCGCCCGATTCGTCTGCTCATGGGAACCGTCCTGTTCCTGCTGGCAACCGGCAGCCCCGCCGGCCGTGCGTCGCAGGCATCCCGCGCCGAATCCGCGGGGCAGTACTTCACGATCCAGGTGCTCGACCGGCAGACCGGCCGCGGGGTGCCTTTGGTCGAGCTGCGGACCACCAACAGCATCCGGCTCTTCACGGACAGCAACGGGATCGTTGCGTTCCTTGAGCCGGGCCTGATGGACCGGGAGGTCTTCTTCTTCGTCGAGAGCCACGGCTATGAAGTCCCCGCGGACGGTTTCGGGTATCGCGGGGTCCGGCTCCGGACCACGCCCGGACACGAGGCAATCATCAAGATCGACCGCCTCAACATCGCCGAGCGGCTGTACCGCGTCACCGGCCAGGGGATCTACCGCGACAGCGTCCTGCTGGGCCGTCCGGTCCCCCTGAAGAATCCGGTTCTCAACGGCCAGGTCATGGGCCAGGACTCGGTGTTCACCTGCCTCTATCGCGGCCGGATCTTCTGGATGTGGGGCGACACCGGCAAACCCTCCTACCCGCTGGGCAACTTCGCCATGTCGGGCGCCCTGTCGGACCTGCCCCCTCCGAGGGACATGGAGCGTGGGACGGTTGCGCGACTCGGCGTGTCGCGGGCGTCCCGCCCGCGCGTGCCGAGGGCCTCCGGCCCTCGACTCGAAGGCGAGACGCCTTCGACACGCGCGGGCAAGATGCCCGCGACACCCCGAGCTTCGCAACCGCAACCGCTTGTCGATCCCGGGGCCTCACCCCACCCACCCGACCTGGACCCGGCGGTCGGCGTCGATCTGGAGTACTTCGTCGGCGCGGACGGTTTCAGTCGCAAGATGGCCCCGCTGAAGGAGCCCGGCATGATCTGGCTGGACGGCCTGCTGACCGTTCCGGACCCGCAGGGACACGAGCGAATGGTCGCGAAGTTCGCCCGGCTCAGGACTCTCACCGAGGTGCTCGAACGCGGCCTGATGGTCTTCAACGACGCCACGAACACCTTCGAGCCGCTCGTGCGGCCGGGTCTGGAGTTCCTGCCCTACCGCAACATGGGCCACGCCTTCCCCGTCCAGGTGCAGGGGCAACCCTATTATTATTTCACCGCCCCGTCGCCGATGGGCGCGAGGATGCGCGTCCCCGCCCGGTGGGAGGCCGTGATCGACGCCAACCAGTACGAGGTCCTGACCGCCCTGGCGCCGGAGGACAGAGGACGGAAGACAGAGGACAGAGGACAACGGCCCGGGTATCGGTCCCCGCCGTCCTCCGTCGTCCGTCCTCCGTCATACGGACCCCGCTGGGCCGCCTTCGGCGACGTGCTGGCGGCGCTGGGCACCGGCAAGACGGCGGTGATCGAGGCACTGGAAGCCGAGGCCAAGGACCTGCGGGTCTACGATGTCACATCGGGCCGTGAGATCATCCCGCACAACGGGACGGTGTATTTCAATGCCCACCGGCAGCGCGGGATCGGCATCTTCACCCAACTCTACGGCGTCTCCTCCGCCCTGGGCGAGATCTGGTACGCCGAGGCGGATACGCCGGTGGGGCCGTGGGCCTACGCCCGCAAGGTCCTGACGCACCACAAGTACTCCTTCTACAACCCCAAGCACCATCCGCTCTTCGACCAGGACGGCGGCCGCACCATCTACTTCGAAGGCACCTACACCTGGACCTTCTCCGGCTCCGAGGAGCGGGCCACCCCGCGCTACGACTACAACCAGATCATGTACCGCCTGAACCTCGACGACCCCCGTCTGGTCCTGCCCGTCCCGGTCTACCAGGTACGCGACGGACAGAATGGCCGCGCGTATCTGCTCGGCGACGCTGCCCGTGAGACCAGGGGATGGGGCGAGGTGGAGTCCGTGGCCTTTTTCGCCATGGAGCCTGGCCGGGGGAATGATCAGAGGATCGCGGTATACGCCGACAGGCGGCCCGATGGCCATCTGCGTCTGACGGCCAAGGCCCTCGGCGAGTCGGCAAAACCGCTATTCCACGCCCTGCCGGCGGCCGGACCGACATCTGCGAACGAATCGATCGTGCCGCTCTATGAGTACCATCACGCCGACTCGGGCGCGTACCTCTACTCTACGGACTCACGACTGGGCCAGGAGGGTTGGCAGCGGGCCCAAAGCCCCTTGTGCCGGGTGTGGAGGACACCAGCCGGCCTCCTGCTGCTCGACAACGAAGCCCGGCCGGATGTGTTTTGACGGACAACAGATCTCTACAACTCACGGATCTGCTCTGGGGTCAGACCGGTATACGCCACGATCTTGGCTACCGGCTCCCCAGCGGCTTTCATCTGTCGGGCTACCTCCTTCGCGCTTTCGAGGCGGCCCTTGACTCTGCCCTCTTCAAGGCCCTGTTCCCGGCCTTGCGTCAACCCTTGCGCCAAGCCTTCTTCCCGGCCCACTTCCCGGCCTGCTTTCCGCCCCTCTTCCCGACCTTGTTCCCGACCGATCGCCAAACCTTCCGCAAGACCTTCTTCCCGACCTTGCTCTCGGCCTTCTTCTCGACCGGTGTCGATGACGTTCTTGAGGTCCCGGTAGTGCTTGAGACTCTCTTCGTAGGCCGCGAGTTCCGACGGATCGAACCGGGCAATCTCCGCCGCTTTGAACAAGCGCTGGAACACCCGCTCCTGAATCCGCTGGGGCCGCTCCTGCAAGCGGGGCAGGTTCTTGAGGATATACAGCCACTTGTCGAAGTGGGTCTCCAACTCGTCTTCTGTCTTGGTGAACTTGGGCATCTCCAGGTAGATGTACGTCAGCTTGTCGAAGAAGACTCTCTTGCGCTTGGTCTCCATCAGTTGGACGTGATGATGGAAATACTCGGGGCTGTCCTTGTCCTCGTCGAAGACAAAATCGAGAATGCCCACCGTGTAGACAGCGTTCAACTGGAAATCCCACTCTTGGCCCCTTTGGGCCTGCTCGCGGATGGGGAAGGTCGAATAAAAGACGCTGCGGTCCTTGAAGTACTTCTGCTTGGCCTTTTGCATCTCGACGATGAACTTCTCGCCCGTTTCGCTTTCGCAGTAGAGGTCGAACACCGCCCGCCGCTCGAACTCCGACAGGCCCAGTTGCTCGGCCTTGAGGTAGGTCAGGGTTTCGATCCGGCCGCGTTCTTTGATCAATTCGTTCAGGAAGTTCAGCAGGAGGTCCTTGTTCGGCTCGCTGCCGAACAGCCGCTTGAAGCCGAAGTCGGTGAACGGATTGATGTAGCGGTCTTTCATGTTCATATCCCTCGCTTGGGCGATAGCTACTCTATAAAGAGCATACGACGGCAGAACAGGTTTGTCAAGACAGGTTTGTAGTGACGCCGGAGGGGCAACCGGGACCCCAAACGCGCTCTTATCGCGTTTGCCAGGGACCCCCGCAATGCACAATTTGGCGTTGGGGAGCCCCGAGACGCCCTCGCCACAAGTGGTTCTTTCATCCGCCTGACGACCCAGCCCGAGCCGTCCGCCAGGCTGCTCTTTTTCGCCGTGCCTCTCGACGACGAGCAGAACAGAAATCCTTGCCTCGTGCCGCTCTACGAGGACCGCCACACCGCCTCAGCCCAATATCGCTACTCCAGAAGAGGGCTGGCACAGAGCCGAACGCCCCCTGTGCCGCGTCTGGAAGACACCGCCCGGCCCCCTTCTCTTGGACAGCCAAGCCCAGCCGGCAAAGACCGACTGACCCTGGCCGCGGGAAGCGCCATGGGCCAACGCCGGCAGCGGCAGACAACGTTTCCGGACGATCGATTCTACCTTTCGTGGCCCGGTTCAGACCCGGGTAACAGTCTGGGTGGGTGGCAGCGGCAAGGCCGGAGGCTTTGCGCAGGCCTTGCCGATGGCGGACAAGCAAGACCATCGGCAAGCTCCGAAGACTGCGCTTGCCGCTGCCACCCGTTCTCTGTTGCCCGCAAAGACTGTTTCTTGAACCAGGCCCCTTTCGTCGTTCGGCCGACGGCACAAGTCGTGCATGCCCGCAGGCGGCAAGCGGGTCTATAGTACGCCGCCGGTGATATGTTCGACAGTCACGCCGGAAAGCTGGGCCCACGCCCGGACGGTGTGCAGGTGCTTGCCGTACGTGAGGATCTTGTGGTGCCCGCGGATGTCGCGCACATCCTTGACGTCGTCCATGGCCATCTCGAACGCGCAGCGACAGCCGCCGATACCGTCGGCCGGATGGGAATCGACGTTGCGCAGGATCGTGCCGGTGGCGATCATGAGCGTGTCGGGCGAGAGGAACCGCCAGAGCGTGGCCGGCTGGCCTTCCTTGAACAGGACCTGGGGCACCGCGCCGTAATCGGCCTCGTGGTGGCTGCGGATGATGTACGGCTCCGGCTGGGCGTCGAACCCGGCCATCCGCGTGGGCGCCTTGCAGTGGGCGCCGGCGTAGAGGTTGCGGGTGGTGTCGTAGATCGGGTTGTGGAGGAAGCCGGGCCGGCCGAGCAGGTAGCTGCTCAGCAGCTCGGTGATGCCCGGGAAGATGTCGGCCTCGCAGCCGCCGGTGCTGCCTTCGTCGAGCAACTGCATGAAGGCCAGGCACGGCGGGAAGATGTAGGGCAGCCGCCGCTTGGCGACGTGGGGGAAGCAGTCCATCGTGATGGCGTGACAACGGGTGTCCTTGAGGAGTTGGCGGCTGGCCACGTATGCGCGGGCGGCCTGGAGCAGATCGTCCTTCGACGGCTCGATCATGCCCTTGGCCTTCTGGTGGTACACCCGCATGATCGCCCGGACCTCGTCCGATTCCTTCGTGGCTTCGTAGACGTCCACGTACTGCTGGATCGGCGTGTACTGGAGGACGGTGCCGACCGGGTCGAGCTTCTTTTCCTGTGTCGCGTCGCCAGTGACCACAGCCATGCGGGTATTGGCCATCTGCCAGCGGGCCTTGAGCATTCGCAGGCCATCGGCCAGCCAGCCCACGTCCGCACAGGCGGCGGCGAAGCAATACGGCGTCCGGCGGAACCGCTCGTACCGCTCGGGATGCGAGTGGTAGGTCCCGTGGGGGATGAAGGCCAGGACCGGCAGCCGGCGGTCGCCCCGCTGATCCAGGACGCGATGGACCGCCTGCACGCCGTAGACGTGGCCGTCCATGTTGATGAGCACGACCCCGTCCGCCTTCTGCGCGACCGCTTCCGCCAGAAACGCATCCGCGGTCTCATGGTTGCGCAGGCGGGCCTTCTGGACGTGCAGGTTGATGCCCAGTTGGTCGGCGCCCTCCTGGAGGGCCTTGGTATAGGTGGCCTGACTGGCGTCGGCGTCGTAGGCCTTGCCGGGCCAGCCGGTCTCCAGCAGTTCGCCGGGACCCGCCTGGCAGAAGCCCACGCGGACCAGCGGCTTGGGGCCCTGCTGTCCCGGCAGCGGCAACGCGCCCAGGACCTCGCTGGTGCTCCATTTGAACAGCCCCAGATTGATTGCCAAGGCCGCCCCGCCCAGGCTGCTCAGACCCGTCAGAAAGTCCCGCCGGCCCATGCCGGAACAACAACTGCCCGTGGAGTGCGACCGCTCGTGCCCGTGCGTGTTCATTGTGGATGCCTCCTGTCATTTGCCATGTTTCGTTGCCTTATCGATGCTGGGCCGGAGACGATTATACGTCGCCCTGCGGCACGTGCAACCATTTCCCCGAAGGCGCAGCGATTCCGCAGGGTATCTTCTCCCGCGAATTTGACGCCTGGGCCACGCCGCGGAGATCTCAGCGGGTTTCTTCCGGCTCGTCGATCTCGAAGGGCTCGGCGCCGGGACGGCGCCGCTCGGCTCTCAAGGTCAGGACCAGCGCAAAGGCGAACAGGCTCAAAACCGTGGACCAGCTCACAATCAGGAAGATCCAGCCGCCGAGCGTCATGCGACCACCTCCACCTGGCGTTTGCGGCGCCAGGCCAGCCAGATGAGAACGATCAAACCGACAAAGAACGCGAGAAGGCCGCCTCGGATCCCCCAGACGTAGGGAAGGCCCTCGACCGGCCGGTCCTTCATCCACAGCAGGACCGCCAGATCCGTCCCCCACAGCCGCAGGACCTCCAGCGGCCGGGCCAGGCCGACCTCGCCGGCCCGGTCGATCAGCCGCACGACGGGTTTCTGGAGGAACCAGAAGAACAGGATCGTCAGGAGAAAGGTCGGTGTGACGTACTTGATGACCCAGCGATAGAACCGCGGCACGTTGATGGCGGCGCCGTGGTGCATCTCCGCCCAGGCCTTGTCGATCCCGAAGGCCCAGCCGAACAGGATGGTCTCGACGGTGGCGAACACGACGATCGCGAAGGTGCCGCCCCAGAAGTCCAGCTCATCGATGACGCCCTTGCCGATCAGGAAAATGCACGCCTGGCACATGACGAAAGTCACTATGCCGAAAACGCTCACCGCCCGCAGCCTGGGCCAGCGGAACTCATCCTGGAGAAACGCGATGGCCGGCTGGGCCAGCGAGATCGACGACGTCACGCCGGCAAAGAACAGCAGGGCAAACCAGAGGAACCCGAACAGGTCGCCGAAGGCCACCTTCTGGAGGACCAGCGGCATGGTGACGAAGGCCAGGTTGAACGCCCCTTCCTGGGCGATCTGCGCCGTCGCGAGGGGACCGAAGAAGGCAAAGGCGGCGGGAATCACGATGCTGGCGCCGAGAATGACCTCCGCGGTCTCATTGGCGGCCGCCGAGGTCAGCCCGGACAGGGCCACGTCGTCCTTCTTCGTCAGGTAGCTGGCGTAGGTGAGAATGACGCCGAAGCCGACGGAGAGCGTAAAGAAGATCTGCCCCGCGGCGGCGAGCCAGACCTTGGCCTCTTTGAGGGACGCCCAGTTGGGATTCCAGAGAAAGCCAAAGCCATTGAGAACGCTGTGCTCCGGCCGGCTGGGATCGGGCGCCCCGAGCGACAGGACCTTGACCATCAGGATCACCGCAAACAGCCCGAGAACCGGCAGCAGGTATTTGCACACTCTTTCGATGCCGCGCCGGATGCCGAGGTACAGCACGAGCATATTCAGACCGAACGTGATCAGGAAGAAGCCGACCGCCGGCCCCAGGCTCGAGAAATGCTCGTTCTTGGCCAAGCCCTGGTAGCCCCGCAGGAAGCCGGACATGGCCTCGTGCGTCGTGCAGGAGTTGTACTTGCCCAACAGGGCAAAGACGCTGTAACCGAGCAGCCACGATTCGACGTAGATGTAGTACACGAACACGATCACCGGCCCGAACAGCCCGACAGCCCCCAAGTACTTGACTAGGCGGTTCTTCGGCCAGAGGGTGTGGAACATGCCCGGGGCGGTGGAGTGGCCCATGCTGCCGCCCAGCCGGCCGACCGCCCACTCGATCCACATCAGCGGCAGGCCCAGGAGGAAGAACGCCGTGAAATAGGGGATCATGAAGGCCCCGCCGCCGTTCTGGGCCGCCTGGACCGGGAAACGCAGGAAGTTCCCCAGACCGATGGCGCTGCCGGCCACGGCCATGATAATCCCCAGCTTGCTGCCCCAACGTTCGCGCGCCATAGAATCCTTTCGCCATGAAGGATGCGGCTACCGACACCGGCCCGTATTCTACTGACCAACCGCCCCCCGCAAAAGCCGAAAATCCCGTCCGAACCACGGGCGTGCGATTACGTCTTGTGGAGGCAAACGGCCCTGGGCCGAAGGCCCTGGTTTGTAGTGTGCTCGTAAGAGCATAAAAAGAGAACACGGTGCCGCTTGTGGCTTCCCTGCTCTGCTGGTCGACGTTCTCTGTGCCTCTACGAACGCACGCCACGCGGCCAGTCTGCGCCGCCTTCGGCCGCCTGATCTTCTCGACAGGCGGCGCTCCTCCCGTAGCATGGGCGTCCCGCCCATGAGTCACAGGGCCATTCTGGCCCTGCCGGCACGGGCGAGACGCCCATGCTACAAAGGAGGCCGGGTCCGCCAGCTATTCCACTCTTCCAGCATTCCCTTCCTCTATAGTATAATCAGGCCGACAGATCGAGATGGGTCACCAATGATGTTCCTGAGGTTCGCATGGCATCCTGGACGGGAGACTTCGCATGAGCAGATACAGACTGCTGCCTTGTATCGTCCTGGTCTTCGCCATTTCGGGCCCCGTGACGCCCGGCGAGGAGAGGAGGACGGTCCAGGACCCGGACCTCGATTCAGCACGGCAGAAAGCCGCCAGGGAGACCGACCGGGTCTCGCGATCCGCCGAAGATCGTCTGGCGGAGGCGCAGTATCGGGAGAAGGCCGCGGGGTTGGCCCTGCGAGTCGATGCGGGCGCGGCGGCGAGCCGGGAGAATGCGGCCTTGCTGTATTACCAGGCCCTGCTGGCCCGCCGGGAACCGGATCCGGCTACGGCCGATGTCCTCAATGCCCTCTCCCGCGGCGGGGAACCAGACCTGCGAGTGAGGGCCTTTCTGGGTCGGCATCTCGCCACGATTGAGTTGGCCCAGATCGCCTCCCAGATGCCGCACTGCCATTGGGGACCGATGCGGGCGGGCGAGCAGCAGCTCGATTTCAATCTCGGCATCCCCCTGCGCCGGCTCAGCCGCATCCTGGACGCCGACGCCCGGACCCTGGCAGCCGATGGGTACACCCGTGCGGCGTTGGCCCGTTGCCTGACCCTGCGCCGCCTGGCGCATCATGCCGCCGACGACACGTACAACCTGTTCTCCATCTCCCAAAGCATCCACACGCTGGGCCTGCTGGCGATGATGCAGGTCTTGAGTATGGGACCCACGGACCGCGAGACGCTCACCTGGCTCAAGGGCCAACTGGCGGCGGTGCCGGGGACGCCCTTTCGGCCCGCCGAGGCGCTGCACCAATGGCGGGAGGCGGAGCTGCGGTTTTGGCAGACACGCCCGAAGGGACGCGCTTTCACGCGGGAACTGGTCCTGGAGAAGGTCCCGGACGCCGACGACAGAAAGCTGCTTTCCACTCTCACCGACGATCAACTGCTGATCCTGGCCTTGCAGGGCGAGCAGAAGGCCCCCGGCCGCTATGGCATCTCCGCTCCGCCGGGACTGCTCCGGCGGGCCCGGCAGGCCTGCGACGAATTCCTGGCGGCCGCACTGGGGATCATGAACGCCGACCTCTCCTACGTAGAGAAACGCGCCAAGCTCCTGGAGATGGTCGAGACGCTGGACGACCGGGCCGCCGACGGCGATCCCATCGCCCTGCTGTCGGAGGCCCCCCGCGTGGTGGAGATCTACCACCGACTGATGGTCCGCAACGCGGTCTACGACAACCTCGTGACCGCCGCCATCGAGATCTGCCTGGCAAGGGCAACGACGGGCCCATTCCCGAAAGCCCTTCCCGCGGGCCTGCCCCAAGACCTCTTCACCGGCCGGGATTTCCTCTACGAGCGAGCCGCAGAAAGCTCCGTCCTTCGCTTCGATCCCGACAACCTCAGCCGCATCCGAGTCCGGCAATTCGAATTCCGGGCCCGAAAGAGCGGCTCTCGAAATCCGTGAAGCCGTGCTATGCTCGCGGAGCGACGATGGATGCCGGATGCGTGAAATCGCCGGCCAGACACCTGGGTGGCATGCCAGGACGTGTAGAACAATGAGGCATCCTGCTCACGAGGCGCAAGGCCATCGTGGCTCGGCTCGTCGCTGTCGTTCCACAGGCGGAAGGCGGGTGCATGACCCTTCCTGCGCGGGTGTCCCGGCCGGTCCCGACCGCCGCCGGAAAAGGGGATATTCTACTTTTCCCTCCCGGAACGGGAAAAGTAGAATGTCCCCTTTTCCTTTACCGTGCCGGGACCGAAGATCCGTTGCCCCGGAGGCGTGCAAGAACGGTCATGCACCCGCGGAAGGCCCGCGGGACTTCGATCCTTTGACAGGCTCATGCGTCTGAGTTATTGTGTGAGGTCACGGTACTGCCAAGGTTGAAGATGGGAAGATCCAGGAATCCGAGAACGTTTCTCAGCGAGGCCGAAACGGCCGCCGTCCGCGGCGCCATCCGGGACGCCGAGCAAAGTACCTCGGCGGAGGTGAAGGTCGTGCTGGCGCGCTACTGCTGGGGCAGTATCAAGGCCAAGGCACAGAGGGTCTTCCGCGAGCTCGGACTGGATCGGACCCAGCAGCGCAACTGCGTTCTCTTTCTCTTGATCGTATCGAACCGGGAGTTTCTCATCTACGGCGATGAAGGCGTTCACGAGAAGGTGGGACAGGGTTTCTGGGATGAGGTCTGCGGCCGGATGCTGGAGGTATTCCGCCAGGACAGGTTCGGCGAGGGAATCTGTGCGGGGGTTCGCCTGGCGGGATGGAAGCTGGCCGAGCATTTTCCCTATCAGCGGGACGACGTCGATGAGATTTCCAACGAGATTGTCTACCGGTCGTAACGGGATCGTCTTGGCCCTGTTGGTGCTCGCGCTGGCGGGTCTGTCGCGGGCCGGGACGAGGGACTACTCCCCCTTTCCGAACGCCGACGCCGGGTATGTCACGGACCTGGCCGGCCTCTTGACGCCGGCGCAGCAACAACAACTCGCGCGTTGGCTTCTGCACGTGGATTATTGCCCGAGGTGCAAGGGCATCTGGTTCGATGGCGACGAGTTGGAGCAGGCGTTGCCCGTCGCCGACCCGCAGCTTCGGGTGCCGCGCGACGCCGTGCCGTTGCAGACGACCTGCCCCCGGTGTGCCCAGCACCTGTACGCCTTTGTCTACCCGCGGACCCGCGTGACCATTGAAATGTGCAAAGCGTGCCGCGGCCTCTGGCTGGATGCAGGCGAGTTCAAGCAACTGCGCCAGGCGCGAGAGCAACTGCCACCGGCCGAAGAGCCCACCCCGGACACGGAAGTGGGCGGCCTCAAAGGCGCCTTGCTCCGCTTCATCGATGCCGCCCTCGAGCAACTGCTGTACTGACCGCACAGACTCCGCGGCCGTGCGGGCTTCAGAAAGTCAATGGCCCGCTCAAGAGCTAAAACCGGGTATGCCAAGACCAGATGGCATCGCCAAGGGCTCCGCCCTTGACCGTGGTTCCACGCGAATCCGCACGACCATCGTCAAGGCCGGAGGCCGGCTTTGGCGATGCCACCCGGCATAGGGCTTTAGCCTTTGAGCGGATCGTTGCAGAAAGTGGGCTCACCCGGTTCTGCGTGCTTCGGCGGCTCTTGAGGCTCGACAATCCGGTTGAACCGGATCGGCGCTTGTGATAGTATGAGGGGGTAGGAGATACACTATGCATACGGAAATGACGATTGAGGAAATCAGATCGCAGTTCGACGCAGAATGGGTGCTGCTCGAGGACCCCCGAACGGATGAGGAGTTGAACGTTCTGGGGGGCAAGGTCCTTCACCACAGCAAGGATCGTGATGAGGTCTATCGCCAGGCCGTTTCCCTGCGTCCGAAACGGTCCGCGGTGATATACACCGGCGAAATCCCGGAAGAGACGGCGGTTGTCCTGTGAGCCATTCGTTCAACTCGGAACGCGGCCTGATTGTGATCCACGCTCCCTCCGCGCGCGAGCGTTGACGGCCTCCTGGGGCTGGACTTTCTCCGGCAGCGGATCCTCACCGTGGACTTTCGACAGAGTCGTATCTTCTTTGCATAACGTAGGCAGATGCCGATCACACGCTCAAACAGGAAGGTTGTTTGGTAAAGGAGCCCTGCTATGGCCCAACGGGCCGAAACCAGAAACATGGCCGTGTTCTGCGATTTCGAGAACATCGCGCTGGGCGTGCGCGACGCCAATTACGCGCAATTCGACATCGGCAAAGTGCTCGAGCGGCTGCTGCTCAAGGGCAATCTGGTCGTCAAGAAGGCGTACTGCGACTGGGACCGCTACAAGGAGTTCAAGGGGGCGATGCACGAGGCGTCGTTCGAGCTGATCGAGATCCCGCACCTGCGGCTGTCGGGCAAGAACTCCGCCGACATCCGCATGGTGGTCGATGCGCTCGACCTGTGCTACACGAAGGAGCACCTGGACACGTTCGTGATCCTCAGCGGCGACTCGGACTTCTCCCCGCTGGTCAGCAAGCTGCGGGAGAACGACAAGATCGTCATCGGGGTCGGCGTCAAGAACTCGACCTCGGACCTGCTGATCGCCAACTGCGACGAGTTCATCTATTATGATGACCTGGTGCGCCGCCCGCCGGCACGGAAAAGGGAGCCCGCCAAAGAGGCGAGTGGCAAACCGGCCCGCGGCGCGACCGCCAAGGCCGCCAAGCCCGCCAAAGACAAGAAGCAGGAGGCCTGGGATCTGATCGTCGAGACGTACGAGGCCCTGGTGGAAGAGCGTGAAGGCGAGAAGATCTGGGGCTCCATGCTCAAACAGACGCTCCGCCGCCGCAAGCCGGGCTTCAATGAGTCCTATTACGGCTTCCGCTCCTTCAACCAGCTCCTGGAGGAGGCCCAGGCCCAAGGCATCCTGGAACTGGAGCCGGAAGAGAAGTCCGGCGGCTACATCGTCAAGGGCTGCCACGCCCGCTGATGGTCAGAGGCGCTGATTGGAGACGTGATCTGTACAGGCAAGATCCCTGAAGAGATGGCGGTTGTCCTGTGTTCTGCGCACGAGCCGGTTGACACTGCTCTATGGCCGTAGTAAAGTTGAATCATGAAGACAGTGGAACAGATTCGAAAAGAAGCAATGGCCTTACCTGTCAGCGAACGTGCCAGCTTGGCGCACGATCTCATTTTGAGCCTCGAAGATCCCGCCGCCTACGAGCTGAGTCCCGAGCAGGAAGCCGAGATTCGTCGGCGCGTCCGCCTGATCAAAAGAGGCAAAGCCGCAAGCCGTCCGGCGGCAGAGGTTTTCGCCGATATCGAGGCCAAGCTGCAATGACGCCCGTTGTCATCCTGCACGAGGCGGAGGTCGAACTGTGGGAGGCGGTCACGTTCTACGAGAACCGATGTGCCGGGTTGGGCTTGGATTTTGAGAGGGAGATCAAAGCCGCGGTTGAACTGATTCAGCAGTCTCCCGATCGATGGCCAATCCGTAAAGACGGTACGCGCAGGTGCCTGCTACGGCGCTTCCCCTACTTGGTGGTGTACGTCCACCACAACGACCAGGTGTGGGTGATCGCTTTCGCGCATTGCAGCAGAAGGCCGGGATATTGGTCCGGACGCGCCGAACAAGTGAGACCTCGGCGCAAGTAGGGCAGCGTTCGCCGGGCAAGCCGCACATCGATCGTGAGACTCGATGCTTGCCTGAGCAATGTAGTCCAGATCAGCGAACAGGGGCCGTTTTCAGGACGTGCTCGAAGAAGGTGTAGAGCTGCTCGTTGGATTCGGGGGTGGGGGCGTGGGTTGCGCGGTTGGTCATGGCGACGCGGTTCGTGTGGCCCAGGAGGCGGTTGACGGCGACGGTGTGATTCAGGGCCTGCCAGCGCAGGGGCGGGTCCTCGGCGCCGCCGGAGACTAAGAACGGCCGCGGGGCCATCAACGCGTGCAATTCATGCAGATCGCGGCCAGCCGCGATCATCGTTTTGTAGGGGCCGGTGCGCGGGCGCGCGTCGTTGGGGACGCCGCGTTGGCGCTGCTGGGCCGCGTCCCAACCCAGGTACCAGGGCTCCCAGTAATTCACGTTGGGACGGGTCTCGTCGAAGACGATCCCCGGGTCCGACCAGACGGCGCAGGCGAATTTCTCGTACAAGCAGGAGGCAAACATCGCCCACTTGCCGCCGTAGGAGTGGCCGGTGACACCGATCCGCGCGGGATCGACGTGGGGCAGATTCGCCAGGGCCGTGTGGCAGTTGGCGGCGACGTAGGCCAGCGCCGAAAGCGGCTGCCACGGCGGCTGTCCGGCGGGGGTTTCCCACAGTGGCTTATACGGCGCCTTAAGGCTGCAAAACTCCGGCGTGCCGATCGAGAGCACGACGAAACCGCGTCGGGCCAGCTCGGCGCCGAAGTCGCGCAGCTCCTTGCCCAGACCGACCGCCGTCTCCGGATCGTAGTAGACCACCAGGACGGCCGGGAACCGGCCATCTTGATTTCGGATTTCGGATTGCGGGTTGCGGATTGAAGCCGCCTTCGCGCCGTTCGCGTCGGGGATGAGCAGGTAGCCGGCCACGGTCTGGTGGTCGGGCGCGATCTCGACCAGGACCTTGTGCTGCGTGAAGTAGTCCCGGTGCTGCTGCTGGAGGTACTGGATCTTGGGCTCTTTCAGCAGCGGCGGCCAGTTACCGAGCAGGCCGCGCCAGGTCGCGAGGATCTCGGTCCGCCGCTTCTGCCAGTCCGCGGGCGTCTTGACCGGCGTGCCGTCGTCGAACGTTAGCGGGGACCTATCACTTCCCAAGTCGCCGGCGAACGGGGCCGCCGGGGTGAAGAACGGCCGGATGCTCTCGGGAAGATCCGGCGCCTGAGGTTGAGCGGCCATCGACAGCAACGAGATGAGACAAAGCACATACGCCATTTTCCGTTTCCCCGCTCATCCGGATGAAGAAGGGCCTGGTTCGACTCCGCCCAGATCATGGACCCTCTGCGTCGGATGGCAGCGTCAAGCTCGTTTGTAGTGGCGTCGTCAGACGCTATCCTAAATATGCTCTGACGAGCACACTACGAACCGGCCTTCAGCCTTGCCGCTGCCACCCGCCAGGACTGTTACCCGGTTCTGAACCAGACCCCAAAAAGGCCCGACGGTCTTGGGGGCCGCCGGGCCTGTGGCCTCAAACATCCACGATGGGCGATCGCCGTGACAGCCGGCCATCATCCATCATCAATCATCCTTCATCGATCCTTACACCAGCTCATCGCGGCCGGTGGCGATGGGATGGAACAGGCCGGGGCCCGGCTTGACCTCCTTCGGCACCAGCTCCTGCTTCGAAGCGCCGAGCAGCCACTTCCACGTGAACGTGCGGCCGGTATAGGCCGCGATGCGGGTGCCGATGGCCGTCAGCGTGCTCTCGGCGACCTGGACGCCCTCGTTCAGGGGCCGGCCGCTGCGGATGCTCGCGATCAGGTCCTTGTGCTCCTGCACCATGGGGTCGATGCCGCCGCCGGGGAAGGTCCAGGCGTTCTCGCCCGTGATGGTCCGGTGGCAGTCGCTGGTGCCCTTGGTGCCGACGATCTTCTCGCCGTTGCGGCCCGAGCCGGGGCTGTGGCCGCTGAAGCTCAGGCACCGGGCGCCGTTGGGATATTCGAACTCGGCGAAGATGTGGTCCCAGATGTCGCCGTTGTACTTCTCCCAGTTCTCCTCGCTGCCGTTGTTGAAGGCACGGCAGACTTCCTTGGCCGTGCGAACCTGGTCCTGGTTGGTGCTGCGCCACTGGCGGCCGCCGACCGCGGTGAACTTCGCCGGCGGGCCGTTGAAGCACCAGTTCATCACGTCGATATTGTGGATATGCTGCTCGCAGATCTGGTCGCCGGAGAGCCAGGTGAAATGGTACCAGTTGTGGCACTGCCACTCCATCTCGCTCATCTTCTGGTCGCGTGGGAGGCCCTTGAACCAGATGCCGCCGCCGTACCAGTAGCACTGGCCGCCGACCAGCTCGCCGATCGCACCGTCGTGGATGCGCTGCATCGTCTCGACGTAGCCGGCCTGGTGCCGCCGCTGCGTGCCGGCCACGATGGCCAGGCCCTTTTCTTTGGCTAGGTTGGAGGCCGCGATCACTTCCCGGCAGCCGGCCACGTCGGTGGCGATCGGCTTTTCCGTGAAGATGTGCTTGCCGGCCTTGACCGCCGCCATCAACTGCGGACCGCGAAACGCCGGGGCGGTCGCCATCAGCAGCAGGTCCGCCTCGCACCGGGCGATCTTCTCGTGGCAGTCGAAGCCCCAGTACAGGTGGTCGTCGTTGATCTTGATGCGATTCTTGATCGCCTCGTTCTTCACGAGACGATCCCGGGTTCCCTTGACCTGGTTCTCGAAGAGGTCGGCCAGGGCAATGATCTCCACGGCGGGATCGGCCTCGAGACAGTTGCGGATGGCCCCGTTGCCGCGGCCGCCGCAGCCGAGCATGCCCACCCGGATTCTGTCGGACCCTTGTGCGTGGGCCATCTGGCCCAGCACGGCCGCCGTCACGCCGGCCACGCCCGCGCTCGTCCCGGATATCCCTTGGTTCACTTGCGATGACATATTGGAAATCTCCTTCGTTCTTGGTTCGTAGTGACGCCGCGAGGCGTTCCTGGTTATGCCCGGACGGGCACACTGGGGTCCCCAACGCACCATTCCGCATTGGGGGCCCCACTACAAACGGGCTCAGCCGCGTTTCTTGCGTGCGCCGTCTTCCGCCACGTAGCCCGGGATCTGGTACTGGCCCGGAATCGCGACCGCCGGCACCGGCATCGCGTCGCTGAGCTTGAGGCCCTCCGGCGGCACCAGGTCCTGCGTGCCGCGGCCGACGAACCAGGCCCGCTTGAACTGCATGCGGGCATAGGCCGACTCGCGGCCCATGATCGCGCAGAGCGTGCTCTCGGCGATCCGCTTGCCCTCGTTGAGCGGCTTGCCGGCGCGGATGCTCTGGATCAGGTCCGTATGCTCCTGCACGTAGGGATTCGGGTTGGGACCGTCATATTTCCACGGCTTCTCGCCCACGATGGTCCCGGCACAGTCGGTGAAGCCCTTGGTGCCGACGACCCGCTCGCTGACGTTGGGCGTGGTGCCCTCGATCTGGCGGCACATGCTGATCGTCTTGACATCGCCGGGATAGGTGAACTCGACGCCGAAATGGTCGAAGATGTTGCCGTATTCCGGGGCGGTGCGGTACTGCCGGCCGCCGAGGCCGTGCACCGTCTCCGGCTGGACATCCTGGAAGGCCCAGTTGACCACGTCGATGTTGTGCACGTGCTGCTCGCAGATGTGGTCGCCGGAGAGCCACGTGAAGTACAGCCAGTTGCGGACCTGCCACTCGACGTCGCCCTCGCCGGGCCGGCGCTTGTTGACCCAGAGGCCGCCCTGGTTCCAGTAGCACTGGGCCGAGACGATCTCGCCGATCGCCCCGTCGTGGATCCGCTTCATGGTCTCGACGTACTTGGCTTCGTGACGGCGCTGCGTGCCGGCGACGACCGCCAAACCCTTCTGGGCGGCCTGCTCGGAGGCCTCGAGCACCATCTTGATCCCCGTGGGACAGACGGCGACGGGCTTCTCCATGAACACGTTCTTGCCCCGGCGGATCGCCTCGACGTAGTGCGCGGGCCGGAAGCCCGGGGGCGCCGCCAGAATCACCAGGTTGATGTCGTCCAGGGCCAGCAACTGCTTGTAGCTGTCGAGCCCGACAAAGCAGCGGTCATCCGGCACCTGGGACTCCTTCACCTCCTTCTTCGCCCGCTGGATGCGGTCGGCGAAGGGATCGGCCAAGGCTACAATCTTCACGCCGGGCGCGGAATTGAGACAGTCTATCGCCGCCCCGGTCCCGCGTCCCCCGCAGCCGATGACACCGACCCGGATCGTGTCGCTGCCCGCCGCATACACCAGCGGTCCGGCCGCCCCCGAGATCATCAGGGTCCCGGCCGCCGCGGCCGAACTCCGCAGGAGTTCTCGTCTAGTCCACGTTCGTTTGATCATAGGTTCACTCTCCAATACAATTCGTGACACGCGACCCGTGACCCGGACCACGGACCCCGGGTCACGTTCCCGCCCTGTCAGACGCTTGCCGCCGGCGGATTATTGACCCATTATCCCCCCCGCCCCGGGGATTGCAAGCAAGTTCTTGGGACATTCCGCCGTCTGCCGACCACGGCTCTTTCATAATGGAGACCACGGAGAAATGGAGGCGAACCGCGTAGAACAGCCGCCCCCGGCTGAGGAGGCAAGGCGGCAGGCCGCAACGGGGAACTGAGAACTGTCAACTGGCAACTGATCTCCAGCCACAGAGGGCACCGAGGGCACAGAGCGGACGGACGACAGAAGACAGCCCATCGAACCCTCTTCGCCGCAGGAAACGCCAAAAGACCCGGCCCGGCCGGCGGCCGCAACCCAAAGGCTACTCGCGCAGAGACGCCAAGACGCAGAGATCAGAACCCGTAGGGTGGGGCTGGCCCCGCCGAATCCCCGAGAACCGGGAAACCTCTTCGCCGAAAGAAACGAAAGAAGGCGAAAAAAGGGGGAGGACAGCCGCCCTCGGCTGTCAAAACGACAGAGAACGGGCAACCCGGAACGGACAACTGTCTTTCAACCGCCGATGAACGCAGATCAGACAAGTGCGAGCGGAGCGCGGCAACCTCTGGCCACAGGCCAACACCTGCGGAAGGGCGGATTTTTCAGGATAAGTTCTTGGCGCCCGGGCGGCGGGGGGTATAATGCACAGTCGGTTGGTGCGCCCTGTATGAGGATGGCCGCCAATGAGCATATACGGATGGGAGATACGAGACCGGGACACGGGGTATCCCCCACAACCACGACGCAACGGCGCTACGCGACGCCAGGCAAGACCTTGGCGTGGAGCCGCGGGAAGGCGGTAGTCGGTAGTCCGGAACAGGCACGAACGGTGAAGGCCCAGGAAAGGCAAGACGTGGGCCCGTGGTCAGGAGGCTCAAATCGGAGAATAGAAAACTCGAATACACGATAGCTGCGTAGCTTCGGCTGCTGTCTACAACGAAACTGGCAATTTCAAACACAAGGCAGCGCTAAGGTACGCCCCGCATTGGGGCGTGCCGAAAGCGTTCTTGTGTGGGCATGCCAGTGCCTGTTGTGGGACGTGAGTAAGCACGTCCCAGTTCGTTTCCGGGCACCACGACGCTCCAGGCGTTGGAGTGCCTGTACTGGCGGCAGCCGGTACTGAAGGATGGGAGATACGAGACATCGGAAGTGGTATCCCCCGTATTCCGTTGGTTCGCCGGAGGGGAGCGTTTCTCATCCGGCCGGCAACTGCGTCCTGGGGACTGTGAAGCGATCCGGACGCTGAGGAAGATGCGAGCATGAACGTGAGGACGAGAATTACGGCGGCACTGCTGGTCGCATTGTACACCGGGACAGATCTTCTCGCATATGAGAGAGATGTGCATACATGGATTGCCGATCAGGCAGGAAGACTATATGCAGAGATGTACGAACGGCCTGAGCTCACATGGGTTGTGACAACACGTATCGGAGGATATCTTGGTTCGCGCAATTATCCCACAGATGCCAACGAATACCTTGCTGGCAATGAACCAAAAGATAGCAGAGCCTGGTCTGGCTACTCCTTTATTGAGGGGTCGTTCGAAGAAGACACCTGGGGGGTGTGGTGGCGGCACTTCGTCCAAGGGCCTGAAGGAACAGACTTGACGACCGGATTGTCAAGGAATTGGTATGGAGATATCTTTACGCGCGTTCCAGCGAACTATCGATGGCAGGTGCGCTACGACGTTTCCACACATGGGTACGACGGACCATATTGGTCGGCATATGAGGCCGCATGGCTCGAGTTTGATAGGGCGACAGCTTGGTGGACGGGTGGAGGAGCGACGACATGGGATGTAGCTGAATTCAAGACCATTTCTGTTACAATGAGGGACCGGGAGAAGGCGTATTACCATCTGGGCCGAGCGGCTCACCTGCTGGCAGACATGACGCTGCCTGTCCACGTGCGTGGTATCCCCCATGATGGAACCGTCGCCCACAAGGACAGGTACGAAGAACAGGTCAAGAAGAATGGCACACATCCATACATGAACTACGGTATAGGGTCGACTAGAAGCGAACCAGACAAATTGCGCGTGCGTACCTATGCATCCCTTGAGGAACTATTTCGACAAACTGTCTGCTACACGGCGGAGTACCCATCAGTGCGTAATCCTGCTGACGTAGCACTACGCCATACAGTGACGAGCAATCCTGCCACCGTCGAATCAGCTTCTGTTAGTGACGACGCTCGGCATCTTTCTAGTCACATCCAGAGCTTGCTGAAGGACAATGATTCTTACATCAAATCAGAAGATATTGATGCCTACGTGGACGCTCTCGCTGCTGACCTCTTGCCCTTTGCGGTTGAGCAGACGGCGGCGCTGATTCGCTTGTTCTACAAGCAGGTTCATAACACCGGTATTGACCTCGCCGATTTGACATTGAATCTATCATCGGACTCCGAAGTTCCGACACGTGTGTCGGGCGATTCTGTCATAGTAACAATCAAGGCGCAACACCCCAGTGGTGTTGCCAGGAATCGCTACAGTTTTGCGCTGAAACGCAAAGTGGGAAGTAGTTGGTCATCCGTCAGTAACCTGGCGGACCAGTCGAATTCGATTACCTTCAGTGGCCTTGCTGCGGGTATATACCAGGTCACTGCAACGGCTGTTAACGGCGTTGACAAAACTGGCAGCAAGATCGGGTATTTCTCTAATGCAGACATCTCCCAGCCAAGCAATGCTTGGCAGGATGCCGCGTCTTTAGGTCTAATAGAAGGGGAATGGACGGGCCCGAAAACAAACCTTGCATCTGGCAAAGTACACTATTATCGATTCACTATGGCAGCTACTGGTACGGATCGAGACTATGCAGAAATCCTTATCACGGGTAGCGGGCAAGGAAGCGGGGATCTGGACATATCTCTTGGCAGAGTCAGTGGCTCTTCGTTCCGCCCGGCTAAAGGAAAATGGTGCGATGTGAGTTCGTCGTGGAATAACAACGATCTGCGTCCTTCTGATCCCAGAACGGAAAGGCTTTCCCTGAAAGGTCTGGGCCCAGGTGAATACTACGTCATCATCTATGGCATGAGCGGCCTCGATGGCGATGAAGCTCTGACAAATGTAAACGTCAATTTCGCTGGCACTGAAAGTGGGGAGTACAGGCTACATATCCGTGCTCCAATGCCGGATTCCTATGAACCAGATGACACAGCAGAGCTCGCTTCCCCTATTCAAGCGGATGGTGCTCCACAGCATCACAGGCTGCCTGGGGGCGATGTTGATTGGGTCAAGTTCCAATTGAATCAACTGTCAGAGGTGAGTATTGCCACTGATGTCGTGCTCGGTGATCTTAATACCAACGACTTGGGGTTGCGCATAACCCTTTATGGTCCTGACAGTTCAGGTGCGGTGATTGCCACACATTACAACGCCAAAGGTGACGCCAGGATAAACCGGCACGGAGATAGCTCGCTCGCGCCTGGCACGTACTATTGCCGTTCTGAAAGCGACACAGACAACGACATCAGGCACTACACAATTGTGGTGACCGCCAGTCCAAGGATTCTGCCCAATCTGCCACCGGCTGTACCTCACGGGATCGCTCCCCCTGACGGGGCAACTGGAGTGAACTTGACGCCGACACTAGAATCTTCGCCCTTCTCTGATTGGGATTCCGGCGACGTGCACCAAGCCAGTGAGTGGCAGATGTCCACTACGAGTGATTTCTCATCTCTCGTCTGGCAGAGTGGACAGACCACCAGCAGCAAGACCTCCGTTACTCTACCGCCAGGCCAATTGAGCTATGGGGTCATGTACTATTGGCGCGTGCGCCATCAAGACAGTAGCGGAATAGCGAATTCGTGGAGCGATTGGTCCATACCTGCCTCGTTCACTACAACAATAGGTAACCTGCAGGTCGGCGCAACAATCACACCACCTGCTGCATCCGTCGGTGGTACCGTGGAGTTCAGCGCAACGGTCACGAGTTCGGCAGACGGCCAACCTATTTCGGACGCGACGGTGCAAGGGATCGTGCAACGGGACAGCGGCAGTGGTTGGGAGACCATTGCGACTGTCCCGCTGGGGTGGTCCCCTGAACAGAACCGGTTCATGGGCCAGAGTTCGGAGATTGCCTCCAGCGGCCAGTACCGTGCGTACGTCGTCGCTGAGAAAGACCTGTATCAG
>Ga0194125_10003479_pt1 | contig 25372 bp, 22 predicted proteins | sample TA2KigC250mmetaG_FD_148626 | JGI IMG/M metagenome (GOLD analysis project Ga0194125, IMG submission 148626) | Freshwater microbial communities from Lake Tanganyika, Tanzania - TA2015034 Kigoma Deep Cast 250m | ecosystem: Environmental > Aquatic > Freshwater > Lake | place: Tanzania: Lake... | reverse complement strand
TGAAGCTGCCATCAAACGATGCGCGCCAGGGAAGCGCCGAAACGGCGATCTGCCCGTGCAGCAGGAAGCGTGCCAGGGTGAGGGCCGGTGCGGCCGGGTTGTCGATTGGCCCGGCTGTGGACGCACCTGGCGCGGAGGAGGGCCCGATCTGAACCCGATCGGGGCCTGGACGAGGCCAAACGGAATCCGGGCCGCAGCGCTGGACTGCGGCCTTTGGAAACTACTCCAGGGTTGGCCCGAGGGGTCTAGCCGTCGGACCGGTACGGATCAGGCCTGGGTCAGCCGCCGAACTGGCGCGGTCGGCGCGGGGCACCACCGTCGCCGGGTCCACCGCCTCCTCCGCCACCACCGCCCCAACCACCTTCACGACGCGGCCCCCCGGGCCCGCCGGATCCACGCGGCCCGCCAAAGCCCCCGGGCCCTCGCGGTGGGCGGCTCTGTTCACGGGCCTCGTTGACGACCAGCGCCCGGCCCTCCATCGACGAGCCGTTGATGGCATTGATCGCCGCTTGGGCCTGTGAAGCGTCGCTCATGGTAACGAAGGCAAATCCGCGGGATCGACCGGTTTCGCGGTCGGTGACGATACGCGCCTCGGATACATCCCCGTAAGCGCCAAACATGGCGGTCAGTTGTGCGTCGGTGGCCCGCCAGGGCAGATTACCGACATAAATCTTGGTAGGCATCAGAAAAATCCGGAAGTATTCAAGGAACCCGCTGCATCTCCAGGCTTATCCGCGAGGAACAGACGAGGAAAGACAAGCGCCACATCACATCCCGAAGAAGAATCAGGATGGAGAACCAGGGCAACAGCGCGATAGGAGAAAACACCAGGAAAACGAAACGCAAGCCGCCAGACCGCACTGTGCCACAAGCCCGGCTCCCATGCACCAGAATATTTGCATGCAGGGGTTATTGCCCGTGGGTCGGGCCGCTTCACGGCCGAGTGAACAGGGACTTGCCAAGGCAGGAAATCTGTATAAAAATACAGTATCCACTACCCGCCCCGGCAACTTCCATGCGCGCACTCAGCAAACGTCAGGCCGAAATCCTTGATCTGATCCAAAAGCATATAGAGCATACCGGGTTTCCACCAACCCGCGCCGAAATCGCTGCACAACTCGGCTTCCGGTCGCCCAATGCGGCTGAAGAGCACTTGCGCGCCATGATGCGCAAAGGTGTTCTCGAGATCGTTGCGGGCACCTCGCGGGGTATCCGGCTCACCCGGGCGGAGACCGGGGCGCATCCATACCGTGCCAGCGAACCCGAAGGGTCCTGGCTCAGGCTCCCACTGGTAGGCAGGGTAGCCGCGGGCAGCCCGATGCTTGCGCAGGAACACCTCGAAGGGCACTTCCGTTTCGACGCGCAGATGTTCAGCCAGGTACCCGACTATCTGCTGCGGGTACGCGGCATGAGCATGCGCGACGCAGGAATCCTCGAGGGGGATCTGCTTGCGGTCCAACGCAGTCCGCAGGCACGCAACGGGCAGATCGTTGTGGCTCGCATCGGCGACGAAGTCACTGTGAAGCGCTTCGAGAAAACACAGGAGCGCATCACGCTCTGGCCCGCACATCCCGACTACACGCCCATCGTCGTATCCGGCGAGCAGGAGGGCTTCGCGCTGGAAGGCATTGCGCTGGGATTGATCCGCAAGCAACTGGGTTCGCCGTGAACGCGCAACGCAAGCTTGCCCAGCTACCCGAACAGGTCTGGTGGGCCGACCGATGGCCGCAATCCACACAGCAGCCTTCGATGGCCACCGGATTCGCCGCCCTCGACCGGGAACTGCCTGGTTCCGGCTGGCCCTGCTCGGTCCTCACCGAGCTGCTCGTGCCGCGTCCGGGCATTGGCGAGTTGCGACTGCTCATCCCGCTGATGCGCGAACTGAGTGCGCAGGCAAGGAAGATTCTTCTGCTTGGTCCGCCGATGCCGCCCTATGCACCGGCACTGGCCGCGCACGGCGTGGCGCTCGAGCAGTTGCTCGTCATCGAAGCGCAGCGGCCTGTCGACCGCCTGTGGGCAGTGGAGCAGTCTTTGCACAGCAGCAGCCTGGGATGCCTGATCACCTGGGTCAGCGACCCCGAGGTACGACCCGAGGCGCTGCGCCGGCTTCAGATGGCGGCGCAAAGATCCCCGGGGCCCCTTTTCATGTTCCGCCCGCTCAAGGCGCAGTTTCAGCCTTCGCCTGCAGCGCTTCGCATCATGCTGCTGCCGCAACCGCAGCAGCGGCTTGCGCTGCATGTCCTCAAACGCCGGGGGCCGGTGCTCGGCTGCACCCTTGAGCTCACACTGCCCGAAGCCTTGCAGCGCGTCAGCCTGCGCAGCGTTGCCCCCCACGCGCCGCCCCAGTCCTTGCCCGATCACCGCGATCACCAAAATCACCGCGATCACCGCGATCACCACAATCACTGCGATCAACCGGCAAACCGGGGATCGTTTTCGCATGGCCTCGCAAAGCCCCTGCCCAGTCTGGATCGGCTTGCGCATACCCGACCTGCCGCTGCTTCTGGCTGAGCAATCGCTTGGCCGGTCAGCAGCCGGCTCGCCAGTGGCGATTCAATCAGCAGCCGGCTCGCCTGTAGCTGTTCATGAAGCAGGACGGGCACTTCAGGTCAACGCCAGCGCGCGCCACAAGGGCGTGGTCCCCGGAATCGGACAGGCTGGCGCACTTGGCCACTGCCCCGAGCTGCACTGGGTTGCCCGCATGCCCGAGGCTGAAAACGATTTCCTGCGGCGCAAGCTCTGGTGGCTTTCGCAGTGGACCCCGAAAGTATGCAGGGAGGATTCGCTGCTGCTTGCCGAGGTGAGCGGCAGCCTCAGGCTCTTTGGCGGACTCGAGAGCCTCATCGGGCAAATGACCGAGGGAATGCGTGGTCTCGAAACGCCAGTACACATCGCAGCCGCGTGTACTCCGCGCGCAGCTGCCTGGCTCAGCTGGCACAACCCCCCGCAGATCGCGCTCGATCGCGCGAAACTCGCGCAGGCGCTTGCCGGGATCGACATCGAGTGTCTGCGGCCCTATGCGGACAGCGCTGGCGCCCACCGCAACCTGAGCATGATGCGTGAGGGCCTTGCCGTCCACCGCCTGAAGGAATTGCTGCAGCTACCGCGCCAGGGTCTGCGCCAGCGCCTGGGAGCCGGGATCCTGCGCGCCATCGACCAGGCTCTGGGCCGGATACCCGACCCCCGAAGCTGGGAGCCGATACCCGATCGCATCGAGCTGTCCTGTGAACTTGCCATGTGGAGCGCAGCATCGGAACAACTCCTGCCTGCGGGACGCAAACTGCTCCACGAAGCCTGCGGCTGGCTGCGCGGTCGGCAGCGCGGGGTGGCGCTCATCACAATGCAGGCGATGCACAGACCGGGCACACCCCCCACCCCCATTGCGCTGCGTGCGCAGCGCGCGCATCACTGCGCAGCACGCTACACACTGCTGCTTGCCGAAAAGCTTCAGCAACTGCAGCTTCCCGGCGAGGTCAGCGAGTTGCGGCTGCAGTGCGGCCCGGGGGAAGTGATCGGGAATCCCAGCGCAAACCTCTTTCCGCTTGCCTCGGAGGCCGAAGAGGAATGGGACGATCTGCTCGAGCGTCTGCGCGCACGCCTTGGCCGATCGAGCATCCGCAGACTTTCGCGGCTCGATGACCATCGCCCGGAGTTCGCACACAGACTCCTTCCCCTCGAGGAGCCCCCAGGGAAATGGCCCGCCCATGCCACCGAACCGGGCCTGCCACGACCGATCTGGTTTCTGAGCCGGCCCCTCCGTATCGAGGAACGCCGCAACCGTCCTTTCTGGCACAGCCCGCTGCGCCTGCTGGCAGGGCCCGAGCGGATCGAAACCGGTTGGTGGGACGGTCATGAAGTCGCACGCGATTACTTCATCGCCTGCGACGAGGAGCACACCATGTACTGGATCTACCGGGAACGCAGCAGGGCGCAGGCAACAGCCGCGCAGGGCTGGTTCATCCACGGCTACTTTGGCTGAGTCGGCTACCATCGATCCGATCGCGATCCGCAGCTGCATCGCCAGGAGAATTGAATGACCGCCTCCCACCCTGTGCGTCCCGAAAATGTCGTAACCACCCATGCAGGCACTCCAGGCAACGAGCCCTGTCTCCTTGCCATCGATCAGGGCACCACGAGTTCGCGCACCATCGTCTTCGACACGCGCGGGCGCATCCTGGCGGTGGGGCAGATCGCCTTTGCACAGCACTACCCCCAGCCCGGCTGGGTGGAGCACAACCCGCAAGACATCTGGGAAAGTCAGCAACAGAGCATGCATGCCGCGATCAAGAGCGCAGGCCTGAAGTCGGGTCAGATCCGCGCCATCGGCATCGCAAACCAGCGCGAGACCTTTCTCGTCTGGGAACGCGCGAGCGGCAAGCCGCTCACCCCCGCAATCGTGTGGCAGGACCGGCGAAGCAGCGCCCTGTGCGCCCACCTGCGGGCGCAGGGCCATGAAAACGAGGTCCAGCGCCGCACCGGCTTGCTGATCGACCCCTACTTCTCGGGGACCAAGCTCGCCTGGCTCCTCGAACAAGATCCTGCGCTGCGCCGCCGTGGCGAGGCTGGTGAGCTGTGCTTTGGAACCATTGACTCATGGCTGGTGTGGAAGCTTTGCGGCACGGGCACCCACCTGATCGACCTCACCAACGCCAGCCGCACCCTGCTGATGGACCTGCGCCGCGGACAGTGGGACGACCATATGCTCGAGCTGCTGCGCATCCCTCCCAGAATGCTCCCCAACATCGTGCCCAGCACGCTCGCTGCCCACGAGCTTCCCATCACTGAACTGGGTGTCCCGCTTACCGGAATTGCCGGCGACCAGCAGGCGGCGCTCTTTGGCCAGGCCGCCAGCCGTGCAGGGATGGCGAAAAACACCTACGGCACCGGATGCTTCATGCTGATGCAGCTTGGCGCGCAGCCGCGTCAGTCGGGCCAACGGCTGCTCACCACCAGCGCATGCTCGGCAAATCCCAAAGCGCCGTCCTACGCACTCGAGGGAAGCGTCTTCGTTGCCGGGGCCGCCGTGCAGTGGCTGCGCGACGAGCTTGGTCTGCTCGAGCACAGCGCACAGAGTGCTGCGCTCGCGGCCTCGGTGCCGGACACGGCCGATTGCTTCCTCGTGCCTGCATTCACCGGCCTGGGCGCACCGCACTGGGATGCACAGGCGCGCGGCGCGCTGATCGGCATCACCCGCGGCACCCGCCGCGCGCATCTGGTGCGGGCCGCGCTCGAGTCGATCGCCTACCAGAGCGCCGAAGTTCTCGCTGCGATGCACGCCGATGCGGCACAACCGCTCACCGAACTGCGCGTCGATGGAGGGGCAAGTGCCAACGACTGGCTCATGCAGTTTCAGGCCGACATGCTCGGGGTACCGGTCAACCGGCCAAGTGTTCTGGAATCCACCGCCCTCGGCGCGGCCCAGCTCGCAGGCCTCGGCTGCGGCCTTTTCAGCTCCACCGACGACTGCGAGTCGATGCGTGAGGTCGACCGGATCTTCGAGCCACAAATGTCGCGCGACGAGGCAGCCCAGCGCATGGCGCGCTGGGTGCAGGCCGTGGAGCGCGCCCGCGGTTGGGCGCCCGACTGAAACACGCAGCCGCCTGCCCGCTATCCACCAACGACCTTCTGCCGCCTGCCCGCTATCCACCAACGACCTTCTGCCGCCTGCCCGCTCAGGCGGGGCCAAAGTCTCCAGGCCTGAGTTGATCGACCGCATCGGTAATGATGGCATCGGTGCCCCAGGCGAGAAGCTGCCGCGCAACCCGCGGATCGTTCACCGTGTAGACGAGTACCCGCAGACCTGCCGCGTGCGCATCGCGCAGCAGCGCAGGACCGGGCACTGCGGCGTTCCAATCCGCCGCCACACAACCGAGCGCCTGGCAGCGCGCAAGCCAGTCGGGTGTGAATCGATCCATGAGCAAGGCGCGCGGCAGCGCGGGTGCAGCCTGCCTTGCAGCATGCAGCGCCGTCTCGGAAAACGACGAAAGCAGGCATGGCACCGTTGCTGCGTGCCACAAACGGGCGCACACCTCTGCGACTTCAGCGCCAGTAAGCGCCTCGGTACCCGGCGACGGCTTGATCTCCACATTGGCCATCAACTGTCTGCCCAGCAGCCAGCGGGCCACCCGCTCGAGCGTGGGAATCGGCTCGCCCGCATACTGCGGGGAGTACCACGATCCGGCGTCGAGGGTTGAAAGAACACTCCAGTCGTGCGCACCCACAAGGCCACTGCCGTTGCTCGTGCGCTCGAGGCCCGCATCGTGCATCAGCACCGCCACGCCGTCGGCCGACAGCTTCACATCGAACTCGAACATGCGCTGACCCAGGCTGTGGCCGTGCATGATGGCAGCCAGGGTGTTTTCGGGCGCAAGACGGCCGGCACCGCGATGCGCAACGATCTTCGGATAAGGCCAAGGCTGCATCCTGCGTACGAGTGTACCTCGCCCGCTCAGCCCCGCTGCGGATCTGGCCCCCTGCCCGCAGTGCTGCAAACCCGGCGCTCACCCGGGCAGCGGATCATATCTGTATACTCATACAGTACTCTCAGTCCCTCCTGCATCCTGCAACCCTTCCACCGCTCCGTGACACTGCACCAGCCCATTGCGCCTCGCGGCCAGGACAGCACCGCTCCGTTTCCGGCCCAAGGCGCCGGACATCAGCTGCCTGCATACGCTGAACTGATGGCACTCAGCAACTACAGCTTTCGGATTGGCGCCTCGCACCCGGAAGAACTCGTTGAACGCGCCTGCGCCATCGGTTATGCAGCGCTTGCGCTTACCGACGAGTGTTCGCTTGCCGGCGTTGTCCGCGCGCACGTCCGCGCCCGCCAGCTTGGTATGCCGCTGATCCTTGGCACCCAGTGCAGGATCGATCCGGCAACGCCGCAGGAAGGGCCCTTGCTTGAAAACTGCGACCGTCTGGTGGTCCTGGCCATGGAGGGACGCGGCTATGCAGCAATCAGCAAGGCGGTCACGCGCGCGCGCGCCCGGGCCGCCAAGGGTTCATACCGCTGGACATCGGAGGAGTGGTCCGGAGGTTTGCCTGGCTGCATGGCGATCTGGGTCCCTGCGCCGCGCGCCGACAGGCTCTATCCTCAGGAGTCTGCGCCCTCATGTCCCGCCAGGCTGCGCGACCTGCACGAAGCCTTTGGCGAACGATTGCGCATTGGCGCAGTCCTGCATGCACGCGGCTGGGATCAGGACTGGACACGAAGGCTGCGGGCCTGGAGCGCAGCAAGCGGGATCCCGATCACCGCCTGTGGTGATGTGCGCTTTCACCGTCGATCACGTCGACCGCTCGGCGATGTCCTGGCCGCGATCAACCAGGGCCTCACCGTGGGGGCTCTCGGCACGCGGATTGCCTCCAATGCCGAGGCTCATCTACGCAGTCGCCTGCTTCTTGCGCAGCGCTATCCGGCCGACTTCCTGCACGAGAGCGTGGCGGTGGCCGAACAATGCGTGTTTTCGCTGGAGAGCCTGCGCTACCAGTATCCGCGCGAAATCGTCCCCGACCATCACACCCCTGGTTCCTACCTGCGGCAACTCTGCGAGGAGGGTATGGCAATCCGCTATCCACACGCGGTGCCCGATGCGGTTCGCAAGCAGGTTGCGCATGAGCTGGCACTGATCGAAGAGCTGCACTACGAGGCCTACTTTCTCACGGTCACCGACATTGTCCATTTCGCCCGCTCGCGCGGCATCCTGTGCCAGGGGCGCGGCTCGGCTGCCAACTCGGCGGTCTGCTACGTGCTCGGCATCACCGAGGTCGACCCGGCGAGGATGTCGGTTCTCTTCGAGCGCTTCATCTCGCGCGAACGTCGCGAGCCTCCCGACATCGACGTCGACTTCGAACACGAGCGCCGCGAAGAGGTGGTGCAGTATCTCTATCGCAAGTATGGACGCGAACGCGCCGCGCTGGCGGCCGCAGTCTCCACCTGGAGACTGCGTTCGGCGCTGCGTGAAGTGGGCAAGGCGCTCGGCTTTCAGCCCGACGACATCGACCGCTGTGTGCGGGCGCACCGCGGCGTCAGCCGCGAGCAGCCGCGCACCGAAGCCTTTTGCGAAGCCGGACTCAACCCGGAGAGCCTGGGGGTTGTGCAGTGGATGGATCTGGCAGCGCAGCTGATCGGCTTTCCGCGCCATCTCTCGCAGCACAGTGGCGGCTTTGTGATTGCCCGTGACAGGCTCGATGCCATGGTCCCGATCGAAAACGCCGCAATGCCCGGCCGCTCGGTGATCCAGTGGGACAAGGACGACCTGGAAGCGCTGGGGCTGCTCAAGGTGGACGTCCTGGCGCTCGGAATGCTCAGCGCGATCCGCAGGGCACTCGATCTGATCAGTGCCCGCGACGGGAGGCGCTTCCGTATCCAGGACATACCCGCTGAGGATCCGTTGACTTACACGATGATCAGCGAAGGCGACACCGTGGGCGTCTTCCAGATCGAGTCCCGGGCGCAGATGGCCATGCTGCCCCGCTTGCAGCCGCGCTGCTTCTACGACCTGGTGATCGAAGTGGCGATCGTGCGACCCGGACCGATCCAGGGCGGCATGGTGCACCCCTATCTGCGCAGGCGCCAGGGCCTGGAGCCGGTGGTCTATCCGCGCGAGGAAATCCGCCCGGCCCTCGAGCGCACGCTGGGCGTGCCGATCTTTCAGGAGCAGGTGATGCAGATTGCGATGCTCGCTGCCGGATTCAGCGCGGGCGAGGCCGATCAGTTGCGCCGGGCGATGGCGGCATGGAAACGCCGGGGTGGGCTCGAGCAGTTCGAGGAACGTGTGGTGCAGGGCATGCTTGCACGCGGTTATGAGCGCGAGTTTGCCGACCAGATCTTTCAGCAGATCAAAGGGTTTGGTGAGTATGGATTTCCCGAGAGCCACGCCGCAAGCTTTGCGCTCCTTGTGTATGTGAGTTGCTGGCTCAAGCGTCACGAACCTGCAGTCTTCCTGGCCGCGATGCTCAACAGCCAGCCGCTCGGCTTCTATGCCCCGGCACAACTGATCCGTGATGCGCGCGAGCACGGTGTGGAGGTGCTGCCTGTGAATGTCTGTTCAAGCGACTGGGACTGCCTTCTGGCGGAGGGAACCGAAGGCGCGCAGGCCGTGCGGCTCGGGCTGCGCATGGTACGTGGGCTCAGCGAAACCGCCGGCCGCCGCATCGAGACCTGGCGCAGGCAAACCGCGTCAATGCGCCTGGAAAACCTGGCAAGCGCAGCAGCGCTCGATCAGTCCGACCTCCAGGCACTTGCCGACGCCAACGCGCTGATCGACCTGAGCGGCCACCGCCGTGCAAGCCTCTGGAGCGTAAGCGGTTGGCAGAACCAGCACGGACTCCTCGAAGCCACCCGTGAGACTCCGCTGGATAAGGCCCCCTCAACGCTCGCGGCCCCTGGCGAAGCCCTCTCGATCGCAGCCGATCTGCGCAGCATCGGAGTATCGATGCATCGTCACCCGATGGCGCTGCTGCGCGAAACACTGCAGCGCTACAAGGTCAAGACCGCCATCGAACTACGCGCACTGTCCGACGGCGCGCTTGCCCGCGGAAGCGGACTGGTCACCCATCGTCAACGCCCTGAAACCGCGCGTGGCGTGATCTTCGTTACGCTCGAAGACGAAACCGGGACGGTCCAGGTGGTGATCTTTCCCCAACTGGTTGAGCGCTTCCGGCAGGCAGTGTTCAATGCGCAACTGATGACGGTTTACGGCCGCTGGCAACGCGATGCATCCACCCACGGTCGCGTGACCCACCTGCTGGCGATGCGGGTGGAGGATCACAGCCCCCATTTGCAGGTCTTCGATGCGGAGTGGATCAGCCGTAGCCGGGACTTCCGCTGAGCGCCCGAGAGGCTTGAGAAAACCCGGCCAGAGCGTTGCCGGTTACTACACCGAGTAGTACGCGCGATACCACGCAACGAAGCGTTCCACCCCAACCTGCACCGGCGTTGACGGCCGGTAACCCACCTCGGCGGCAAGCGCGCCGACATCGGCAAAGGTGTCTGGCACATCGCCCGCCTGCAACGGCAGATACTCCCGGATGGCTTTCACCCCGAGCGCCTTCTCGATCGCCTCGATGTAGGCCGCCAGTGGAACCGGCGTACTGTTGCCGATGTTGTAAATGCGAAAGGGGGCTCTGCTGCTTGCCGGGTCGGGGTTGTGGGCGTCCCAGTCGGGATTCGAGGTCGCAATCCGGTCGCTTGCCCGAATCACGCCTTCCACAATGTCGTCCACATAGGTGAAGTCGCGGGTGTGCCGTCCATGGTTGAAGACCTGGATCGGTCGTCCCTCGAGCATGTTGCGGGTGAAGAGAAAGAGCGCCATGTCGGGTCGCCCCCAGGGGCCGTAGACCGTGAAAAAGCGCAGCCCGGTGGTGGGGAGACCAAAAAGATCGCTGTAGCTGTGCGCCATCAGTTCGTTGGCGCGCTTGGTCGCGGCATAGAACTGCAGCGGGTGATCCGCCCCGTTGCGCTCGCTGAAGGGCATACGGGTGTTGGCACCATACACACTGCTGGTGGAGGCATAGCTCAGGTGCGCCACTTGCCCATGCCTGCAGGCCTCGAGTATCCGGGTGAAGGCAACGAGATTGCTTTCCACATACGCCATCGGATTCACGCGCGAGTAACGCACGCCTGCCTGCGCTGCAAGGTGGATCACCCGGTCCGGCCGCAAGGCGAAGGCCTTTCCGACCACTTCGGGATCGGCGAGATTGCCGTGGACCAGAGCAAAGTGCGGGTAGGCCTGGAGCAACGCGAGCCGGGCGTATTTGATCGAAGGATCGTAGTAGTCGTTGATCGAATCAACACCCAGCACCTGCTCGCCACGCTGGAGCAAGGCCCGCGCAACATGAAACCCGATGAATCCTGCGGCACCCGTCACCACGATGTTCATGGCGCAACCCTGACCAGCGGGCGATCACAGGAGCCCGGCCGCGCCCCGCAAAAGCCGGTCCAGCCGCAGGCCTCAACGGCTTTCCAGCCAGAGGCCTGAACGGCTTTGGACTCATCCATCGCCTTCACCGTACACAACGCGAGTCTCATCCGCTGAGGCAACTGCGCGAAAGCTTGCGCCTCATGCATCGCTGTAACCGTTCGGATTGCTTCGCTGCCAACGCCACGCATCCTCGCACATCTGGCGCAGATCGCGACGCGCCTCCCAACCCAGAACCGAGCGAGCCCTGGACGGATCGGCATAGCACACTGCGATATCCCCGGCGCGCCGCGGGCCAATCCGATACGCAAGCTCGCGCCCGCAGACGCTGCCAAAGGCGCCAAGCAGCTGCAAGACGGAATGCCCTCGGCCGGTGCCGAGATTCACGATGTCCGAGACTCCGCCTGCGCGCAGATAGTCGACCGCGCGAACATGGCCTTCAGCCAGGTCCATCACATGCAGGTAGTCACGGACCCCAGTGCCGTCGGGAGTTGGCCAGTCGCTACCAAACACCGTGAGGTGCGCGCGACGCCCAACCGCCACCTGCTGCACGAAGGGCATCAGGTTGTTGGGTATGCCCTGGGGGTCCTCGCCGATCCGCCCCGAAGGATGCGCTCCCACCGGGTTGAAGTAGCGCAGGATCACTGCGCGCCAGGCGGTCTGCGCAGCGCGCTGCGCGAGCACCAACTGCTCGCCAAGGACCTTCGTCCAGGCATACGGGTTGGTGGGACGAAGCGGTGCCGACTCGGGTATCGGCACCCGATCCGGATCCCCGTAGACGGTGGCCGAGGAGCTGTAGACCAGAGGCGCCGGGCTGCCTCCACCCTCGGCTGCAAGCGCCTGCAACAGCGCGACCAGACAGTTGCCGTTGTTCTCGAAGTAGCGCAGCGGCTGCGCAACCGACTCGCCCACTGCCTTGAGCGCGGCGAAATGGATCACCGCAGCGATGCGATAGCGACGCAACAGCGCACAAAGCGTCCGAGCCTCACGGGCGTCGCCATCGTGCCAGGCGAAACCGTCAGATCCGAGAAGTTCGTGAAGCCGGCCTACGACACGGCGGTCGGCGTTGCTGAAGTTGTCGAGCAACACCGGGCAGTATCCGGCATCCGCGAGCGCCACTGCGGTGTGCGAACCGATGTAGCCTGCGCCACCCGTGAGGAGCACTGCAGGGGCGGCCAAGGGCGCTCAACCCACCCCAAGGTCGGCCGCAGGCAACTCGATTTCGCGTTCCCTGCCGAGCAGCGTCATCAGCACGCTCACCCGTTCCTCGGCGATCCTGCTCACAAGTCCCTCCAGGCCCTTGAAGGGTCCCGCCATCACGCGCACCCGATCCCCTGCCTTGAACGGCGCGTAGCTTTCGAACTCCGCCTCCCGCAGCGTTGCCTCGATGCCGCGCAGCTCATTGAGCGTGCACTCGCGCACCGTGGCTGCTTCAACCCCGAAGCGCACCAGGCCGAGCACCCCCAGGGTTGAACGTACCGGGGCGATGCTTTGCTGCTCGTGCGCGGGGCGCAGGAAGAGGTAGCGCGGAAACATCGGAATCAGCACAGTCTTCCTGCGCTGCCAGGCGGGCATCTGCGGCAGCCAGATAAGGTAGCCCTGACGATCGAGATTCTCGACGGCGCGCGCCTCCTGCCGGGGCTTGGTATGGCACACATACCAGCGGGGTTCGCTCGGCTGCGGGCACGCAGTGTCGGGAAGGGCAGACGTGCCTGGGTTCATCGGCTCTGGAAGCAAGCGGCGATTTCAGCCGAGCCTGCCCGACTGGTAATCGTGGAGTGCCTGCATCAGTTCCTCGCGGGAATTCATCACGAAGGGCCCCATCTGCGCGATCGTCTCGTTGAGGGGACGCGCTGCGGCAAGCAGGAACCGACCCTCGCCGCTCACACGCACATGGTCACCGTCGTTGCCGAGCACACCGAGCGTGTGCGCCGCAAGCGCTTGTGCGTTTACCCGAAGGCCGTCCTGCAGCGCGAAGACCAGAGCGTTGTGCGAGGCGGGCAACGGCAGCACGAGGTCTGCCTCCGGCGTGAGACGGCCCTCCACAATCACCGGCGAAGTCAGCGGTTGCACCAGCGGGCCTTCCATCCGCGCAGGCACCTCCGCAGAGGCTGCAGGATGGGTGAAGTCCCGGGCCGCCTGCGGCGCACGGGACAAACTGGGCGCCGGGTTGGGGCAGTGTGAAGCAAGACAGTCGCGCGCAACGGAGCCGGCAATAAACCGCAGCCAGCCGCCTGCGCCATCTTCCAAGCGAGGAATGCGGCTTGAAGGGATATCCTGCCAGCGCGGCTCGTCCATCTTGTGGCGGGCAGGAAGATTGATCCAGAGCTGATAGCCCGCGAGGGGGCCGTTGTGTTGCTGCGGCATCTCGGAATGCACGAGCCCCCGCGCTGCGCTCATCCATTGCACATCGCCGGGCTCGAGTAGCCCCTGATTGCCTCGGCTGTCGCGGTGCAGCATCCGGCCTTCGAGCATGATCGTGATCGTCTCGAAGCCGCGATGCGGATGATCGGGAAAGCCCGCCAGGTAGTCGCTGGGCTGGTCGGAGGCAAAGTAGTCGAGCATCAGCCAGGGGTCGAGTCTGCGCTGCAGCGCTGCACCATGCAGCACCCGGAGGAGCTTAACGCCCGCTCCGTCCGAGGTTGGTATGCCTGGATGGCACTGCTCGAGGCTGCGGGCACGTTTCAGGCACTTGCGGAGTCATCCTGAAAAGCTCCTGATTCTGGTCTCTTCCCACCGGAGAGACACCTCAAACACTGCAGCGACCGTCCGCAGGCCGGGCACCGGCCAAGCCGGCCAACAGGGCACCGGACAAGCCGGCCAACAGGGCACCCGGACAAGCCAGCACATCGCGCTCGCTCAGCGTTCAGGCACAAAGCCGGGCAAGACCCCGATCGAGATCGTGACGCAGATCTTCGGGAAACTCCAGCCCCACGGCAAGGCGGATCAGTCCCTCGCCAATGCCTGCCGCCTCGCGCGCTTGCGCAGTGAGTCGTCCATGGGTGGTGCTCGCCGGGTGTGTGATGGTGGTTTTCGTGTCGCCCAGATTCCCGGTGATCGAAATCAGCTTCGTCTGATCGATCACCGACCAGGCGCGCGCCCGCTGATCCTCTGGATCGTTTCCACCGACCTCAAAGGAAACGATGGCACCCCCGCTCGCCTGCTGCCGTACGGTCAACTCCCGCTGCGGATGCGACGCGAGTCCCGGGTAGTACACGCGGTGAACTGCCGGGTGAGAATCAAGCCAGAGCGCCAAATCCAGAGCATTGGCACTTTGGGCATGCATGCGCACCCGCAAGGTCTCGAGGCCCTTGAGCAGTACCCAGGCGTTGAAGGCCGAAAGCGTGGGCCCGGTACAGCGCAGAAGCGGCAGCACCATCCCCTCGATGAAGGCGCGTTTGCCAAGAATCGCCCCGCCCAGAATCCGTCCCTGACCGTCGATGTACTTGGTGGCCGAATGAATCACGACATCGGCCCCGTGAAGCAGCGGTTGCTGCAAGGCCGGCGAACAAAAACAGTTGTCCACGACCAGCGTTATGCCGCGCGCGCGCGCAAGGCCGGAAAGCGCCTCGAGGTTGGCAATCTCGTTGAGCGGATTGGACGGCGTCTCGAGATAGAACATGCGTGTCGCTGGCGTGACGGCACTGGCCCATGCACGCTCGTCGGTGAGGTTGACGAAGCTGCAGTGCACCTCGTAGCGCGACAGCATCGTGAAGAGTTGGTGCGTGGCTCCGAAGACGCTGTTGGCGCACACCACGTGATCGCCCGCCTTCAGGAGCGCCATCGCAGTGCTCAGGATCGCCGACATCCCCGAGGCTGTTGCAATGCACGCCTCGGCCCGCTCCAGGCTCGCAAGCCTGCGTTCGAACTGGCGTACGGTGGGGTTTGAAAACCGCGAGTACACATAGCCGGGCGTCTGGTTGCCAAAGCGGGCAGCAGCTTCTGCGGCGTTGCGAAAGACAAAACTCGAGGTGAGGTAGAGCGCCTCTGAATGCTCACCGAAAGCACTTCGATCGTTGCCTGCGCGTACTGCGCGGGTGGCGAAGTGGAGATCCTCTAGCGGATCCGGAGCGAAATAGTCGTCCATGGTCACTTGGGCAAAAAGGTCGGCGGTGCGCCGGAGGGCACCGTTCAGAGATGCGCCGAGGAAAACTGCAGATTCATCGTGGCGCGCTCGAATTCACCCATGAATTCGACGGCTTGCGCAGCGTCGCGACGCTCGGATTCGATCCGCCCAAGCATTGCCTCATCCACATCACCGGTAAGGTAGTTTGCGTCGAAGCACGAAGCCTCGAAATCCTCGATGACGGGGTTGAGCGCCGAAACCGCCGCCTTCATGTCACTCAGGCTCTGATAGAGGAGCCCGTCGGCGCCGAGCAGTTCGGCGATCTCACGATCGCTTCGGCCGTGCGCAATCAACTCGGCACGTACCGGCATGTCGATCCCGTAGACATTCGCGTAACGAACCGGCGGCGAGGCCGAGGCAAAGTACACCTTGCGTGCGCCAGCGTCGCGGGCCATCTGGATGATTTCGCGGGAGGTGGTGCCCCGAACGATCGAATCGTCAACAAGCAGCACGCTCTTGCCCCGAAACTCCACGCTCATTGCGTTGAGCTTTTGTCGCACCGACTTCCGCCGTATCGACTGTCCGGGCATGATGAAGGTGCGTCCGACGTAGCGGTTCTTGATGAAGCCTTCACGGTAGGGGATGTTGAGGTACGCAGCCATCTCCATGGCCGATGGACGCGAAGTATCCGGGATGGGCATCACCACGTCGATGTCGCCATGGTGCATCTCGGCCTTCACCCGGCGTGCCAGCAACGCGCCCATCTGCAGGCGCGCATCATAGACCGAGACCCCGTCGATCACCGAGTCGGGCCGGGCAAAATACACATACTCGAAGATGCACGGCCTGAGCCCCTTCGGCGGGATGCAGATGCGGCTATGCAACTGCGCATCCCGGTCGATGAACACCGCCTCCCCGGGACGCAAATCGCGCACAAGGTCGAAACCGAGCCCCTCCACGGCCACCGACTCCGAGGCAATCAGCCACTGGGTGCCGCTTTCGGAGATGTGCCGGCCGATGCACAAGGGCCGGATGCCGTGGGGATCACGGAATGCGAGCAAGCCGGCATCTGCAATCTGCATCACCACCGCGTAGGCGCCGCGTGCACGCTCTCCAAGGATCGTGACCGCGCGAAAGATCTGGTCAGGACTCAACTCGGCCCGACCGGCGGGCCGCGGTGCAGGGCGCAGGCCCAGCGGTGTGCGTGATGCGGGCGTTGCACTGCTTGCGTCCGTTGCATTGCTTGCATCCGTTGCGCTGCTTGCGTCCGTTGCGCCGGTTGTGGGCGTCGCGGGCGTTGCGGACGGTGGATGCATGACAGGCGTTGCATCGGGCCGGTGTTCGGTGCCTGCCTTCACGAACCCACCCGGGGTGCGACCCGCGCCGAGTTCCTGCAGCGCATGCGCAAAGACATTGAGGAGCACCTCGGAATCGGAATCGGTGTTCACATGCCGGCGATCGAGCGCGTACATCTCGCGCTGCAGCTCAAGTGAATTCGTGAGGTTGCCGTTGTGTGCAAGCGTGATGCCGTAGGGCGCATTCACATAAAAGGGCTGAGCCTCCTCGGGATTCATCGCCGAGCCCGCAGTGGGGTAGCGCACATGCCCCAGACCGAAGCGACCGGGCAGTGAGCGCATGTTTCGGGTCCGGAACACATCACGCACCAGACCGTTGGCCTTGTACATGTGGAACCGGCCGCGGTCCTCGGTGGCGATGCCGGCAGCGTCCTGCCCGCGGTGTTGGAGCAGGAGAAGCCCGTCGTAGATGAGTTGGTTGGCTGGCCCGTGGCCAGCGATACCGATCACGCCACACATCGCTCAGCCACCTGTCCTTTGCGGGATCGAAAACTCCTGATCCCAATACGGCTCGGCACGCTCGATCAACCACCCGAGAAGCGGTCGACTCAGCGAACGCTCAAAACTCGGGTGCCCGGTCAGTCCGAAACGCTCGGCTGCGAGTGCACACACCGCGAGCACCAGCAGCGCGCGGACCACGCCCAAGGCCAACCCCGCCACCCTGTCGACCGGACCAAGCCCTGCCCAGCGCACTGCGGAGGCCACCAACGACCCCACGATCCGCGTGAGCAGCAGCAAGACAAAGAAAGCCACCACCAGTTGCGCAAGCCGAGGGCTGAGCCAAGGAATCCACTCCGACATCAGCAGCGCAAGCCTCGAGCAGAACAGGAAGGCCACAAACCACGAGGCGAGTGCGAAGGCAGTGCGGACGAGACCACTGTAGAGCCCGGCGGCGGTGGAGGACGCCAGCACGACGATCACCGACCAGTCCCATACCGACAGCGCGCTCCATTCAGGCATCCGGACCCGCCAGGGTGGTTTCCACTTGCGCCTGGCGCAGTTTCGACTGAATGCGCAAGGCCTCGGCCCGACTGGAGAACGGCCCCACACGTACCCGGATCCGGTCTCCACGAGGGGTGCTGATCCGTTCGGTGTAGACCTTCACGCCGAGCTTGCGCAGGCGGGCGACCTGCGCGTCCGCGTTATCGGCCTGCGAATAGGCACCTGCCTGCAGGATGTATTGCTCGGTATAACGCTCAGCCCGGACATCCGGCTTGGAGTCTGACTTCAGGCCCGACTTCGCGTCGGTTTTTATCTCTATTTTTGTATCTGTTCGAGCATCGACTTTTGTATCTAATTTAGTATCGACTTTGGCGTCAGCTTTGGCATCGACTTTGGAATCGGCTTTGGCATCGGCTTTGGCATCGGCTTTCGCAGATGCGTGGTGGTCGGCCACTGCGGTCGCCTTTGTGGCGCTGCCGGGACCTGAGGCTTGCGTGGCGCCTTCCAGCTCGCCGCCTGGCCTGCGCTGCGCTTCTTCAGCGCCCACACCGGAAGATCCTCCGTGGGACGCGACCGGGGTACGGTTCTCTCCGCCCCCTCCAGCGGCAGCCGGCATTGCGTCTTCGAGGGCGGCATCGCGCGAGGGCATCGTGATCCTGAGTTCGGGGCGAGGCATCCGCGGCTCGCCGTGGAAGAACACCGGCATGAGAATCGCCACCCCAAGCGCGAGCACGATCGCGCCGATCAGGCGTTGTCGAGCCCTTGTGCGATAGCCGGAGGCAACGCCGGGCGGCAGATCCTCTTCATCAGCAACCGGCTTGTCCACCGTGTTCATGTGCGGCCAAGGCTTTGCAAGGCGTCGGATACGGTTAGAAATGAACCGAAGACGAGAATCCTATCATCGTCTTGTGCGAGTTCCCGGGCACGTTCAAGCGCCAATGCAGGCCGTTCGAAACAATCGATCACCTTTGCATCGGCAGCCGCCTCGGTGAGTTTGCCGGCAAAGGCCTGCGCATCGAGGCCCCGGGGACCGGGCAGGCTGCACGGCAACCAGAAATGGATCCGCGAGGCAATACGCTGCACCGCGCTGTGCACGTCCTTGTCGGCAAGCATCCCCACCACTGCGTAGGTCTCCGGGAAGAAGCCCATCTGGTCGAGATTGGCCGCCAAATGGGCGACTGCGTGCGGATTGTGTGCAACATCCAGAACGGTCACCGGCCGACCCGGCAGCACCTGGAAGCGGCCCGCGAGTTCAACCAGGGCAAGCCCCTGGCGAATCGCGTGCGCCGGTACCGGCAAGCGCACACGCATCGCGTCGAGCGCTGCAAGTACCCCGCTTGCGTTGAGCAACTGGTTGGCACCACGCAGTGCCGGATAGGCAAGCCCGGCACGACGCTTGCCGCGGACGGCGCAGGACCACTGCTGACGATCGCCTGCATAGTTGAAGTCGCGCCCGAAGCGATAAAGGTCGGCCCCGACAGTGTTGGCGTAGTCGATCAATGTGGCCGGTGGCGCCGGATCCGAACAGACCGCGGGCCGTCCACTGCGGAAGATATGCGCTTTCTCCCACGCGATCTTTTCGCGGGTATCGCCCAGCCATTGCGCATGATCGATGTCGATCGAGGTAACGATGGCGCAATCGGCATCGAGCAGGTTGACCGCATCAAGACGCCCGCCCATGCCCACTTCGGCCACCAGCACATCCGGCTCACGCTGCATGAAGGCATGCAGGATCGCGAGGGTGGTGAACTCGAAATAGCTGAGCTCCACCCCTTTGCGCACAGCCTCCACAGCGCCAAAGGCATCGACCAGTTCCGCATCCGAAAGAGCCTGCTGCCCGAAGCGGGCACGTTCGTTGAAACGCACGAGGTGCGGCGAGGTGTAGAGCGCAACACGGTAGCCTGCGTGGCTGAGGATCGACTCGAGCATCGCGCAGGTTGAGCCCTTGCCGTTGGTGCCGCCCACCACAAAAACCGGGCAGGAAAAACGCAGCTCGAGCCGCGCGGCAACCTCCGCAACCCGCTCGAGGCCCAGCACCATGCCGCCGCGATGGACGGCCTCGAGGCGTGCAAGCCAGGCACCCAGCGTGTCCAACGGGTCAGGGCTGGGCGGGCAAAGGCAACACCACGGCGTCGCTGCTCTGACGCATCAGCAGCGCGATCAGCCGGGCCACTTCCTCGCGCAATTGGCGGCGGTCGACAATCATGTCGACCGCGCCCTTGTCGAGCAGAAACTCGGCACGCTGGAATCCCTCGGGAAGTTTCTCGCGTACCGTCTGCTCGATCACCCGCGGTCCGGCGAAACCAATCAGCGCCTTCGGCTCGGCGATCACCACGTCGCCCAGAAAGCAAAAGCTCGCCGACACACCGCCCATCGTCGGGTCTGTAAGCACCGAAAGGTAAGGGAGCCGGCGTGCGGCAAGTTCCGTGAGCGCTGCAGTTGTCCGCGCCATCTGCATGAGCGACAGGAGCCCTTCCTGCATGCGCGCGCCCCCAGAGGCCGCCACCGAAACAAAGGCGGTGCGCTGCTCGATGGCTGCGCGCACCCCGCGGACAAAACGCTCGCCCACCGCCGCACCCATCGACCCGCCCATGAATTCGAATTCGAAGGCCGCAACCACTGCCGGTATGCTGCAGATCGATCCCCCCATCACAACGATGGCGTCGGTCTCACCCGTCTGATCGATGGCCTCCTGCAGCCGTTCGCTGTATTTGCGGGAGTCCTTGAACTTGAGCGCATCCACCGCCAGGACTTCCTGACCGATCTCGAAGCGTCCCTCGGCATCCATCAGGCTGCCGATCCGCTCGCGCGCCGACAAACGCAAGTGGTGCGAGCACTTCGGGCAGACGTTGCTGCTCGCCTGAAGGTCTGCGGAGTAGAGCACCGCATCGCATCCCGGGCACTTCACCCACAGTCCCTCGGGGATCTTCCTGGCGCTTGCCGGGGCGCGCTGGATCCTTGGCGGCAGCAGCTTGTCGAGCCAGCTCATGCGGGCGAAGCTCCCGGCTTGCCCAGCGCATCGAGGCCCGCGCGGATCGAGGCGATCAGGCCTGCGGCTGCGTGAAGCTCCTGCCCCTCGTTGGCGTGCTCGAGTTCCTCGACCAAACGGGTTCCGATCACAACCGCGTCGGCAACCCGGGCAACGGCGCAGGCGCTTTGCGCATCGCGAATGCCAAAACCCACCCCGATGGGAAGCTCCGTGTGACGCCGGATGATTGGCATGCGCTGCGCCACCTGCTCGATGTCGAGGTGCCCCGCCCCGGTGGTACCGCGCAGGCTCACGTAGTACACATAGCCTCGCGCCTGCGCGCAGATGGCGCCAATCCTCGCCTCGGTGGTGGTTGGTGCAAGAAGAAAGATCGGGTCGAGTCCCTGCGCGATCAGCTCCGACGCAAACTCGCCAGCCTCCTCGGGCGGATAGTCCACGACGAGTACCCCGTCAACGCCCGCCTGCCCAGCGGCTTGCGCAAAGGCGCTGCGACCAAAACGCTCGATCGGGTTGGCATAACCCATGAGCACCACTGGCGTGCGCGCATCGTTGCGCCGGAACCCGGCCACCATGCCGAGGCACTCGGCAAGGCCCACGCCCCTGAGGATCGCCCGCCCGGTGGCACGCTGGATCGCCGGTCCGTCGGCCATCGGATCGGAGAACGGAACACCGAGCTCGATCACGTCCGCACCGGCGGCCACCAACGCATGCATGAGCGGCACGCTCAACGCAGCACTCGGGTCGCCTGCGGCAATGTAGGGGATGAGCCCCTTGCGGGAGCGTGCCTTCAGGCTGGCGAAGCAGGCGTCGATACGCGAGGTGTGCGCTGCATGCGACTTTGCGGCCGCCGCGGCAAAGGCCACGGCCGTCGGGACCTCGCAGGCCGTCATCTGCGCTGCGCCTTCGCAGCTTCGCGGCAACCGGGGCGGCAGTAGAACGCCAGCCCGCTTGCCTCCGAGACGATATGCAGGTCCTTGTCGCCACGCCCGCTGAGATTCACCAGAATGATCCGGTCACGCGGGAGCGACGGCGCCAGCCTTGCCGCGTAGGCGAGCGCATGCGCCGACTCGAGAGCCGGGATGATTCCCTCGATGCGGCAACAATCGTGAAAGGCCTGCAGCGCCTCGGCGTCGGTGGCGCCGACATATTGGGCTCGGCCGCTGTCCTTGAGCCAGGCGTGTTCAGGGCCCACCCCGGGGTAATCGAGGCCCGCCGACAGCGAGTGCGTCGCGAGGATCTGGCCGCGCTCATCCTGCAGGAGATAGGTCCGGTTGCCATGCAGCACGCCCGGCACGCCGCACTGCAGGCTCGCTGCGTGGCGCCGGGTCTGCAGGCCCTCACCGGCGGCCTCCACCCCAATCAGCTGCACGCCCTCCTCGGCAATGTAGTCGTAGAAGATCCCCATGGCGTTGGAGCCGCCGCCCACACACGCAACCACATGGTCGGGTTGTCGGCCGGCGAGTTGCGGCATCTGCACCTTGCACTCCCGCCCGACCACCGCGTTGAAATCGCGCACCATCATCGGGTAGGGGTGGGGCCCCGCCACCGTACCGATGATGTAGAAGGTGTCGTCGACGTGCGTCACCCAGTCGCGCATGGCCTCATTGAGTGCGTCCTTCAGCGTGCGCGACCCGCTCTCCACAGGTACCACCTCGGCACCGAGGAGCTTCATGCGGTAGACGTTGGCCGCCTGACGCCCCACGTCGTCTGCACCCATGTAGACCACGCAACGCATTCCGAAGCGGGCGGCCACGGTGGCGGTGGCAACGCCGTGCTGGCCGGCCCCGGTTTCGGCAATCACCCTCGGCTTGCCCATGCGTCGCGCCAGGAGCGCCTGCCCGATGGTGTTGTTGACCTTGTGTGCTCCGGTGTGGTTGAGGTCTTCGCGCTTGAGGTAGATCCGCGCGCCGCCGAGCTTCTCGCTCCAGTGACGCGCGTAGTACACAGGGCTCGGGCGCCCCACGAAGTGGCGCAGTTCCGACTCGAATTCGGCGATGAATTCCGGATCGCTGCGGTAGTGCGCATACGCCTCACGCAACTCCTCAAGCGCATGCATCAGCGTCTCGGACACGAAGACGCCGCCGTAGGGTCCGTAGTGGCCACGGGCATCGGGCAGATCGTAGGGCTTCATCGCAATCCGGATCGGGCAAGGTCGAATGAAACCGTCATCCTCGGGGGCGCATTGCATCGGCCGCGCGTACTGCCGCAACGAAAGCCTGCATTTTGCCTGCATCCTTCTTGCGGGGTTCATTGGCCTGAATCCCGGTGGACACATCAACAGCCCAGGGGGCCACCTGAAGCACCGCATGCGCCACATGCTCCGGATCGAGTCCGCCGCTCAGGATGAGCCGCTTCGGTCGCGCGTGTGCCGCAGGCAAGAGGCTCCAGTCGAACCTTTGCCCGGTACCCCCGTAGAGCGAAGGCTTCGATGGGGAGCGCGGTGCATCAAAGTGATCCACGAGGAAGGCTTCGCACCCGGCGTAGTCGCGCATGGCACGGGGAAGCGTTTCGGCGTCTTGGATGCGCAGCGCACGCCACCAGGCCAGCGCGGCCCGTGCGCTTCCTTCAGCGCGAACGGCCGGCCGGGCTGATCCGGCTGGCCCGGCTCGCTCGGCGGGCTTGGCCTGCTCGGCTTGCTCGGCGCGCTCGGCCTGGTCGGCTGGCCCGGCTCGCTCGGCGGGCTTGGCAGCCACGCCCAGCAGGCAATGCAGCGGGGATTCGTCGCCATGAAACTGCACCACATCGAGCCCGATCCGCCGATGTGCCGCCTGCACTTGCTGCGGATACGCGTTCACGAAAAGTCCAACGGCCGCAACATGCGAGGCCAGTTGCCTGCGCAAGGCCGCCGCCTGCACAAGGTCGAGAGCCCGGGGACTTCTTGCGTAGAGTACGAGGCCCACATAGTCCACGGCGAGCGCATTGGCCACCGCCACATCCTCTGAGCGTACCATTCCGCAGAACTTGATCAGCGTACGACAGCCATCGTCCTGGAGCGGCGCTTGCCGCCTGCCGCGATCCTGATCCACGCCGGAGCTTCGCTCGCGATCCACGGTGTCAAGCCAACGGAGGCGTGAGCCCCGGAAGCAACTCCTGCAAGGGGCTCAGGCCGGAGCACGCCGCCCAACTCGCGGGCCGATCCTGCTGTGGATAGAGCGCGCCAGCGAAGTAGAGCCCCTCGGCCGCAAAGGTGGCCGGACTTGAACTCCGATCGCGCGAGACCAGCCAGGCGCGCATCTGCGCAGGTGGATGCAAGCCTGCGCCGATCGCCACCAGGGCTCCGACGATGTTGCGCACCATGTGATGCAGGAAGGCATTGGCCCTGACCTGCACCACGATCAGCGCATCGAGCGCGAGGAGGTCGAGTTGATCGATCCGCCGGCAGGGCGAGCGCGCCTGGCATTGCGCGGACCGGAACGCCGAAAAGTCGTGTGACCCGATCAGCATGCCGCCCGCCTCGCGCATGCTGCGGGCATCGAGCCTGCGATGCGTCCACGCGGCGCGGCCGCGCCAGAGGGGGTGCTCCACCGGGGATTGGTGGATGAGGTAGTAGTAGCCGCGCGCCACCGCACTGAAGCGCGCGTGGAAGGCGGGGTCAACCTCCACAGCCTCACGCACCACGATCGCCCCGGCCCCCTTGTTGCCCTGCGCCAGGCAGGCGTTCACACCCCGTACCCAGGCCTGGAGCGGTCGCTGCGCATAAGTGTCGAAGTGCGTGATCTGCCCGAGCGCATGGACCCCTGCGTCGGTCCGGCCCGCGCACACCACATCGACCGGGTGTTGCGCAATGGCCGCAACCGCCGCCTGCACCCGATCCTGGATACCGCAGCCGTTGACCTGCGTCTGCCATCCGGCGTGACCGGTGCCGTCGTAGGCGATGCGCAGTGCGATTCGCCTCATCCTCTGCCGGGCGGAGACTCGGAGTCGATCCGCGGGCCGATCGCGGTGCCCGCACCGTGCGAGGAACCCGTTCCCTCATTCGATCCATAGCCTTGCGAGGATGCGGGCGCGGTGGATCCAAGACCCTTGACAAAATCGAGTCTGGGCAAGGGATAGCGACCGGCAATCGCCTTCTCGAGTTGGGAGGGGCGCTCGCGTTCAGAGGGACGCTCGCGTTCGGAGGGGCGCTCGCGTTCGGGGGGGCGCTCGCGCTCGGGAGGGCGCGCGCGTTCCGATTGACGCTCGAGTTCAGCATCGCGCCCGGCTGCGCGATTGATCGTATCGCGTGCTGCCCGCAGCTCGGAAGGCCACTGCAGGTCCGGCACCAAGGGGCCTGCGCTTGCCGAGCGTCGCATCTGCCAGAGAAGCACAAACCCGGTCCCGAGCGCAAGCAGGAGCAACACCGCAAGGACCATCCCTTCGGTGGACTGCAGGATCGCAGGGCGCTCGCGACGGGCACCCTGCGCGGCTGAATCGCCGCTCCGCTCACTCGCGGTCTGGGGAGAGGCGGGCGCTGGATTGCCACGACTGCCACTCAGGGGGTTGGTTGCCACAGAGACGGGATCACCCTGCGGGGGGCCTGACCTTGCAGCTGCACCCGTATCGGTGCCTTGAGCCTGCTCCGCAGGAAGGTGGTTGCGCTGGCCAGGCAGGCCCTTGAGTTCCTTGATCTGCTGCTCGAGGATGCGGATGCGTGCCTCGGATTCACGCAACATCCGCTCGCGCATCACAGCCTGCTCGGGCGTGCCCGCGCCGCGTTCTCCGCTGCCGGACTCGAGCGGATCAACTTTGAGTTGGGAGGGATCGACACCCTGCCGCACTTCGGGCGAGCGCTCCGCCGCCAAGGCGTCTTGCGTGGTGGCGCCCGCCTGCGGAGTATCGGCAGCCATTGCGAGGATCAGCGCATCGCGCGGACGCCGGGGGCTTGCATACGCCTCGGGGAAATCGCGGAGGGTTATCCCGGGGTGCGCAAGCAGCGCACTTGCCGCACCAGGCGTTATCCCGGGCTGGGCACACAGCGCACCTGACCCAACGAGCAGAACGACGAATCCGGCAGCAAGGCGCAGTGCGTGCAGACCCCGCATGAGCGCTCAAACCAGAGCCAGACGCGGCAGGAGAATGCGCAGCATCCGTCGGAGTGGTTCTGCGGCGCCCCAGAGCAGTT
>Ga0194125_10003478_pt1 | contig 25379 bp, 23 predicted proteins | sample TA2KigC250mmetaG_FD_148626 | JGI IMG/M metagenome (GOLD analysis project Ga0194125, IMG submission 148626) | Freshwater microbial communities from Lake Tanganyika, Tanzania - TA2015034 Kigoma Deep Cast 250m | ecosystem: Environmental > Aquatic > Freshwater > Lake | place: Tanzania: Lake... | reverse complement strand
GCCAGCGCCTTGTGTGCGATCGTCGGGCTTGGATCCAAAATTAAAATGGTGGTCATTCGGGGGCAGGCTCCTGTTGCGCGGTTGGGATCGTCATGCAAAATAGCATACGGATTGCCTCATGGCAAGCCGTGCCGCCAGGGCAAACGCATCTAAATTTCTTTCTGAGGCTCATGCAAAACCCCTCCGGGGTGTTTGCAAGAGAGAAGTCAGAATACAAGAAGACAGGAGTCAGAATAATAGAACACGTTGCCCGTGAGAGGGCTCCAATTCTGAATTCTGGCTCCTGAATACGGCGCTTGCAGAACCGACGCAGGAGGTTTTGCAAGCGTTTGCCCTGCCCGTAGAGCAGCAATTCTAATTATGGTCGTCAATATCGGGATCCAAGTCGAAATCGGGATCGGGATCGAAGAAAAAGACCGAAATTCGACCCCGACCCCGATAATGATTTCGATTTCGACCGGCAGGATGCAATCAAAATTAGAATTGCCGCCCGTAGAGCGTGTCGCCTGTCGCCGCAGCCGGGGTGAAGGTGATAAGTTCGCCTAGCGCCGCCCGGTCCACGCCTGCGACCCGGCAGGGGAGGTAGGCACCCGACCAGCCGCAGGCGGCCCCGTCGGCGTCGAAGTGCTCGACCAGGCAGGTGACCGACGCGCCCACAAAGGAGCAGGCGAAGCGGCGGCGCTGGTCCTCGCCGATGCGAATCAACGCGGCGGCGCGGGCTTTGCGCACGCCCGGCGGAATCGGGTTGGGCAGGCGCGCGGCGGGAGTTCCCGGCCGCTCGCTGTAGGGGAAGACGTGGAGGTTGGAGAAGGGGAGGGATTCGACCAGGCGACGGGTGTTCTCAAACCGGGCGTCGGTCTCGCCGGGAAAGCCGGTGATGATGTCGGTGCCGAGGCCGAGGTCGGGGACGCGGGCCAGCGCGTATTCGGCGGCCGCGCGGTAGTCGGCGGCGGTGGCGCGACGCCCCATGGCACGGAGGATCGCGTCGTCGCCGCTCTGCGCGGGCACATGCAGATGACGGCAGAGGGCCGGGGTTCGGGCCATCAGGTCGGCGAGTTCCCGCTCGACCGTGCCGGGCTCGATCGATCCGATCCGGATGCGCCCGAGGCCCGGAATCCCGGCCAGGGCGAGCAGCAGGTCGGGCAGACGGCGGCCGGCGTCGGCGTAGCATGCGGTGTTGCAACCGGCGATCACGATCTCGCGCGCGCCTGCGGCGACATGGGCCTCGGCCTCGCGGATGCAGGCGTCGAACGGACGGCTCACCGGTCCGCCGCGGGTGCGCGGAACAATGCAGTACGTGCAGCAGAAATCGCAGCCGTCCTGAACCTTGAGAAAAGGGCGCCTGTGACGCGGCCTGGCCGGCGGGGCGGGGGACGGGGAATCGATTGGCCCGAGTTTGGCGAGAGCGCCGCGCATCACGCGCGCGACCAGCGCATCCCGAGCGTCCCGCGGGATGATCAGCGCGACGCCAGCGGCGGCGAGCGCAGCGGGGGTCGATGCTTCAGGGACGCAGCCAGAGAGAACCACGAACGGCTGCGGCGCGCGGCCTGCGAGCCTGCGGCAGAGGCGGAGGCCCTTCTGCTCGGCGGTGCAGGTGACGGCGCAGGAGTGGATTACCACGACATCGGCGTCCTGATCGTCCGTGACCACCGTCCACCCCTGCGCGGCGAATTCCGACGCAAACGCATCAGCCTCCGCCTGGTTCAGGCGGCAGCCAAAGGTCTGAATGGCGATGCGCATCAGTTCAACGAGGCGCCCGAGGAGGCGTTGCCGACCATCAGGGCGTAACGGCGCAGCCACCCGGTGCTGGCACGCGGCTTCCAGGCTGGCGCGGCGGCGCGGCGGCGGGCGATCTCGGCGGGGGGGATGAGCGCCTCGAGCGTGTGACCGGGCAGATCGATGCGAATGCGGTCGCCGGTCGCAAGCAGCCCGATCAACCCGCCCTCGGCCGCCTCCGGGGAGACATGACCGATGCAGGCGCCGCGGGTGCCACCGGAGAAGCGACCGTCGGTGATCAACGCCACCGACTCGCCCAGTCCCGCGCCCATGATGTAGGAGGTCGGGGCGAGCATCTCCTGCATGCCCGGACCGCCGCGTGGCCCCTCGTAGCGGATGACCACCACGTTGCCAGCCCTGACCTGGCCGCCGAGAATGCCCTCGCACGCCGCCTCCTGCGAATCGAAGCAGACTGCGGTTCCCTCGAACTGGTACATCGAGGGCGCGACACCGGCCTTTTTGACCACCGCGCCCTGCTCGGCGAGGTTGCCGCGCAGGATCGTCAGCCCGCCGTCCTGCGAATAGGCGTTGGCCACCGTGCGGATCACCTGCTCGTCAGAGATCACGGCGGCGGCGATATTCTCGCCGAGCGTCTTGCCGTTGATCGTTTGACAGGAGGTATCGAGGAGCCCCGGAATGGAGGCGATCCGCTTGAGAATGGCGTGAACGCCGCCCGCCCGGTCCACATCTTCCATGTGATAGGCGCTGGACGGGGCGACCTTGCAGACGTTCGGGCACTTCTGCGAGATGGCATTGATGCGATCGAGGTCGTAGGCGATGTCGGCCTCGCGGGCGATCGCGAGGGTGTGCAGCACGGTGTTGGTGCTGCCGCCCATGGCCATGTCGAGAATGAAGGCGTTATCGATGGCGGCGCGGGTGACGAGGTCGCGCGGCCGCGGGCCCTCGGCCTTGGCCAGTTCCACCACGCGAAGGGCTGCGCGCCGCCACAGATCCTTGCGGGCGGGATCTTCGGCGAGGATCGAGCCGTTGCCGGGGAGCGCCAGCCCGATCGCCTCGCAGAGGCAGTTCATCGAGTTCGCGGTGAACATGCCGGAGCACGAGCCGCAGCCGGGGCAACTGGCCTTCTCGACGCGGGTGAGCTGCTCCTCCGTGATCGTGCCATTCTTGAGCTGGGCGACCCCCTCGAAAACGGAGATCAGATCCATGGGCTTGCCGTCGAGCGAACCCGCGCGCATCGGGCCGCCGCTGGCGAAGATCGTCGGGATGTTGGCGCGGATGGCGCCGAGAATCATGCCGGGGATGATCTTGTCGCAGTTGGGAATGCAGATCATGGCGTCAAAGCAGTGCGCCCGGACCATCGATTCCACGGAGTCGGCGATCAACTCGCGGCTCGGCAGCGAATACTTCATGCCGGCGTGCCCCATGGCGATGCCGTCGCAAATGCCGATGGTGTTAAACTCGAAGGGGACGCCGCCCGCCTCGCGGATGCAGGTCTTGATCCACTCGCCGACTTTGTTCAGGTGGACGTGACCGGGGATGATCTCAACGAACGAGTTGCAGACCGCGATAAAGGGCTTCGAAAAATCTTCGCGCTTCACGCCTGTGGCCATGAGGAGGCTGCGATGAGGCGCGCGTTGGAAACCGGATTTGACCTGGTCACTGTTCATGGGAGTGTTCCTGATTTGGGGTTAGGCGCGTTTGGTGAATTCGCCGGTGCGGGTGTCAACCTTGATCCGCTCGCCGGTGGTGATGTACTCGGGGACCTGCACGACCAGTCCGGTCTGCAGTTTGGCGGGTTTGGTGCGCGAGGTCGCCGACGCGCCGCGCACAATCGGATCGGTCTCGACGATGGTCAGCTCAACGCTGACCGGCATCTCGATCGTCAGCACCTTGCCGTCGGAGACCAGCGCCGTGATCCCCTCCATGTCCGCGACCAGATACAGAAGCTGGTCTTCGATAACGTCCGCGTTGAGTTCGAACTGCGAGAAGTCATCCAGCGCCATGAAGGTATAGCGGCCCTGCTGCTCATACAGGTACTGCACTTCGCGGCGTTCGACCGAGATGGCGCCAAAGGACTCATCGCCCTTGCACGCGACATCCTGCTTGGTCTTGGTGACGATATTGCGGAAGCGAAAGCGGTAGATGCTCGCCGCGCCCCGTGCCGACGGTGTTGAAACAGAAAGAGTTTCAACGAGATACGGCATTCCCTGGATTTCGACCAGGTCATTTCGCTTCAATTCACAGGCTTTGGGCATGGCAAAAGGTTCCAGGGTTCAGGGATCAGGGTTCAGGGAAAGCGTCATTGCGCAGACCAGTGTCTGTGGGTTCTTAAACATCTCGTTGTTAAAGGCACCTTATGATGCCAGTATCCGCCCCGATCTGTCAAACCAGAAACCGAATGTGGGGCGTCACCGCGTCACCGGGGGCGGCGTAAACGGAGAGTCTGGCACCTTTGTTGAACCAACGTTAAACATCCAACACACAACATCCATCAGGAGGGGCGTGCCGCTGTCTCCGGACAACAGGTCCTCGATCGTGGCGAAACCCGCTCCGACCGCCGGAATACCGGCGATCTGGTCCACCGCGCGCAAAATGTCCGGCAGGCTGATAAAGTCATCAGCCTGCATGCCGCTGAACGCCGCCTTGCCGCCCGCATAGATCGAGCGGAAGAGGCATGATGTGTTACCCCTGTTTCTGGATTTCCTTTGCCAGCCAGTCCTCGGCCGTCTCGGCGGTCTTCGCCAGAGGCATCGAACTGGATGGCGTCTTGGCGGCCTGACCGAGCAACCCGTTCAGGCGCGTGATCTCACTTTTGAAAGTTTCGTTCTCCGCCTTCAGCGCCGCAGCCGGATCCAGAGGCGGCACAGGCGGCGGTGTGACAGGCGGCGCCGAGGACGTCGCAGGCGGTGTCACGGGCGGCGTGGCGGGCGGCGTAACTAGCGGCGCGGCGAGCGGCGCGGGCGGCGTGGCTGGCGGTGTCGCGGGAGGCGTCGCAGGCGGCGTGGCGGGCGGTGTCACCGGCGGCGTCACGGCGGGCGGTGTCGCAGGTGGCGTCACCGGGTCAGTTATCAAAGGGTCGCTCATAGCTCCATCCTTTCATCGGGTCGGTTCGTTCGGGATCACATGCCCCTCTATATATCTACTGTTTTGTTGCCAAGTTCCCCCTTTTCGCACTGCCTCCTGGTGCTTTTTTGCGCATTCCGCGCCCCCCTTTTCAGCTTTTCAGCTTTTCAATTGAACGCGAGAGGTAACATGAATAACTGCGCTACTTGTGGTAATAAGCTGAGTTCCTGGAGCAACGATGATCCCATCGCGAGATACTGCAATCGCTGTTTCGGCAGCGCATCCTGTTTTGAGTGTTATATTCCTCATAAATATGCTTCAACAGAAGAACAACTCGGGATCGCTCTTACCACAGGGAACGCATTTGAGGGGGTTATGAGAAAAGCGTTGCTGTATCGCGACAACAGCAGGCTTGTCTTGGAGATCGCATTAGAGGGACCATTGGCTGTGGGTGATAAAGCCAAACTGGCACATATCGAAATCGATCAGATCTCGAAAGTTTCACAAGAGGCAATCCCCGTATCAAGCCAGATAAAACAACTGATGTGGCGAACTCTTCGTGTAACGGTGGGGTCGGCGGTAGGGTTGCTGATATTGAGGCTCATTTTAGGGTTATTCTCCGAAGCGTTTCGCCGAGGAATCCCCGAGGGAATGAATATGATCAAGTTGGTTCCAGCAGCACTATTGTGGGGTGCGGTCTTGACAGTGGTATTGTATTTCATTCCCAACTTGTTTCGCTTGAAGTTTGGTCTGCAATCTCTTTCCATTTGTTTGTCATGGTCGCACTCAGTTTCGCGGAGGGCATTGCGGTTGATGCCAAGGGAGGAAGACATGGCGTTTCAGATGATACGACACACGGCCAAGTTCGAGATCGACTGGGGAGAAGAACTTGTTTCCGAGCCCTTGGTGGAATCCCGCAAGAAGCAGATCGGCGAGTTCTATCATGCGATCAAGTGCCCGCTGTACCACCTTTCCGAAGGAGGAACGGTCGAACAGGGCATATTTGAAGTAGACAGATGGCTCGATCACCACCGGAAGCACGGTGACGTCAAACTCGCGATGAGCGCATCAACGGTTGTGTCTTTACGGTCCTCACGAGCCATTGTTGGCGTGTGCCTGGTCAACGCCTGCGAACCCGACCCTGTTCGCAAGGTCCTGCATCAGGGCGGCAGCATCCAGCACATTGCTGTTGCACCTGAATACAGGCGCCAAGGACTTGCCACCAAGATGGTTCAACGTGCCCTCACAATCATCGCAGAGAAGCGCCCGGCCTTCGACGCCTGGGTTGAAGAAGACGACGAGGTCGAGCGGGGGCTCTATGAGAAACTCGATTTCGTGTTCACAGGAGTTGAAGACTAGGCAGAACCGGGTCCGCAAGGGACGGGCCTTGCGTTACCCATCTCAATCATGCAAATCATGTAATCCTGTCTGAAATTGCGTGGCTAGACGGACATGCATGTTTGACAGGATTACAAGATTCACATGATTGGAGAGAGGAGAAGCCAGCGTGAAAGACACCCATGGAAAACGGAGGAAATAGTACACCTCCTCGACTGATCGCATCGGCCTGCGGCGAACGCAGGTCCGACGCATACTGACCCATTGGCCTGCGGCGCAGCGGGGACGCCGCCGCCCCCCGCGCTGCGCGCCCGCACCAATCACCGATGATTTTTGCCGCATCGTCAGCCACAGGCAGCGGCGTCCCCGCCGCGCCGCTAATGAGAAAGACAACGGAACGAGAAACAGTGATGCGTTCGGATCGTCTGCACGGTCATCTGCCGGCGAATACCGGGACATCGGCTCCGGTGCTGGTCCCGCATGGCGCTTGATGAAAGTCAACAGGGACAGGTTCTCCGTGCATACCGTACTGGTTTTATCAACTTCTTCACCTTCTTCTCGCTCACCGCCTGCTGAGCCAGATCTCCAACTGCGCCTTGGAAACCGCAAGCCGTGTCGCCAACTCGGCCGCCCCCGTCGGCTTCGACAAGGCCGCCTCGATCACAGGCAACACCGCTTCGTAAATGGTGGCAGGCAACACGCCATAGGCAATCTGGTCAACACCGCGTGCACCGCCAGAAATAACCGGCATACCTCCGCGCGCGCACCACCGGGCGACATCACCGGCAAACGCTTGTCCGGCATCATCCACGTCGCGGGACCCAACGATTGCGAGGCCACCACCCTGAAGCAAGGCCGGATCGCCCGCGCCAAACAACAACGGCGGCGCCTTCTCCTTGGAGCCGCATAGGGACGGGCCTGAATGGTGCTAAGTTAAGCGATGATCCTAATCCTAATCCTAATCGTAATCGTAATCCTAATCCTAATCGTAATCCGTGCTCCACCAAGAGATTAAGATTAAGATTACGATTAGGATTAAGAAGGCAATAGACCCTTAACTTAGCGCTATTCGGGACGGGCCTTGCGTTTCCCATCCGCATTACGTCTCGCGTTGACAACCGGTTCGAGATGTGCAACTCTCGTTGTACAAGACAGGAGAGACTCCCATGAAGTCGTTAAATATTTCGGCGGTGCGGAACCGCCTTCCCGGACTCATTGAAGGGGTTGAGCAGACGCGCGAGCCGGTGATGGTCAGGCGTTACGGAACACCGGTCGCCATGATCGTACCAATCATGTTAGGCAAAAACCGTCAGACGCGCCACCCGCTTCGTGGTCGAACCGTCGTTCTGGCCGATGACTTCGACGCGCCCATGCCCGAACCGTGGCATGTGGAAATAGTGCCTGCTCGATGATTTTGGGAAACCGAAACGGGGAATGAAATCGGTGAATCAAGAAACGTCCATTCGCAGCCGTCTGGCGCCGAGTCCCACGGGCGCGCTGCATCTGGGCAATGCGCGCACGTTCCTGGTCGCCTGGCTGCTCGCCCGGCGCCGGGGCGGGCGGGTGGTGCTGCGGATGGAGGATCTCGACCATCCCAAGGTCAAGCCCGGCACGGCGCAGGCGGCGATTGATGATCTCCGCTGGCTCGGCCTGGACTGGGACGAAGGCCCCGACGTGGGCGGTCCGCACGCGCCCTATGTGCAGACGGCGCGACGCCCGCTTTACCGGCAAGCGCTGCTGCGACTTCAGGAACGGGGGCTGGTCTATCCGTGCGTCTGCACACGGCGCGATGTCGAGGCGGGGCAATCGGCGCCGCAGGCGGGGGAGGACGGCCCGGCCTACGACGGGACGTGCCGCGGACGGTTCGGCAGCTATGCCGCCGCCGCCGCGACCCTCCCGCCGGGGCGGCTGCCCGCGTGGCGGTTTCGCGTGCCCGGTGGGGCGGAGACCGTCTTTGACGACGGTTTCCACGGTCCGCAGCGGGAGCGGGTCGGCGAGACCGTCGGCGATTTCGTGATCGCCCGCGACCCCGACGGCGCGGGCTATATGCTGGCGGTGGTGGCCGACGATGCGGCGATGGCGATCACGGAGGTGGTTCGCGGCGACGACCTGCTTCCGGCGACGCACCGGCAGCTCCTGCTCTACCACGCTCTGGGGCTGACGCTGCCCCGCTTCATCCACGTGCCGCTGGTGGTCAGCGCGGAGGGCCGGAGGCTGGCCAAGCGCCATGGCGACACCCGGCTCGCCGCCATCCGCGCGGCGGGCGTCCGCCCCGAAACGGTGGTCGGCGTGCTCGCCTGGTGGTGCGGCTGGGCGGCGTGGGGCGAAGAACTCCGCCCCGCCGATCTGCTCGACCGCGCCGAGCTGGGCAGCATCCCCCGTGAGCCGGCGGTGCTCACGGCACAGGTCAAGGACCGGCTGAGCGTTATATAAGAGAGAAGTCAGAATACTATGACAAACATCTTACATCCTTTTTGCTTGCATCTGACACCTCTGGTTCTCCAAAATGTTTCAATGACTCCGTGACGAGGAGCCAGCAGGCTCCACAGCTCCGTCACAGAAAGGCCACCATGAATCACACACGAGTCCGAGTCATTATTGCCGCGCTGATGATTGGCGCGGTCTCGTCGGGCCGATCCGACGAACAGAAGAACAACGCCCATCTGTGGAAACCCCAGGTCTCGTCGGTGACCGTGTTCAAGAACGGTCTGGGCTTTTTCCTGAGGCAGGGCAAGGTCGCCCTGCGCGAGGGCTGGTGTGTCGCCGATGCCGTGCCGCCGGCGTCGTTCGGCACTCTGGCGATCTATTCGCATGGGACGAACGAGACGGTTGACATCGTGGGATCCGGTCCGGGCGAGAGCGTGGCGTTCGACGGCGTGGATGCGCCGGCCGATGCCGCAGCGAAGCGGGTCCGCCTGGAGGCCTGCAAGTTTCTCAAGGTGCAGCTCGCGTACCGTCAGCAGGGGGCCGAACGCACCGCCGCCGGCCAGCTCGTCTCCGTGAGTCCCGAATACGTGGTGCTCCAGTCGGAGAACAACAGCTTCGCCGTGCCGCTCGAGGGGATTTACAAAATGCAGGTGCTCGAAAAGCCCCTCCGGGTCCATGTCGCCGCCGATGCCGGCAAGGCGCCGGCCGAAACGACGCTGGGGATGGCCTATCTGCGCAAGGGGATCACGTGGATCCCCGAGTACACCCTGAAGATCACCGGGGAGGACACAGCCGAGCTGACGCTCCGCGGAACGCTGGTCAACGAGGCGGAGGATATCATCCACTGCGACGTGAACTTCGTCGTGGGGGTGCCACATTTCTTCCATACGGACTATTTGGCACCGGTGGCGGTCGGACAGATCATTCGAACCATTGGCGCCGCCGTGGCGCCGCGCGAGGTGATGTCGCAGATGATGAACCGGGCCGCCATCGCGCGGGACACCGGATCGGAACTGCCCGGTGTGCTCGACCAGCCGGTTCCCACCGCCGGACGCGACCTGAAGGACGCCGCCGGCAATCTGCCGCAATGGGAGGGGGTCGGCAGCGCCGATTTCACGGTCTACACGCGGAAGGATCTCACGGTGCGGCAGGGCGAAAAGGCCATCGTCACCCTGTTTGTCAAAAAAATTACCTTCGGCCATATCTATCGCTGGACACCGCCCGGCGAGATCAAGCATTTCCTCGTGCTCAAGAACGGCACCGACAGCTCCTGGACCACGGGGCCCTGCCTCGCCATCAGCGACGGGCACCCGCTCTCCGAGGATCTGCTCAACTACGTCCCCAAGGGCGGCCTGGGCGAATTCCCGGTCACGACAGCCATTGATCTGGCGCAGAGCCAGAAGGAAGGGGAGAGCAAGCGCGAACTCAAGGCGCATCAGCCCAGCAGCAATTATTATCTGGATCTGGTCACGCTCGACGGATTGCTGACGCTTCAGAACTACGGCAAGCGCGCGGCCGATGTCATTGTGGAACTGCCCATCACAGGAAAGCCGACCGTGGCCTCGGATGACGGCCGTATCCAGTTGAGCACAACGAATCTGAAGCTCACCGAGCGCACAGGCAGCATTCAGTGGCGCGTGTCCGTGAATCCGGGCGAGCCGCGGAAACTGACCTACACGTACGAGCGCTACGTGCCGTCGAACTAAAGGCCGTGAAACGGCGGAGGTGAACGTGTCCGAGCGGAAACACATACGGCGGGGGTGGGGGTTTCGGGTGGCGGCTTTCGCCGTATGTGTGCTGGCTGCGGCGGTGGTGGGTGTCGGCGTCCTCTGGTACCTGCGCATCGGAATTGCGAGCCGCTGGGCCCGGACGGCGCTGGACCGGGAGGGGCTTGCAGCTGTTCAATTCCGGCTGACCACGCTCGACCCCGGGCGGATGGTTATCGAGGATGTCCGGTGGGGGGGGCCCGAGCCAGTGGCGTCGGTGGACTGGGTTGAGCTACGGTTTTCGTATCCCGCTGTGACGCGGGGCTGGCTGGACCGCGTCCGCATCCGCGGCATCCGCACGTCGCTTAGCGTCACGGACGGCCGGGTGACATCGCCGTTGGGCGAACGGGTTTCAGCGCTGGCAGCGGCGCGCGCGGCCCGTGGCCGGGACCGCGTGACGCGCAGCGGCGCGACGTTTGACCGACTGGGCGTGGGCGAACTCTCCATCTCCGGCGCGCAGGTGGCCATTGCAGGGGGGGATGGCGAAACGGTTCTGACGGTGGCGGGGGAGTTGGGCACGACGGCGGAGCCGGGCGGTGAAAAAAATGCTGGTGCCGCGTCTGATCGGTATCGTCTGTGGGCGCGCTTGGGCGACGACGCGGGTCTCCGGGTGGTGCTCACGGGCGCGGTCGTGCCCGGAAGCGGACAGGTGTCGCTGGAGCCGAAGGTCACACTTCTGGATATCGGCGCCTGGTTCGAGCGGTTGCGACGCGTGCTGCCCGATCTGCCCGAGGCGCCCCAAGGCATTTCGATGAACAGAAGCCTGACGCTGCAGGGGAAACTGACCGGTGACGGATGGACGGATCAGGCGCGGCGTGGAAATGGGGAAGGGGAGGGGAGGATCGGATTCACGGCACAGCTCGCGCGTCGCAACGGGGAGGTTGCATTCGAGGGCGAGGCGGTCGTAACGGGGGGACTCTCCAACACAGCGTGGCAAGTCGATGTGAAGGTGCCCGAGTTCCGTATCGTTTACACCCAGGAACACCTGCGTGTTCAGACTCAGGCGGGATTGTCAATCGGGGCCCGTTACGGGGCCAACCGGCTGGCAGTGACTGGTGAAGCCTGGCTGCGGGATACGCGGGCGACCTTCGGCGAGGAGAACGGAGCCACAGGGGAGGGGGGGATTGGCAGGATTGGCGTGCGTGTCGCCCTGCCGGAATGCGACGCGGCGTCCGTATCGAATGCGGGGGTGACGGCATGGGTCGGAATCAGCAATGGCTGGCTTCAGGTTCGGGCGGACGGCACGACCGGTGTGCTGGAGGGGTTGCAGGGAGAGGTGCCGGTGACGTGGTCGGCGCGAGACGGCTTGGTTTTTCCGCCCGGAGACCGGTTGTCATGGCAACGCCTCGATGCGCAGGGGTTGTCTGTCACCAATGAGGGCTTTGCGCTGGAATCCGACGATCAGGCGCGGGTCGTCCGCCTGCGCGCGGGGATCACAGGCAGTCTGTTGAAAGGCGAGGTGACGGCGCGTTTCCCCAACGCCGATCCCCGTCAGGTGATGGTTGACGTGTCCATACCCGAAACGAATCTGGCTGCCGATGATGGTATCATGGCCCTGCTGCGCAAAAAGCTGCCGGACATCGAACTGTCGGGACGCGTGAGCGCCGAAGCCAGCCTCCGTCTTTCGGGAGACCGCCCGCGCGTGACGGGACGATTCCGGATGGCTGACGGCACGCTGCGTGGCACGTCATTCGAGGCGCGCGGCATCGCGGCGGACGTGCCACTGGAACACGATCGGGTGTTGCGGACAACCGGGCGGCCGTTTGTCTCGTTTGCTTCGGCACAAGCAGGCAACATCCGGCTGGATCAGGGGATGGTCCGTTTTCAGCTTCTGCCTGACGAGCTTTTCATTGACCGGGTGGAGGTGGCCTGCTGCTCAGGTAGCTTGAACGCTTACTCCGTGCATCTCAATCTGAAGAATCCGAGTGACGACGTCGTGGTGTATGCGGATCGGATTGACATGGGCGAGGCCCTGATGATGGCGTTTCCCATCAAGGGTCGGATTGACGGCGTTCTGTACGGACGGATTCCTATCGGAATTGATCGGGGCCGAGTCATTTTGCATCCCGGTTTTTTGTATTCGTTGCCGGGGCAGGGCGGCAAGATTGTGCTGGATGACAGCCGGCAGATGCTCGGTCTGTTGGAACGGGCTGGAATCCGCGGCGACGTGCAGGTGCCGTTGTCAAAAGCCTTGAGCGACATGGATCTGAGCGCCATCAAGATGGATCTTACACCCCGTGAAACGGGTGACGACACGCTGGGCATTCGTCTGACCGGCAAGTCGAATTTCAAGGAGTGGCCCGCGCCTGTTGATCTGCGCCTGAATTTTAACGGACCGATTGAGGAGTTGTTGAACATTGGGCTGGACATGTCGGGCCATTAAGTGTCTAATTTACGCGAACTGTATGTCCACGGGAGGCGAAGCATGAAGAAAATTCGCAGGGTGCTGTTGAGTGCGTTGCTGGGCCTGGTGGCCGCCGCGACGTTTGGCGGGTGCCTGTCGGTCAAGACCGAGCATGAGATCAAGCCGATCCACATCACGATGGATGTGAATATCAAGATGCAGAAGGAACTGGAAGATTTTCTGATTTTGGATTAACGGGCAAGTCGGAGAAGGGACGGGTGCGATGAAAAAAATGAAACGCATGTTGAGTCTGGCGGTGGCCGTGGCCATCGGGTTCGTGTGTCTGGCGCAGGCCGATACCGTGGAAGAGGCGAAGAACCGCCGCAAAGAGAGGCGCGATCAGGTGGAGCAGTTGATCCAGGCTGGCAAGGCCGAAGAGGGTTTGGACGGCTATCTGGTTGCCAAGTCCGGGGCCGACGTTGAGGGTGCAAAGCTGATCCAGGCCGAGAACGCGGATCGCAAGATCGGTTACGCGGTGATCGCCAAGGCCAATGGTAAGACGGTCGAGGAAGTCGGCAAGCAGGCGGCCGCTATTATCAAGGCCCACGCCAAAAAAGAGAAATAGAGGGACTGACGATGGATCGGGCAGAGGCTTTTCTCAAACGAATGGGATTCCTCCTAGAAACCCCTGACTTGGGGTCATTGTTGCCTGACTTCGAGCGCGAGATGGCGGCGGGACTGGCCGGGGGGGCGTCGTCGCTGCAGATGATCCCGGCCTATCTTTCGGTCGGCCAACCGGTTCCCGTCGGCCAACCGGTGATCGTGCTCGACGCCGGAGGGACCCATCTGCGCGCGGGCCTCGTGGATTTCAACGCGCACGGAATGCCGACAATCACCCGTTTCACCAAGCACCGCATGCCGGGCACCGACGGGCCGATCACCGCGCGGGCGTTTTATGACACGCTGGCCGATTGTGTTGCGCCGCTCGCCTCCGAGGCCGATACGGTCGGCTTCTGTTTCTCCTATCCGGCGGAGATCAACCCCGACTGCGACGCGCGCCTGCTGCGCTGGACCAAGCAGGTGCAGGCGCCGGAAGTGGTCGGCACGCGGGTCGGCTCCAGTCTGCGCGACTGTCTCGCTGCGCGCGGCCTGCGGCTGCGGGTGACGGTGCTCAACGACACCGTCGCGACATTGCTGGCGGGACGGAGCGTGGGCATGGAGCGCCGCTACGAGACCTACGTCGGCTTCATCCTCGGCACCGGCACCAACACCGCTTATGTGGAGCGGCCTGCGGCGATCACCAAGGTCGCGGGGCTTCCGGCCGAGGGCGCCATGGCGATCAACGTCGAGTCGGGCAATTTCGCCCGCGCGCCGCGCAGCCGCTTCGACGACCTCTTCGATGCCACCACGGGAGACCCCGGCACGTCGCTCTTTGAAAAGATGATATCGGGCGCTTATCTCGGGGGGCTGGGGCTGACGATTCTGCGCGAGGCGTCCATGGCCGGCCTGTTCAGCGCCGCGGTCGCCGCGGCCATCGGCGCCACGCGGAAACTGGCAACCAAGGACCTCGACGATTTCTGCCACAACCCCTTCATCCGCTCCGGCGCGGTTGCGGCGCTGCCGCTGTCCGATGACGACAGGCGGCTGATCCTCGCGCTGTGCACGCCGATGTTCGCGCGGGCCGCCTGCTTCACGGCGGTCAACATCGCTGCGGCGGTGCTCAAGACCGGCGCCGGACGCGACCCGCTCCATCCCGTCTGCGTGACCGTGGACGGCTCGACCTACTACCGCACGCTGACCGCCTCCTTCAAATCCCGTGTGGAAGAGCACCTGCGGCGCATCCTCGGCGGACGGGGCATCGCCTATGACCTGATCCACGTAGACGAGGCGCCCGTGATCGGCGCCGCCGTCGCGGGGCTGTCGGGCGCCTGACAGTGTAGTCGGTTGGCGACAGGTGTGAGTGGGTGTGTGTGTGGGGGGGTGTCGTTATGCATACTGTCACATTGTCACCCAAATATCAGGTCGTTATACCGCTTCCGGTCCGGCGCACGATGCGCCTGCGTCCGGGACAGAAGATGCAGGTTGTTGAATACGAGGGGCGTATCGAGTTGATTCCCGACCGAGACATCGCCGATCTGCGGGGCTTTCTGAAAGGGATCAACACCGATTTCGAGAGTAATGAGGACCGGGTATGAACGGCGCTTTCGGGTTTGCGGGGGAATAGCGGCCGTGTTTCACCTTTTTTTCTGGTCGAAATGGCCAGCTTCGGGTATGTTACGGCTTGCTGGATCAAGGCTTGGAGTCGCGGTGATGAGATTCGTTGTCGAATATCGAGGCAAAGACGAGTGGATCACCCGGAGGATGTGCGGAAATGCTGAGTAGCGCATACGCTGCACCGGTCATTCGCGGCGCCGGTCGCGCCCCTTCCGGTCCGTGGGACTTTGGCGGGGAGCGCGAACCGCTGATGCACCGCATCCACGCCTATCCCGCCAAGTTTCCCGCTTTCATCACGCCCAAGGCGGTCGCGTACGCCCAGGCGCGCGGCGTCACCGTCAACCGCATCGCCGACATCTTCTGCGGTGGCGGCACCACCGCCCTGGAATCCAAGCGCCTCGGAACGCCCTTCTGGGGCTGCGACATCAACCCCGTCGCGACGCTCATCGCATGGACCAGAAAATGGTTGGCGACTCGGGCGGTCGAGTTGACAGGGAAAGAGGTGCATTATGGCTGAGGCAAAGACAATCAAGATCGAGTACAAGGACACGGACTCGTTGTTGTTCGACGACGAGAACCCCCGCCTGTCCTCCTTCGGCGAAAGCACCACGCAGGACGCGCTCTTGCGAACGCTCTGGGATGAAATGGCGGTGAGTGAGGTTGCATTGTCTATCGCCGCCAATGGCTATTTCGAGGAGGAGCCGCTCTTCGTCGTTCCGGGTGACGAGAAGAAGGCGGAGCAGAAGGGCAAGTGGGTTGTGGTCGAGGGCAACCGGCGACTGGCCGCCGTGAAGCTCCTGCGCAACGCGGAACTTCGTCGTGTAATGAAAGCCACCGATTTGCCTGCGATCACCGAAGAGCAGCGCAAGAAACTAGCTCTGTTGCCCGTGTCCGTATACCCGAACAAGAAGTCGCTGTGGGAGTACTTTGGTTTCCGCCACGTGAACGGACCGAAGGAGTGGGATTCGTTCAGCAAGGCGGCTTATATCGCCAGCGTGCGGCGTAAGTACGAAGTTCCGTTAGACGAGATCGCGCGTAAGATCGGCGATCAGCACAGCACGGTCACCCGCATCTATCGCGGTTTCGTTCTTCTCGAACAGGCCGAGAAGATGACCGATTTCCAACGCGATGATCGGATTGCGAACCGGTTCTACTTCTCCCATCTCTACACCGCCGCCGACCAAAGGGAGTTTCAGGAGTTTCTGGGAATAGATCCCGCGAGATCACTCCGCGACAACCCCGTGCCCGCCCGACACTTGCCTCAGCTTCAGGAGTTGATGGTATGGTTGTTCGGCAGCAAATCGGACAATAAGTCACCCGTAGTCGAGCAGCAGAACCCCCACCTGAAATGGCTGCGCCGGGTAATCGGCAACAGGCAAGCCCTCTACGCCCTTCGTTCCGGGATCAGCCTGCAACGATCACACGAAATCAGTCTGGGTGATGATCGCCGTTTCCAGGAGGCACTCGTCAAGGCCAAGGATGCTCTGCAGGAGGCCAAGGCTACCGTGACAACGGGATACAAGGGCGAAGCGGAGACGTTGCGGGTCATGGAGGGGCTGCTTGATCTTACTCGCAGCATAGCCGATGAGATGCGCGCGAAAGCGAGTGATGTGCGCAGGAAAACGAGGGGATGACCCATGCCCGCCAACATACCTCTGCCTTCGGAGACCGGTGATCCTATCGTGCTGGCCGATTGGCTTGAGATTCTCGCTCTTTCGGTAGATGACGGCAACGCCAGTCACGGCGACTTGCAGCGCGCGTTGAACCGCCTCGGCGTGGATGGTTTCGACAGTATCTGTACCGCCAGCATGCGCGAGTTGCATCGCCGCGTTACCGCATCGGAACGCAACTACCCTTTCACTTTCACAGGCACGTTACTCACGAAGAAGGACGACTGGCGCGAGCACTTACCCTATGTGTTCTGCCTGCTCTTGTCCTACTGTGATGAGAAGAAGAAGCGCGTCAAAGGCACGAATCACGAGTTGATGTTCGAGCAACTGTCGTGTCTCGCCGCCCGCGGCTATCTTGGCGGGGAAGTCCTGCGTTTCGGTTTCCCGAGAAAGGATTTGCCGGCCGGTTTCCACGATGCCATCTGCCAACTCTGCGGCGCGGTGAAGGAGTGGACGCCCATCACCGGCAAGACGCTGAAGCGTAAAGACGGCGGGCTGGACCTCGTGGCGTGGAAGCCGTTTCCCGATCAACAGATCGGCAAGCTTGTCCTCTTCGGGCACTGCGCTTCAGGGGCGGACTGGGACGCGAAGATCAACGAATTACAGCCAAACGACTTCTGCTCGCTTCATCTGGGTGGCGATAAGAGTCCGATTGTGAAGACCTTCTTCATGCCCCACCGCCTGGACCCCGAGCGTTTCGCGGATCGTGCGGTGTCGGCAAAGTTGTTCTTCGACCGCTGTCGGATCGCCCGCTTTGCGTCAAGCTACGACTTTGCGCAGGTCACCGAGAACGCGAGTCTCGCCTGGTGCGAGACGGTCTTACCGAGGCTTTCCGCATGAGACTCGCCCTCCACGCCATTTGCCCCTACTTTGCGATGTTTCCGGAGAGTTTTGTCCGGGAACAGGTGGAGACGTATTCGTCCCCCGGCGATTGGGTGTTCGATCCCTTTTGCGGCCGCGGCACGACGGTATTGGAGTCTTTACTGTGCGGCCGGCAGGTGGCGGGGTCCGACATCAACCCCGTCGCGGTCTGCGTATCCCGTGCCAAGGCCGAGCGTCCGACCTTGGAGGCAGTGACCGAGCGGTTGGCGAGCCTTGAGGATTTATTCAGCCGCGATAGGCCAGGGAAGGTCGAAACCGAGCGAAAGGCCTTGCCGCCATTTTTCCGGCGGGCCTTTCACCACGCCACACTGCGCGAGTTGCTGTTCCTGCGTTCCGAATTGGACTGGCGTGACAGCGTTACTGATGGGTTCATTTCGGCTTTGGTGGTCGGCTCGCTGCATGGCGAGATGGATCGGTCGAACGCCTATTTTAGCAACCAGATGCCCCGTACGATCTGCCTGAAGCCAGACTACTCGCTGCGCTACTGGAACCAGCATCGCCTCTTTCCCCGGCGACGCCACGTCTTTGACATGCTTCGGCAGAAGGCAGAACTGCGGTTAATAGACCTGCCGGGGGATTGCGGAACGGGCATGGTCAAAAACTCTGACGCCCGCCGCGCCTCTGCCGTCTTTGACAACCTTCATGGTCAGGTGAAACTGGTTGTGACTTCGCCGCCCTATCTGAATGTGACCCGCTATGAAGAGGACCAGTGGCTTCGGCTCTGGTTCTTGGGCGGCGACCCCCGCCCGACATACGGGCAGGTATCCCGCGACGACCGTCATGAAAGCGTCGAGAGCTACTGGCGCTTCATTGCCGAGTCTTGGCGCGGCCTGGCTCCACTCCTCGCCGATGGCGCCCGGCTGGTGTTGCGTCTTGGCGCCATCGGCATGTCGCAGGACGATTTGACGGTGGGTCTGCACACCACAGTCAAGGCCACTTGGCCTCGCGCCCGCCCGCTGACCGCCCCCAAACGTTCCGCCATTGTCGGCCGCCAAGCCAAGAACTTTCTGCCATCGAGCAAGGGTTGCCTCTTCGAGATGGATTATGCCTATGCCTTGTGATCACATCACGCAGAAGAACATCGAGCGTCTGCGTCACACTCCGCCAAACGGTGGCGACCGCCGCGCCTGGCCCGCCCGGCTTCGGCTGCGCTGTCATTCGGGGGACTACGAGGGCCACACGGACGTGTACGGTCGCATGGCCTGGGACGCGCCCGCCCCCACGCTCACCGGGCGCTGCCACAGTATCTCGAATGGCCGTTACGCACCTGCCGAAGAAAGAGGTTTCCGAGCGCGTTGCCGCCATTCTCGAACTCTTCCCGCAACTCCCGCCCCGACTCAAACAGATCGCCGACCACGTCTACTCCCTGAGGCTCGGCAAAGTTGCCTTCTCCGGCCCGGCCGCCGCATTGGCGGATGACAAGGCGAAGTTGAAGGAGTTGTTCTTGTAGGGCATCGTCATGTCAACCATCACGCATAGATCCACAGGCATCGTTTCCTGGCCCAAGGCCGAACGGCCGCGCGAGCGGCTGCTGGCGGGGGAGAAGTTGTCCGAGGCGGAGTTGCTGGCGATCATCCTTCGGGTGGGCCAGGGCACGTTCAAGGCGGGGGTGCGGGGGCGGAATGCGACGGATTTCGCGCGGTCACTGCTGAAGGATTTCAACGGGTTGCGGGGGCTGGACCGGGCGCATGTGCAGGATTTGTTGAAGGTGCCGGGGCTGGGGCCTGCGAAGGTGGCGCAGATCAAGGCGGCGTTCGAACTGGGAAAGAAGGTGTGCGCCGGCAAGCTGACCGCACCAGCATTCGAGTCGTCCAAGGCCATCGCCGACTATTTCCGGCCGCGCTTTACCGGCAAGGGGCAGGAGATCGTCATTGCCGTGTTCCTGAACGGCCAGAATCAGTTACTGGGCTTGAAGGACATCACGGAAGGCACGCCGACCCAGGCGACGGTGTATGTCCGACGGATCATCGAAGAAGCGCTGCACCTGCCCTCCACCGCAGCCGTTGTACTGGTGCATAACCACCCGTCCGGAAACCCGGAACCGTCAGACGGCGACGACGCCACCACGCGCGATCTACTGAAGGCGTGCAAACTGGTGCAACTGATCCTGTTGGATCATGTTATTGTCGGCGAATCCGAGCATTACAGCTACTCCGACGAGGGGCGGCTGAAGGAACTTGATAACGAATAGAAGGAGGCCACATGGCCAAGAAGAAGCAGGAACCGCAGCCATATGCCAAACCGGATCAGATCCGGATTGAAGGTAACAAGATCTTCAGTCCAGTCCGTAAGACGTGGGTGCAACTGACCCCTGAAGAACTTGTGCGTCAGGAATTCCTCTTTGTTCTAATGGAGGAATATGGTTACTCGCTGGATCAGATTGATGAAGAAACACCGGTAACCGGCCGCGGTGCCGGCCAGGCCCGCGCCGACTTCCTGATCTGGCGCACCCCCGCCGCCAAGGCCGCCCAGGAACACGCCCTTATCGTCGTGGAATGCAAGGCCGACAACGTCACGATTTCCCTCAAGGACTACACTCAGGGGGCAAACTACGCGCAGTACGAACACGCTCGGTTCTTCGTCACACACAACCACAGCGAAACTCGATACTGGAAGGTTGACGATACCCGGCGCATGCCGAATTACGACGAGATCGCCGGCATCCCGCACGCCGATGCCACAGACAAGGAAGTCACGGAGTTGCTCTCCCGGCTGAAGGTGTTCAAAGAAGACGAGTTCGCCGACCTGCTGCACCAGTGCCACAACGTCATCCGCAACCGGGAAAAGCGCGATCCGGTCGCCGCGTTCGACGAGATTGCCAAGATTCTCTTCGTGAAGGTCTTCGTCGAGCGCGAACTCAAGGCCAAACGAAAGCGCCAGAACCTTTTCAGCGTGGCCTTTCTTGAAGAGCAACTCGGCGACAACCCGCTGGAAGACCTGTTCCAGAAGACCAAGTCGCACTATCGCAATGACCGCATCTTCGAAGCCGACGAGAAACTGAACCTCAAGCCGGCCACCGGCATCGAGATCGTGCGCCTGCTGGAGAAGTACAACCTCTCGGATACCAGCGAGGACATCAAGGGCATCGCGTTCGAACGGTTTCTTGGCAAGACGTTCCGGGGCGAGATCGGCCAGTTCTTCACCCCGCGTCCGATCGTCGAGTTCATGGTGCGGATGGTCGAGCCCAAGGAAGGCGAGGTCATTTGCGATCCGGCCAGCGGGTCCGGCGGCTTTCTTATCCGATTCTTCGAACTCGTCCGGCAGCAGATCCTGGCCGACGCTGACCGGCAGTACCAGGAGTACAAGGCTGGAATCGAAGCTGACAAGAAGCTGTCCGCCGAGAAGAAGGCCACCATGCTCCGGGCCAAGTTCGACGAAATCCAGGCCACCCTCGACCACGACAGGGAGGGCTCGCGGCTCTGGACACTGGCGAACCGGTGCATCTACGGCACCGACGCCAACGACCGCATGGCACGCACCAGCAAGATGAACATGATCATGCACGGCGACGGACACGGCGGCGTTCACCACCACGACGGCTTTCTGAACGTCAACGGCATCTTCGAGGGCCGGTTTGACATTATCCTCACCAATCCGCCCTTCGGAGCCAACGTCGAGCCGTCGGACAAGATCCTCGAAGAGCAGGTCACGTTGCCGGACGAGATCGAGCGCGAATACGCCCGCGTCTATGGCGCACCCTACCGCGACGCACTGGCCCGACTGCGCGCCGCCAAGGACAAACCCATTGCGAGCCTCTTCGCCTTGCCCAAGGCCAAAGGCAACGGCCCGCTCGGCAAGATCAAGACCGAACTCCTATTCATCGAGCGCTGTCTCGACCTGCTCAAACCCGGCGGTCGTCTTGGCATCGTGCTGCCGGAAAGCGTGTTCAACAATCCGTCGCTGGCGTATGTGCGGGAGTTCTGCGAGAACCGCGCGTTCATCCGCGCCGTGGTCTCGTTGCCCCAGGACACCTTCATCTCGTCGGGCGCCTCGGTGAAGGCGTCGCTACTCTTCATGCAGCGTTTCACGCGCAAGGAGCAGGCCGATTTCGACGCCAAGATGGCCGCCGCCGACAGGGAGACCCGCGCGAAGTGCGCGCAGGAAATCGCCAAGCGCACCCAGGAACTGGAATCGGCCATCGAGAAGGCCAAACAAGAACGGGACAGCGACCGCCGCAAGGTCCTTCAAGCCGAACTGCGCGACTACCAGAGGGAGATGGAAGACCGCATCGTCCGTGAATCGCGGGCCTTGCTGAAGGAGCGCTTCCCATACCCCATCTTCCTCTACGAGGCTGAGCACGTCGGCATCACAGCCACCGGCGACACCGACCGCGTTCAGAACGAACTCGTGCCGAACGAGTTCAAGCCGACAGACGTGGACCTGACCACGCTGGAACTGTACGGCCAGTTCAAGGCCGATCCGAAACCCTTCCTCGCGGCGGGGGCAAAGGCATGATTGCACCGGTCACAGGGAAGGCGTTTGCGGTGCAGTTCCAAGACTTCCTCCGCTGGGACATTGGGTACTTCCGTTCTGTTGCTTGGAAGTGGCCGCATTCTGTCCTGAAGCCGCTTGGCACCGCGCTCATCAGGACCATAGCCGAAGTTCCCGCGTCAGAACGCAAGCCGGGCTTGCCCGTCATCGAGAAGATCTCCTTCGGCGGGGAACTGTCCCATTTCGCGCTCTCTCCGGGAGATAAGTACAAGGGAAGACTCTTCTGGGCTTCAAGCGGTGAGTTGATTTTCAGCAAGATTCGTCTGAAACAAGGATCCGTGGCAGTCGTGACGGCTGACCCACCGAGGATTGCAGTCAGTCCCGAGTATCCCGTCTACCGATTCGACACCAATGAGGTCATGCCCGCCTTCATTCTGTTGGTCTTGAGGAGCGGGGCCTTTCAGAAGTTGCTGACAGGCCTCTCGCACGGGGGATCAACCAAGACTCGAATCCACCCGCGAGAATTTGAACGACTGACTGTGCCTTTGCCGCTGAAGGCGACACAGAAGGAAATCGCGAGCTTCTGGCAGAGACATGTTGATGCCGTTGATGCGGCGCGTGAAGGGCTTCGGGAGCCTGTTCGTCTTCTCCACAACCACCTAGCTGATCTCTACCGTCGCACGTGCACGCGGGACGTGATCCATTCCCGCTTCTTCGTCCTGGAGTTCAAGGACTTGCTCGCCTGGGACGCCAAATCCGGCCGTGCCGCCAGCTTTCGGCTCGCGTGTCCGTCTTTCCGTCCGATGGGCGACTTCATCGAGGAGGCCACAGACCTATGCCGCCCCGCAGACGAGCTTCACAAGGACTGGCCGGTGTACGGCGTGAACAACAAGGAAGGCGTGTTCCTGAACTCGCACCAGAAAGGCGCGTCATTCAACGCCCCGTACAAGCGCATCCGCAAGGATTGGTTCTTCCACAACCCCACCCGCTGCAACGTCGGCTCACTCGGCATCGTCCCGGACGTGCCAGCAGACGCCATTACCAGCCCGGAATACCAAGTGTGGCGCCTGAAGACCGGCATCCCGGAACCCATGCTCCCCGGCTATGTCGCCTGTCTGATCCAGACGCCGTTCTTCCTCGATCTGGTCCAATTCAACCGCGTCGGCGCCGTGAAACAGCGCATGTACACCGAGAACCTCATGCAGGTCCGTATTCCATACCTGCCAGTACCCGAGCAACAGCGCTACGCGGACGCCCGCGAGAAGGCGCTCACCGCTCTCGCCGGTGCCAAACAACGCCTCGCCATCGCTCGCGAAGAAGTGGAAGCCATGATTCTGGGGACAAGGAAGGTGGACACGCCATGAGTCGCGGCAGACAAAAGGTCTCTTTCGAGGGTTTGTTGCAGGAGAATGTTCTGGGATCATTCAAGGTCATCCGCGGTTTTGCTGACTTGGGCGACTTGGCCGAGGTGTCGGTCCCACTCTATCACGACTTCAAAGTGCGAGACGGCTATCAACGGCAACCCACAGAACCACATATCGAAGCGATCAAGTCATTCCTGAAGAAGGGCCGTTACCGGTTCTTCCCGGAGATTGTTCTCGGTCTTTGGAGTAAGGGATCAGACGATCCGATTGTATCGTACCGGAAGCGCCGTGGTTCCACGCGTGACAGTGCATACATTGTCACCGTGAACCTGAAGAAGATCAACGCCGAACCCAAAGGCCGGATCCACCGGATTGACGGGAATCACCGCTTGGAAGCAGCGAAGCGGCTATTAGAAGAACAGAGGCGAGGCGCGACGTTCAGGGACTTTACAAAGGCGCCATTCTGTTTCGTAGTCTTGGACTCAGACAAACCAGAAGACGATGACCTCGCAGAGGCCATGCTGTTCAATCTGATCAACAGCAAGGCGAAGCGCTTAGATTCGGAGCATAGTCTGTCCGTTCTCATGCGTGATAACGGGTCGGAAGCGGACCGGTTCTCGGAAGACCCCCAACTCTATCTGACCAACTGGATGCGGGCAAAGGTTAAGGATTGGCCGCACGGGTTCTTCAGTGCAATGGGCGATGCCCCCCTCTCTCGTCTGCATTCTGCCGCAGGCGTGTTGCTCCGCCCCGGAGGCATCAAGAAGGCAACGCAGCAGGAGATGGAGACCGACGCGGACCACTTGTTCGGCCCATTATACGAACTGGCCATCACGTTGCGTTCTCAGTACGAGACATTCGTGCATTCATATGCTTTTCTTCCAGTCGCCGCGGAGGTTTACGCCCGCCACTCGACGATCGAACCGGCAAAGGGCGCGAACACCGAAGCAGAACGGCTACGCCGTGCTGAAAGATGGCTCAACGATTTCGCGCGATGGTTCGACCGGGTTGGTGGTTCTGACCTCCCCATGCTGGCCGATCCTTGCGTCCTGTGGAACGTCTTCAAGCGCGATTACGACCGCCGGGCCGGCCAGGTCTTCATCGCCATGTCCTTCCGCGAAGACCGGACACTGCATAGCGTTCGGCAGGCCATCGGCGAGGCCATCGCAGCGTTCAACCAGGGCCATCCGAACGCCAAGTTGGCACCGACACGCGTGGACGAGCAGAAGGGCCTGAGTTACGAAATCCCGGCCCGCGTGTTCGAGGAGATCGGTGCCAGCCGACTGCTGATCGCTGATCTCACCGACGAGAAGCCGAACGTCTACTGCGAGGTTGGCTACGCCATGTCCAAGGGTATCCCGTTCATCCTGACATTCCACAAGACGGCCGCTGCTCCCCTGGCTCCCTGGGACCGCACGACGGACTCCGGCAGCAAGGTCCACTTCGACCTGGCCGCGTTCCGGCGCATCGAGTACGACAACCCGATGGATCTCCGAGACAGACTGAGAGGCGAACTCGATGCGTGGCATGATCGGCCCGCGTAGGACAAGATAGTTGGCTCTTACAGAAACGGAGTGAACGCATGTCGAGTTTTGATTCCACGAAGCAGTCGCTGGGCAAGGTGCTGGACAGCATTGTCGAGGGGAAGATTCAGCTTCCGGACTTCCAGCGGGGCTGGGTGTGGGACGATACGCATATTCGGTCGCTGTTGGTCAGCATCGCCCGGTCGTTTCCCATCGGCAGCATCATGCTCCTGGAGACAGGGGGAGAGGCGAAGTTCCAGATTCGACCGATCGAGGGGGTTTCGCTGTCGCCCGGCGTAAATGCCGCTGAACAACTGATTCTGGACGGTCAGCAGCGACTGACATCCCTTACCCAGGTGCTGAAGATGGACAAGGCCGTCCAGACCAAGGACGACCAACGGCGCGAAGTTGAGCGTTTCTACTACTTCAACATTGAAAAGGCGCTACAAGGCGGCGCGTTGATCGAAGACGCCATCTTGGCGGTGGACGCCGCGAAGACACTGCGGACGAATTTCGGGCGCGATATCGTCCTCGACCTGAGCAGTCCGGAGAAGGAGTTCCAGACCTTCCATTTTCCCTGCAACCAGATTCTCAACTCGGACCGATGGGAAGAGGGTCTT
>Ga0194125_10003476_pt1 | contig 25392 bp, 23 predicted proteins | sample TA2KigC250mmetaG_FD_148626 | JGI IMG/M metagenome (GOLD analysis project Ga0194125, IMG submission 148626) | Freshwater microbial communities from Lake Tanganyika, Tanzania - TA2015034 Kigoma Deep Cast 250m | ecosystem: Environmental > Aquatic > Freshwater > Lake | place: Tanzania: Lake... | reverse complement strand
GCGGCAGGCCGATCCTGACCCGTTCCTTGTCCTCCACCCTCAGACGCAGGAGCGCCCCGCTGGGACAGACCTCGGTGCATTGGGTGCATCCCTCGTGGCAGTAGCCGTTCCGGAAGTTCAGGACCGGGGTCCAGAAGCCGGACCATCCATGTCGGCCCGGGTCCCGCTCGATGATCCCGCTCGGGCAGGACCGCAGGCAATTGCCGCATCGCGTGCACAATCCCACGAAGAGCGACTCCCTTCGGGCGTTCGGGGGACGCAGCGGGCGGGGCCCGTCTGTCCCGGCCCAACTCGCGATCCCCGCCGCACCGGCGCCGGCCACCGCACCGAGGAGCAAGCGCCTGGAAAGGCCGTCGTCCGCGCCTGTCGCATCCAGGGACACGGCGCTGCGCCGCGCGATGCGACGCACCGACCTGGGACCTGCATACAGCAGATCCTGGAATGCTCCCAGCGGGCATACACGACCGCACCAACTATGCGGCCACAGGATGCTCGCGAGCAAAACCGTTGCGAACCCCACCGCCGGCCAGACGGCATAGCCCAAATGCCGCTCACCGGCAACGAAGACGCCGGTGAAGATCGCCAGGGGGTCCAGCCACAACAGCAACGGGTACCCCAGGCAGGCCCCGCCGAGCGTCAATACGACGATCCAGGGTCCCACCCGAGGCATTCGCCTGACAGGGGGTGCGCGAAGCCAGCCCTTTGTGGCACGGGCCTCCTGCCCGTGAGAAGGTGTGTGCGAAGCCAGCATTCTCTGGGTGGCATCGTCACGCGGAGTCTTCGGAGCTTGGCAATGGCGGATCTCCCGTGCGCCGGACCATCGCCAAGGCCTACCGGCCTTGACGATGCCACCCTTCTCACACACCCCCTGAGGGGTTCCGGAAATGCGATCTTGGCGTTTTGGGAGCCCATGTTGACGACGGCGTCTCAGCCAGCCAACCCCGTCCAGGCAGAACCCCATCGGGCACACCCAGCGGCAGAAGAACCGACGCTTCAGCAGGACCACGACCCCCACTGCCAAGCCCAGCCAGGCGACAGCGAGTAGCTGGCGACCGGCAATCGCTCCGGCAACGGCCACAAACGGACTGAGGGCCGGAATCCAAAGCGACGAATTGACACCCGGCAGGACGGGCCAAAGCGCCAAGACGGCTGCGAGAAAGCAACCGCCTCGAACGAAAGGCCCCAGGCGTCCTTGGCGCGCTGGGACCGTAGCTTCCGGCGTAATCTGTGGTTCTGTCTGCTGGCTCAACCCAGGTAGGCCTCCTGCTGCCGCAGGATCTTCTGCACCTTGGCGACCTCGACCTCGCGGGGACGGCACCGGTCCTGGACCGCCACCGCCGCGGCGACCCCGGCCGCGTGACCGGTCACGAAACAGTTGGGGATCAGGCGGACAAGGTCCGCCATCCGCATATCGACGCTGATGCACCGCCCGGCCGCGAGAACGTTTTCGACGTTGTTCCTCGGGACGAGGGCCCCGTAGGGAATCTGCCACTCGTCGTGATTGGCCCGTTCCGAACCGCCCACGCCCACCACGTCCGGAAACCGGGTCCCCGCCTTCAGGTCGGCCAGCGTCACCGTCTTGAGCCCGTGGAGCACCCGCGTGATCCGCACGCCCACCTGCGGGGCGGTTTCCATAAGATACACCGGCTCGTAACCGGGGGTGCGCCGCGCCCGCTGAATGCTCGTCCAGATGAACTTGCGATGGTTCAGTTCCATCCGCGTGAGCGTCGCCACGTCCAGGCCATCGACCTCCGGCCCGCGCAGATTGACCCAGTTCACGCCTGGTACGGGGGTATGCGAGCCGAGGTGTCTGGGCGTGGGCGAACCCGTGGCCTTCTCGCCGTCGACCCGGTCGAGATTCCCCACGCGCGAGACCAGGCCGACGTTGTGCGAACGGTGCTCGAATTCAGCGCCCCCGAACGCGAACACGTCCCCATCGCCGGTGGCGTCAACGACCACTTTGGCCAGAATCGCCTGTCGCCCCGACTTGCTCTCGAACACCACGCCCTGAACCGCATTGTCATTGACGACCGCCTCGACCCCCCAGCAGTGCAGGAAAACGTTGACGCCCGCCTCCTCGATCATCTCGACCATGATGTACTTCGCCGCTTCGGCATCGACGGTCGGATTGGCGCCGGGCTTGCGGTCGATGATCGCCCCGTCCAGCTTGTCGAGGCGGCGCATCATCTCCTCGCCGATCCCCTGGCAGACCTGCTTGTTGCCTTTGACGATGTGCCCGAGGATCAGCAGGACCAGCCCGCCCGTCCACAGGCCGCCGAAATGCCCGTAGCGCTCGACCAGGGTCACCTTCGCGCCGGCCCGCCTGGCGGCAATCGCCGCGACGACGCCGGCCGATCCGCCCCCGACCACGAGCACGTCGGTCGTATCGAGAACGGACAACTCCCGGCTGGGCTGGATCACCTTCCCGTCGACCACGGTGGCGTTGGCCCGATTGGGATGGACCTTGCCGCTGGCAATCACGGAACTCTGGAAACCGCTGGATTCGCCCACGTTCTGCCCCCGCGACGGCGTGGAGCCCAATCCCGTCGCCAGCCCGGAAAGCCCAAGCACCCTCAGACACTCCCGCCGATTCATCGAATCGCTCATCGATCTACTCCCCATCATTGCCGACACCCTTCTTACATGCACCGAGCACCGCGTTTCACAGGTACTGCGACCATGGTTGAGGTTGCTTCGTCGCTGCGCTCCTCGCAATGACATGATTGCCGCGCTCGGCGAGCCTCGCTCGCAATGACATGGGGCGCCCCCGTATGTCATTGCGAGGAGCTTCAGCGACGAAGCAATCTCTACTCTATCGTCCCAGGACTTGCGAAATGCCATACTGGGACCCAGACACAGGCCACGGCCCATTGTACGCCGCAACGTGACACAGGGCAAACGTTGTTTGGTCTTGACGAACCACCGACCGACCTGGATACTGAAGCCACGCATGCAGCCGGACCCGACTGCAAAGTGGAACGCATTGCCCGAGTATATGGATCAAAGGAGAGAAGATGACCGCCGCATACCTCCGACTCAGCCGCCGATGTCTGATTGCCGTATTGTGGGTTGTGATTCTCTCGGCCGGGGTGAGAGTTGCCGGGTCCGACGAGCAGATTGCCGGGACGTACATTCCCAGGCTGGAGAAGATCCTGACGCAGAACATCGTGCCGTTCTGGTATGATAAGAGCATCGACCGCGTCCACGGCGGGTACACGATCAGCTTCGACGCCCAAGGCAGGCTGAGAGAGCCGGTGACGAAGATGATCGTGACCCAGGCACGGCAGGTGTGGCTGTTCTCGCGGCTGGCCCGGGCGGGCTATGAGCCCAAGAAGTACCTGGAAGCCGCGGAACATGGGTATCGGTTCCTGCGGGAGAAGATGTGGGACCCGGTCCATGGCGGGTTCCACTGGGAGGTCGATGTCACCGGCAACCAGAAGCTGCGGCCCAACAAACACCTGTACGGCCAGTCGTTCGGGCTCTATGCGATTTCGGAGTATTACCTCGCCAGCGGACGGCAGGAGGTCCTGGACTTCGCGATCCAGTTCTTCAACCTGCTGGAAGAGAAGTCGCACGACAAGGTGCACGGCGGCTATTCCGAGTCCTTCCGCCCGGACTGGACGCCCGCGCCGGCCGGGGAGAACTCGTACATGGGGGCGCCCTCGGGCCTGAAACTGATGAACACGCACCTGCACCTGCTCGAGGCGATGACGACCTTCTACCGGGCGAGCAAGCTGCCGCTGGCGCGGGAGCGGCTGCTGGAGTTGATCAACATCGAGAGCAACACGGTCGTGCGCAAGACGATCGGCGCGTGCACGGACAAATACGATCCGGATTGGACGGTGCGTCTGGACAGCGGCTATGACCGCGTCTCCTACGGCCACGATATCGAGAATGTCTGGCTGCTCATGGACGCCTGCGACGCGGCGGGCGTGTCGAACTGGCCGTTCCTGGACCTGTACAAGACCCTCTTCGAATACTCCCTGAAGTACGGCTACGACGAGCGCCAGGGCGGCTTCTTCTACTCCGGGCGGTTCCACACCGTGGCCGACGACCGCAGCAAGTCCTGGTGGGTCCAGGCGGAGGTGATCGTCAGCGCCCTGTACATGTACCAGTACACGAAGGACCCGAAGTACCGGGCGGTCTTCGAGAACACCTTCCGCTTCATCGAGACCCGGATGGTGGACTGGGAGGTCGGCGAATGGCACAGCACGGTGACCGCCCAGGGCGAGGCCCGGGGCGACAAGGCCAGTCCCTGGAAGGCTGGCTATCACAACGGCCGGGCCATGATCGAGTGCCTGGAGATGCTCAGAAGCCGGCAGAACTGACCCGTGCGAGCGAGAAGGAGAGGATATTCCCATGCCCAATAGTGCTGCAGCAGGTGCGGGGGCGTCGGTGGCGGCCCAGGAAGCCATCGCCAATGCCATCCGGGCGTCCGGCGCGATTGTCAGCGTCGAGCCGCGCGATTTCGAGGCGATCCTCCGCAAGACCGAGGCGCCGCTCGTCGTCACCGCCCAGGGCGGCGTCTTCACGACGAAGTACTACTACCTGACCCCCTACAAGGGACTGATCTTCTACACGAGAACCGAGACCCCGCTGCTGCTGCCGCCCAAGACCGAGCTGATCGCCGCCCGCAAGATCTGGATACCAAGTTGACGGCGCGTGGCGCGGTTGCGGAAGATCGTCAAGCGGCTGCAGTTGCGATGCTCGTTTCGGTGACAGAGTTCGGAGTCCCGCCTTCAGGCGGGTCCGAAAGGTGTGTGAAAAGTGGCACGGGCATCCTGCCCGTGGGGTCTCGTGGCATCGGCATCCTGCCGATGATCCATGGGCTGGAAGCCCATGCCACGTAGAACCGGCTCTTCATACACCCTCTGAGAACATGTATGGGAACCGCCATCTGTCGTGTCGCGGGCGTCCCGCCCGTGCGTGTCGAAGGCGTCCCGCCTTCGATTCGAGGGCCAGAGGCCCTCGACACGCGCGGACAAGATGTCCGCGACACGTTTTCATACACGTTCTGAGAGTCTTCCGGCGCAGCCGGGTCCACCTTTTATGGACACGGAAGAGAGGAAGGTCGGACTATCTTGACCCGCCTGAAGGCGGGACTCCAAACAGCCGCGTGAACGCGGCGCTCCCAACGGGCTATTCGATACGTTTGTGGTACAAGCGCGTATGGAGCTTGTTCTGCCGGGCGGTCCAGCGTGGGTCGTCTGGGTTCGTAGGGTGCGTACCACGCACCGCCCCATCATCGCCAGCTTTTGCTTGCAGACAAGTATGATCGACGGTAGAATACGAGCATGCAGGTATTTATCAGCTACGCTTGTGAGGATAGGGAGCTTGCCAAGCGACTCAGCCAGTGGCTCGAAGGCGCCGGGTTTGAGGTCTGGCTCGATGAGAACCAGATCCTGCCCGGCGATAATTGGGCCGAGAAGGTAGCTCAAGCCTTGAAGGAATCCCAGGCGATGGTGGTCTTGGTCAGCCCCGCCGCGATGGAGTCCAAGTGGGTGCGTCATGAGATCGAGTATGCGCTGGGCGCGAAGGAATACAGCGGACGGCTGGTGCCCGTCTTCGTCGGATCGCCGGACCGGATCCCCAAAGACAAGTTGCCTTGGATTCTCCGCCGGCTGAGAGGCATCGAACTGACGGATCAGGCCCAAGAGGAGGACCTGCGGGAGATCGCCGAGGTTCTCTCCACGTCGAACTGAGACCGAAGGCTGACGTAAGCTCATGTTACCGAATGAGATCTTCTTGTCACACTCGTCCAAGGACAGGAAATTTGCGGAGGGGTTGGCCCGCATGCTGAGAGCCCACGGGCTGCCCGTCTGGTTCAGTCGGACGAATATCCGGGGTGCCCAGCAGTGGCATGACGAGATTGGGGCGGCCCTGAAGCGATGCGACTGGTTCGTGGTCGTGCTCTCGCCGCATTCCGTCGGCTCGATGTGGGTCAAGAGGGAGCTCTTATTCGCCCTGCAACAAGATCATTTTGAGAACAGGATTGTCCCCCTTCTCATGCAACCGTGCGATCACGAGAGATTGTCCTGGACGCTGACGCTCCGTCAGTTCGTCGATTTCACCGGTGCGTTCGACATCGGGTGCCGCGATCTTCTCCGGATCTGGGGGATCGGCTTCGATCCCGGCGCACGATCCCTGGCCTGATCTATCACAAAAGGAAGGCAGGACTGTCTGACCCGCCTGAAGGCGGAACTCCGAACGGCCGCGTAAACGCGGTACTCCCAACGGGCTACTCGATCCGCTTGCGGTAGAGGCGGGTCTGGAGCGTGTTCTGCCAGGCGGTCCAGTTGGACTCGCTCAGCTCCTCGTTGATGGCGGAGGTCACCTGGTTCATCTTGGCGTCGAGGTCGTCGAGGTAGTAGACCATGAAGGCCTCGGCGGTGGCCGGCAGCTTGGGGGAGCCGAATTCGAGCTTGCCGTGGTGCGAGAGGATGATGTGACCGAGCGCATCGAGGATCTCGGGACTGATCGCGGTGCCCTGGGCCGCCAAGGCATCGGCCTTGCGGTGGATCATCAGCAGGCTCTTGCTGATATGGCCGATCAACTGGCCCGAATCGGTGTAGGAGAAGGCCATGTCGTAGGCCAGTTCTTCGGTCTTACCGATATCGTGCAGAAAGACGCTGGCCAGGACGAGGTCGGCCTGCACCTGCGGGTACAGGGGCAGGATCGTCCTGGCGACGCGGAGCATGCCATGGGTGTGCTCCAGGAGGCCGCCGATGCAGTCGTGGTGCATCTTCATGCCGCCCGGGGCGCTGCAGAAGCCCTTCATCAGGGGCTCGTCCGCCAGAAACGCGGCGGTCAGGGCCGCCAGTTGCGGGTGCTTGATCGTGCCGACGATCTCCTTGACCTCCTTGAACATCTGGCCGACGTCCTTGGCGGTGCGGGCCAGGTAGTCCTCGACTTTGACCTTGCTCGGGTCGATGGCGGCGATCTGGTTGACGACGATCTGCAGGTTGTTCTGGTACAGCTCGCTGCGGCCCTGGATGTGCACGAATCCCGGCTTGGGCAGCGACTTGTAGACGACCTCCGACGCCTGCCACATCCGCCCGTTCAACTGGCCGGTGCGGTCGCACAGGAACATCGCGATATACAGGTCCCCGCGGGAGGTGCTACGGAGGATCGGCTCGCGCACGACGTAGATCCCGTTGATCGTCTCGCCCGCCCCGATCTGGTTGATGAACTTATGTGCCGGTGGTTGTGCCTGTGCATGCGCCATCATGGACTCCGTACTCAGTGTTACCTCTGAAAAAGACAAGCGGCCATCTTAGCGGCCCCGCCCCGTCATGGCAAGCAAGGATTCTGCGAAAGAACGGTTGCATCGGCGCCGTTCGGAGTGAGGGCCCAAATGCAGTCTACCGCGCTTGGGGTCCCAATTTCGCCTTCGCACAGCACTCTTCCGAGATCAATGGCATACCCCACTGCTTCAGGATGTCGGGCGGTTGATACGGATGAGCGGGCTCGACCCCTGGCCCTGGGTGGCCAAGGCTTGGTGGATCCGATGCGCCAAGCCAATGAAGTCCGCATCGACGGTGCAGGCAACGATGCCGCAATGGTCCTGTTGCTGGTGCAAGCGAATGAAGTGCTTGCGGTTAAAGGTTAGGACCATACGCCCTTGGGCACATGCCGACGCCAGTACCGCTTCATCCGGTACTGCCTGACCCGCTTGGCCTGTCTCCTGAATGGTCAAGACATCATGTCCGAGCCGCCGCAACTCTTCCACGACGCGTAAAGGGAAAGTTCTCGTTGGCGTAAGGCGGGCCACTTATACTTCCTCGTTTTCGCGGATCTGTTGCTCGATCTCCTCCCGATGGGCGCGAAAGTAAGCCCAGGCGTTCGCGAGATCCTCGGCCCGCAAGGTCGGATAGGACCGCAGCAGGTCCGCTTCGCTGACGCCCATCTGTTTGGCGCGAACCAAGACCCAAACGGGGATACGAGTGCGCACGATACACGGCTCACCGCCACAAACATCGGGGCGACTCTCAATGCCGGGGAAAGCATCCCCCAAGTCCTGCACGATCCGCTGGAGGAGTTGTGCCTTCTCCGCCCGGGTCATTTCGCTCAGCAGTCTTTCAGCTTCTTGAACGGTATTCATGCTCCACCATCACGTTGGCTTTCGATTCATTTGCCATTATACCGCCCAACCAGGAGGACTCAAGAGGCAAGGAATCTCTGACAAGTACATAGCTTGCGTGTATCGCATTTCGGGCACCGGCGGGGACAGGTGTCACTGCTGCTCGAAGACGCGGATTCCATGTCGCAGGCTATACTGTGCGAAGCTCGCGCGCGGCGGGTCATCCAAGGATGAGACGGGAAACACATGCGCTTCCACTTCCGAGCCCACCTTCTCCATGACCAGAGCCATCGCAGCCACAAGCCCCGGCAATAGAAAAGGGCGCTATATCTGGGACCACCACGCACAGCGCGCGGGACCAAGGTGCGGGCAAATCTGCTTGTCTGACCGACTCGGCCGGGATATACTGATGGCATGACGAGCAAAGACATGGCTATCAAGACGATTCAGGAACTGCCGGACTCGGCGACCTGGGAGGAGATTGAGGAGCGGGTCCGCTTTCTAGCCGGCATCGAGAAAGGTCTAGCGGATATCAAGGCCGGCAAGGTCGTTCCCCACGCGGAAGTCAAGGAAAGCCTCAAGCGATGGCTTACCAGATAATCTGGTCCCAGACCGCCGTTGACGACCTCAGGCAGATCGTGGAATTCATCGCCTTGGATGATGCTATTGCTGCCGCCAGCCTTGCAGAGCGCATCCTCAGCCGCATCGAACGAACAGCCAAATTGCCCTTTTCCAATCGAACCGTCCCGGAGAAAGCAGTAGAATCCATACGGGAGATCATCTGGCGGCCATACCGGATTATCTATCAGGTAGACGACCAGCGAGACGCCATCCACATCCTCAGAGTCTGGCACGCCGCCCGTGGCGTCCCCGATCTTGAATGATCCGGGACGATGAGGATCTGGAAGCTGGGGGCGATAGCTTGCACCGGACGGCGGTTTCGGCTATAAGAAGAGGGTCTTTCGGAGTCTGAGTGGCCCGGATGGAAATCGCTTTATGAGGATGACATGAGATACAGCCAGTTGCTGATTCCGACGGTGAAGGAGGTGCCGGCGGAGGCGGAGATTACCAGTCATAAGCTGATGATTCGGGCGGGTCTGATCCGCAAGGTCGCCAGCGGGACCTATACCTACCTGCCGCTGGGGTGGCGGACGCTCAAGAAGATCATCCAGATTGTGCGGGAGGAGATGGACCGGGCGGGGGCCCAGGAGAGCATCGTGCCCTGCCTGCAGCCGCTGGAGCTGTGGCAGCAGACCGGGCGGGACCAGGATTACGGCGAGACCATGTTCCGGATCATCGACCGGCACGGGCGCGGCAACGTGCTCGGGCCGACCGCGGAAGAGGTCTTCACGTTCCACGCGGCGGCGGAGATCAACTCGTACAAGCAGTTGCCCGTCAACCTGTATCAGATCACGCCGAAGTTTCGTGACGAGTTCCGGCCGCGGTTCGGCGTCCTGCGGTCGCGCGAGTTCATCATGAAGGACGCCTACAGCTTCGACGCCGACGCCGAGAGCCTGCATCGGTCGTACATGGCGATGTACGACGCCTACTGCCGCGTCTTCAAACGCTGCGGCGTGGAGTACGTCATCGTCGAGGCCGAGACCGGCGAGATGGGCGGCTCGGGCTCCCACCAGTTCACCATCCCCTGCGAGTCCGGCGAGGACACGATCGTCTACACCGCCGATGGCTCCTACGCCGCGAATCTGGAAAAGGCAGCGGTCGATCCCCTGCCGAAAGAGCCGGCTCCCGGCGCGATCCCCCCCGCTGAAGACGTGTTCACGCCCAACGTCGGCACGATCGAGGCAGTATGCGGTTTCCTCAAGACCCAGTCGCGCGAGATGATCAAGACGCTGATCTTTGACGCCCGGGGCGAGGCGGTCGCGGCTCTGGTGCGGGGCGACCATGAGCTGAACCCGGAGAAATTGACTCAGGCGCTCGGCGGAGCGCATATCGAGCTGGCCAGTCCCGAGGTGATCGAACGGGTGACCGGGGCCAAGGTGGGATTCGCGGGCCCGGTGGGGCTGGCAAGCCGGGTATCCAAGCTGGTCATCGACCATGCGGTGGCCGGGATGGCGGTCGGGGTCACCGGTGCCAACAAGACCGATTATCATACGCGGAATGTCGTCCCCGGCCGGGATTTCCTGCTGGAAGGGGATAACGTCATCGTGGACGATATCCGGCTGGCCCAGCCGGGGGATACGCGTAACGGCGTACCTCTGCTATTCAAGAGGGGCATCGAGGTCGGGCAGGTCTTCAAGCTCGGCACCAAGTACAGCAAGAAGCTCGGGGCCAACTTCAAGGACGAGAGCGGCGAGCTGCACCCCTGCCTCATGGGCTGCTACGGCATCGGGATCAACCGGATCATGGCCTCCGCGGTCGAGTTGTACAACGACGAAAACGGCATTATCTGGCCCATTACGATTGCCCCGTTCGAGGCGATCGTCACGCCGGTAAATCAGGACGATCCGGACGTGGTCCGGGTCGCGCAGGAGATCTATCAGAAACTCCAGGAGGCCGGCGTCGAGGTCCTGCTGGACGACCGCGACCTGCGGGGCGGGATCAAGTTCAAGGACGCCGACCTGATCGGCATTCCGATCCGCGTCACGGTCGGTAAAAAATCTGTGGTCGAGGGCAACGTCGAGGTCAAGCGGCGGGCCGACGCCCAGAGCCAGAAGGTCCCGATCGACCAGGCGCCGGGAAAGGTCGTCGAGTTGATCGATAGGCTCAAGGAGCGAGTAAGAGTCTGAGTGAATCGCTTGCGTCGTGGCGAGGGCATCTTGCCCTTGCGTGTCGTGGGCATCCTGCCCGCGGTTCGAGGGCGCTCGCGCCCTCGACACAGAAGAACAAGGGCGAGACGCCCTCGCCACGCGGGCACGAGGGCAAAATGCCCTTGTCATCCGGGAGTGATTCTGATAGGCTGATTCGGCCGATGGAGGATGGTGTGCAGAGCACACCCTACAAAGGAGAAAACACATGAGTAGCAACCGATTGACGCGAAGAAGCATGATCCGCAACACGTCCCTGCTGGCCGCGGGGACCCTGGCCGCCCGGCTGACCGGTACCGCCGCGGGGGCCATCGACATGGACAAGATCGAGACCGTCTGCACGAAGGGCCGGATCAATCAGTCCGTGAGCAAGTGGTGCTTCGGCAAGTGGTCGCTGGACGAGACCTGCCAGGTCGCCAAGAAGCTGGGCCTCAAGGCCATCGACCTGCTGGGCCCGGGCGACTTCGCCACCGTCAAGAAGTACGGCCTGGTGGTCTCCATGGTCAACAGCCACTCGCTGACGAACGGTCTGGCCGACAAGAAGTTCCATGCCGAGTGCCTGGCCAAGCTGCAGGAAACCATCGACGCCACGTCCGAAGCGGGCTTCCCGAACGTCATCTCCTTCTCGGGCAACCGCCGGGGCATCCCGGACGACGTCGGGATCGAGAACGCGGTCGAGGCCCTCAAGAAGATCGCCGGCCACGCGGAGAAGAAGAACGTCACGATCTGCCTGGAATACCTCAACAGCAAGGTCAACCACAAGGACTACATGCTGGACAACACCGCCTGGGGCGTCGAGGTCTGCAAGCGGGTCGGCTCGGAGCGGGTCAAGATCCTCTACGATATCTACCACGCCCAGATCATGGAAGGCGACATCATCCGGACGATCCGGGACTACAAGGACTACATGGGCCACTACCACACCGGCGGCAACCCCGGCCGCAACGAAATCGACGACACCCAGGAGCTCTACTACCCGGCCATCATGAAGGCCATAGCGGATACGGGCTTCAAGGGCTACGTGGCCCACGAGTTCATCCCGAAACGCGATCCGCTGGAGTCGCTCACGTACGCCGCCCGCATCTGCGACGTCTGAGTCCGAGAAGTATCCTTACTGCGACGCACAGCCCCAACCATGGTCTTCGGCTATGGTTGGGGCATTGGTTTTCTACCGGGTCGTTGAAGAAAAGAAGAGGTTCAGGGGGGATGTGGGTATCTTTCGCCCAGCCGCAGGGCCCGCCGTCTCACACTGCGCGACTCGTCCGGGCATCTCTTCGTTCGTAGCGTGCCCGCCAGGGCGTCTTGGGAGGAAAACGCCTGGTGGCGTCACTACGAACGAGGCGGACGAAGCCGCCGTCAAGAAGGCGGCCAGGGCGGTGTCCGCCGCCTTGGCATATCGGGGGTCGCCCGTGACGCGACTCAACCCGTACAGCGTCTGGTACAGGTTCTGGTCCGTATTGTAGTTCGCGCCGTGCAGGGAAACCCGGTCCCCGGAGCGGATTCCGCGCGGAGCCTGCGGCATCACCGCGAAGGGCGCAAGTGTCTTGCGGTCCAACAACGAAATCAGCATCCCGGTATGCTCGTCGCCCCACCGGTCCACGCCGTGGACCAGCCTCGCGTCGGCAACCCCCCGGACGACTTCCAACAGGTTGTGCGGCGCGGCCCGAGGCGCCTGGCCGATCGCCTTCTCCCCGGCAACCGAGAGCCCGGACTGGTTCCACAGGAGGAAACCTGCCGCGACGCAACGAAACACGAGACGGCTCACGGTGCAGATCCTCTGAAGGTTCATGATTCCCACCCCGGGCAAAGCAAATTTGGCCACCGCAAACGGCATACGCACGAAACGGCTTGAGCGGTATGCGATCTTCCGTTGCTACTCTACGCAGTTCTCCCTCCACCCGGCCTGGTGCCGGTGGAGCGAAAACCGGCACGTATTCTATCGGAATTCCTCGCTTGGTTTCAATGGTCCTTTGAGGGGATTCGGCCGATCGGCCGCAGAAGACACTTGTGTTCTGGGACCCGGAACGATTGACCATCGTCGCCAGGGGCATCGGCCTTCCATTGACATGGAAGCTCACCGTCCCGCCGCGGTCCCGCGCGTAGACAAGGTGGGTCAGGGTCGTCTCGACCGCCGCCTCGGCCGTACGATACCGGGGCAGGCCGTTGCCTGCGTCGCGTAAGCATGCCTTATGCTCTTACGAGCACACCACAACCGGGGTGAATTTCCGTTGCTCCGGCGCCCGCAACCGGGGATAATAGCCCGTGCCGCAGGGAGGCCGTCCCCAGGCCGGCCGCCCGTGGGCGGCGCCTCGTTGCGAGCGTGGCGGAATCGGCAGACGCGCCAGGCTTAGGACCTGGTGTCCGTTAAGGACGTGGAGGTTCGACTCCTCTCGCTCGCACTTAGGTCCTTGAGGTCCCTTTTGTCCTTCGATCTTCAGGGACCCGCAAGGACCGCAAGGACTTCAAGGACCGAAGGCCCCTTTGTGCGTGGGAGCAGTCATGAAACGATACCTTCTTGGCGTGGTGTTCTGCCTCATCCTTGCTTTCTCAGTCGCTTCCTGCGCCCCGGCCGACGCGGCCCGAGGCACGAGTCACGAGGCACGTGTCACGGATCACGAGCCACGGGCCTCCACGACCCTGGCCGTGCTGGGGGCGTTTCACCAGGAGGTGGGATTGCTCAAGGAGATGCTGGCGGACGCCACGGCGCACGAGATCGAGGGGATCGAGTTCGTCGCGGGGCGGATCGGGACGATGCCGGTGGTGATCGGGTGGACGGGCGTCGGCAAGGCCAACGCCGCCATGACGACGACGCTGCTGCTCGAACACTTCCGGCCGGCCCGTGTCATCTTCACCGGGATTGCCGGCGGCGTCGATCCGAACCTGGAGCCTGGGGATATCGTGATCGCCAGGCGGACGGCCTACCACGACATGGGGACCCTGTGGCCGGGCGGGATCGAGTACGGCGGGGTCAAGAGCCGGCTCACCCATGAGCCCAACCCGGTCTTTTTCCCGGCCGACCCGGTGCTTCTGACGGCGGCGCAGGGAGCCGCCCGCCACGTGGCCCTGAACCCGATCTCCTTGGTGACGGGCGAGCGCCCGCCCCGGATCGTTACGGGGACCGTGGTGACCGGCGACGTGTTCGTGGCCTCCAAGGAGAAATGTGACCATCTGGCCGAGACGCTCGGGGCCGATGCCGTCGAGATGGAAGGGGCCGCGGTGGCCCAGATCTGTTACCAGCGGGACCTCGGCTGTCTGGTCATTCGCAGCATCAGCGACAAGGCCGACGAGAGCGCCGTGACGGACAAGCAGATCTTCTATACCATGGCGGCCGAGAATTCCGTGCGCCTGGTCGCGGAAATCGTGAAGAGCCTGGCACAGGGCAAGGAATGAGCTTCTGCCAGATGTAGACCGTATTTCCATTCTGCAATCGAGGGGATCGAATGCTGAAGAGGTACTTCGAAATCGAGCGGCGGGGCACGAGCGTACGGGTGGAGGTTGTGGCGGGTGTCACGACGTTTCTGACCATGGCCTACATCATCTTCGTGAACCCGAACATCCTCAGCGACACCGGCATGGACAAGAATGCCCTGATCGCCGTGACGTGCATCGTCACGGCCGCGGCCACCATCGTCACGGGCCTGTTCGGCAAGGCCCCGATCGCGATGGCGCCCGGCATGGGGCTCAACAGCTTCTTTGCCTACAGCCTGGTGGCGCAGGAGGAGATCAGTTGGCAGACGGGACTGGGCGTGGTGTTCCTCTCCGGCCTGTTCTTTCTCATCCTGACCCTGGTCGGCCTGCGGAAGAAGCTGGTCGAGGCGATTCCCGCGGGTCTGATCGCGGCCATCGCGGTCGGGATCGGCCTGTTCATCGCGCTGGTCGGCCTGAACAACCTCGGCCTGGTCCTGCGCGACGACAAGACCCTGTTCGTCCTGGGCGATATCACGAAGACGACCGTCTGGATCGGCCTGCTGGGTCTGGCCGTCATGGCGGCCCTGGGGCTGCTTGGGGTCATGGGCTCTTTGCTTATCGGCATTCTCGTGGCAACCGTCGTCGCGGTCGTGCTGGGCTACGTGGACCGGCCCACCGCCTGGCTGTCGCTGAACTGGCCGGTCAGGGAGGTGGCCCTGCAGCTCGATATCCGCGGGGCGCTGAAGATCAGCCTCTGGGGCAGCATCTTCACGCTGATGTTCATCGACATGTTCGACAGCATCGGCACGCTGGTCGCCTGCGGCGAGAAGGCCGGCCTGCGGGATGAGCGGGGCCAGATCCGCGGGCTGGACCGCCTGCTCGGCATCGACGCGGTCGCCACCATGTTCGGCGCCCTGCTGGGGACCTCTACGACGACCTCGTACGTGGAGTCCGCCGCCGGCATCGAGCAGGGCGGGCGGACGGGCCTGATGTCCGTCGTCACGGGCGCCCTGTTTCTCCTGGCGTTGTTCCTTGTTCCCGTGATCGCGGTGGTGCCGGGCTACGCGACGGCGCCGGCATTGATCGTAGTGGGCTACTTCATGATGAAGGAGGTGCGCCGAATCCACTTCCGCAAACTCGACGAGTTGATCCCGTCATTGATCATCGTGGTTATGATCGCGGTCAGTTTTCAGATCAGCATGGGCCTGGCCCTGGGCTTCGTCTCGTTTGCGGTGCTCAAAATCCTGATGCGCCGGGCCCGGGAGATTCGGCCGGCCATGAGGCTGATTGCGGGCCTGTCGCTGTTGTTTCTGGCGGTGCAATGGTGGCCGGCCGTGGCGGCGATGTTCAAGAGCAGTGCCCCGGCGGCCTGAGCCGGTAGGGTGGGGCTTGCCCCACCGATCCCTCTTTCCGTCAGGCAGACGAAGATGGTGGGGCAAGCCCCACCCTACATGGCTTGGCGGTTCGGCGGTGGCCGGGATAGGATTGGCATAGATTCCCGCTTTCCGTCACCCGGACGGAGATGGTGGGGCAAGCCCCACCCTACAGGGCACTGTCTCTGGCGGTCCGGTGGTGGTTGCAGGGAGCGTAGAGCGGTTGTGGTTGCGCAGCTCGTTCCGTGAGGCGTCCGACGTGGGACGAAACGAGCCGCGCGACCGTTCAACGATAGACGATTTGTTATGAAGGAGTGTGGCTATGGGCAAGGTCGGAATTGGCGTCAACATGGAGTTCGTGCGGCATGCGGACAAGCCCTTCGAGTGGGGCGTGAACAAAGCGGCAGAGCTGGGCTATGAGTACGTGGAGCCCTGGGTGCACCTGGGCCGGGAGCTGATGAGCGAGGCCGGCTACTACATGACGATCTCGATGTCGGAGGACCCCTATCGCATCCGGCGAATGTGCGAGAAGGCGGGCGTGAAGCTCTCGGGCCTGTCGTCGCATACGGCCCTGTGCCGGCCGGACGTCGGCGGCAACTACCTCAAACAGGCGATCCGCTTCGCCGCCGAGTGCGGGGCGCCCGTGGTCAATACGGATGAGGGGCCCAAGCCGAAGTGGACGACGAAGCAGGAGGACCACGTCCTGATGAAGTACACGCTGACCGAGGCGGCGGCCTTTGCGGAGAACCGCGGCATCCTGATCGGGATCGAGCCGCACCAGCAGTACAGCAAGACCCCCGCCGGCCTGGACCGCATCGCCGGCCTCGTGGATTCGCCCGCCATCGGCATCAACTTCGATACGGGCAACTCCTATCTCAGCGGCAAGGACCCGCTCGAATGGCTGGAGCACGTGCGCGACCGGCTCGTCCACGTGCATGCCAAGGATATCTCGATCCAGCACTCCCAGGCCGAGCGCGGCAAGGTCACCGGCACCCCGGCCGGCTGCGCCTGCGGTGACGGCGTCATCGACTGGAAGAAGGTGATCCAGATCTGCCGCCGGGCCAAGCGCGACATTGTCCTGAGCGTCGAGTGCGGCACCATCGAGCAGGCCGAGCGGAGCATCCAGCACCTCAAGCAGTTCGTCTGACAGTAGCATGGGCGTCCCGCCCATGAATGGCACGGGCGTCTCGCCCGTGAGTAGCATGGGCGTCCCGCCCATGAAATGACACGGGCGTCTCGCCCGTGAGTAGCATGGGCGTCCCGCCCATGAAGTGGCACGGGCGTCTCGCCCGTGGGCTTTGGTGGCATCGGCATCCTGCCGATGGTTCATGGGCAGGATGCCCACGCCACGAGAAGGAGAACGCATGAGCAAGGTCAACCTGTTGCTGAGCGTCATGGCAATTGGCGTATTGACGACGGCCGTTCCCGTGCCGGCGGCGCGGGGGCAAGGGCCGCTCCAGGTCACCGTGGACGCCAATAGCGTCTGGGTCCGGGCGGGCCAGTCGCCGGTGCTCGAGTATCGCTATGGCGATGTCCCGTTCAAGCCGTACGTCAAGGAGTTGTACACGCCCAACGGACGGAACATCCTGCTCGATGCCCCGTCGGATCACCTGCACCACCATGCCCTGATGTTCGCGGTCGCCGTCAACGGACTGAACTTCTGGGAAGAGACCCCCAAAGCCGGCCGGCAGGAACAGAGCGGCGCGATCCAGGTCCTGACAGGCAAACATAAAGGCGGTTGCCGTGCCGCGTTCACTACGAATCCCGCCTGGCTTAGAGCCGATGCGAGTGGCCGCCAGACCGAGATGCTGGAGTCGCGTGCCATCGAGGTTTGTCAGGTGGACAAGCTGCGGGCCACGGTGGTCACCTGGCGAAGCGAGCTGAGCAATCCGGGGCCCCGGCAGACGGCAACCCTCTCCGGCTCCCACTATCACGGACTGGGCCTGCGGTTCGTGCGCGCGATGGACGGGGGCACGTTCTTGAACGCCGATGGGAAAGAGGGGACGGTCTTTCGCGGCGACGAGCGGCTGGTCCCGTCGGACTGGTGCGCCTATACGGCCTCCCTCGAGGGCCAACCCGTGACCGTGGCCATGCTGGGCCACCCCGACAACCCCCGTCATCCGACGACGTGGTTCACGATGGCCAAACCCTTCGCTTATCTGTCGGCGACTCTGAATCTCCATAAAGAACCCCTATCGCTCGATATGGGACAACGGCTCGTGTTGCGGTACGCGGTCGTCGTGTGGGACGGCCAGGTGGACAAAGACCACATCAACCAGGCCTACCAATGGTTTGTAGGCGACTATTCGCGGGTCCCCCAGCCGGGGGAAGGAGCAGCGCAAGATGAAAAACAAGAGTGAATCCGTTGACAGCAGTCCGTTCAGCCGCCGGCAGTTTCTGCAGGAGGCAGGCAGCCTCGCCGCGGCGGGGATGGCCACCGCATCTGTGATCTCCTCGACGGCCCGGGGCGCCAACGAGCGGCTGGGGGTGGGGTACATTGGCTGCGGCGGGCGGAGCGGGGCGCATTTTCAGGCGGTGCATTGGCTCAAGACGCAAGGCAAAGAGGCGGTCGAGATCGTCGCCGCCTGCGATGTCTACCGGCCGCGGTTGAACAAGCGCATCGAGGGTTACGGCGGCAAGGCGTATATGGATTATCGCGAGCTGCTGGCGGACCCGAACGTGGACGTGGTCTGTATCTCCACGCCGGACCATCAGCATGGCTACCAGGCCATCGACGCGATCAAGGCCGGCAAGCACGTCTACTGTGAAAAGCCCGTCACACACTGGCGGCAGTTCGAGCTGACCAAGAAGCTGGCGCACACGGCCCGCGCGTCGGATCGGGCCTTCATCCTCGGCTCGCAGGGGATGTCCGACACCGCCTATCACCAGATGCGCCAACTCGTGCAGGACGGCCTGATCGGCCAGCCGATCCACGCCGAGTGCGGCTACTTCCGCGTCGGCGACTGGGGCGAGCGCGGCATGAGGATCGATGACCCGAATGCCAGGCCGGGCCCTGACCTGAACTGGGAGGCCTTCCTGGGCGACATGCCGAAACGGCCGTTCGATGTCAGCCGGTTCTTCCGCTGGCGGATGTACGAGGACTACGCCGGCGGGCCGTCTACCGACCTGTTCCCGCACAGCCTGACACCGCTGCTGCATATCCTGGGCGTCAAAATGCCTAGCATGGTGGTCGCCACCGGCGGCAAGTACCGCTACCAGGAGCGCGAGATCCCCGACACGTTCAACACGCTCATCGATTACCCCGAGGGGATCACGGTGGCGGTCCTGGGCACGCAGGGCAATGACTATCAGGGCACCGGCGGTCGCGGCGCTCCCGGGCGAATACCCATCGTCCGCGGGTGGGACGGCACGTTGACGATCCAGGGGAATGAGATCGCGTTCGTGCCCGCCCAGGGCTCGGACAAGAAGCCCCAGCGATTCCCTATCGAGCATGGGGAGGATTTCACGGGCTATTGGCGGGATTTCCTGGCTTGCTGCCGGTCCGGCAAGAAAGAGACGGCCAGTCCGATGGATCTGGCGTACTATGTGCAGACGGCCCTGCAAATGGGTATGCTGGGCTTGCGTGAAGGCAAGACAGCGCGTTTCGATCCTGATAAAGAGCAGATCGTGCTTTAGGTTTCTGTGCTCGCTCTTGTTGAGCGGAAGAAAGGAAGGTGGCAGACATGATTCGCGAAAGCACTTCGTTGATTGTGGGTGTGGTGCTGGTTTTGGCTCTGGTCGCGGTGGCGCAGCCGCCGGAGTTCCGTGAGGGCGGTTTTCCTCCCACGATGGTGCCGCCGCCACCTGTTGCCCCGGGGCCCGGTCCGGCGCTGATGAAGGAGTATGCCGAGCAGTTGTGGGTCCGGGCGCGGGAGGCCCAGGAATTGGCCGACCGGCTCCGCCGTCAGGCGGACGAGCTGGACCAGATGGTGAAGCGACAGGTGGATCGTGGCCCCGGTGAGATGGAAGGTGTCAAACGCGAACTGGCCGAGATCAAAGAGGCAACCGGCCGGGCCCAGCGGGAAGGACGCTGGGAGAAGGTCGAGGAGTTGCGACAGCGCGCCAGCCACCTGCTGCGGCGATTCCAGCCCCTGCCGCCGGCCCCGCGCCCGGGGGAGCGGGAGGAAGTCAAGCGACAGATCGAGCGTCTGCGCGAGGAGGCCCGCCGTGCCAAGGAGGAAGGTCGCCCCGAGCAATCGAAGCGGATGTGGCAGGACGCGGACCGGCTCGAACAGAAGTTGCGCGAGCAGGCCTTCGACCGGCCGGGTCCCGAGGCCCAGCGGCAGGAAGTCAAGAGCAAGATCGAACGTCTGCGCGACGAGTCGCGCCGGGCCAAGGATCAGGGCCGCTTCGAGGAGGCCGATCGCCTCTGGAAGGACGCGGATCGCCTCGAGCAGCAGTTGCGTGAGAAGGACGAGATGGCGGCCCGTGGAGTCCAGGAGCCGAAGAAGCGGGAGATGAAGGAACCGGGGCCGCCGTACAAGGACGAACTGATGCGCGGCTTCGAGGATCTCAAGCGGGAGATCGGGCGGCTCTGGCAGGCGCTGAACGAGATGCGAAGCCGGCCCCCAGAGAGATAGGCCGACGGGATTGCCGGGAAAATGTCAAAGCCGGCTACAGCCGTTTCTGTGGCGAAAAGGCCACAAATAGCAAGATAGTGCCAAAAATCAGCCCCAAGCGGTTACCTGTCTTGGCCGTTTTCGTGGATAATGACCCAAAGTGATGCGCAAGGTAGTTGGCGCACTGAGAAGCTGGCAGGGATTTCAGCGAGGCTTGGCCGGCTCGTCCTGATGGACGGCCGGCGGGCGGTTTTTTACTTTTTACTTTTAACCTTTGCCTTTCTCCTTATGGGTCTCGATCCACGAACGATGCCGGACTGGCAGATCGCCGAGGCGGCCGAAGAGCGGATGAAACCGATTCAGCAACTGGCCGCCGAATTCGGGCTGCGCGGCGAGGAACTGATCCCTTACGGCAACAGGCTGGCCAAAGTCGATTACCAGAAGGTGTTGGCCCGGCGGCACGACGCTCCGACCGCCAAGTACATCGACGTGACGGCCATCACCCCCACCCCGCTGGGAGAGGGCAAGACGACGACCACGATCGGTCTGATCCAAGGGTTGGGACAGCTCGGCAAGAGAGTCTGCGGAGCGATCCGTCAGCCGAGCAGTGGGCCGACGTTCAACATCAAGGGCTCGGCCGCCGGGGGAGGCTTGGCCCAATGTGTGCCGCTGACACCCATCTCCATCCGCCTGACGGGCGACATCGACTGCGTCACCAATGCCCACAATCTCGCCATGGTGGCCTTGACCGCGCGCTTGCAGCACGAGCGCAACTACGATGATGCCCGGCTGGCGCAAAGCGGCCTGCAGCGGCTGGACATCGATCCCAGCCGCATCCAGATCGGCTGGGCCATCGATTTCTGTGCCCAGACGCTGCGCAAGATCCGCATCGGGCTGGGCGGCAAGATGGACGGCTTCGAGATGGACTCGGGCTTCCAGATGACCGTCGCCAGCGAGGTGATGGCGATCCTGGCGGTGGCGACGGACCTGAAGGACCTGCGCGAGCGGATTGCCCGGATGGTGGTCGCCTACTGCCGCAACGGGCGGGAGGTCACGACCGCCGACCTCGGCGTCGACGGCGCGATGACCGCCTGGCTGGTGGATGCGATCAATCCCAACCTGGTGCAGACGATCGAGGGCCAGCCGGTCTTCATCCACGCCGGCCCCTTTGCCAACATCGCTATCGGCCAGAGCTCGATCATCGCCGACCGTCTCGGCACGAAGCTGGCCGACTACCACGTGACCGAAAGCGGCTTTGCCGCAGACATCGGCTACGAGAAGTTCTGGAACCTCAAGTGCCGCATGTCGGGCCTGAAGCCGGATGCGGTGGTGATCGTTGCCACGATCCGGGCCCTGAAAATGCACGGCGGCGGTCCGGCCGTCAAACCGGGCATGCCTCTCGATCCGGCGTACACCAGCGAGAACGTCGGCCTCGTCGAGAAGGGGTGCGAGAACCTGGCCGCCCACATCGACATCGTCCGCAAGAGCGGCGTGCGGCCCATCGTCTGCATCAACGAATTCAAGACCGACACCGAGGCGGAGATCCGCGCCATCCGCCGGATCGCCGAGAGCTGCGGCGCCAGGGCCGTGACCTCCGCCCACTGGCTCAAAGGCGGCGCCGGCGCCGTCGAGCTGGCGGAAGCGGTGATCGAGACCTGCCGCCAGAAGAATGACTTCCACTTCCTCTACGATCTGGCCCTGCCGCTGCGGCAGCGCATCGAGCTGATCGCCCGGGAGATTTACGGCGCCGATGGCGTGACGTATACGGACACGGCCCTGGCCAAAGCCAAGGCCCTGGAAGCCGAGTCCCTTGGCACCCGGCTGGGCACCTGCATGGCCAAAACGCAGCAGAGCCTCTCCCACGATCCCAATCTCAAGTGCCGGCCGCGCGGCTGGGTCCTTCCCGTCCACGACATTCTGGTGTACAAGGGAGCCGGCTTTGTCGTCCCCGTGGCGGGGGAGATCAAGCTGATGCCGGGCACCGGCTCCGATCCGGCCTTCCGCCGCATCGACGTCGATGTCAGCACCGGGAAGGTCCGGGGGCTGTTCTGATGGATTATTGATGATGGACAATTGATTATTGGAGGAGGAGGCCGTACCCTGTCTTCAAATCATCGATTATCCTTTATCAATCATCAATGGAAAAGTCATGGCAGCACGAATCATCGATGGCAAACAGGTGGCGGCCGACATTCGGGCCGAGCTCAAAGAGGAGATTGCTCAACTCAAGACCCGGGGGATCGTGCCCGGCCTGGGCGTCATTCTCGTGGGCGACGATCCCGCCTCCAAGTCCTACGTGACTGCCAAGGAACGCGCCTGCGAGGAGATCGGCATTTACTCCGACGATAATCGTCTGCCCGCCGGGATTTCGCAGGCCGATCTCATGGCCCTGGTTCAACGGATGAACGACGATCCGCGAATCAATGGCATCCTGGTCCAGTTGCCTCTGCCGCGCCATCTGAACGAGGCCGAGGTGCTGCTGACCATCGACCCGGACAAGGATGTCGACGGGTTCCACCCGGTCAACGTCGGTAAGATGGTGGTGGGGGAGAAGGCCTTTCTGCCGTGCACGCCGCACGGGGTGGTGCAATTGCTGCTGCGCAGCGGCGTGACCATCGACGGGGCGCACGTCGTTATCGTCGGCCGCAGCAACATCGTGGGCAAACCCCTCGCCAACATGCTGATCCAGAAGAGTCCCACCGGCAACGCGACCGTCACCGTCTGTCACACGCGCACCAAAGACCTCGCGTACTACACACGCCAAGCCGACATCCTCATCGCGGCGGCCGGACGGCCCGGCACGATCACGGCCGACATGGTTCGAGAGGGCGTCGCGGTCATCGATGTCGGGGTCAACCGCGTGGAGGACGCGACCAAGAAAGCGGGCTTCCGGCTCGTCGGCGACGTCGAGTTCGAGTCCGTGAAGGAAAAGGCCTCGCTCATCACCCCCGTCCCCGGCGGCGTCGGCCCGATGACGATCACCATGCTCCTCTACAACACCGTCGAATCCGCCCAACGAACCGCCGGCCTCGATGTGGATTGAAATGGTGGGTGTTCAAAATGCTCTGTAGGGTGGGGCTTGCCCCACCGGAGTCCGCATGATGGGCGGAATTGGTGGGGCAAGCCCCACCCTACAAGCATCCTATCGCAATTTCTTTCTCTTGGTGTTCCTCCGGCACGTCATCCATCGCCATCAGCAGATAGGCATCCTTGAGGTTCTCCTCCAGTTCCTTCAAAGTCCGACCCTGCGTCATGATCTCCGGGTGCTCCAGAAGCTTGCCAACCCAGTATCTCTCGCTCTTTCAGTAGATCATCGTCATCTTCGTTCTCATCGTTGTTGCTCCCATAGGACGATCATACCAGGACTTGATTGTACCTGGCCGGGTCTCGGCTGACAATGGAACATTCTGTTGAATGAAGCGGCGTCACCGCGTAGAATAGGCGGTCGATGTCGCTTGCAGCAGACCATCGTGTTCGAATCGTGAGTGCAGACGCACCTTCCCTGACCAACCCATCCAAAGGAGGAACCACATGAGGCACATCACCCGCAGACAGTTTGTGAAAGGATCGGTCGCCGCCGGCTTGGGCCTGGCCTATGTCAGCCCGCCGGCGCGGGTCCTGGGGGCCAACAATGACATTCGCGTGGCCGTCGTCGGCGTCAACGGCCGCGGCAACTCGCACATCAGCGGGTTCGAGGAACTCGATGGCGTGCGGGTCGTGGCCTTCTGCGATGTCGACCGGAACGTCCTGGAGAACAAGGCCCGGGGTTTCGAGAAGAAGTACGGCCGCAAAGTCGAGACCTACGTCGATATTCGCCGGATGCTCGAAAACAAGGACATCGACGCCGTCGGCATCGCGACGCCGAACCACTGGCACTCGCTGGGCACAATTTGGGCCTGCCAGGCGGGCAAAGACGTCTACGTCGAAAAGCCGTGCAGCCATAATCCCTTCGAGGGGAAAAAGTGCCTGGAGGCCGCTCGCAAGTACAATCGCATCGTGCAGCACGGCACGCAGAGCCGTTCCAGCCGCAGTTGGGCCAAGCAGGTGGCCGCCATCGCCAGCGGCAAGTACGGCAAGCTCCTGGTCTCCAAAGGCGCGGCGTCCAAGAATGGCCAGGGTCGTTGGAGCATTGGCTTCAAGCCTATCGAGGAGCCGCCGGAGAACGTGGACTTCAACCTTTGGGTGGGACCGGCGCCCAAGCAGCCGTTCCACAAGAACCTCGTGCACTACAACTGGCACTGGTTCTGGGACTTCGGCAACGGCGAGATCGGCAACCAGGGCGTCCACCAGATGGACATCGCCCGCTGGGCGATTCCGGGCGGGACCCTGCCCCAGAGCGTGATCAGCATGGGCGGCCGCTGGGTGAACTCGACGGAGGGCCATCCGCCCTTCATCGATCAGGCCCAGACGCCCAATTGCCAGTTGACCATCATGGACTTCGGTGGACCGTTGCTGGTATTCGAGGTCATCGGTCTGGTCGGCAAAGCGGGCCAGGACGGCAAGACCTATCCGAACAACGTCGGCAACGAGTTCTACCTGGAGGCTGGGACGATCCGGGGCGGCCGGTTCTATCCGAAGGGTTCGGATACCGCCGAGCCCCTGGTGGATGTCGACGTCAAGATGGGACCCGGCAAGGACCACTTCGACAACTTCATCCAGGCCGTGCGCAGCCGCAAGATCGAGGACCTCAACGCGGACATCGCCGACGGACATCTGTCCTCCGCCTGCTGCCAACTGGGCAACATCTCCTACCGCCTTGGCGGCCAGGTCGCCGGCACGACCAAGCCGGACGTGCTCGGGCGGCACGAGGAGATCGCCCGATCCTGGGACCGCGTTCTGGCGACCACCCAAGGCGCGATCGGTCTCGACGTATCGAAGGCCACCTTCCAACTCGGCCCGATGCTCAAGTTCAATCCGAAGCAGGAGCGGTTCGCGCGGAATGAGGGGGCCAACGCGCTGCTGACGCGGCCGCCGCGCGAGCCGTTCGTCGTGCCCGAGCAAGTGTAGAATCACCGTCGGGTGTCGCAGAGGTGAACCCAACCAGGGCATCCGGCCGACCGCCGCTGGATGCCCTGGCTCTGTTCTCCGGACATCGCCGTCGTCCCCGGTCCCAACCTCCCTCCGGACGATGCGGACCGGTGCCCCTTGGCGCTCGGACGGGCTGTCGCGCCCCGGCCTTCCCGCCGTACCCGAGAGGGAGCGGAGCC
>Ga0194125_10003474_pt1 | contig 25415 bp, 17 predicted proteins | sample TA2KigC250mmetaG_FD_148626 | JGI IMG/M metagenome (GOLD analysis project Ga0194125, IMG submission 148626) | Freshwater microbial communities from Lake Tanganyika, Tanzania - TA2015034 Kigoma Deep Cast 250m | ecosystem: Environmental > Aquatic > Freshwater > Lake | place: Tanzania: Lake... | reverse complement strand
TCGTAAAGCAAGAATTACAGACAGCATGGTCAATTCTTTTCATCTTTATCTGACTCTGCCATTTTCTTCCGCCAACATTTCTAAACGGAATTTGAAAATGTAAAATATTTTTCTTACCCATCATCAGGGGAACGCTGCCGTCGCTAAAGGAAAACAAGAGGTCATATGACCGTTCCCTGAAAAATCTTTTAAGCAAACTTTTTTTTCCGGAGATAAAATTCACTTTCTCCAAATTAAAATTAAGCCTTTCTTTTATCTTTTTTTTAATTGACTCATCTTCCCAAAAAATATCTACTTGCCAATTTTTCTTCATCAACCACTCCGCCAAGGTCAAACAATACCTTTCTCCTCCCCCAAGAGTATCTAAATAAGGATCGTAGATTCCTGCTTTCATAATCAACGTAAATCAGTTTTCGAATCAGTGTTAATCTGTTTTTCCCAAAGGCGGGCATAAGTAATAAAAACGCTAAAAACTTGATAAATTGCTTCAATTACGCCTTCTGCCCTGTCGCGCCAAGCCTGGCATTTTATCATCCTTTCATAAAATTCTCGGCCCATTGCTCCTAAAAATCTTTTTACATTCATCTTGGGGTGACCACTCTCATAGATTAACTGCGCCTCCAACCCTGACCAGGCGACGGTGTTGGCAAGTTTATGCTCAAACGCGCCGCGGTGACTATAATGAATCAAAGGTTCGGTTAACTTGCCAATTTCTCCATCTATCTCTGGTTGTTCATGAAGTTTACCAACCCATTTTTTCAATTTATCCTTTTTTATCAGCCTCAAAACATAATCCGGCCACCAGCCGCCCCAATGAAGCTCTCTAGTTAAGCGAATATTCCTCCGGGGAATGGCAAAAGCAGAATAATTGCCAGTTGTTGATTGCCGGTTGTTAATTGTTGATAGAATTTCCTTCCGGAGCAATGGGGACACTCTTTCGTCCGCATCCACATAGAAAACCCATTCGCCCCAAGCTCGCCGAAGGGCGAAATTCCTCCAAGCAGAATAATCAATATCTTCAGTTTTGTGCTCAAAAACTTTCGCGCCCATTTCCTTGGCAATTTGAGGAGTCTTATCGGCGCAGCCGGTATCAATAACAACTATTTCGTCGGCCCACTTTATCGATTCTAAACAATCACCAATAATCTCCTCTTCGTTTTTAGCGATAATAATGGCACTAAGTTTTTGGTTTATCATTTCCAGCTTCCCTTTTCAAACCGTTTCAAATAAAAATCCCTCGCACCAATCTTTTGCCATTTTCTACCCTCTCTTAAAAGACAAAGGCTCTCGCGCATAAGAGCGATCTTTGTTCTTAAAGACGCATAACGCAGGCCAAAAATTAATCGATTGCGAGTAGTAAAATAATCATTCAGCTCGCTCCCTATTCCTGAGCTCTGGGCTACCTTATGCCAAAGATGGGCCGTCGGCGCGTATAAAACTTGCCAACCCTTTCTTTTCATTCTCTGTGATAAGTCCGCATCCTCAAAGTACATAAAATATTTTTCGTCAAAAAGTCCAACTTTCAATAGCGCTTCCCGCCGAAAAAGACAACCAGCCCCTGTAAAAAAATCAGTCTCGCAAATCTTGTCATACTGCCCCCTATCGATTTCATCTACTCCCCGATTTTTACCATAGACATTGGCCCAATCCAACTCGCCGCCGGCATACCAAATTACTTTCCCCAAATCCTCTTTTTGGTAGCGCTCTTTATGAAACTCGAAACCAGGCGCAAAATGAATTTTAGGCGACAAAACGCCTACGCTTTTCTGCTCTTCCATAACTTTAATTAATTGAACAAGTAAATTTTTATCAACGATTATGTCGTTGTTTAGAATCAAAATATAATCAGCGCCATTTTCGAAGGCAAACCTTATGCCGACATTATTCCCGCCCGCAAAACCCAAATTCTCCCTGTTTCTTAGCACCTTAACATTCTTATATTTCTTTTCTATCTGTTCCGGAGAACCATCTGTTGATCCATTGTCAGTCACAATCGTTTCCAGTTCCAAACTCTCGGTTTCTAAATTCTCCACCGACTCAAGACAAGCAAAAGTATCCTCCTTTCCGTTCCAATTCAGAACAACCACAAAAATTTTTCTCATTTTTAGCTCTTGACAAAGAACAGTCTTGTGTTATACAATACTCTCGTTCCGAAAACCTTCTTTTTGGAGGCAGCTCATAAAGGAGCTAGGAATAGCCAGCCTCTTTACAATGCTGGGTTGCCAAGCTTAAACAGCTTGGTTTTTTATACCTCCGCAATAATCTTTGCTTCCTTTAATTTCTCTGCGAGCAAACCGGCATACTTCTGTCGTTCGGTGTAATCTCTAAGAAAGCCCGCCATCGCGTCGGCTAATCTGATAAAAACACTTTGCTCGTCTTTCATGCCGCGAATTTTTTTGTATCGAATTGCCAACTTCTTCAAATCCTTTCGTACCTTTTCCATCTCTCGCCGGCTTAAGCCGTCTATTACTATTTTTACGGTGTAATCTCTACTCTGCCTTGCGGTTATAGCCTTAGCGATAGTAAGCGAAACTAACGGGGTGTAATCCCTGCTTTCTTTATAAACAGAATAATAAATTGCTTCCCTTAATCTCGTAAGCCCTAGCAAGCCTAACAAGTACTCTTGCTTTGCCCCATCGGGCGTTTTCGTCCATTTCAACTTTCTCTTTTTTGTTATTCGCTCTAATTTCTCTAGCTGCTCTTCTAATAAATCTATTTGCGACTTCTCTTGTAGAACGATAGCTACTAAAAAAAGTTCGCCTTTGGTATCTTGTCCTGTCTCATCAACAAAACAATATAATTTTTGCATTTTTTCTACTTCAGATTAATCACTTTTTTTCTGCCTCAATCATCGCTTTGTGCCGAAAACTCTTCGATTATCCCACACTCGTATTACCTGAAGAATTTGTTTCTAACTTTCAAAAATGGTTTTTTGAAAAAAGGGGCCTCGCCAACATCAGCTTGCTTTTGCCAAAATCCCAAATCCTCAATTGACTTCTTTACTTCGAGGTTAAATTCAGACAAAATCCTTTCTTTTGGAATAAATCCCTCTTTTTCCCAAACCTTCAGATATAAAACAAACTCGGAAAAAGCCTGTAAGGTCGCCAGAACCAAACCGTGTAGCCCATCCTTGTATCCCTGCCCAGCAAAAAAACGGCTTAAAAATTCATCCGCCGGCTTTCTTATTAAATCACTCCAAATGAATTTATAGCCACCAGCGATCAGATTTTCCGCTTGAATTGCCGAATAGCGATTTAACCGCTCAATAAATTGAGATACCGTTTCATAATGGTAATGAATAAGGGCGTTTTTTTCCTCTGCTTCAAGCCTTCTCCCCAAGCCTTGAGTTTCCGGCGGGGTATGAATCTTATCGCTCCAGTTAACTTTCCCTTTCTTAAAAAATCGTATGTTGTAGTCCGGCCACCAGCGGGAATGGAGTATCCACTTCCCAAAAATAATATTTTTGCGGGGAATCTCAACATAATCTGCCTCATTTTGTTTGGCAATCCTTTTAAGTTGACTCGCCAAACTTTCCGTCAATGTTTCGTCCGCGTCAATGACTAAGATGTGTTTACCCCAAGCTTGGCGAAGGGCAAAATTCCTTGCCGGTTCGACATAGTTAGTTAATTTATGACTGTAAATTTTCGCCCCAAACTTTTTGGCAATTTCGACCGTTCTGTCGGTCGATTCCATGTCGCAAACTACAATCTCGTCGGCAAATTCCCTCACCGAGTCTAAGCATCGCCCGATATTCTTCTCCTCATTCCAGGTGTTAACTACAACCGAGATCTTAATCATCTGGGTCAATTTTACTACTTTTATACTAGAAAAATCGAGTTTTTCTTAGTTTCTATTAGTCCCAAGTTTATAGATCGTTGTTCCATCGGGCCCATTCCATTCCTTTAGGGGATACTTGGCCGGCGAGGAACTGACTTCCCAAACAGAGGAATTTATAGTCGCTTGACTGTCTTTCTTGCTAATAATATAAAGCACTTTTGCCGAAGGATAATCTTCGACTCCAAGAGGCGGAGCTTGATCAATATGAAGGAAATAGCGATAATAAGTAGCTCGGGAATTACCATCTACAATATTGGCGATATTATAATTTCCTTGTAGCCCATTTGCTTTTACATCCTGGCTTATAATTTGGGCAATTTGTTCCGCACCATGGTAATTAACCTGGTACTCATTTATTCCAACTTTCTCGTTCACGATTGCCCAATCCCTCCTCAAGACAAGAAAAAAAGCAAGCATTAAGATGGCCAATCCGGTACCCTTCATCCAGGCTTTGATTACGAGTTCATAAGACATTTTAGAAATCGCCACGCCCAGAACCATAAAATATGGAAAAATTAGAGACAAGAAATATCTATCCTCTATTCTGGGACTAGGCTGATTACTCCAAATACCAGCAAGCAATAAGCCCATTATAATATCCAAAATAAGAAAAATAATTATCATTTTCAGTTTTTGGCTCATCTTTTTCAATCTGGTCAATAAAAAAACGAAAAGGGCCAAGTTAAAGATAAATGGTAATAATCCAAGAGCAATATTTTTATCTCTCATTGAATTTATTGAATACTCAAGAACGCCAAAAAGCCTGCCAATCATGGTAAAAAAATATATTACCGCTATGTCTAAGCGTAAGGGGAAAGTGTGCACGGGGGATCGAAGCTGGCTAAGAAATGAGTTGGTTATAAAAAAATCGTGTCTTAACTCAAAAAGCAAAAGAGGAAAAATACCAAGCGAAAAGCCTGTCAGCGAGACAAGACTGGAGGTAATTTTCTCTCTTAGGTCGGTTCTATAGAATAAGCAAATAGTCAAAATCGATGCGAATAACAAAGGCAGCGTAATGTAATGAAGCTGGAAAGACATTCCGGAAAATATACTGGCAATTAAAAGAAAAATCTTCTTATCGTGTTTTATAAACAGCCAGAAAAAGAGAATATCGAGACTGATAAAAAAAGGTAAAAAATTGGGGTTCCAGATAAACCTTGAATAAAATATAAGTGTCGGAGAGAGAGCGAAAAAAGAGAAGATTAAAAGCGAAAGGAATCGCTCCTTGACCAAGTCCCTTATGGCCAAAAAAATAATGATTGTGGAAATAAGATTAAGTACTCCCGTAAATAAAAGGGGGGCAAGGGGATTCATGCAAAAAATCCAAAGCGGAAGGGAAATTAGATAGTAATGAAGTGGGCCGAAGTACGTTTCTCTCTCGCTCCACTGGCCAAACGAAGTCGGTGGGCCCAAAAGAGTTAACTTTTTCTCCATGATAATTTGCCTGGAGACTTCCAGATCCCGTGCCGTGTCGAAAATTACGTTAAAAGTCTGATCTAATCTATAAAAACGAAAAAAACAGGCCAAAATGATCAAAAAAAAACTTATAGTGAAAAATTTCATTATTTATTTTCGACCAAATTAAAAATTACCACCTCGCCATTCTCAAATATCTTCTCGGCATTGATGTCACCTAAACCTAAATTCATCTTTTGGCCTTTTACCAAGTAGATATATTTAATCTTATTGTCCCGCAAAAAGCTTTTGGCCCATTCTTTGTTGTCGATGGCATAAAATCTTATTTCCCGTTCCCTTTTTGGTCGCCAATCGTAGCCGGAAATTTCCAAATTCATTTCGTCCTCTAAAAATGTTTGCATACCAGAAAATGCAGAGACATAAGCGGTTGTCTCATAGGCATAAAGGGGCTTAGGCTCGGTAAATTTTTCTCTCCAGGAAGATTCATGCGGATAGGTTAAAACTACCCCTTCTGATTGTTGCTTTAAAAAGTCAAGAGCCTCCAATTCCTCAAAACTTATTCTGGCTGGCGGCCTTGAGGGCAAGTAGTTATAAAAAAGCGTTCCTAGCGCCGTCGGTACTGTTAAAATAACCAGTATGACCAATAAGCCTAATTTGACTAATTTGTTTTTCAAAAGCACCAGAAATCTGGCCAGCCAAACCCCAGTCAAGATCCCCATAAAAAACTGAAAATAGTAGAAAAACTGGATTGTGTTCCAGGGATTACCTTTCTGCACAAGCGCAAGAGTAAGAGTAAGAGAAATTAGTAGGATTAATACCAATAAAACAGCAATCTTTCCCTTATTTCCCTCATAATCCCTATCACCCCTATCACCCCTACACCGCGAGATTAGCCAACCAAATCCCAAAACCCTTGTCCCCAAATTCCCCAAAATAAAGATTAAAAGCGCTAATCCTTCAGCTAATACCCACTTTACCCACTGATCTGTCGCCAAATACGCTTGTCTGGCATTCTCCAGTCGAATCCAGCCCAGTCGATCACCAAACGCCAGCATTGTGTGGGGAAACCATAACGGAGAAAGGATTATAAGAGAGCCGGCTCCACGGTTAAATGGTAAGAAAACTAAGAGGCTAACAGCCGCAGAACCTAAAAACAACCGCAAAACTGTCCCATTTTTCTCCCTCATTATCCCTATCACCCCCAAAACCCCTAAGCTCCCTAAAACAATCACGCCCGCATATACTTTGATTTGGATCAGAACCCCAAAAAGCAAGCTTAGGGCAAGCAGCCGCTTTTGAGTCGGCTTTTCGAGATATTCTAGAAAAAGAATAAGACTGCCAAGCAGAACAATGATCGATAGGGCATAGGGGGGGTTAATTAAAGAAGAGACGGCTTGATTGGCCCAAAAAACGGATTCGCCACCGAAGCTTTTATTTTTGAGCCAGTCAATTACCCATCCCCAGCTACCGCCAAAATAGACAAAAAAAGTTGAGAGCAGGGCTGCCGATTCCGACTTTATCCATCTCTTAACCAGTGAATAAACTAAGATTCCTGTGAGTAGAGAGAAAATTACAGGGAGAACCTGGAAATAGAGATTAATAACGGGGATCGTGGTTACTTTATGAATTAAAGCCGCTAATAAATCAAAGCCAAAGTGATAGTTTAATAAATTAAAGTTGGCAAAAGTCGGATGAGAGAGCCGACCCTGAGCAAGTTGATTAATTAAGGCAATATGCCAAATTCCGTCGTGTCCATTCGGTCCCCAGAATCCCATCCCGAAAGGATAAATTAATCCGCTTTTAATCATAGTTAAAGAAAGACCTAATGAACCAACGATTAATATGGCCAAAACCGAAAAATTCTTATTAAAGAGCCGAATTAACCCTAAAAAACAAAAAAGATAAAAAAATGATAAGAAAAAATTATTCGCCTCAAAAGGAATATTTTGTGTACCAAATTCTTTTATAATGTTCCTCGTATTATTTAAGTCGTTAACTTCCTTTAGCTGATTGGAAAATCTAAGGGAATCAATTTTATAGGGGTTATTTAAAGAAAGTGATTCCCAGGGATTCGCCGTCAAAAAATTACTTTCCGGCCATTTTTCATTATAAATTCTTAAGTCTCTAATATATTTTTTTCCCCCTTTCTCAATGAGGCTAACTCGGTATTGGGGGGTCATCATCCAGCGGCCAATCACGTGCGACGGAGAAATTTCCTTAAATTCTTGGCGGTACCAACGAGAGAATTCCTTCATTGTTAAAACTTTAATTTCTCCGTTGCCTTCGCGTTTCTTAACCTCCTCAATTTGAGCTTGATACTCTTTACCGTAAATCTTTAGAGAATAATCATTTTCTATCCCGATCGTAATTTGGTTGAATTTGTTCTCCTTGTTCTGAAGATAAATATCCAGAAGCTTCCTAAAATAATCAGTTCCTAAGTCATGAGCAGTGTAATCATTTGCCTGGACGCTAAAACCACTTGAACCGGCATAGGCTAAATCTGGATCCCTTGCCGCCCACCAAAAAATAACTGTATCTATCTTATTTTTTGGTGTTTGGGCCGGCATCAATATATTCAATGCTGACGGGTAGTAGGGTGCTCCCCACCAGCCTCCCCAAATTTGATAGTTATCAGTAGAAAATTGATCAGCGCAGATCAAAACGCCAGAAATCCCGTATTTCTCACTCATATAGGAAGCCGAATGGGCATCAACATGCCAAGCGCCCACTGATTTGGGATAAAAACCAAATTTTCCCAAAAAAGCGTCAAAGACGGCGTCAATTAATTTCTTCCGATCTTCAATTTTGTATCCCGAAAGAAACACCCGATCGGCATCATGCCAGAAAACCCCTTTCTCTTTATAGGGCACTCCTGCCGTCCTGGCCAAAGAAGGCGTTATCTCCAAAAAAATTCCCGATTCCTGACTTTTGTCTATTTCTTGGAAGAATTGCATAATTTGAGAATTCTCAAGGGCATCAAACCGCAAGAGCCAAGTAGCTACCAGGCCATTACCATTGATTAGTTTATATTGACTAATAACCGCGTCTTGCGGTTGCTGATCGGATAATCCCCAAAATTCTCCTCCCCGAACCGGATTAACGATGGTGGCAAAGGAATTACTGGCAGCAAAAACGGAAGGCACTATAGCTACGTAGTTATATAGCAATGTAGCGATGAGGACTATCTTAACGAGTCTTAAGAGCATAAAGGATTCCTTTAATATCGTCGATAAACTTTTTCCCGGTTATGAGAAAGATCAGGGTAAAATAAACTATGCCCCCTAAGGCTGTAAGCATCACAATCCCAAAAATACTCTTAGCCAAAATCGATCTTAAAAGTAAAACTAAAGAGCCCATTATTAGACTGGCGATTAAAGGAGCCATAATTGAGGATAAGAATTTAAATTTTATTTCTTTCTTGATAACCCAAATAGCGATGATTGAACTGGTGGCGACAACGGCGGCTCCAAAAGCCACGCCATTAAAGCCAAATCTAATCGCCAAAACGGGATAGACGATCCAGGTTAAAATTGTCCACATTACCATTAGCTTAAAAACCGTTTTAATCTTACCAATGGCGGTAAGGGCGTTAGTCAGCGGTGTTGTTACCGCGCCCCACAAACTATTGATAATGAAAAAGTATAAGGCGATTAAGGCGATTTCCCATTTCCCGTACCGAGGTATCAATTGGACTAGGGGCTTGGCTAAAACTAACATTCCTGCAAGCATGGGAAAAGTCACTAAACTAAGGAAAAATAAGGTTTTCTCGATCGCTAATGACAGCTCTCTTTTATCTTCTTGCATTCGCGCATAAGCAGGGAAAGTTACCTTCATTACCGCATCCATTGCCAAGCGCAAGGGCATCTGGGCCCATTTTTGGGCCCATCCCAAAATGCCAACGCCCTCGGCGCCGATAATCTTCCACAAGAAGACATTCATCAAGCGATCCTTGATAACGGCAAGAAAGGTATTCGCCTGATAGGGAACGCCAAACTTAAGCAAGTGTTTCAGCGAGCCAGTCTCAAAAGCAAAGCCGATTTGCCAAGGGGAAAGTAGGTAAATCAAAACTACACCGGCCAGTCCTCGGATCAAAACGGCCCAAGCGTAACTTATCACTCCGAGTCCTCGCCAGGCTAGCGCGACCGCTATGATATAGAAAAGCAGGGTTTCGACGATTTCTACTACCACCAAAAGATCAAAACGAAGCTGTCTCTCTAAAAGAACCGAGGGGATTGTCTTTAATGAGGCTAAAAAGAAACTTAAGGTTAACGCCCAAAGAAGATAAATGCCTTCTTGGGAAATATTATAAAAGTTTCTTAGCCAGGGAGTAAAAATAAAAATTAAAACAACCAACATCAAAACTAAAATTTGTTGAATGGTAAAGGTACTGCGGATATCTTTTATTTCCGGCTTTCCCTTCTTCTGGATTAAAGCGGCGGCCAAGCCAATATCAGAAAAATACCCTAAAATTGCTACCAGTTCAGAAACAGCAAAAAATAGACCAATTTCCCCCCGACCCAAAAAAACTGTTAAGAGAAAGAAGCCAAAAAAGGAAATTATCTGCAGCAAAAATGTCCGTCCAGTCAGCGCTAACACGCCTCTCACTGCCCGTTTTTTAACCGTTTCTAGATCGATCTCAAGAAAATCCGCCACATCATCCCTTTCTATAATTTACCATTAATATTTCATATACCCATTTTGGTGTTATCTCGGAAAACCCGGATATGTTTGAATCTTTGTCAAGGTAATAAACTTTGTAATTTTGCTTATTCATACTTTCGCCGTCTGGGCATTGGAACTTATTGCCATCGCAAAGCCCCAGTCTCTCTCCGTCATCGCTGATGCGATTTTCATAATACAACAAGTAAAAAACGGGCATGGCTATCATATCAGATTCTCCGTATCGATATACAGATACATTGCTATTACGGTTATTATCTGCTTCGGCCATAATTTGCCTAACTAATTTTGCCTGGCTTGGATGTTCGTTAATATTCAAATAATTTGAATGCAGAGAAACCGCAACCCCGAAAAAGAGGATAGTAACCCCAAGATACCTTTTATATTGATAGACGACCGAGACGACCCAACAATAAATTAGAATAATAAATGGATAAAAGGCAATAAGATACTCTTCTGAACGTGGGCCCCTATAAAATCTCATTAGAACCACCTGAAAAACAAACGATACTCCAAGGACAATCCAAAAAAGGCCAATTCTTCTCTTTGTGCCGCCTAGGAACAACGAAAATATTGCCATAATTAGAATCAAATAACCAAGGTATGGTATGCCAAAAATTACCTTGCCATAAAGTTGTGGCCAAAAATCTCTTATTTCGGTCAGCCACCTGACCGGCACGTAGAATTTTTTAACACCCACGGTATAGTATTCATAAACGCTTTTTACCCAAATATTATGATGCCAGAAATTGAATATTAGTAAGGGCGTAAAAGTAATTGCTAGCCCAAGAAAGCCGACTAATGCATATTTAGTTTTTTCAAAAAAATTGGAGTTATTAATAAGGCAAGCGAAAAGAATAATTACTAACAACCCCATCGACTGAAAATGAAAATTTATTGATAACCCCACAAACGCGCTTAGTAAAAACAGGTGTATTAATCTAAAGTTTTTGGTAAAGAGCGCCAAAAAGAAAAAGGCAGCGGAGCTACTGAAAACGATAATCACGGTGTTTAACATATCGGTTGAGACTTTTACTAGCGCAGGGGAGGAAGCGGCAATCAGTCCACAGACAAATGCCCCAAAGTCGCCAAGGGCGACTTTGCCTATTTTGAAATAAAAGTATACTGCAATAGTCGCCAGTAGGGTAAAACCAAACCACGGACCCAAGAAAAAGGGGAATATTTTTTGAAAAAGCATTATTATCCAAAAATAGTAGGGGCCAAAATTAAAAGGACCAGCCGAGGAGGGGGAACCTATCAGCGGCAAGATATTATTCCTGATACAGTAGAGCGCAATGGAGGCATCCCGCCCCTGATCTTGATTCAAGATATACCGATTGGGATAATCAAAAAAGCGAAGAAAGAGGGCAATAGAAATAACGATAAGGAATAGGTAATTTCCCCGTATAAGCCTGATTATTTTTTCGCACACGCTATTAAAAAATTTTATTAAGCCTATTTTACCATGGTTTTAACCCGCCGGGTCGAAAAGTTAACTCTAAGACAAAGCAGCCCACAAACGATAATTGAGAGGAGACTTAACCAATTGCCTGCTTTTCTAATAGGCGTTTCGGCAAAAACAAACAATACCTGGTGCGTTCCGGCTGGGACTTCAACCACCATATTACCGTGGGGATCATTAATATCAATCTGCGCGGGCCTGCCGCCTATCGTCGCCACCCATCCCGGGAAATAATAATTATGGAAATATACTCTGGCCGGCTCGCTAGTTTTTGCCTCGGCAAGATACTTTATCGGCGAGATGGCCTGGTAATTAATAACTCCAGGCTCTATCGCTATTTTCTCCTTCGGTAAGGAGTCGGGTCTCTTCTTGGTCCAAATAGTAAGAGGCAAATAGTCCTCGCTATAGTTAAGATAGTCTCTCGATAAGTCGGATCGCTCGCCAGCCGACAAGCGGTTAATAAAAAAACGGTTAAGATAATAATCATCGTTGACTTCCATTATTTTCGCCGGCCGGAAGTAATTAAAAGTTAAAAGGATCGCCAAAAAAGGCACTAAAACCAACAGGGTCCTCGCCGCAGTTTTATTTTTAAGCGTCTCTAAATACCCGGTCAGAAAAGCGGTAGAGAAGGTGGTCAGCATCAACAGGCGCCAGGGAAACTGAATATAACTGCCCAGGGGGAAAGCTTTCCAGATAAACCAAGAGCGGATATTCATCAAAAAAAGCGAGCCGCCAAAAAGCACTAATATAAAAATTCCAAGAAATATTTTTTCTTTGTTCATTTTCTTTCGAGCAATAAAGATAAAGGCTATCGATAAGACCAACACCAATAAATTGACCACTCCGACTTGAAACGACATTTGATCGTTTGGGCCCCAAACAGAGGCTCCATAGCCCCAGGAGGGCAAAATTAGCTGTTTAATAAAGGGAAAGTGATCAAAAGGATTAAAGGGTGTCCCCGACTGGATATATTTTTTCTCCAAAATCGCCGGCAACCAGTAAAAGGCAGAAATTGATAAGCCGCCCAAGACCCCCCCGATAGACCAGATCATGCTTCTTAACGGCTTATCTTTAAGGCAAGAAAACACAAGACAAAAAGTTATCAGTATGGGCACGATAATAATGGCGGTTAGGTTATGGGCCAAAATTAATCCTGCGAGACTTAAAGCAGCAAAGACCAAATTTTGCTTACGGGCTTTCTCCATTAGGTTCCAAAACGCTAAAAAAACCAACGGGATAAGAACGAATGCCCACATTTCGCCGACTGCTCCTCGGACATAAAGGTCAACTGCTCGGTAGGGAGTAAACATATACAAGATTGCCCCGGAAAAAGAAGCTTGCTGACGGAAAAATTTCCTTAGTAGAAAGTAAAAAACGATCCCCGAAAGAGGCACGCTTAAGAGAAAAACGAGCTTTAAGGACCAAATCAGGCTGGTTTTACAAATAAAATGAAATAAAGCGCCTAAATAAAACGGCAAGGGATAATAAAAATTGAAAAGCGGGTAACCGTAATTGAAACTCATATCAGGGGCCCAGCGAGGCGGAAACTGCCCCGCGGCAAACCCCCTGGTCATTTCGTACAAATTGGCGATGTGCGGCTCATCGGAAAACGTGTAGAAGCCTGCTCTAAAAAAGGGTAAGATTGCCAAGACCGAAGCAGCTAAAACTAGCAAGATCCAAAAGAGATCCCCTTTAAGCCACTCTTTTGCTTTTTTCATCAACGTAAACAACATACAAAATTAAGATCAAAAAAGAAAAAATTGTTAAGGCATTAGCGATAAGACGCAATCTCGTATTCTCAAACCAGCCAACGACGGTATGGTTGCCCTTCGGCACTTCGACAGAAATCAGGCCAAGGGCGTTATCGCTAGTGTGGGAAACAGAATTTTGATCGATTAGGACTTGCCACTTGGGGAAATCAAAAACAGGAACGGTGACCACTGCCTGGTCGCTACTTGCGACGATGGTAAAGCGCCAAAAATCCGATCGGCGACGAAACTCGGTAATCCTGGCTTCACCCGAAGTTGACCAAGGATTGGCAGGGGCAAGATCTATAGGGTACTCCTTGACCTGGCTAGGGATATAGTCCAATAAGGTCGCCATTGATTGCGTCTTCCAGCTTTCGCCGGAAAGAATTTTCTGATCGCTAGCATCGTAAAAGTGCTTCTCGGGCCGGAAATACCCAAGATTTAGCATAACTACCAAGGCTATCAATAGGGCCGAAACGGGCCACAGAAGCTTCTTTTCCAAAAAGGAAATCGTTCCCCCGGCCAAAAAGGCCCCCGCAAACATGGCGATACCCAAAAATCGCCAAGGAAACTGCACGAAGGAGAGAATACTTAGCCTTTCCCAGATGAAACTCGACTTTGAGTGAGTCATAGCTACCGCCCCTAACCAGTAGCAAAACAAAAACAGCATAGCCAACACTGGTGCAGATCTTCTTCTTATTAATAACCACAAGCCGGTCAGCCCGCCGAACAAAGCCACCGGCCAGTGCGGCCAACCAAGCTGAAAGGAAAGACCATCAATTGGCCCGGGACGCGAGGGGCCATAGCCAAAGGACCGATCAATAAGCAGCTGGCGCACAGTCGTGAAATGATAACGAAAGTTATAGTAGTCAGAAATTAAGCTGTCAATTTTTACCAACGATTGCTCAAAAAAGGCCGGAATTAGAAAAAAGGCGGCCAATCCTCCTGCCCAGAGAAAGATCAATAAAACTGCCAAGGGCAATCTAAGATCTTTCCATCGTTTTAAAACAATAAGCCAGTAAATAGCCCAGGCCAGAGAAATTGGCGCAAAGAGCAAGGTCATAATATTGTGTGAGAGAAAAAGGCCGGTTAACGAAAGGATTGAGAGGATAAACCATTTAGGCCCCGACTCCTTAATAAATTTATATAAAGAAAGAAAGATCAGCGGAAAAAAGACTATTCCCCATGACTCGGTCATCGCTCCCCTAACGTAGACATCAACGGCATGATACGGAGCATAAAGAAAGAAAACTGATCCTACAATTCCGGAGGTTCTGCCAAAGAATTCCCTTATTAGATAATAAATAAAGAGAGCCGATAAAAAGTACGTCAAGAAAAACAATATCTTTGAGACATCCATCAAGCTCGCACCAAAAAGACGAAAAACCATACCCAGATAGTACGCAAAAACAGGGTGATAGTTATATAGAGGATGCCCATAGCCAGCCCCCATATCAGAAACCAAGCGGCAAGGAATTTGACCGTCCCGCAGGCACTTTTCCATCTGGAAAAGGCGCATAACCTGAACATCGTCATGCATCGAGAAATACCCCGGCTGAAGAATGTTAAGACCAGCGGGCAGGCAAATCAGCAGAATCAATAAGAACCAAAAAATCTCCTTATTAAATAAGCTCTTTGGACTTTTAAGGCAATTCATCTTCTTCTTAGTTTTAGCCTCTTTGGCTTTAAAAAGAAAGCACCCACAAGAATAAAACTGACCAGACTAACAAGATCACCTAGCCACCGGGCCGGTGTTCTTTCCAGACTGACGAAAATTCTTTGGTCGCCTTCGGGTATTTGCAGCGTAATTAGCCCTAAGTAGTTATGATAGTCAATTTTTATTTCCTTGCCGTTAAGATAGGCCTTGAATCCCGGGAAATAAAAAAGAGGCAGTCTAATAGTTGCTCCATTTGAAATCACTTTAATCTCGCCTTTTTGCCAATTCGTTCCCTTTTCATAGCTTGTTATCTCTGCTTGCCCTTCGACTATTTCCGGGCGGTCAGAGGCCTTTTGGGTCGGCGGCATGGTGGCAAATTTTGGCAGATAATCAAAAATGCTGGTTGTCAATTGCTTCTCCCATAATTGGCCGGAAAGTTTTTCTTTATCAGAAATATCGAACCACCCTCCAGGTCGAAAATACTGGACATTCAAATAAATGACTCCAAAAAGCAAAACAAAACCAAGGGCAAGGGCGGTGCCCCTCGCGTTAATCTTAGCCACTAGCAAGCCCGGTAGGATCGAGCCCGCAAAAGCAACTATTGTCAAAAATCTCCAGGGAAACTGGAAATAGGCCAGGATGGGCAGGGCGTTCCAGATAAAGACTGATCTTTGGTGAGCCATAAAGGCCGCTCCCAAAAAGACTGCCAAAACAAAAAGGGATACGAAAAAGAAAAAGGGGTTCTTCCTCCGGTAAAAAAAAGAGACGATAACTGCCAAAAGGGCACAAAGCCAATGGAAGAAGCCAATCATAAAGGAAAGGTCATCGTACGGCCCTAATTCGCTTGAGCCGTAACCCCAATGGGTGGAAAAAAACATTTGCCTTAAAGAAACAAAATGGGCCAAATAATTAAAATAGCCATAGGTCATCGTTTCGACATGGACATAACCTTTCTCAAAGATCGCCGGCAAGACAAAAAAGGCTGCCAGCCCAATACCCAAAACTGCACCCAGGGCAAGCTTCGGCAACAGGCGCACTTTTTTGAACCATAAAAGAACGAGTACGCCCCAGACCGCTGCCACCGGCGTGAAAGCCAGGGAAGTAATATTATGAGTGGTTAATAGCCCTGCGTATGCCAGGGCTAAATATAAAAGATACTTAACTTTTTCTTGTTTGGTAAATTCTAATATTGCCCAAAGAATCAAAGGTAAGAAAACAAACGACCAAAACTCCCCTACCGCTCCCCGGCTATATATATCAGAGGCCCGATAAGGGGCGTAGACGTAAAAAATAGCGCTGACTAATCCCCCCAAATTCCCCCAAAGGGACCGGCCCAAAATAAACATGGCCAGGCCCGAAAGAACAACGCTAAGCGCAAACCCGGCCTTCACGGCGTCAATGAATTGCCATCCTTCTAAATGAAAACCTTCCATCACATAATAAGGAAGCGGTCCGTAGTAAATAAATTGGGGGTATCCATAACCATAACCCATATCAGGAACCCAGCGACAAGGAAACTGACCGTCCTTTAAGCACTTATCAATCTGCAAAACCCTTATCACTTGGATGTCATCGTGCATGGGGAAATAGCCTGGCTTCAAGAGACTATGATAAGAAAAAAAACTAAGGACAAGAACTGCCAGAATAGGAAAAATTTTCTTAGCGTAGTACTTCATAGAAAAGGAGTTTTTCCTGCTCCCCGTTTGGCTTAATTGCTTTTGGATACGAAGCTATCAGTTTCACTCTTTCCAATTCATCACCAGCCAAAATTATTCTCGAGCTATTCGCTAGCAAAAAAACCCGACTATCGATTAGTGAGTTTTCCAGCTTTTCGGAAATCTTACTGATCGGATATCCAACCCCAAGAATAGTGATATTTGGCGCTTTTTCCAAATAAATCTGTAGGCCATCGGGCAAGGTACCGAAATACCCTTCTGTGCCAACCAGGATTTTCTGCGATTTTGATTTCTCCCTAAGGTAATTGGCTACCTCTTTTATCCCGTAGCCAGACGTCCACTCCTCAAGATATCCCGATCTTTCTCTTCTTGGCAAAGGCGCCGCCTGGGGATTAGCCAAAAACTGGTAATCAAGTTTTAACGCTCCGACAGCAAACGTGCCCAAAAGCAAAACACTCATTAATGCATCATATATTAATATATGATGCACAACTCTCCGGGATAAAAATTCGTAAATTGCAAATAGTCCAATTGCCGAAAAAACCAAGACGAGCGGAACAGAGAAAAAGATATAGCGGGCGGTAAAGACTTTGGCATATTCTGCTTGAACCAAAAGCGGTATTAAGAGCCAGACAAGCAATAAAACTGTTTCCCTTCTATATTTTCTAAACCCTATCAAGATCCCAAAAAAAGAAATCAAAAATATCGGCCAGCTTAAAAGCGCTCCCAGCCATTCCCATATTTCTTTTAAGTGGAATTGGAAAGGATCAAAAGGATTAGTCAAGATATGATTTAGGGGGAAAACATAGTCCTTGTTGCGAAGAGCGATCATCTGGAAATTGGGGCCTAGACGAAGGATATTAAAAATTCCAAAGGCAAAAAAATAGATCACCAACCAAAGGGCAACCTGTTTAATTAGACTAATTAGACAGATTTGCTTAATCTTCTTGGAAAAACTGATTCTTAATAAGTAAGCGGTGGGCAGCAAAACCGCAAAAAACTGGGCCGGCGATTTAGTTAAAAAGGCACCGCCCAAAACCATTCCTGTTATCATCGCAAAATCTAGGCGTTGATATTGGACAAGAAGGACACCCGAATAAAGTATCCAAACCCCAAAACAAGAAAGCAGGCTATCAGCGAGGGCCATGCGATCGAAAAAGACAGCAAAAGGAACAATCGCATAAAGCAAAGCCGCGATTAAGGCAACTGAGGCTTTTCTGATTAACGAAAGGGTCAGCAGAAAAATGCCGACCAAAGTCCCTAAACCCCCAAAAACCGAAACCATTCGCCCAGCCACCAAGGGGTCGGAGATTAACTTCAAGAAGGGAATTACCAACCACATAAAAAGCGGTTGTTTGCCATCGAAAAGAGGGAGAAATCGCAAGGTCGGTTCGGCCCGCATCACCTGCGCCCAGCGAATATAAATCGCCTCGTCGGCAAAGACAGGAATAATCGTTAGGTCATAAAGACGAAAGAGAAAAAAGAGAGCCAGAATAAGGGGGGCAAAAAAGAAAACAACCTTATATTCCTTATAAAAATTACTCAATTGTTTCATCGCTACATTGCTACGTTGCTACATAGCTACATTCTCTCTAGCGCCTCGATGCCCAATAGTTTTAGTCCGTTTTTAATTACTTGGGCAGTCGCCTTTGTTAAGGCCAAACGAAAATTAACAATCTCTGGCGAAGGTGCTTTGATAATTGGATGAAGATTGTAAAAATTATTGTATTTTTGGGCTAAATCAAAAAGGAAATTGCAAATTAAGTTTGGCGCAAAATTCTTAGCTGCCTCCAAAACAACTTCGGGAAATTTGTAAATAGTGCGTAGAATCGCCATTTCTTCTCCGTTTAATTCTAAAGTTTTAAGATTTAAGTTGCAGTTTTGGGCTTTAAGATTTGAGATTTCAGATTTACGTAAAACACTATTTGCTCTTGCAAAAGTGTACTGCACATAGGGTCCGCTATTACCCTCTAGCGATAACGACTCATCAATATCGAAATACATAGTTGTAAATCTTCCGTACTTTAAGAGACTATACTTAATCCCCGCTAAGGCGGTTGTTTCCGCCACCTCATCGAGTTGTTTCCGAGAAAGTTCGCCCCGCAATTCCTGGTTTGAGTTTTTCATGACCTCCAAAGCTCTCTCGTGAAGCAGATCTAGAATTTCATCCGCCTTCACCACATCTCCTTTTCTGGTACTCATTTTTTTGCCGCCCTTAAAATTAATTAAAGCGTAGCCTAAATGGAAGTAATCTTCTCGTTTTCCAATTCCGAGTTGTTCGCAAATAGAAAAAAGCTGTTTAAAGTACAAGGTTTGCTCTTCGCCAATGTCCCAAATATATAAGTCGGAGGGAAATCTCTCCCTTTTCTGAGCAGTGAAATAGATGTCAAATGTATGGTAAAGTGCAGTTCCATCTTTCTTGATAACCACTGTATCGGGTAGGTTATATGTCGATAAATTTGTTACTATCGCTCCCTCGCTCTTCTTAAAAATTCCCTTTCTTAACCCATGATAAACCAATTCTTTCCCGCCCTTATAGAGATTACTTTCGTACCAGACATAATCATGCGCGCTCCCAATTCTCTTATATGTTTCGCTGTACCCCTCCTTTACCCAATCTAAAAGCTGTCGCCAAATCTGCCAAACTTTCTTATCTTCCGCCTCCCAGGCTATCAATATCTTTTCTACTTGAGTTTTAACTTCGGTTAATTCGTAAGCTCGCGATCCCAAGACGTACCAAATTAAATTTGAGTGATCGGCCTTGAGGCCCAAATCAACGGGTCTAAACCAAGAACTTGGGTTATTCACCCATCTTGCCAAGGAGTCTCCCCAAAACGTTTTTTGGACAATTTTTTCGAGTTTCTCTTCAGAAATATCCTTAAAGTTCAAAATTTCTTCTTTGTTAAAAACGTCCTTTTCGGCAAAAGCTAAGTAACCCCAAATTGCTCGGCAAATATGGACACCGCGATCGTTTATAATGCAGTCTCTTTTTACCTTTGCTCCAGAATAGTTCAAAATATTGGCCATTGTCATCCCTAAAAAATTATTTCTAAGATGCCCAAGCATGATGGTTGTTTGGGGATTGGGGCTAGTATGCTCGAGAAGAATCGTTTTGCCTTCTAATAATTGGTTTGAACCGTATTTTTCTCCTTGTTCAATTGATTGAACTAGGGAATTTAAAAGAAATTCATTGGATAACCAGAAATTGATAAAGCCCGCGGGAACGGCTTCAATTTTCTCGACAAAGTCGGGTCGCTGCGTAGTTAATTTCTCTACGATTTTTTGCGCTATATCAAATGGTTTCGCTTTAGGGGTTTTAGCTAAAATCATCGCTACATTAGTTGCATAATCGCCATGTTCCGCACTCACCGGATGCTCGACTTGGATTTCCGCAAAAGAAAATTTCTTTCCCACAATCGCGGCCACCGCCTGATGAATTTCCTCTCTCAATCTGTAGGTTAAACTAGTTTTATCAACTTCCATCATTTTGGCGATCGGCGATTCTTCCTGCTTTATTTTTTCTTCTTTGACAGGAGTTATCGTAGTAACATTTTCAACCTGAAAATAATCTTTAAGCGGCTTGCCTAAATATTTTTCTAGGTCTGCAGATAAAATTAGCTCCTTGTAATAATCTTCACCGATACCTAACTCTAAGGGAGAACAGATAATCCCTTCAGAAATTACCCCCCTAACCTCTTTTTTGCCAACCGTCAGAATCTCGCCGCTTGGCAAATTAAGACGGCTTCCGGAGAGAGCTACGGCAACAATGGTGCCTTTTTTCAGATTAGGATCGCCGCAGACAATTTCCACCGACTTTTTCTTGCCAATATCCACCGTGTATAAACCCGCACTTTTGGTACCCGCAAGCGGAGTTATCTTTACAATTTTCCCGATGACAATTTGCGGCTGATTTTCAAACGTTACTTTTGCCATTTTTTGATCTCCACTTCTCAAAAATCTCTGGTTCAATTCTAAATTTCATCTTGACAAAGCCTTCTCCGCCTGTTAAGCTAAGCCCAAATACTGGAGGTTGAGACTTTAAAAGTGTCGCCTCCTTATTTTTTGGCAATAATTCCCTCCAGGCTTTTAATCTCAATAAATTTCTCTGCTGCTATCTTCCTAATAACCTTAGCCGTTTTTCTACTTGAAGCAATTACATATACTTCATTCTTTCGGGTCTTTGCCATCCTTAGTAGTGGCTCAAAATCGCCATCACCCGAGAGAAAAATAAACCTGGCAAACCTCCCTAAATTCATTAATACGTCAATCGTCAAATCAACATCGCAATTAGCCTTTATCCTAACCCTTGTACTTTGCTTAATAACATTTTGCTTTCGGCAAAATTGACAGGTAAAAGTTTTAATTTTTGGCTTTTGAGAATATAATTTGGTTTCTTTCAGCCTGGGAATAAGGCCGAAGCCCTTAAGCATTTCCCGATATTTCGTAAAATCTATTTTCTTTGTGTTTACTCCACCATAAAAGTATATCTCTAAGGCCTGGAAACGAGAGCGTAGGTACTTAGCCAGTTTTCTTAGGTCAACTTTAAATCCAGATTCTCTCTTGGCCCCATAAATAATATTTGCCGCATCAATAAAGGCGATTGACTTTGATTTAATCTTAAATTTCATCCTGCGCCTCTAATTTTATCAAATCTCTCAACAAAAATCCCGCCCTTGGCGGGAAAAATTTTTAACGGGAGGCCTTTTGCGCTATTAAGCTTGGTCGTAAATCCCCCTTAAGTCATTTAGCTTCACTCGGAGGATTTCTTTCAGCATTTCTTTTGATTCGTTAATAAACTTTCTTTCTTTTCCCTGGGTAATATCTCTATCCTGCCACTCGACCGGCACTTCGGCAATCTTGTAACCTCTTTTTTGAGCTAAGAATAAAAGCTCTACATCAAAAGCGCCCACTCGCCACCCTTTAACTTTTTTAACTTCTTTGAAAATCTGCAACTCACTGAAAAGATTCTTTATCACCTCTCCCCTAAAGGCCTTAAAACCGCACTGAGTGTCCACGATGTTTTTCAGAAGCATCACCCGGCGAAACGTCCGAAAACCGAAAGCCATTAGCTTGCGGTACCAGGGGAAATCCTGTCTGGTCATTCCCCGCGAACCAATCGCGACGTCAAAGCCTTTGCCAAAATGTGGCAAAAGCTTATTTAGCTCGTTAATGGGTGTCGACTGATCCATATCCGTAAAAAGAATGACTTCGCCCCGGGCAGCCTCTACCCCTGCTCTTACCGCAAATGGTTTACCACCATGAGGATTCTCTAAAAGTCGAAAGCGGGGATGGTCATTAATGTATTTTTTAACAATTTGCAAGCTCTTGTCAGTAGAACCATCATCGGAAATAATAACCTCATTTTGATAGTCCTGTTTTTCTAAAAAATTATCTACCTCTTCTAAAACCCCTCTTTTGAGGTTTTCTCCTTCGTTAAACATGGGAATGATTACGGATAAAAAGACTCTCATCATCTCCTGATCTCTATTCTATACTATTAGGCACTCGTAAGCCAATCCCCCCAAATACCTGATCGCTCTTCGTGGGCGGAATAACAACTTGTAAAAGTATATCATGGGGATTATTACTCTGCTTCACTTGGTAAAGATCTAAAAGGTAACGGTAGCCAGTATCCAAACCTAAGGGAACCGAGAAAGAAACATTGATCTTTGTCCTGAATCCTATTTCGGCTACTCTCTGAGCTACTTTATCTTTGTAAAATAAGCCCAATAAGTTGAAACCTAACCCTTTTTGTAAGGTCTTAAAATTGAGAAGAAGCAAAATGACTATAAGGAAAATAAGACATGGGGAAAAAGAAATGGCTATTTTTTTTATCGCTGCCTGCGCCCAATAGGCAAGTATCAAGATTATAAATGGAAAAAGGAAAATAAAATAATACTCCGATGGCCGCTGGCCGAACACAGAGAAACCAAACGGAAAAATTATCCATAAGGCTAAAAAGGCAAAAAGAAAATGCTTAAAGCTGGATTTTTTTTCTCTCTTCCACCACCACGATCCCATCACTAATACCGAAAAATAAAGAAGGAATGGGGCAGAGATAATTTTATCATTGGTAAAACCCCTGCTTACATTTTCCCAGACCGGCCACCAGGCCAGGTAATCGTTTGTGCCTAACCGTTCAGAAAGAAAGCTAAATAATAGTTTGAGGTTTAAAAATTTGTGACGAAGATCAAAAATCATAAGTGGCAAAAAGGTTAAGACCATCCCCATTAAAAAAAGCAGAAATCTTTTCCAAACACCCTTCCGCGAAAACAATAGAATGAACAAAAAATTAAAAATGACTAAGAAGACTAACTGGAAATGGAAATTGATCCCCGCCCCCACCAATACACCTATAGTCAGCCATTTCAACCATGAACCATCTTTTTTGTAAAACAACAATCCCCAATTTAAAACCACCACCAAAGGGATAAACAAGACATTCCAGGCTATCTGGTCGATATTGACTAGGGCGGCATTAAGAGCCCAAAATAGGAGGAAAAGTAAGGCAATCTGACTGCTTACGAATTTCTTCAAGACGGAAAAGGAAAAAGCAAAGAAAGCAAGATTGTAAGTAGCTATAAAGAAAACTAGTGCTTTAGGATGAAGATTAGTTAAGAAGTAAAAAGGAACCAAAAGATAGCTAAAATAAGGACCAAGGAAAAACCCTTTAGGGCCCAAAACTCGTGGTCCAACCAAGGTCATCTTGCCTTCTCTTAAAATTTCCTTAACAACAAAAGCATCACGTTCTTGATCCCAATCGAAAATAAGCCTCTTATCTAGTTGGTAAAACCGAAAGAAGGAAAATAATACTAAAATGAGAAATGCCAATATCCAATCTTGTTTGTGTTTTAGAAAACCGATTGCCTTCCTAGCTTCTGTCATTTTTCTTAAACAAAAAATTACCAATAAATAAAGCGAGCCAAGTAAATAAGAAAAGAATGCTAATTAAATTGAAAATCTTTTGAGTGGGTGTCTGAACAATTTTCCAATTAATTGTATTTTTTCCTTTTCTGAGCCCCAAATTTTCTAGACAAACTCTCCCAGAACAATCAGAATAGCTACCTATTTTGTTGCCATTGAGCGAGAATTTATATGTTCCAGGGAAAAATTCTAAATTTATCCGTAAATTACCACTCAGCTCGCCTGGAATAGAGAAAAATACTGCCCCGTAAGAATTTTTCCTATCCACCGTGTAATCAATTTTTTCTTGGTTTGTAAAACGCACTCTTTCCCCATAATGAAGAAAAGGCACGAAAACGTCTGCCTGATTTCCTGCTTCAGCTTTTTCCGAATAACTTTGGCCATATCGCGCCAAATTAAAAACTAAAAACGGCTCATAACCACAGGCAGCAAGGGCATTTTTACTTAAGATGTCATCGGCAAGAGTGGTAGTCGAATATCTGTTGGGATGAAGAGCTTCAAAGTGATAATACTGTTCAATGTTGCTAACGGGTTGAGGTAAAAGATGATTTCTATTGCCATAAATTGCGAAAAAAATGAAGCCCAAGACGACCACTCCAGAAATAAATCTGCTATTAATTTTCGAGAGCAATGCCCCCGCTAAGGCAGCGATGGTAAAACTAGTAACTCCCAAAAATCTCCAGGAAAATTGAACCTGTTGAAGGATCCTTACCCTATCCCAAATAGATATTGAGTAGGGCAAGATTAAAAAAATAGTTAAAAGAGAGAGTAAAAACCAAAGAATGACAAAGAAATTTCCTAAGAACCACCTTCGTTTACTCCTCTCGTCTTTGAAATTTTTTAATAAAAAAATTCCAGAAAGGGCTAAAACTAACCATTGGGCGTACCCCAACATAAAAGACATTCCGTCGTTTTCTGTTCCTGATGAGGAATAGAAATACCCCCACGGCGACCGCACTAATTGCCAAAGAGCGGGAAAGTGTTCCTTATAGTTAATAGTTTGAACAGTTGCTAATTTAACTGTGCTTTTTTCTAAAAAGGCAGGGCCGATAAAAAATGCTCCGAGACCAAAAAAACTCAAAAAAACAAAAACTATAAAAAAGACCTTTTTTATATTAATAAGTTTTAGGAAAACCAACTTAGAGAAAATAAATAAAAGAATTATGGGCAATAAAAACATCGCGGCAAAATTATGAGAAATAGTTAATAAACCTCCCACAACAACGATCAGGAAACTTTTAGGAAAAAGTTTCTTACCCTCAATTTTGTCTTCAAAAATTGAGCTGATTAGATAAAGAAGCAGTGGCAAAATTGTGTAACTTATAAATTCAGGACTGCTGCGAACAAAAATCAATAAGAATCGATAGGGAACAAAGAGATAGAGAAGAGCTCCCGTAAAGCTCGCTATATGATTGTTGGTCTCTTTCGCAAGCCAAAAATAGAAGAAGATTGGGGCGAGAACAAATGTGGAAAGGTAAATAATCTTTAAACTTAGAATAACATCGTAGGTTAAAAAATTCAGCAAAAAAACAAGATAATAGATTAATGGATAAAAAAAATTAAAAACGGGCACCCCGCAATAATGATTTAGACTGCCCGCCCAGCGCAGCGGAAAATGACCCTCGCTTAAGGCGGCAATAGCATCAAAACTCCGAGCAATATGACGATCTCCGTCATGCGTAGAAAAGAAATAATATCTAAAAATACTTTTTCCTGAAAAAATACCTAAAATTATAAGCAGAAAGACTAATAAAAAGGGCCAATATTTTTTCCAATCCTTAAATAAATTTTTCTTTGCCATTATTTTATTCATTGTGCTGAAGTTTTATTAATTTTACACCCCACGGGAATTCCCACTGCCTTTTAATTTTCACCCAGCCGAAGTTGGCAATCTCTGCCCTGGGATGATTAATTGGCTCACAGACAGGATCTTCGCAAACTACAAACAACTGGTCGGTAATTGTTTCTTTGGCTCTTTGCGGATCAATCGCCACCGGCTTTTTGCCCCAAAGTTC
>Ga0194125_10003469_pt1 | contig 25432 bp, 22 predicted proteins | sample TA2KigC250mmetaG_FD_148626 | JGI IMG/M metagenome (GOLD analysis project Ga0194125, IMG submission 148626) | Freshwater microbial communities from Lake Tanganyika, Tanzania - TA2015034 Kigoma Deep Cast 250m | ecosystem: Environmental > Aquatic > Freshwater > Lake | place: Tanzania: Lake... | reverse complement strand
GACTGCTCGGCCGACGGATCGCTTCAGATCATGCGGCAGATCGCCGCCGAGGATCCGCGCTGCCGCGCGCTGGGGCACGATGTCAACCGCGGCAAGGGCGCGGCGTTGAGAACGGGGTTCTCCGCCGCCACCGGCGACATCGTCCTCATACAGGACGCCGATCTCGAGTACGATCCGCGCGACTACAGGGCGCTGCTCGGGCCCATACTGGAAGGGCACGCCGACGTGGTGTTCGGATCGCGCTTTCTGGGCGGCGGCCCCCACCGGGTGGCATATTTCTGGCACTATGTCGGGAACCGGATTCTCACGATGTTCTCGAACATGATGACCGACATGAACCTGACCGACATGGAAGTCTGTTACAAGGTATTCCGGAAGGAAGTTCTCCAGTCCATCGTCCTGAAGGAGGACCGGTTCGGTTTCGAGGTGGAGATAACGGCAAAGGTTGCCCGCGGCAAGAAGTGGCGGGTGTACGAGGTGCCGGTCTCCTACTACGGCCGCAGTTACGCGGAAGGGAAGAAGATAACCTGGAAAGACGGCCTGCGAGCCCTCTATTGCATCGTCAAGTACCGCTTTGCCTGATCCGCAAGGGGAGGCGGACCCGCACAATGAAAAGACTTTCTGTCATTCTTGCCACAGGATTCGGGCTGGGCTACTTCCCCGTGGCGTCCGGGACCGTCGGGACACTTCCCGGGGTTCTGATAGCCCTCGCGGCCGCCCGCCTTCCGGCATGGCAGCAGGCCGCGATCGCGGCGGCGCTTGCGGCCATTGCCATACCCGTGTGCGGGGCGGCGGAGACCGTGCTCGGGAGGAAGGACGACGGGCGGATTGTGGCGGACGAGTATGTAACCTTCCCGTTGTGCGTGATCGGACTGCCGATCGCGGCCCATCCCTGGCTGCTGGTGCCAGCCTTCCTCTTTCACCGCGTATTCGACATTCTGAAGCCCTTCCCGGCGCGCAGAATACAGGCCTTGAAAGGGGGATGGGGCGTGGTGCTGGATGATGTTTCCTCGGGGCTTTACGCGTTGGCCGCCAACCATGCCCTGTGGTGGATGGTGAACAGATGAGCAGCGCTGACGCATACCGCCGGATACCCGGCATGACTCCGTGCGTTGTGTGGTTCACCGGGCTCTCCGGTTCGGGCAAGAGCACGATAGCCGAACGGCTTGTCGCGCTGCTTTCCGAACAGGGCGACAACGTTGAACACCTGGACGGCGACCGAGTGCGCGAGGTCTTTCCAGGGACCGGCTTCAGCAGACGGGATCGGAACGAGCACCTGCGCAGAATCGGGTTTCTGGCCGGGCTTCTTGAACGGCACGGGGTCATCGTCGTGGCCACCTTCGTCTCGCCCTACAGGGAAAGCCGGGCCGCCGCAAGGGCGATGTGCCGCCGGTTTATTGAGGTGCACGTCTCCACGCCGCTCGAAGTCTGCGAGAAGCGTGATGTGAAAGGTCTGTACGCAAGAGCGCGCCGGGGTGAGATTCCCAACCTTACCGGGGTGGGGGACGTTTACGAGCCGCCGGAAAGCCCTGAGTTGGAGATCAATGCCGCCGATGTCCCGGTGGAGGAATCATGCCGGCGGATAATCGAGGCCATTTCAACGCGATGAACGAGGGCTCCATGATGAACCGTCGGACCATGACACACCTTCGCCAGCTTGAGGCGGAGAGCATATTCATCATGCGCGAGGTGGTTGCCGAGTTCGAGCGGCCGGTGATGCTCTACTCCGTGGGCAAGGACTCGTCCGTGATGGTCCGCCTGGCGCAGAAAGCGTTCCATCCCCAGAAACTTCCGTTTCCCCTTCTGCATGTCGACACGGGCTACAAGTTCAAGGAGATGTACGAGTTCCGCGACAACTTCGTGAAGGAGATAGGGGCGGACCTGATCGTCCACAAACATGCCGACGCCGGACGAGTAAGCCCTTACGAATACGGAACCCAGAAATGCTGTGCGATACTGAAGACCCAGGCGCTCCTGCAGGCTCTGCGGAACGGCAACTACGACGCCGCGTTCGGCGGCGCCCGCCGGGAAGAGGAGAAATCGCGGGCCAAGGAGCGCGTCTATTCTTTCAGGGACGAGTTCGGCCAGTGGGACCCGAAGAATCAGAGGCCGGAGCTGTGGTCACTGTACAACGCAAGGGTCAACCGAAACGAATCCATCAGGGTCTTCCCTCTCTCCAACTGGACCGAGCTGGACGTCTGGCAGTACATCTACATGGAGAACATTCCGGTCGTGCCGATGTACTTCGCGCGGGAGCGTGACGTGATCGTGCGTGACGGCCAGATAATCCCGCTGGACGGCCCCATACCGCTCCGGAAGGGCGAAAAGCCGGAACGTATGTTGTGCAGGTTCAGGACGCTCGGATGTTACCCGTGCACCGGCGCGGTCTGCTCGCCGGCCCGGAGCGTTGCGGACATTATCGAGGAGATGATGACGATTCGGGTCTCCGAACGCTCGACACGCGTTATAGACCACGACGCCGAAGGTTCGATGGAGACCAAGAAGAAGGAAGGCTACTTCTAGCCGGTGACTCCTTTCCCGGAGATGACTATGCAGCAGCACTCCAAGAGCATGGAAGAGTTCCTCGCCATGAACGAGAAGAAGGACCTGCTCCGCTTCTCAACCGCCGGCAGCATAGACGACGGCAAGTCCACTCTGATCGGGCGGCTGCTGCACGACTCAAAGAGCGTGTACGAGGACCAGATAAGTTCGGTCAGGAAAGCTTCCCGCGAAAAGGAGTCTGACGAGCAGATAGACTTCGCCCTGCTGACAGACGGGCTCAAGGCGGAGCGCGAACAGATGATCACGATAGACGTGGCCTATCGGTATTTTTCGACGCCGCGCCGGAAGTTCATCATAGCCGACACGCCAGGCCACGAGCAGTACACCCGCAACATGGCCACAGGCGCCTCGACCGCCAACCTCGCGGTCGTCCTCGTTGACGCCAAGGGCGGCATAAAGCCCCAGACGAAGCGACATGCCTTCATTTCGTCACTCCTTGGGGTTCCTCACATCGTTCTGGCCGTGAACAAGATGGACCTGGTGGGGTATGACCAGTCCGTTTTTGAGGCGATCAAGTCGGAGTTCTCCTACTTCGCCGGGCGTCTCGGTGTGCAGGATGTGCGGTTCATTCCGATAAGCGCGCTCAAGGGTGACAACGTCGTGACGCGGTCGGCCAGGATGCCGTGGTACACGGGCGAGACTTTGCTGGAATTGCTGGAGACGGTCTACATAGGCAGTGATTTCAATCTCGTCGACATGCGCTTTCCGGTTCAGTACGTGCTTCGACCGAATCAGCAGTTCCGCGGGTACGCCGGCCAGGTAGCGTCGGGGATCATACGCAAGGGCGACGAAGTGCTTGTTCTGCCTTCGATGAAGACGAGCAGGGTAAAGAGCATTGTCGGATTCGACGGGGAACTGGAAGAGGCGTTTCCGCCTATGTCGACAGCCGTCACGCTCGAGGACGAGATAGATGTAAGCAGGGGCGACATGCTAGTCCACCGCCATAACCAGCCGAAGACGCACCGCAGGTTCGAGGCGATGATGGTATGGATGAGCGAGAGTCCGCTCGACCACGGCAAGTCCTACTTCTTCAAGCACACCACGAAGGTGGCAAGGTTCAGATTCGACGAGGTGCGCTACCGGGTAGACGTCAATACGCTCAACAGAATGCCCGGCGGGACCATGGGCTTGAACGAGATCGGGCGCGTGGTCTGCACTTCAACGACTCCGATCTTCTGCGACCCGTACAGCCGCAACCGGGCAACGGGAAGCTTCGTGGTGATTGACCCCATCTCAAACAACACCGTCGGCGCCGGCATGATCATCGAGCGGGAGCCGTCGGACGAACTGCCGAACCGGATCGAGACCGTGGTTTCGGAAAAGGACGGGCTGCACTTGCGGCGCAGTCTTGTGGCGCCTTCCGATCGCGCGGCGCGATGGGGGCAGAAGCCTGTCACAGTCTGGTTCACGGGGCTCGTTGGGGCGGGAAAGACGCGCATAGCGTACGGCGTGGAGAGGCGGCTTTTCGAGAAGGGCGCGGTCTGCCTCGTGCTGGACGGGGAAAACATGCGGCTCGGCCTCAGCAGGGAGCTCGGTTTCACGGCGGAGGGCAGGGCTGAGCACCTGCGGCGCGTTGCGGAAACCGCCAGGCTCGCGAACGAGGCGGGAATGATCGTTCTGTGCGCGTTCGTCTCTCCCGAGGCGGCACTGAGGGCGCAGGTGGCCGAAATCGTGGGAGGCGACCGCTTCCTGGAATGCCATGTCTCCGCGCCGATAGAGTGGTGCGAGGCGAGGGATGAGTCAGGTCTCTACTCTAAGGCGCGGTCGGGAGAGATATCTCACTTTGCCGGGGTGAACTTTCCCTACGAAGCGCCGGTTGATCCGGACGTTGTTCTGCGGACCGTCTCGACTGACAGCGAGGAGTGTGTCTCGCTCGTCCTCGATCTGCTGCGGGACCGCGGCTTCTTCCCCTGTGCCGGCTGACCCCGAACAGGCCCGTGTCAGACTGAGCCCGTCTCGTGGTCCTGTTCTTCCGGCACATTCTCCATGTACTGCTGCTTGCGGTGATAGTAGAGGATTGTTTCCTGGTTGAGTCGGATCCTCTTCAGCGAGGTGCCTATCAAGCCGGTGGCAAACAGCACCACTCCGAACGCCAGCATGGCAGCTCCGGAGAAACCTGCCCAGATATGCGGAGTGAACATCCCGCTCCGCACTCGGTGCACAAGAAGAAAGGCGCACAGAGCCGTGCCGATGCAGAGGAATGGGAGTGACAGCCCGCCGAAGAAACGCATCGGCCAGTAGTCAAGGTAGGTGTGAAGAATGATGTGGAGAGCGCGTGTTCCATAGCGCCACAGGTTTGAGGCGACACGCGAGGCGCCGACCGGTCTCACGCCAATGATCCGCATGGGGACTTCGGTTATTGTCCGCCCTTTCACAACAAGGTCGAGGAGTGACTCCTGAGTGTAGGTGAAATCGCCCCAGAGATTCAGCATCAGGGCCGTATCACGATTGTAGACCCTGAACCCGCACGACACATCGTGGAAGCGCCGGCCGGCTATCATGCTTATCAGGCGGCTTATCAGCATGTTGCCGGCAAGTTTCACACGCGGCATCTCCGGGATCATGGCCGCGTCGGCGAAGCGCGATGCCGTAGCCGCGTCGGCCTCCCCGTTGATGACCGGGGCCGCGAGATCCGGTATTCGCGCGGGGTCGAACTGTCCGTCGCCGTCCATGTTTACGATGATCGTTGCGCCCCATTTCAGCGCGGCGTGGAGACCTGAACGGAACGCTGCCCCGACACCCATGTTTGTCCTGTGAAAGATGACCCTCGCCCCGGCCCCGGCTGCGATTTCAGCAGTCCGGTCGGACGAACCGTCATCCACTACAAACACGGCGCATCTATCGTATGTCTTTGAAAGAGCGGCGATTGCGCCGGTCACAACCTGGCCTATCGTCGCCGCCTCGTTCAAAGCTGGAATGATCACCGCGACGGAATGGTTCATGGCGGGATGATGACCTCGACAGGCGGGTTAGTCAACTTGCCAGCGACGCATGCGCGAAAGCCCGCTCAACGGTCCGCGCCTTCGGACGGTGGTATCTGCGCCTCTTCGGCGGACGCCGCGGGCCGCAAATGCACACGGACATCTCCATCCCCGGATACCAGAACGTTCAAGGTAGCGGCATCGCCCATTCGAAGAGAGGAAACAGCTTGCGAAACATGGGCCATCGACAGTGTCGCAAGCACGCGTTCAGTTCCCGCCTCAACATCCTTCTTGTAGGAGACGCCCGTTGCCGCCGGCTGGAAGGTGACGATGTCGGCCACAGGCATTTCCGGCGGCGCATTTTCGGGCACAACGAGCTCAAATCGCATGGCAGGCTGTGAGCCGGATGCGGCTTTTCCCGTGCCTCCCCAAATCTCGCGGCGGAGCGTCCCTCCGTCGTCGCCCCCGGTCGCCGGTTCCGGTTGATACGCGATGCGCCGGACCGCTACGCCTGCCCTGGGCTTCAGTTCAAGATGTCGGGGAACGAAAGAAACGCCTGACTGAAGCGACACGGTGATCGTCACCGTGCGCAAGGAATCGGACAGCTTGCCTGCGACGTAGGGTGGGGCGAATGCTTCGGCCATGGCCGCGGCCGACAACACAGGCTCAACTGACTCGATGGACTTGGTGTCCTCCCGCAACGCGACTTTCTGAGCCGTCTCGTGGCTGCCCGCGCCCAGGTCGATAGCATCAGCAGCGGCGTAGCCATCTCCCTTCAGACGGGCGCGATGGACCTCCTCGTCCTTCTGTGTGCGGTTTCCGGTCATGTCGCCAAAAGGCGCCGGCAACGATTTGTTCGGGGTCCTGGCCAGCGCCTCCGTCGACAGGCCCATGCCGAAGGTCGCCCGTCTGTCCTTCGCGCCGGCTGGCAGGACTCCGCCGGCAAGTTCCGTGTCTGGATCCTCGGGCGGACCGTCGAAGGACGGCACAGGCGCCGCCGGGAAAGCGGGTGTTCCGGGCTCCGATGCTCTTTCCGGATGGAGTCCCGGCCGATCCCGCGCAGCCGTGTATCCGGATGATTCGTTGGGGGCGGCTAACAACAGATCCCCGCCCGTCTGCGGGCCGGCCGGGCCCGGCCCGGCTGCATACATTCCTTCCCGTGCATACCGCGGCTCCAAAAGAGATGTTTCACCTGGCGCCGGACCAGGTTCCGAATGACCGCTTGCCGGGCGGGTTGCCGTCGCTCCGTGCGCGGTCGCGGATCGATCGGATCGGACGTCCACGTCGCCGTCCGTGTCGCTGTGCAGTTCCCGCTTCGCCGGTTCAGCGGAGACATCCTCGGATGCCGACGGAGCCGCAGCGGACAAGGGGTCCGTGCGCTCTTTCGTCTCTACGATGGAAGAGGATACCGGGGCGCGTTCCTGTTCCATGTTCCGCAGAAGGATGGTGAAGAATCCGGCCACGACGGCGACTCCCGCGGCCGCGCGCAGCCAGCGGTGCTGTTGCGCAAGCCAGTCGGGCAGGAACGCGCGTGGAACCGGCTGCTTTCTGCGGAAGACTTCCGACCGCCTCTCCGCCGACAGCCTCGGTGATGCCGATGTCTCTGAGGACAATACATCCTTGAGAATGGCCACAGCCGGCTTGAGTTCGGACTCTGCAGCGCGGCAAACCGGACATGAGGCGAGGTGAGCGTCAAGCGCGGCCGCGTCGGATTCCGGCAGCTCGCCAACCAGCCGTTCGAGAAGCATTTCCTGTATGCGGTGGCAGTTCATTGTCTTCACGTCATGCCTGAGACGTTTGCCGCCCCGACTTCCTTCTTCAATCTTTTGGCCAGTTTCTTCACTGCGTGGTGGAGGATATTCCCGACATTGCCGGTTGTCCTGCGGGTCACGTCCGCTATTTCCCTGTAACTCAGCCCTTCCTGCAGACGCAGGAGCACGACCTGCTTCTCGCGCGGGTTGAGGCGAGCCAGCGCCCTGAACACCATTTCACGGCGTTCGTCCTGTGAAGCCGTATCGCCCGGGTCCGAGCCCGCCGGGTTATGGCAGGACTCCTCCCCGTGTTCTTCGTGAAGCACCGTCAGCCTTGCCTCGCGCCGCACATGGTCCACCGCTTCATTGTGGGTGACGCGGAAGAGCCAAGACTTCATGGCGCCCGGAGCTACCGAATCCATGTATCCGCCGCGGAAGCACTTGATAAACACGTTCTGGACAACGTCCTGCGCGGCAGAGGAACTGTTCACGAGCCGTGCCGCGTAGCGCAGTAACGCTGACTCGTGCTCTGTCATCAACGCCTCCATGCGACTCGCGCGCTTGTCGGCCTGCTGTTCCGACGCTTCCGCGCCTGATGTCATGCCGGATAGTTGCCTCTTTCTTCGCATAGACGTTTTCGGTGGCCTTGTTCTTCGGTGTTTTATCCGGAACGGGCCCCTTGTTCCAGCAAAGAGACGAGTTGCCGCCCGTTTTGCTTGTGCAGGCGGCGGCCAGCGGTCTATCCTCGCCCTTTTCACGCGGGGGGCGAAAGATGAACGATCACGAATGGATAGCGATCCTCGATTTCGGTTCGCAGTACAGCCAACTGATTGCGCGCCGCATTCGCGAGCAGCATGTCTACTCGGAACTCGTGCGCTTTGACACTCCTGCCGCCGAACTGGCGCGCCGCAAGCCTTCGGGAATCATCCTCTCCGGCGGCCCCAGCAGCGTGTTCGAAGCCGGAGCGCCGCTGGCGGACCCCGGCGTGCTTCGGCTCGGGATACCTGTTCTGGGTATATGCTACGGCATGCAGATGACCGCCAGGATGCTGGGCGGGACGGTGAGCAAGGGGAAGTCGCGCGAGTATGGGCGCGCCAGAATCGCTGTGGCCGATCACTCGAGCCTGTTCGCCGCGCTGCCTTCTGAGATGGACGTCTGGATGAGCCACGGCGATCAGGTCACGGCCATGCCGGCAGGTTTCAGGACGATTGCCGGCACAGGGACGTGCCCGAATGCGGCGATGGCCGACGCAGAACGGCGCATCTACGGGCTGCAGTTTCATCCGGAAGTCGTGCACACGCCCCTGGGTACCGACGTCCTCAAGCATTTCGTTTTCGACATTTGCGGTTGTTCCGGCGACTGGCAGATGGCCCAGTTTGCGAAGGACGCGATCGAATCCGTCCGGCAACGGGTGGGGGACTCGCACGTGGTCTGCGGACTGAGCGGCGGGGTTGATTCCTCCGTCGTCGCCGTGCTGCTTCACAAGGCCATCGGCAAACAGCTCCACTGCATATTCGTCGACAACGGGCTGCTCAGGTATGACGAGGCGCGCCAGGTTGAGGAGACGTTCGGAGAAGCGTTTGGGATAGACCTTCACGTCGCGCGAGCGGGCGACCTGTTCCTGTCCAAGCTCAAAGGCGTGACTGATCCGGAACAGAAGCGAAAGGTGATCGGCGCAACCTTCATCGAGATATTCGCGGCGGAGGCGCGCAAACTCGGAGACGCGCAGTTCCTGGCCCAGGGCACGCTGTACCCTGATGTGATCGAAAGCTCGTCGCCGATCGGCGGCCCTTCCGACACGATAAAGAGCCATCACAATGTCGGGGGTCTGCCGAAGGACCTGAAGTTCCAGCTCATCGAACCCGTGCGTGACCTCTTCAAGGACGAGGTGAGGGCCGTCGGGCGCGAGCTGCATATCCCCGATTACATTATCGAGCGCCAGCCGTTTCCTGGGCCCGGGCTGGCCGTGCGGATCATCGGTGAAGTCACCCCCGAGCGAGTGGCGATACTGCAGGAGGCTGACCTGCGTGTGCAGGAGGAGATTTCCAGGCTCCCGAATCACAGGGACATATGGCAGTCCTTTGCGGTGCTTCTGCCGGTCCGTACCGTCGGTGTCATGGGCGATTGCCGGACCTACGAAGACGTCTGTGCGCTGCGCGTGGTGCAGAGCGTGGACGGAATGACGGCGGACTGGTTCAAGGTGCCATACGATACGCTTGGCGCCATATCGAACAGGATCATCAACGAAGTGCGCGGAATCAACCGCGTGGTGTTCGATATCAGCTCGAAGCCTCCCTCGACCATCGAATGGGAATAATGGCCCCGGTTCGACTCGTATCGCTGGCGAGCCCGACGGCTAGAACAAGCCCTGGCTCAGGAGCCGGTAGATCACGGGGCCGAGCAGTATAAGAAACACCGCCGGGAAGATGAAGAACATGAGCGGGAAGAGCATCTTTACCGGCGCCTCGTTCGCCAGCTTCTCCGCGCGTTCGAAGCGCCGGAGACGGATCTGGTCCGACTGAATGCGCAGTATGTACCCGACGCTCACGCCCAGTTCATCAGCCTGGATAAGGGCGTGCACAACCGAACGAAGGCTGGGCAGGTTCACGCGTTGCGACATCTCCCGAAGCGCGTCACGTCGCGTTTTTCCGAGCTGAATTCCGCGGATGACGCGGATTAGCTCCTCGCCCAGCGCGTCAACCTGCCGTCTCTCCACGCAGCGTTGAAGAGCGCTCATGAAATCCATGCCCGCCTCAACCGACAAAGTCAGGAGGTCCAGGATGAACGGCAAGGACTTCTGGATGCTGCGGTGTCTTGCCTGCAGCGACCTGTGGAGCCACAGTCCGGGGTATGCCGCAAACCACAGCAGGCCGGCGAGGTGGAAAAGCATCTGCATCCGGCGCATGAAAGAGTCATCCGGGACCGAACGCATTGCCATGAAGACCAATCCACACCAGAAGACGCCGTAAATGCCCGGCATGAGAATCCGCAACGCCATGAATTCGCCGTCCGAAAGAAGTCCGTCGAACCCCGCGGAGACCAGTTCCCCGGCTGTCTTTTCCCTCGTTCTCCGGAAGGCTGGCCGGTCAAACAGCGGCGCGAAAGTTGGCGCGAGCGGAAGAACGAGGCGGATGAGCATGGGCAGAGAGCGTTGCTGGCGACGGCCGTCGGCCAGGGTGACATAGGTCATCTGCCGCGCGATGACGGCCGCATACCACGCGAGGCCGCCTGCGCACAGCGCCCACAGGACGCTTACGATGTATGTTACGGGTTCCAGTGAGGTAGGTTCCATCAGACGTCTATGTTCACGATCTTCCTGATGATCATGCCTCCCGATGCCACAAGCAGGACAACCGCCGCGATCACCGCGATGCCGACCCCGGAATAAAGGAACGGCATCATCAGGTCGGGGTCAACAATCATGAGCACCACGCCGATGATGACAGGCATCGAGCCCACGACGAAGCCCTGCAGCCGGCCCTGGGCCGTCAGGGTCCGGATTCGGACCTCAATGCGCATGCGTTCGCGTATTGTGTGCGCAATGCGCTCGAACACCTCGGTAAGGTTTCCGCCCGTCTTTCGGGCTGTTTCGATGGCCATTACGACCAGCGACAGGTCGTCGCTGCCGACGCGGCGCTCCATGTTCCTCAGCGCCTCGTCGAAGCCGACGCCTATGCGGGTTTCCTGTACGAAGACACTGAACTCCTGAGAGATCGGGACTTCACCGTCGCGCACCACGATTTCGAAACTCTGGGTGATGCTGAAGCCCGCCTTCAGCGCGTTGCTCATCGTGACAAGCGTGTCCACGAGCTGCTCGTTGAACTTTTGCAGCCGCCGTTTCTTCAGTATCCGCAGGACCAGGTGCGGAAGATGAAGAGCGCCGAATCCTGCGATTATCCCGAACATCAGTCCGACGGTTATGCCGCGCAGCGAAGTGAGACTTCCGGTGAGAAAAAACACAAACGCGAACGCGATCCCGGCCAGTGCCCAGCCAGCCTGCGCGATCTGCCGCGCCGGCACGAACTGGAATATTTCCTCAAACTGGCGGGCGACATGCTCCGAGTAGGTGCCGGAGTATGTCTCCGCGCTTGCATACACGTTGCGCAGGATCAGATGGATGAGCAGCCCCACGCAGAACCCCGCAAGGAGCGCAATGGCGGTTATGGACATCCATTCCATCAGTTCAACTCAGTCCTGCGCGCGGCATTGCCGACCGTGTGTCGGTGGCGCTCGCGGCGCGCGGGTCGAACATGGCCCTGTTGATCGTCATGCCTTTCGCGGCAAGATCCTCGACGAATGTGGGGACGGCGCCGGTGGGTGCGAACCGACCCAGCACGTGGCCCGAGGCGTCGAGGCCGGTCTGCGTGAACTCGAAGATGTCCTGCATCGTTATCTGGTCGCCTTCCTGTCCGACTATCTCCGTGATGCGAACGACCTTTCTCGATCCGTCGCTCATCCGCGATTCGTGGATTATGATATCTACGGCCGAGGTTATCTGTTCCCGGATCGCGCGCACGGGCAGGTCCATCCCCGCCATCAGAACCATTGTTTCCATTCGCGAGATGACGTCGCGCGGCGAATTGGCATGGACCGTTGTCAGCGATCCATCGTGGCCGGTGTTCATCGCCTGCAGCATGTCCAGCGCTTCCTGGCCGCGGCACTCGCCAACGACTATGCGGTCAGGACGCATGCGCAGCGCGTTGCGCACGAGGTCGCGGATCGTTATCGCCCCGCGCCCCTCGATGTTCGGGGGGCGCGCCTCGAGCCTGACCACGTGATCCTGGTTCAAGCGCAGCTCCGCCGCGTCCTCGATGGTGATAATCCTGTCCGTCGGCGGAAGGTAGGCGCTCAGGACGTTGAGAAGGGTCGTCTTTCCCGAGCCTGTCCCGCCGGAGACGATGATGTTCTTGCGGAGCAGCACGCATATCCGCGCGAACTCGGCCATATCGCGCGTCAGCGTGCCGAACCTGATCATGTCCTCGTCCGAGAAAGGGGTCTTGGAGAACTTGCGGATGGTGAGGCATGGGCCGACAAGCGACAGAGGATGGATTATGGCGTTCACGCGCGAACCGTCGGGCAGTCTCGCGTCCACGTACGGCTGGCTTTCGTCGATGCGTCTGCCGATGGGTGAAACTATGCGCTCAATGATCGCGAGAACGGAACTGTCATCCATGAAAGACATCCCCGTACGCTCGATCCGGCCCTTGCGCTCAACGTAGATGCTGTTCGGGCCGTTCACCATGATTTCGGTTACTTCCTCGTTCTCGAGAAGGTCCTCGAGCGGCCCCAGCCTGACGGCTTCGTTGTATATCTCGCGAATGAGTTCATCCTCGCGGATTCCGGACGGAAGGCGTGAAGAGACCTCGTGCACTATCGCAGTGATCGTATCCTTTGCGCGCTTGTTGAGGTCCTCGCGCTCGATCCGCGCCGCCGTAAGGCGCTTGATGTCGAGCCTGGCCAGGAGTTCACGGTGTATCTCCTGCTTCACGGCCTGGCGCTTGCGAGTCTCGGTGTCCTGTTCCGGATCGGCGCCGACGTCGGGTGCCCGTTCAGCCGTTGCCGGGCGGGCGGGTGCGGGCGGGGGTGCGGCAGGAGCTGCGGCAGGCGGCGGGGGAACGCTTATGCCGCGAACCGCCAGACCGAAGGGGCCTATATGGATTTCCTCCTGCGGTTTGACCGCGACACGGTTCCGAACGCGGTTGCCCGAAACAAAAGTGCCGGCCGACGACCCCAGGTCCTCTATCCATACCGAATCAGGCTGGATCGTCAGGATGGCATGGCGCGAGTCAACCTCTTCGTGCGGAAGCCTGATCCGGCACTCGGGATCGCTTCCGACCGTGTAGACGCCGGGTTCGATCTCGAATGTCTTCGGATCCCTGTCCGGCCGCCTTATTTCGAGGTGGATTGTGAATTCCATTTATTACCGCGCGGGATCAGAGATCCTTCTTGTGACGGATGGTTTTCTGTCTGAAGAGGTTCAGGGCTGGCAGATTCGTCTCAAGCTCGCTGAAGTCAACTTCCGGCAGATCCTTCTCGAAGCTGACGTCAGACGGGTTGCGCAGGGAAAGGGTAAGGCGGCCCTTCATCTGTTGGGCAAAGACAAGGAGTTCGGCCTCCCGGGGTGTTACCTCGACGGTGACCGTGCTGTAGTTGCTGTTGCGGCTGCGTCTGGACGAACGCTGGCTTGCCAGCTCCTGGCCGGTCGCCAGCACGCTCACATCCTGCAGAACGGTCAGGGTGACGGTCTCCATTTCTCCTTCGACTTTCTTCGACGGAAAGAAGAAAGAGCCGAGGATGTCCACGCGGTCGTTCGGCTGCACCAGGCTGCTGACTGCCGAGGCGCCGCCGACGGCCAAAGAAACCGCGCGCAGCCCTGGCCTGACGAGCACGGCAAGGGTCGCGGCCGATGCGCCTCCCTCTATGTCCGACCAGAACATCGCTTCGCCCTTCGCGACGCGGAACAGGGTCCTGCGGCCGATGAGCATATCCGCGTCGTCAGCCGTCACGACATGGCCACGTACAGAGGTTTCCATTTCATACACGGTCTTCTTTCTGAGATCCTTGCGCGCAAGGATCGTTCCTTCCGGTATGTCCTCGTTGGCGACTATCACGTCAATCTGACGGGCGTTCTTGTAGAAGTCGCGCCGCATCTGCTCGTATTCGTTGTGCTTTCCGCGCAGATACTGGAAGGTGAGCAGGAAGGCTAGAACGCCGACGACGATTGCCACGATGGGGACTATCTTTTGTTTCATATCGGCTCCGCGGTATTGTTGCCCTTCAGTCGGGCCTATTTAGTTCATTGAACGTCTCTTGTGCAACAGCGTAATCCGGGTCTCTCCGGTGTCGGGCGAAGTTTCGGCCATGCAGCAGCACACTTCTTCGCCGCGCAGGTAGACCGTCATGCCGGCCCCGCCGGCATCGCCGGTTGCGGGGAACGCCGGCTTCCATCCGGCCGCCTCGAGCCTGTCCGCGTAGTACGACCGGACCGCGCCGGGAGCATCGGGGGTCACGCTCACAGAGAGGGACGTGCGGCGGTCCTTTTGCTCGGCGAAAAAGGAAGGGCTGCTGCCTGGATAGGCCGGCAGGGCGGTGAGGAGATGCTTCTCAGGCGGTTTGCCTGATTCCTCGAATGCGGACCGGGTCTGTTCGACGCAGAAGAGAATGCTCTCGTGCCTGGCTGTAAGACGGATGGCGATGAACCGGTAGTGTCTGCCGCCGGACTCGGCTGCGCCGGCCGCCATGGCGGCGCCTGATGGAACCAGCGCTCCCGAGCCCACTGCCTCGTTCATCCGCCGCGCCAGCCCGGAGATATCTGCCGGGCACGCGAAGACGGTCAACTCGCCCGGCGCGCCGTTGATCGACATGGCGCCGGAGTACACCGACGTGCCGCCAAGGGACTCAACCGCACGCCGGGCCTCGCCGGCGCGTCCCCACCGGAAAAACACGCGGGCTTCCGCCCGGCGTGGAATAGCGGCCAGCAGCGCAACGCAAACGGCAGCTCGAAGTGCGAAGCGGAACATCGGGATCGGGGAGTGGTTCGGCATGACTCAGTAGATGCCCTTGGTCCAAGTCATCCACACATCGCTGCGCAAGTTGATCTCGCCGGAGGAGGGGGAGTAGAGAAGTTTCCGGATCAGCGAGTACTCGGGCGAAGTAAGGTCTATGTCCGTTTCCGCCGCGCCGTAAGCAAGGCCGAAGACATCCGAAGGGTTGACGCTGCTGCGCAGTTGCGCGGTCCGGTTGTCCGGTATCCTGTCCATGAGGTCCCATTCCTCCGCGCCGCCTGCGCGGCTGACGACGCGCGAGGTGAACTCCGCCGAGGACCCGTCGATGGAGACATCGTCCCTGGTCATCCGTTTTCCGTCGCCGAGTTTCGTTCCGCCGCCTGGATTCGAGATCGCGGGCCCGGTCTGCCAGTCCTCGATGTACTCAGGCCCTCCGCCCGCCGGCAAAGGCGGCTCGATATCCCACAGAGCCGTGATGCCCGCGGCCTGCCTCGCCTGGACCATGATGTCGGTATGCCGCCTGGCTATGCTCGTCACCTCCAGCAGTCCAGCGCAAAGCGCCAGGACTGCAACCATCCCGACGAGCAGTTCGACCATGGACTGCCCCGAGCGCACGTCCGGCTGCATCGGCCGCCTGTAGACAACGCCAGTCATCAGTGTCCTCTCCGGCGCCCGCCGCTTCCGCTTCCGCCGCCGCCCCCGCCACCACCGCCCCCGCCGCCGCCCCCACCGCCGCCAGGCACATGGCAGCGGCTGCTGTAGAGGCGAAGCCATTCAATACCCTCCAGCCTGAACGACGGCACTTCCCACGTGCGGAGTTGGTTGCAGTACCAGCATGAGGGCAGGCTGCCAGGGCCTTGCAGGATGTACGTCGGAAGGTGGTCCTCTATGTGGATTCTCCACTCGAGGTCATAGCCGCCGCCTTCCTCGGAAGAGGAGGCGTCGAGCGGTATCAGGTGCACTTCGTGAAAAGCCGGCAGGACAAGCTGGTAGTCGTTCGGCCTGTCTCGCTCGTTGAGAAAGCCGAACGGTTTTGCCGCCGCCGTCCACTTTATTACGTTCGAAACCATTGTCCCGCCCGGTCCGGGCGTCAGGCGTTCGAAGCCGGCTTCCACGCGCACCGCCGCATCGGCGCCGGCATAGTCGTACTGGCGCTTGACTGGGCCGGCGGCGGGGAAGGGGTAGTCGCCGCTCAGTGACATTGAGTCCCATCGGCTCCACGCCGGCCCGTAGCAGTACCAGACCGACTCGGCGTCCAGACCGCCGGCGGAGGCCGGACGATCCAGTCCTCGATCGTCGGCAATGGCATCGATGTCCTCAAACGGTACGAGATTCGTCACCGAAGCAGTCAGCCTCACCAGCCCCATGCCGAATATCTCGCTGTTCACAGGCTGCACATTCTGCGGTTCAGGGAGAGGATCATCGTTCTCCCAGTAGGTGAAGGCATCGTAATCGCGCAGCAGATCGTACGCGTTCCTTAGAAACCAACACCAGTTTCTGCTGGCTATGGCGTCGTAGAAAGCCGGCATGAGCAGGTAATGCCCGCCGACACGATCGGTGTAGTACTTCACGTTGTCTGCGCCGGCCGCCACCCCGTTGTCGGCTATGGCGTCGAGCATGTCGGCGTACTCCTCCCATGCGCCGACATAGGGCGGGTCGAACACCTGAGTGTAATCATCGCGGACCTTTGCCGCGTGTTCCCTGAGTATCTGGTCGAACGTCTCGTTTCTGTAGATCTTGTTGTTCTTTGCCGCCTGCTGGCATGCCGAGTATGCGATCAGGGGGCCGACGAAACAGAGGCGCGCCTGCAGGTTTGTCACGCTTGACGCGGTGGCGCGGTCGTTGTTCGCCAGCGCGACGGCGTGCATGATGTTCAGGTCTCCAATCAGGTTCAGCGTTATCCCCTGCCATCGCGCCGCCATCAACGCCGCCGAATCGCCGGCGTTCTGGCTCATGAATCGGATCTGGAATATCTTGTGCAGGTCCAGATTCCAGATGACGGCGAAGAAGAGAATGACAAGGGCCATCAGCAGGAAGAGGATCGTCTGGCCCTTCCGTCGGCGTCTGGTGTCAGAGCATTTGGTCATCGAGGTAGGCCGCATAGTGGTTCTCGATTGCGGATGAGCCTTCCATCCGTACTTCGTCGCCGGCGTAGAATGCGCGATGGGCCGGCATCTTCAGCGGGTAATCCTGCCACACGCGCACTCGGATCAGCGCCATATTCGTGGTGGCAGCCCTGTGATCGGAGTAGATCGCGTCCCAGTCCTCGTAGTTCAGCACGGCAAAGCCGTCGTCAAGGCTGTCGCTGCCGAGAAAGTCCGGGATGCGGGTGCGCTCGATTCGGTGCTGGTCCGACTCAGGCTGCTTTGCAAGGGCGAAATCCCAAACCTCTCCCGGACGCATGCTCGCCAGCGCGTCGCGCAGATCCTGGTCAACGCGTGGCACATCGGGCTCGATCAATCGGCCGGCGTTCGGGATGCAGCCGACCCTGATGGTTTTCTCGACCATGGACCAGTTGAAGCCTACCGTCTTGGCCCGCGCGCCGCGGGCTGCCGCGTGATGCAGGACTTCCCTCGCCGCGTGAAGCTGTGAAACCTGGATAAGGCCCGCGAGCAGAAGGCAGACGACCAGCATTGAGATCGTCGTCTCAAGCAGAGACTGACCGCCCCGGCCAGCCGTCTTCGCGGCTGGTCGGGCGTGTGTGCTCGAGTCTGTCCTGTTGGAGCGCATGGCTCCGGCGCGCGGGATCAATTCCCGCCGTCGGCGTCCATGTTCTTCAGCCAGTCGTGAGAGCTGGTCTGAAGGGCGGCATCCTTCGCCGAGTCGTCGCCGCCGAGTTCGGCCACTGCGCCGCCGAGCTTCGCGCGAATCGTGTCACCGAACACGCCGAATATTGCTATTGCGGCAATCGCGATGATCACCACGATGATGATGTATTCCACCATCGTCTGCCCGCTCTTCCTGTTGCGCATCCGTTTCATCCTCCGACCTCCGTGCTGTTTATGCCCCGCCTCGTCACCGCCCAAAGCGTTCGTTACGGGTACTCGGACGCCACAAGATCAAGCACCCGGACACCGTGCTCCCGATATGTATACAGAAAGACCGCAAGAATGGCAACTGCGCCGACCAGAACAACCGCGCCGACAACGTACTCGATGGCGGCCTGGCCGCTTCTTGATCCGGCCGGGCACTTGCTTGACACAAGTCGCAAAGCGCTAAGTGTTTGCGCCATCTTCATCACATCGCAGGCTAGCACCTTGACTGCACTGTGTAAACAGGTAACATGGCAGCTCATGCGGCTGATCGGCAACACCATGAGCGCGCCGCGCCGCGTTGTAGCACCTGTTGCCAGCCGGCATGCAGGGCGACACGCAGAGGACAGTCAGCGCCCCTGCCGTTTGCCTGTCCCGCTGTGTTAACGCAGGATGGAGGGGGAATCTTGCATCGAATTGACTCTTTTTTCAGCCGCGGATGCCTGTTCCTGGCCGGTGTCATCATTGCGGCATTGCCGGCCTTTGCCGCCATAAGAGTGTGCCCGCGGTGCGGTCATGAACTTGGCGCCGCCGCGGTTCAGTGCTCACACTGCAACGCTTCGACCCCGCTGCCGCCTGCGCCGGAGCCCGTGCGGGATTCCGTTGAGGGCTGCACGCTTACACCCGACGGCAAACTTCAGTTCATCGACGGGAAGATCGTGGATCTGGAAATCGAGGAGGGCATGAGCGTTGGCCGGGACGGCGACGGCGATGCGGCTTACTACTTCTTTCGCAACGCCATGGCGCTGCAACTGCTCGCGGACCCATCGCGGGACGAAGGGCGCACCGCGCGCCTGACCGAGCTCATAGGTCGCTGCGGCGAACGCGGAGGCGGAGTCAGGGCGGTATGCGCGGACTGCAACGGAACCGGCCGCGCGGTGTTGAGCGGCGGCACCACCCGGCGCGACACCACGAGGCTCGTCGCGTCGTCGCTGCCGTGCCAGACATGTTCCGGGCGCGGGTTCATGATCCACTTCGGCGCGATCAACGAGCGGAAGTACCAGATCGGTCAGGCGTGGAGCAGGTACATGCTGAAGCAGCAGAGCAGGCTCTTCACTTCCGTCGGAAACGCGTGGCTGCCCAGAACGATAGAAAACCGCCTGAGCGCCACCCAGCGCGCCGCGCTCAAACGCGCAACCGCTGATGCATGCGCGGATTGCGCCGGGATCGGAAGAACGCAGTGCCGCCGCTGTTCCGGCAGGGGGCTGGTCCCGTGCTCGAATTCCAAGTGCGATAGAGGCAAGGTTCGGTCGGTTTCCGAGACCGGCATCTCCAGGACGAAGCTGACCCAGACCAAGCCATGTGACGTGTGCGGGGGGCGGGGGACAATCTCATGTTCCGCGTGCTCGGGGCAGGGAAGCGTTCTCTGCTCGAAGTGCGATGGCCGCGGTTTTCCTCCCTCGTGCGACCGTTGCGGAGGGCAGGGGGTGATTGATTGCTCACGGTGCAAGGGGCAGGGCGTATCCGGCGGAGTGCCGTGCTCATACTGTGCCGGCGACGGCAAGACCGAGTGCGGTTCCTGCGGCGGGGACGGGCGGAGATAGCCAATGCCTGACTTGCAGATTGACGGATTTGAACTCATTGAACGCCTGGGCGAGGGCGGCTCTTCAACCGTCTGGAAAGCCCGACAGGTGTCTCTCGACCGGACCGTCGCCATCAAGACATATTCAGTCCACCCGGCTCAGGACCCCTCGGTAATGGACAGGTTCCGCGCCGAGGCGCTTTCCGCCGCGAAGCTCAAGCACAACGGCATAGTCCAGGTCTACGACGCGGGGGTGCATCAGGGGACTGTCTATATCGTCATGGAGTACGTGGCCGGTTACACCGTGGGCGAATGGCTCCGGCGAAAGGGGCAACTTTCGGAGTCTGACGCGCTGCTGGTGGCTGAATGCGTTACCGACGCACTGCAGTATGCGTGGGACAAGGAACGCATCGTCCACTGCGACATCAAGCCTGACAACATCTTCATTGACGCTGACGGTGCGGTGAAGGTCGGGGATCTAGGACTCGCGCGAATCGGTGCCGTGGAGGCGGAAGCAAGCGACGAGGTGACAGGCACTCCTGCCTACATTTCCCCCGAGCAGGCCATGGGCGAGCCTTCTCTCGACTTCAGGGCTGACATATACTCGCTCGGAGCGACTCTCTACCACCTGGTTTCAGGACGTCATCTCTTTCACGGGCGCAGCGAGGACGACCTGCTGCAGCTCCAGGTCAGCGGCCAGGATGAGGACCCGACTGACGCGAATCCCTCTGTATCCGTCGCCATGTCCGCGTTGATTGAGAGAATGCTGGCAAAGAAGCCGGCGGACCGTCATCCGTCCTGGCAGGCAGTCCGCGACGACCTTGCGCTTGTCAGGAAAGGCCGTCTCCCCAGGCACGTTCTCACGAAGGGAACCATCTCCAGCGTAGCCAGAAGCACTAAGCGCCGCATGCCGGGCACGCGCCGTCGAAGGCCGGCAAGGATGCCGGCGGCGGAAATGTCAACCTCCGCAAGGCCCTTTGTTGTTCTGGTAACGATCGGGATCGGGGCGCTGCTTGCGATCGTGATCTTCGCTGCTTCCAGGCTGGCGGCGAGGACGTCACCCCGGCCCACGGCTGCGCCGGCTGCGGGTACGAGGACTGGGCAGTTGCCGGCGCACCGCCCAGAGCAGCAGGATCGAGCTGAAGCCGAGGCCGCCATGTTGTGGGAAAAGACCTCTCTCTGGCTGAAAGCCAATCGCGGCAACTACGACGAATCCCTGAGCAAACTCACGGTCGTGGCTTCGCAGGCTGTCGGCACCAGGTACGCCCTTGAAGCGGAGGCGGAAATGCGACGCCTGAAGTTGGAGCGCCGGAAGAGCGCTGACGATGTCATTCGGCAACTGGAAGTACTCGCATCGCCGCATATCCTGGAACGGACATTTGACGAGGCCGCGGCGGTCTACGAAGGATACTCCGGCCCCCTCGCGAGCGAGACCTGGGCCGCCAGGGCGGATGCCGCCCGCCAGTTGAGGGCGCGGCAGATCGAGGAAGCGTCCTCGGCGGCGAGTCCGCCATCCAAACCGAAACCGGTGCCTGATCCCGCCGCGCGGATAGACGAGTGCATGACGGGCCTAGCGAAGCTGCTTCTTTCCGATGGATCCGTGGCGGGCTTGAGATTCCTTTCAGCGCAACTGACAGACCCCGTTCTTGCCGCCCCCTCAAGCGGCATGGCCGCCGTCAGGGAGATTGTTTCGGAAGCTGCCGATACGGACGCGAGAATACTTGATTCCTTCAAAGCCCAGTGCGGCCGGACTGGGACGGTCTACCTGAACGCCGGACCAAGAACGCTGACGGTCAACGCGGTTGAAGACGGCGTAATCAAGGCCACCCAGTCAGCCGCCGGGGGTGCGGCGGGCATAGGCATTACCTTCTCGCTTCGCGATCTGTCCCTGCGTGAACACCTCGCACGCATGGGCGATGACAGCAGACCGGGCGTGTCCCTGGAGAAGGGGCTGATGGCTCTTCGATCCGCATCGAAAGAACACGCAAAGGCTTTCTTCGACAAACTGCCGGATCCGCTGAGGTCGGCCCTCATGGCGGAACTCGGCGCGGCGCCGGTCGAGGCAGGCGCCACAAGCGAACACACGGATGCACCAGGGTCACCGGTCGATCCGCAGGCGCTTCGGGCTGCCATACTGGACAGGAACAAGACAGTGACTCCGGCCGAGCTGGTCATCACCCCGGGGAGTGACGGGTCAATCCGGGAAATAAGGATCGTTTCGCCGTTTCTGTCAGACATCTCTCCGATCGCCGATGCGGGGAGTGTGGCGTCCGTCATATGCAGCGGAGCGGATCCGAATGACAATCTAAGCCTGGATCCGGTGTGCATCCTTCAGGACATATCCCCGCTGCGCCGCGTCTCCATGAATTCCCTCAATATTGCGCTCACGTCCGTCAAGGACCTGACCCCTCTCCGCGGCGCTCAGTTGAGAAGTCTCAACATCAGGTCCACCGGGGTGAGTGACCTGGGTCCCCTGGCAGGCATGCCGTTGGAGCGTCTGAATATTAGGTTCAATCCGGTGAAGAGCCTCACTCCACTGCGCGGGATGCGACTCAGGGTGCTGGATGCGTACGGAACGGAGATATCGGACCTGTCGCCGATCTGGAGGATGCCGCTGGAATCGCTGGATGCGGGGCGCACCTCAGTCAGAACACTGGTTCCCCTCAAGGAGATGCCTCTGCATCATCTCAACCTGTCCGGCACGCGGGTGTTCGATTTCAGCCAGATCAGGGGTATGCCGCTGGAGACGCTGGACCTCTCCGACACTCAGTTCAGAGACACGGCGCTGTTGTCAGGAATGCCGCTCCGCAGGCTGATTCTCGCCAGGACAAACGTCGGCGATCTTGGAGGAATCTCAGGAACACGACTCGAGGAGCTTGATGTGGCGGGCACCGTCATAGGAAATGTTTCAGTCCTGGCCGGCATGCCGCTTCGCTCCCTCAACCTTTCGGGGACACGGGTGAATGATCTTTCACCGCTTTCGCAGTCACCACTGGTTTCGCTGAATGTTTCCGGGACGGATATCCGGGACCTGGAACCCCTCTCCGGACTGCAAACCCTGCGCAGCCTGAATCTGAACGGCACCGACGTGAGGATTCTCTATCCGCTGATAGGGCTCAATATCGAGTCTCTCGACATCCGCGGAATACGATCCAAGGAAAAGGGCGTTGTACGGCGCCTGCCCCTGAAACACCTGTGGACGGACAGGGACGACGAAGAAGCAGGCATGAAGATGCTGAGAGCCATTCCCACCCTGAAGACCCTCAACGGCCAACCGGTCAATCGCTGGTGACGTTCCCGGCCAGCCTGTAAGGAACGCGCAGGACGCCCTTCTCGCAGATTATCCCCGCAATCAGTTCCGCCGGGGTCACGTCAAAAGCCGGCGAATACACCTTGACTCCCGGCGGAGCCGTTCTACGGCCAAAGCCCTCGGTCACTTCCTCAGCCGCGCGCTCCTCGATCGGTATATCCGCCCCTGTAGCGCATTTCGCGTCAAAAGTGGAGGATGGCGCCAGCACATAGAAGGGGATTTTGTGGTGCTTCGCCAGCACGGCCACGCCGTAGGTTCCGACCTTGTTCGCCGCGTCGCCGTTCGCCGCTATGCGGTCCGCGCCGACCATCACCGCGTTGATGCGCCCCTCTTTCATTACCTGCGCCGCGGTGTTGTCGCAGATAAGCGTGACGTCTATGCCGGCCTGTCGCAGTTCCCACGCCGTGAGTCGCGCGCCCTGAAGCAGCGGACGTGTTTCGTCGGCAAACACACTGATCCGCATGCCCAGCGCCGCAGCTTCGTAAACAGGGGCAAGGGCCGTGCCGAACTCGGAAGTGGCCAGCCCGCCGGCATTGCAGTGCGTGAGCACGCAGTCGCCATCCTTAAGGAGAGCCACTCCGTGCCTGCCGATCGCCCGGCACATTGCGGCGTCTTTATCACGCATCGCGCATGCTTCGGCCACGAGCAGTCCGGCCAATGTCTTCCCGTCGCATCCGCCGTCGCAGGCCGCGCGCGCCGACATTCGCATCCGTTCGATCGCCCAGAAGAGATTGACCGCGGTGGGGCGGGACGTCGAGAGCCTGTCGGCCGCCCGTTCCGCGGCTGCGAGAACCGATGCGACACCCTCATGGGCGGCGGCCTGAGCCGCTGCCGCCACGCCCATCGCAGCGGCGATCCCGATCGCGGGCGCGCCGCGGACCCTCAGCGAACGTATCGCTTCCCACATGACGTCCGTGTCGGTGGTCTCGATGTAGCGGGTCTCGAGCGGCAGCAGTGTCTGGTCCAGTATACGGACGCGCCCGGGGACGGCGCTGCCGGCCTCGTCGGGTATCCATTCAACCGACAGGGGGATCTGTCTCCGCGTATTCTTCATTCCCGCGGAGACTACGCAGAGGTCGCGGGGAGAGCAAGAAGTTGCTGCCGATGGATGGAGCCAGCTGTCGGGGTCGAACCGACGACCTGCTGATTACAAATCAGCATACAAAGGCCGTAGGCCAATACGTTTGTGCAGGCTGCTATCCTTTTGCAGTTGACACCCCGCCCCGGTTGCGCGATTGTTGCGCCAGTAACGGACAACAAGCGGCGGAAGGGGGCGAGGATGAAGACGCGCAAAGGCTGGCTGGTGAAGCGGGGCAAGACCTATCACGCGGCATGGAAGGTTTCCGGCAAGCTGTTCACGAAGTCCACCGGCAAGACCGACAAACGCGAGGCCACGACCCGCCTTGCCGAGATCATGCGGCCGTTTCTGGTCGAGGATGAAGCGCGGACCTTGGAGACGGTAAAGGCGCGTATCGAGGGCGCGAAGGCGGAGCTTGCCAAGATCGAGGAAGAACGGAATCCGCCGCCGATTCTGGCCCGCGTATGGGATTGCTTCATGGCTTCACCGGCCCGGCCGGATTCGGGCGACGCGACCTTGCGCCAGTATGAAGCCGAATGGAATCGTTTTGCGGGCTGGCTGTCCCGTGAACATGCAGACGTGCAGCACCTTCACGAAGTCACGCCGGGAATGGTTGCCGACTACGCGCGCGACCTGGCCGCCGCCAAGGTGAGCGCCAGCACGTTCAATCAGCACCGCAACCTTCTCCGCATGCTATGGCGAGTCCTGGCCGATGAATGCCGCCTTGCATCGAATCCCTGGGATAAGATCATGCCGCGCAAGTTGAACGCCTTGGCGACCCGCAAGCGCGACCTGACACGAGCGCAATACGATGCCCTGCTGTGCGCCGTGGCAAAAGATTCGGACTTGCGCGACCTGTTTGTCCTGCTGGCGTGGACGGGGTTGCGGCTGGCCGATGCGGCCCTGCTGAAATGGGGCGCTGTGGACTTCGCCCGCCGCGTTCTGACTGTGGCACCCATGAAGACCGCCAGACGGCAAGGCAAGATCGTTCACATTCCGCTGTGGCCCGCGTCCTTGGAAGTCTTGAACCGACGGCAGGAAGGTGAAGCGCTTGATGCCCGCCGGTTAGTCTTCCCGGCGCTGGCGGAAGACTACAAACGCGACGCTTCCGCCGTGTCGAAACGCATATCGGCCGCCTTCGAGCGTGCCGGAATCCAGACAACCGAGACCAGAGCGGAACGTGGGCGAGGGGTTGTATTGTACGGGGCGCATTCGTTCCGGCACCTGTTTGTCACGGCCGCGACCGCCGCCGGCATGCCTGCCGCGATGATAAAGAGCATCACGGGACACGCAACCGACGCCATGCTCGAACACTATCAGCACCTTGGCGCGGACCTGGCCAGCGAGCTTGCCGCGAAGATCGGCAACGGCACAACGCTGGCCCTGCCTCCGGCGGACCCCGCCGCCCTGCCTCCGGCGCGAATGATCGAGGCGGAGCGCGTCCGGGCGGTCGTTGAGAAGTTGAACGGAAAGAACTGGAAGGAAGTCAAAGCAGAGTTGAAAATGATGATTGCCGCCGACTAGCTATCGGCGGAAGTCCTGGGGGCGTGTGGCCTATCCCGCCGCCCCTGGGCGTTCTGATAGGAGAACGAAGACCATGAAGACGAAACGAGCGAGACCGAAGACCAAGACGAAGACCACCGCGGGCGCACGCAAGGCCCGCCAGACCGCTGGCACGGACAAGGCCGGGCATCCGCCGCCGGCTGAGACCTGGGTTGAAGTGGACGGCGAGCGCCGACGCCTTTACGCGA
>Ga0194125_10003465_pt1 | contig 25454 bp, 26 predicted proteins | sample TA2KigC250mmetaG_FD_148626 | JGI IMG/M metagenome (GOLD analysis project Ga0194125, IMG submission 148626) | Freshwater microbial communities from Lake Tanganyika, Tanzania - TA2015034 Kigoma Deep Cast 250m | ecosystem: Environmental > Aquatic > Freshwater > Lake | place: Tanzania: Lake... | reverse complement strand
CTTTACAAAATCCATGATGCTTGGAATGAGGTCATTTATCTTGGTGAAAGAGGCCCAAGCACTAATGGCTTCTCTATGGATGCCTTGTGAGGTTACTGATACATAGGCATACTGACCATCCGAAGTAATGCACTTTATGTTGTCCCCAACTGATGGGGTTACCGTACTTAGTGAGGAGGTGTCAATGTCCGCTTCACGATATACCGTATCAAGATTAAACCACATTAGGTAATCATCGTCTACTATAACCCTGATCCATGAAGCCGGTGAGGCAAAGGCCTCCATGGCGGCTGTAGTCTTGTGAAGCCCAATCTTACCTTCGGCCCAGATATTGATTCCCTTAGATGCCTTAAAAGCGTATCGGATGGATTCTGGGCCATCGAATATCTCTTGGCCGGCTCCACCAAACCAGTTATGTTGAGCCCTACTCCACCAAGGGTTGAGGGTTTGCTCACCTGGTTCTGGGCTGTTATCTATCCTCTGAGATTGAAGTGGGATTGACTCTACAGTGTATGACCTAAACTCAAATGGGTATTGATCGCCAAGAACCGACAGCAAGTAACCTTGGCCATCTATAGCCACATCCCACAAGACACCTAAACCGTCTAGCGATGATCGTAACGGTATTTCAAGTGGTAGTGGTAGAAATGTTTCTCCGCCAATACCAGACACTATCTCTCCTAGTAAGAATTATCCTCATACTCAAAATGAACGGCTATTACATCATTATTGGCCCAAGCAAATGGAGCAGCCTGAGTAACAGCCCCGGCCCCAGACGACGCGGGGTTAGTGGCCAAGATAATGTAGGTCGCAGCCCCATATAGAGCCATAACCTGTGGCCTCCAACCGGCTGAGTCGTCATACACATAACCATAACCCAACGGTATGGTTCTACCATAAGCCGCAGAGTTTCTAGGCAAACTAATTCGGTACCCACCACTACCGGCCGCTACTCCTGAATTACCGAACCTGATGAATACCTCTACCTGAATGAGTTTACCAATCCTACGGTACCAGCCTTCAGTCACATGGGACAGATTGTCCGATAGGGTAGGGTTGGTAGTAGACGCGGTTAGGGCAGGGGTATAAGTAGCAATTTCCCAATCATCAATATGTCTCTGGGCTGTAATTCGTTCAGCCTTCCATTGAGGGCTGGCCCCTGTGCTTTGACACACCATGGCATCATATACAGCCATACCGGCTACAGATACATCACCAATACTACCTAATACATGCAAGTGAACCGCATTGGCAAGGTCAGCAGCGTGCTTGGTGTCCAGAGTATCAGCATTAATCCCAAGAGCATCATGCACCGCTTTGGTGTGGCGAGCAGCATTGTAGTAATTGGTATGATCGTCATCCGCAAGTCCTGTAAGATCACCATGGTGCAAGGCTAGGGCATCGTGGACAGCCTTAGTATGACGAGCAGCGTTATAGTATTGGGTATGGTCATCGTCTGCCAAACCGCTTAGACTACCATGATCCATGCCTAGAGCATCGTGAGCCGCTTTAGTATGACTGGCGGCCTTGAAATAATGGGGATGGTCATCGTCGGCTAGACCCAGAAGATCGCCATGATCCACCTTCTGATAGTCACCCTTGTGGTCGTGGGTATACAGTTCGGTGAAGTCTGTAGCCACAACACAGTGTTTGATTACGGCACCACCAGAGTGAGACTTGCCACTAGAGCCGTTGTACCCTCTAGTAATGGTGGAGAAAGTAGTACCGGCCTTGGCTCCAACCAGAATGATTTCCTCGTCTACAGTATCTGGATCGATTACAGCAGTAAAGGGAGCCGAAGGCCATCCTGTAGCATCTGCCACAGCCAGAGAGGTCACCGAGTTATTAATCCCAGCCGAAAGGGTGGTGGCGACCGCTACATTTGAGTAATTCCTAGCGACCATATCCTGCTACTCCAGTCATGTGTGCTACTTCATCCCTTTGTCTCTGCATACAGGTTAGCATCAGATCATCATACCTGGCCTTGTACCACTCACCAGTCCTAAGAGCCAAGAAGCCGGGTGTATCCTGTGCCCTCTGGTGTGCTTCAGCCGTATCAACTTGAATCCTATGGACTTCTTCAATGCTGAGGAGTCTTGACATGGCATAGTAATAGGGCAAGTCCACCATGTAAGACTCTAGTCCGCCGTCTGCTTCAAGGTCCTGACCTTCCAATGTAAGCCTAGTAAACGGCTTAGCATGTACCACATTGATCTTAGACCCGTGAGCCAGGGACACTCTTAACATTAGAGCCTTACCACTAGCAAACTCTGTAGAAGGTACAGTTACTACTTGCCAATCATGGACATATTCCCAATGCTTAACCGAACTATCAAACTCAGCGGATACAGCAATAACCTTACCCATATTAGCCACAAGGTTATACCCTATCAAACCGCCATCATAGACAAGGCTAACCTCACCTATATCAAATAACTTTGGATACATATCATCCAAAGACATATTGATGAAGGAGAAGATATCTCTCCGTGGGAATCTTGGGTTACTATAGATAGGAGCACCTAGGTCATGATTAGTAGCAATAGTACCAAACCTACCCCTCCTTACTGTGGCTATTTTGTTTGTAGAATCCCACGAGGTTACAAACAGGAGTTCGGTATCGATTTCCAATACCGAACTCTCAGCAATCCTATAATTGAAGGTAGCGGCGACAATTACCGAAGTAGTAGTCATCCCGCCAGCAAGGACATCTATTGGGTCCTTATGCCGGAAAGGCAACAGGCACCGGTTTATCACCGTCTGAACTGTTGTGGCCATTTACCAACCTCTGATATACAGGGATTTCATCTCTGTCATTGTACGCTGGGTGAATTGACCTTGACAAAGAAATGGCGTATTCCGGGGGCCCTACAATTTGAGGCTTAACATGACCAATGACCAAACCGGTATCAACCCAAACCTCAAAACCTAATGCCCGGGCTGACAAACAGAACCCGATATCTTCACCTATCCTAGTATTACCATGCATACCATGAGCAAACCAAGGCATGGCGTGATCTTTGCCTCTGGCCTCACGCATCTTTACAGCCACCTCACGCTTAACCAGAATGAACGCTCCGCCGGTAGCATCACACGGAACAAGTGAATCTTCAGGATAGTCCCACAACGGTTGAAGTGAATTACCTCCACCCTCTTGGGGTACAAGAATGGCGATAGTGGGTGTAACCTTACTAAGCAAATGGTCTGAGGTAAAACAGAGACCGCCTACGATATCCTTATCATGTTGAATCAACCTAAGCAAGGCATCATTGGGGAAGTTCATATCCGTATCTACCATGAATAGGTAGTCGGTCTCCTTGGTGTCTAGCCAAATTCGGAAGATATCATTCCTGGCTTCATCTACTTTTGGTCCTGACCATACGCTAATGATGCCATTGATTATTGGGGCTGAAAAGCCAACCAGCGATATCATCGATTCGGCCCAGAAGGCAGACACTATAGACGGATGACAAAAGCCGATGGACACAGAAGGCATCTTCTTCCTCGGGTTGCCATTAGGACCCAATAGACCTCTCTGTGGTTTAATCAGCCGTCTTTTGTTAGACATTACTACTCCAATCCAACGACCTTAGATTTGATCGACCCGCTATCAATCATCTCAGTACCAAGATCGATTACCGGCTTGGCGACTTCAACTTCCACAGTAGGGGTGGGCTCTTCCTCTGGTTCAAAGAGATCGCCTTCCCACTCAGGTTCTTCTGAAGGCTCAATCACTTCCTCGAATTCGATCTTCTTTTCGGCTTTGGTTTTCTTTGCTGGCATATTAGTTCCTTCCTTAAGAAGTGGGGGGAGAGCCGAAGCCCTCCCCCCATCTCCTCATCAAATCAAAGCGGTAAACTTACAGTGGGCCTTTTGATTGCGGACCTTCATGGTTACCTCCGCAATTACCTCCCACCTCTGCCTATCGCCCGTCTTGGCCAACGCTTCCGAGAAGAAGCGGTCGAACCAGCAGTAGTTGACATACTGAGACTCGATCCCAAAAACGAATCTAGTAGGTACCCAACGATCAAGTACCATATAGATTCGGCCGAAATCAGAATCCAAGTAGTCTACCACCGAACCACGGACATTGTCGTCCCGAGTAATCCTGACATGGGTAGAATACAGAGCAGAAATCTTCCGCTTCTGAGTACCGCCCATCAGGAAGTAGTCGATGGAACCTCCGTAGTTGTAAGAGTTCTGGAGAATGTCCAGAATCTTGGCTGCGGTGATGCTGGTAGTAGTGGAGTCCACATTGGTGGCGATGTAGTAATCAAGGCCACCCATGGAACGCTTCTTGTTGGTAGAATCGTCCGCCCTGGTACCCAGGATGGTGTTCCTCTCCAACTTGATGGCGTTTTCCTTGACACGCTTGGCAATCTGATACGCCGCCTCAGACTTGACCCCATACATCGCCTGCTTCTCCGTAGTACGGGTCACTTCGACCTCGTCCTGGTAGATTTGGGTGATGTTGTATGGAGAAGTCCGCTGGAAGTTGATACCCGAAACCGGGTCAGCACCTTCCGCCGGAAGGGTCCCAAGGATGAGAATCGTAGAGTTGTCGGCATGCTGCGCCGCAGCAGGTGTACCCCACGAACGCTCCACAACGAGCGTCGCGGCAGTAGTACCGTAAGACGAAACCCGAAGAAACTCATTACCGATTCGGAGAAGGTCGTTGGTCTTGAAGTATCCCCGGTTGTCCACGGTAATAACCGTAGCAGCCGTGACAGCGGTTCCGTTAAGGAGATCGCTACCAGGCACCAGTTCATCTTCCAACCACTCAACCTTAACCGAGTCAGTATCCTCGGACCCAAGCACGGCTCGCCGTTCAGGGCCAAACGAGCCAAGAAGCGGTACATCAAATGGAGAGATCATCCAAATGAGGTCCTCAAGGTTCTGACGAACTCCAACGGTGGAGTCGTAAGTCCTCCGAGTTCCTGTTTGCGTAGCCATTTGGTTTTTCTCCTAATCGATGTTGATTCTTGACTTACCGTACTTTGCGGGGTCGAATTTCTCCTTCATCTTGAGCGGCTTACCGCTTGAGTCGAGATACGGTAGACCTCGATCATCCTTGCGGGTTTGACGCTCAAATGAGTTATTCGGCCGCCTGGGTGGTACACTGTTCCATTGTGAAGGAATACCCTGCTTTGAGACAGGTCTAGCGGTAAAGCCAACAAAATCATCCTCAGTCAGTTCCGTCTGGCACCTAGAGCACCTAGTAACCCCATCAATAGTTGTCCTACTGACCGGGGGACGATGGCACTCCGGGGGAGGCGGATAACTAGGCCTCATCATCCTCTCCCATAAGGACCTCTACAACCTTACCTAGAGCGTAATCCTGGGCCATGCCCTTATCTCTAGCCTCAGTGTATGTAGTCTTAGCCTTATTGAACTGACTTGTAGGTGCTGGGGCTCCGCTGCCAGATGAAGAAGTGGCCCCGCCAATAGCCTCCATCTCTCGACGCTTGGCGGTCTGTTCCTCCTTCACCTTTCCTAGTGCCTCCTGCATTTCCTCCACAGTCTCAAAGCCAAGATCCTTAGCCTGAGTTAGAAGGTGTGCCTTCTCACTCTCGACCTTTGACTCAGCCAGAGACCTCAGATGTTCAGGAGTGATTTCCTCCGGCTTCACGCCCTTTACATCATCGACGGTAACCTTCCCACGAAGTTCCTCAGGCAGTGAGCCGAGGCCAGCGTGGAACTTACCGGCTCTGATATCGGGGAGCGATTCCTCGTACCTTCTCTGGGCTTCTGCTCCAGACTCGGCCTGTTGACGCAGGGATGAACCGCCAAACTTGGTCTTTAGCAGTTCCGCTGCGGCATCGTCGCCTGTAGAGGCACGATCAACGAGGTCCTCGAACTCTCCCATCCTTCTCTCCCTTCTACGCTCTCAGGTCGGGAAACACTGAGAGGATATCGCCCCGTTTATGCCCGGGGGTTAGCAATACCAATCTATCAAACCGTCCGGCGAATGTCAACCAGTTCAGTGAGGCCGCCCCTCTGATTTATGCCGGTACCAACACCTGAACCAAAACTGCCTTCCTTGAATTGAGTAAGAGCCTCACTAAACAAACGACTCCTTCGAGAAGCAATTTCGGCATCTTCATGGAAGAACAACCTCTCTAGGTCGGTTTGAGATATCGGGTTTACATCGTGTATCTGAGCCAACTTCTCAATAAGTGGCTTCTCACGGGCGATATCAGCAAAGCCGCTTCTGGCCATTTCTTCTGTGACCCCTCTACGAGACCACATCTCGGCTCTGGCTCTAGTGATATTGAGACCATACTCATAAGCAGCCCCGCCAACCATTACAGCAGCCACCTGATTCTCTATCTCCCTAAGGCCCCTCTGTGGGTCAAGGAAGTAAAGCAACAGGGCAGAATCGCTGGGAGTAAACCCACCGTAGAAGTTCTTAAAGGCCTTCTTTACATCTCTACCTCTGTCAGCCACAGCAGCAAAACCCTCATCGATTCGGCGACTCATCTCTGTGGCAGATACATCCGCCCCAATCAATTGGGAGGCCAACTTTCTGAACTCAGTGGTATCCTTAGCAATCATACCAAGGACACCAGCACTCCTTAACTGTGATCGGTAAGAGTCTTCCACTGCCATATACTCGGCTTCGTTGATAGGAGAGAGGCCCTTAGCAGCCCTAAGAGCCATACCCTTGAATCTTTCCTTGTAGGCATCTGAATCACGAACCTGGGCGAGGATAGAATCCACAGGGGCATTAGCAGTAACTAGACCTACTATTAGTTGGTAGATACCCCTGACCTGTTTAAGCCAAGGGTTCTCACTGAGAACGGCTTTTACGGCATCGAAGTTCTTGGCCATTCTTTACCTCAACTAGCGATGAAACCGAATCTCTTACCTATCTCAGCCACTGTGGAGGACAGTTCTCGATACATGGTGTTAGTCGATCTAAACCTATCATCATTCCTAATAGCCATGATAGCATCTTCACCTTGTAGACCCCTGGTTAGAATTCTATTCAGCAATGGATCATCATCATCTACATGGCTTAGTTCTAGAGTACGCCTTATATGGTCTCTAGGGGCCGTAGACCACTCACTCCAGGACAGTTCTTTATCCTTATTCAACCATCTATTGGTAGAGATGGTCTTAAGTCTATCCATTAACTCTGCCTCACTACGGTCATTCATGTATAGCCAAGATGCCCACCTCTTGGCCCAATCTTGCGATGGGGTGTCAATTGGACCGACCCACTCTCTCCACTGTTCTCTAACCCACGATTCTAGGTTCTCTATAGTGGCTTCCCTTTGACCCTGAGATTGCTGCTCTCCAATCAAAGCCCTGTGCGCTGGGGTGTCGTCTACACCCTCTGCGGACACTCTAGTTTCATACTGCCAAGACGCTAGAGCCGTCTCACCTGATGCGATGGATAGAGCGGCAGCAATCAAAGCCTCATTTTCCAAGCCCCCCTCAGGATCAACTCCCCACTGAGACCGATAGTATTCTAGAAGGCTACTCGCTGTCTCTTCCGTTCTAGTTTGCTTCTCGGCTTCCGATAGTCCGGCCCACTCACGCTGGAGGTTAGACAGGCTCTGGTAATACTCGGATTGGTGATAGTGAGCCAGGAATGAATTGCCATCCCACCCTTCCCACCAACCTTGTAGAATGAGTCTCTTGATTTCGGCTTGCTCAAAGCCCGCTACATGGCCAAAGGATTGGAAGATGGATTCCTTGAGTTGCTCCCAAGGCGATTCTGCGGTAGCCTGAATCTCAGCGGCATTTCCCCAAAAATACATCTTCCCAAGTGTAGCCTGAGCCGCTGCTTGGTTAGCGTATGTGCCCCTGACATAGGATTGGAAGTTCTCACCGAATATCTGCTTAACCTGCTTCTTAGTGATGGTATACCATGCATATCCAAGACCATCACCAAGGTCCCACATGAGTCTATAGCCGGCAGGGACTTTTATCAGGAAAGCACCTTGTGGTACTGCTTGACCAGGCTCTAGTTCAATGGTTTCTTCAGCCATCAATATCCCTCTTGAAGAATCCTAGCGACTTGTGCCGCATAGTCTAGGACGCTACCCGTTTCGGTGGCACTTTCACGGAATTGACCTTCACCAGAAGCGGTTAAGGCTTCTCTGTATCTCTCCTCAGGGTTAACCTCCACCGATTCCATACCCTGAATTTTGCGGATATTGGCATCGTACTGTTTCCTGAAAAGGTTGTTTAGATAGGCAAGAGCACTATCCGTTTCAGTATCAGTGGCTTTTCGATTTAGAACCCTACTAGTCATATCCCTAGCATAGTTCCTGAGAGAAGCGGGGTCAGGTGCCTGGTATGCAGGCAGTGAAGCGCCTGTACCGCCTCCCCTCAACCTGGAGTTGATGATATCCTTGATTCTATCTGTATCAATAACCACATCAAGAAGGCTTGAATCCTGAGCCATACTGAGAACATCAACTAGGAACTCAAAGTCATAGTCGGATTCTACATCTCCATTGATATGGTAATACTCAGCACCTGATGGGCTAGCCGCACTAATAATAGCCGCATCCCATCCGCCATACTTCTGATATGATTGAGCCAATCTAGAGGCCATCCAGTTTATAGCATATGATGGGTTGCTGGCCTGCCGTCTAGTCACACCCGTACCCATTCTAATGGTGATAGGTGTGTAACCATATGGGGTTTCATAAGCGCCAGGCTCAGGTGGTACCCAAGTACCAAGCCTAGGTTCATAGGCGCCTTCTTCAGGTGGTACCCAAGCACTAGGCGGTACCCAAGTACCGAAATTAGGTTCATAGGCGCCTTTTCTAGGCAGTACCCAAGTACCAAGCCTAGAGTCATAGTAGCCTCTAGAGGGGTCGGCCTTGAACTCATAACCGTCGTCGGAGAAAGGAATTAGTGATAAACCAGCACTACTACCATCACCACTAATGGCTTGACGGTTCCAGCCAGAGGTACGATTGATAACCCCATACAGAATACCAATCGGTACACCCCATCGATCTGATGCCTCATCGGCAAGTTCTATCAAGGATTTACCCGTGGTAGGGTCGATACTAAGAACCTCTGGATTGATAGTAGCCTGTGGCCTAATGAACCTATCACTACCAATTCTCCAGCCTTCACCTTCTACCCACTCTGGCATAGAAGCCGGCGTCTGACCAGTGAAAGTAAGGCCGGCGGGGAATCTAGACTCCCTAACTTGAGTATCCCCAAAGTAATAGCCGGGCAAGGTTAGGTCTGCACTCCTTACATCGATACCGTAAGCCGCAAGAAGGTTGGCTATGTTCGGATTAAAATCTGCCCCAAGATGAACATTGGTAATCGGTCCCGTTTCATCACCGTATGGTACAAACTCACCAGTAAACGGATTAAAGCCTGGGTTGTTTTGAGAACCGGGCCCAACATATTCACCGGTGGCTTCATCATAAATAGGATTGCCTTGAGCGTCGGTCTGGGTCGGGATAGTCGGGTCACCCGGCTGAACTTGACCGCCTTCTTCTCCCGTTTGATTAGCCATAGAAGCGACGACGGCGCCAACAGCCGCAAGCCCCATCCCACCTCTAATATAGCCTTTCTTGTGGGCAGACAGGTGCTTTCCTATACCAGACCCAACTGAACCAAGAAATCTACCAACAGCCTTACCGGTTTCTGCAACACCCATAGCACCACTCTTAGCACCGGAAGCGGCAGCAGAAGCCACTCTGGCCGACCTACGGATGGCGGCTTCTGAGATACCTTTGCCTACTCTCTTACCAAGGTTAGCAGCAGCCGATCTAGCAGCAGCCCTTCTACCTATTGCAAAAGCAGCCCCACCAGTACCTCCAGTAACCAGGGTGGCTGCTATATCAGCCAGAGTTTCAATCAAGAAACCTTCATCTACCACGGAGTCAGCATGAGCCCACCAAGCCTCCCACTGTGGGAGCATGGTGGAACCAGGATTAAACTCCTCAATCTGGTCCAATCTTTCCTTAATATCCCAAGGAGTAACACTAACCTTATCCGCTACCGGGTCACGAAGAAGGCCATATGAAAGAATACCCATCTCATTTGGAGTGAGGTAACCCCCATGCAGTAGAGTTAGAGCCAACTCCTCATACAATTTGATTCTGGCCCGTTCGGGAGTGTATTCGGCATAATCATGAAGGCCTTCATAAGCCCCCTGGTTACGGTCAGCCCCCGTAATCCAATCCATAGACCTCTCTAGAATAGACTCCCCACCAATTGTAGGTACACCAAACGGGTTTTCTGGGAAGTCCATGAACTCCCCACGATCACGCCTTATCCCTTCTCTTCCGGCTGATGTTCTATCAACCATTGCTACCTATCTCCAGTGAATCGCCTTCCAGGTACCTGTAGTATACCGGCACGAAGTAGATGTTGTCATCCAAAATCTCTGTCACCAAAGCCTCCCACAACTCGGCTATATCGGAGTTAGAGGTGGCGCTAAGAGTACCTGAACCGCCTATTTGCTTCCTACGGTTCAACTCACTGAGGATTATATCCCTAGCGTTTAGGTAATCCCTAATACCATCCCAATCAGGTCTCTCTTGAAGAAGGTCACTCCTAGACAGGCTTCTAAAAGCCCTAATACGATCTCGCCACTTGAGGTCATTCCTCTGATTCATTGACCTCTCCCAAGCGGGGTACTGTGCAGCAAGGTCCTCAGTATATCTCCTCTTTAGTTCAGCCAAGTCCTCGGCTTCCTTCACCTTTAGACTAGGCAACCCACGATTCTTCCTCTCCACCTCAAGAAGGTCTAGGAATTTCAAGTAAGCAATCCAGCCAAGAGAAACATCAACCGCTTCTAGTCTACCAGTGTCTGGGTCTAGCAAGAAATTCCTGTATTCTCTTTCCATTTCTGAGTTAATCTGGCCGGGCTCTGAGATGTTATGGGTCAACTGCCAAGCATAGGCAGCAGATGAAAACTCGCCGACTGAGGCATCTTCCCCAATGATCAATCTGCCATATTCAGGATACTCCTGGATAAGGTGTTCAAGGGGTCGCCTGGCGACTTGCGCCTCCACAGTGGGAGGGATGCCTGTCTGGCTGACGGTTCTACCTAGGGTTACCGCAAAGAACTCGGGACCATACTCATTGAGGAACATTTCCTCTGCCATATCGGCTCCATAAGAAGCCTGAAGGTCTGACCAAACATCAAAGTAAGGCTTCAGCGGGGAGTCGAAAATTGGCTGCGCTGGGAATGAAATGTTCCCAATCACTCTCATCAGGAATATCTTATCCGCGATATTCTTAGCCTCTAGATAAGTAGGGGGGTCAGTTCTATGTCCTGCCCTATACTGAAAGTCCAGCCACGAAATAGCATTACCAAAAGCCGAGATGTATTGACGGTCGCTACTGTGACCAGTGAGTTGTGACTGGATTCTATTGACGATAGGGGACATAGCCACATTCAATGAATTGGGGTTTACTCCGAATGGTAGAATCCATCTCAGGGATTCCTCCAACTCAGGCTTTTGTTTAACGGCTTCATTTACTGGTACCTGAATGACCGGCCCTGACCCCGGTAGAGGACTATTCAATACCAGGTTGAAACTAGTCTTACCAAACCTGATACCTCCAGTAGCCACATATCTGGCCCACCCAGACTCTGGCAACCCTATCTTGTCTGCCAACGCTTCAGACATCCTAAGTGTGATGAACTGGTTGCCATCATCGTCGGTAGTGATGAGCCCCGCTTTGTTAGGAGCATTCCACAATAGTAGAGCCCGCCCCATAATGCTCGGATCAGCAACAACCAGTTTAGACCATACCCCAATGACTTCCTGCCAAGCGGGGTAAAATGGCATGAACCACCTCATCAGATTTCCAAATCTGCTGGTCTCTGCCAGGTCATATAGGTAAGTCTTAACCTCTCTAAGGGCTATCTGTCGAGAGGTGTGAGACATCCTCTGATACATCCGCTCAGTTACTTCCACACCCTGAGCAACCATCATATCGTATCTGGACTTCATCTCATTGGCATAGATATGACGGAATAGGGGCTGTCGGCTGAGAGTATCAGTTGGGAGCCTACCAAGAAGGTCGAAGGCTTCAGCGAAGGTATCCTGCATAAACTTGATGATGCCAGAACTGCCGAGGGTTTGAGCGATTATCTCATGGTGAACTGTAGCCGGTCTTAGAGCCACATCCACTCTATCCAACATTTCTCTAGAGACCTTACCGGCCAAAGTTCCTTCCATCAACCCAACATTGAATTGACCTGTATAGTCATGGATCATCACCAAGACATTCTCTACCCAATCCTCATGATCTTTCCATTGAGACATTCTCTTGGCATACTCTTTACCATCAATACTTTCATCCAGCCAACGGACGGCCCTATCCTTGGCTCTAAGTACGGCTTGCTCTAGAGTCATGCCTCTACCAAGGCCATCTACCATATCGGTAAGAATGTAACGACCAAGATCATCTCTACCTATTTGTTCTTTCAGAGCCCTATACCAGGCGTGACGATACATAGGGTCACCCTGGTTGATAGACATCCATTGACCAGTAGCCCTAGTACGAAGGTGGTCCAGAATACCCGCTTCGTGAGAACCAAGGATGGCCTGATACTGCCTGAGTACCGATTCACTCGGACCGCCAAAAGCGGCCCTAGAAGAAGCCAAAGGTTCTACTCCGGCTTCCTGAACATACCTATACCAGTCCTCATCAAGCAACCCTAGTTTTCTAGCAACCCTAGTTTGTAGTGAAGCGCCGGCTACGCCCGTCTTGGTAAGAATAGTGGCGGGCTTAGCAAACCCCCTAGCAACCCTTTGACCCACATTACCCTTAGATAGCACCCCGGGCACTCTAGGCTGACCGCCGGCCTCTATAGATGCCAGATGCTTAATTAGGCTATGAGTGCGGGCGAGAATACGGAACTGTTCATCAGTAACCACTCTCAATGGCCAACCGGTTCTCAGAAGGACCGTAGGCTTCCACACATGGTAGAAAGAATCCAAGATTTCTTTTGGATACTGCGTACCTTTACCAATGACCCTTCTGAATCTGCTAGATATTTGGATAAGGCGTCTAACATCAGCCAAAGGCACCCAGTTAGCCAATTGAGTAGAAAGCAATGGCAACCTGACAATCATTACTTCACCGGTATCAGGGTCTACCCACTTGACCATATCAGTATCACCAGGACCGTACTTACGAGAGTTAAGGATATCCATGGTAGTCTGACGACCGTGCCTGGAGTGGGCTATCAGGTCCTGAATTTGTTGCTTAGTCAAGCCTGACTTTCTACCAACCAAGGTGATAATCCTGTTCTCAGCAGCCACCATGACCTGAAGTTTTTCCTGCTCAGTCTGAGCCCTGATATACCTATTACGGTAGGTATCAATATCCCTCTGAGTTATACCTAAAGACCTAGCCTCTTGTAGTTGCCTAACCAATTGCTGATCTGAAAATGGATCATGAAGATTGACATGGTGATGAGCCCTCTTTTCAATCACCGATCTAATGGGTCTGCCAAGTGGGCTTTGATACCAAGAAGAATAAATGGCCATTTGCCGAGCGGCTCCACCCAAAGTCAGTCTCGGCAAATAATCAATGGCTCCATGCTCGAACATCTTGGCTAGGCCACCACGGAAAGCAATCTCAGCCTCCATGGCAGCGATCTCTTTAACCGCCATTTCCTGTAGAGCCTTGATATCTACTGCGGTTTGTAGCCTTTCAGGTGCTATCATCCCCATCTCGATGGCCTCTGAATGGATGTATCTCTCTGTTGCCATTACCTTAGAACCAGTATCGTTAATTATCCTCTCAAGACGGGTTCTAAGCATAGGCTCCATGGTGAACAGTTCTGGTGAGGCTACTCTCATGCCGGCGGAGATGATGGCCAACTTTTCCTCATAGGTCTTGGCCTGCACAAACATAGAGGCTAGTTCATCACCATGAACATTGTTACGGAAAAGTCTATCCCTAATCTGGGATTCAGATTTACCTTCGGTCCAGTTAATCACGACTTGAACAGACTTGTTCCTGGCCAATCTACCCTGAACCCCATTCACTCTAGTATCGGTTCGCCTAGCCAACTCCTTGCCTTTAAGAAAACGAGAGACCAAAACTGGACCGTCATCTTGGGCCATCAGACGCATTACCGTCAATTGGTCGTCAGTCAATCTTTCAAGGTTTATCAGAGAGTCTGGCCTAATAGGTGTACCATCTACATTGTATAGGATTGGATCCTTTACTCTAGAAGCCATGATCCTATCGGCTGCCCTTACCTCACGGCGAAGATAGTTCCAAACGATGGCCGCACTTTCAGGAGACAGGCTCATCGGAGGTGCCTGCCTTAGTGATGCTACATAAGACTTACGGCTAGGAAGACCAACCAATTCCTCTCTACCGCTTATTAGTCTTTTGGCTAGGTGCTCCGCTGTAAGTTTGGGGTACTGCTTTCTAAGGGCTGCGAATACCGCCAGCACATCCATAGCACTTTTATTGGCCACACGGGCGGGAGCAGAGGACAAAGAGATATCTATGACCCTACCACGACTATCCGTAAATACATACAATCTAACCGTTGATTCACCATTACGGATAAACTCAAAGCCTCTATCATAGATATCCCCAACTTCATGACCCCGAAAGGTCTTTATACCTACAAATGAATCAGGTACATCCACAGTAGGCTTTCTTGACCTAGCAGTTGTCAAGTACGGGTGAGGGTTAGTACCGAAGGTATCAATGAAGTCCTGCTTAGGCATGGAGGAAAGTGTTCTTGAAACCTTACCGATTACCGGAGGAGTTTCTAGAGTAACCCCTGTAAATGCATAAGGGTCAGTATACTTGTTTGGCCTAAGGACTCTCTTTACATTGGCCGAGGTTATCTGCTCCATACTGGTCCAAGCGTCCAACTTACCTGGACCATAATAATCATCCATGATGAAATGCATCCCATCTGGGTCTAGTTCCAGAAGGATTGGGGGGTTGTCTGGGTAACGAGCGACCAAATCATCGGTGTATTGGGCTACAGTTGACCACTCATCCTCAAAGAAAACACGGACGCCATTGTCAACCGGCTTCTCTACCGACCTATTCAATTTACCATAATCAAGGCTCATCATCTTGGCATCGATGGCATCATCCACAGAGTCAGCAAGGAAAGCCAGCAAGGATTGCCGCTCTACAGGAGTAATTACATCCGTTCTAACTGAATCCAAAGCGTTAAGCAACCGCTCAATCTCAGATAGGCCGGCATCGCCGTTGATTGTTTTAAGCCACACATCCCTCATGTGGCGCCACGGCCCGGTAGCAGAGAACAACTCATCCAACTTATGCAGAGTGGCCGTCATTGTAGCGGCATCAATAGTCTCTATGGTCCCCGTGGTCACACCTGTGTCTACCTGAGGTACAAGTTTGGCCTGTTCCTCATTGATTCTCTCCATGATCCTCACCCGTTCAGGGTTGGCCAAAGCGGCATCCATGTCTGGGGTGATATTGAAGTCGTGATGGTTCTGGCGAAGGTAACGGTACTGGCTTCTAGGCATCACCACTATTACCCTACCGCTGGACTGAGTACCTCTTACCACAGGGATGTCAGCGTCTACGGCTTCTACATTGACCCTACCATTGGACCTTTTACGGAATTCCCGAGCCAGCCACTCCCGAGTGGACTGGTGTTGATATCTCTTACGGAGTTTACCTATACCTTTACCAACAATTATCTCGGGCTGAAAATACCATCTAGAGGCAGCGTCAACCAGACCGGAGCCAAACCCATAAGCAGGACTGGCACGGACTAGTTCCTTTTCCTGCTCGGTCATGTCAGGATTGATTAGCAAAGAATCGAACAGAGCCCTACCAGGACCTTTATTGGCATTCCTACGGTATTCAGCAGCCACATCTAGAGTAGCAGGTGCTCCACCAGGCATCCAAGACCCCACCGTACCTGTAATTGCACTAAGGCCTCTCCCAAGAGATACCTCACCCGGTTCACGACCAAAAGCACCATATAGCCCAGCAGAGCCCTCATGGACCTGATATTCGTGGTCGTACAACTTATTCAGTTCCTTGAAGGTCCACATTAGGCCGTCACCAAGACCGGTGGCTTCAAGGCCTTTATCAAGATAGAAAGCGGACCCCAACTCACTAAAGCCCGTACCAACTCTACCCCACAGGTTGCCAAAAGCATCCCCTGTGGTGAAGTTCCTATCAGTGAACGATCTGGCCAAGTCCCATGGAAGACCAATGGGCACCATGGCCAAATTACCCATGCCCCGTCCTAACTTACCCAGCCATTCATTGAATCCCACGACTAGTCTCCTGAGCCCGAATCTTGGCTTCTAGTTCTTGTGGCACCAGTGGCATCCGTCTAGCGTCAACTGGCAACATGGCTCTCAATCTCTGAGCCAGAATCTTGGTCTGCGAGGTGGCATTGGGCAAAGAAGCGAGCCTCATAATGATGGGATAAGCGTATCTCATCTCCTTAGCGGCCAGTTGATTGCCTAGTTGATCCTCTGTTGGGATTAGACTTTCAGACCCGGGGCCTGCTCCCATATCAATCCCCGCTGTTAGCGGTTCATTGGGGTAAGCAGATGGAGACATAAGACCTCCACCCTGACCGGGTTGGAATGATTCAAGTGGAATGTCTGCCAAAGCCCTCTTTACAGCGGTCTCCTCACCGTGTGGGATGTTGGGAGACATTGTATTCGGCAGAGGTGTACCAGGCGTACCCGGTAGAGCAGACAGATCGGTTCTGTTTGGGCCACTAGAGTACGGTACAGGGTCCGGTCTCGGCTTACCGTCCGGTACTCTAGGCCCTCCCCGACCTTTAGAAGTCATTTCTTCAGGCCAACCTTAGTGGCGTCTGGGCTATCTGGGCCCCTTACCACTCTATCCGGAGCACCATAGTTCTTGATGTTACGGATATTGCCACCGTCTCCCTTAGAGACCTTAGCCCCACCTTCTTCCTTAGATCCTTCGGTACCTTTACGAATAGCCATTATCTACCTCTCGGTGCTCCGGCCAACATCTCTAGAAGTTGGCGTGGGTTAGGCGTTTCGACCATGGGGGGCTGCTCCTGATTACCCGGGGGAGGAGCGGGAATCCCGCCCGGACCAGGCGGCATAGCGCCCCCCATGGCTTCTTCCATACCCGGCACCCCCATCGGCTGGGGCGGCGGGAATGGATTCTTTTGGATCCACCTCCATGGGTCTTTACCGCTATCTATGGCATCATGCCACGAAGCGATATGGTTTACCAGAGTCACTTCCGCTCCACCAGCAACCATCTCCAGAAGCAACTTCTCCAGCCTGTCCATTAGAGTCTTCCGCCGGGTCTCCGATACTGAACGCACCCACGGAGCGTGCTCCATCACGGTTTGCTCGTCGGCATAGCCCTGAGCGGCGAACTGCATTAGTTCCACAAAGCCATCGAAGCCGCCTACTCCAATACCGAAATCGATTTCTACCGCATGGTTACCGTTGATAGCCTCCTTAGGGACATAAGTGGCCTCAAACGGCTCGCCCTTCACTCGGCCGTAGATACTCTTTTCAACCCCTCCGTACAGTTGTTCATCTATGGTAAGGGCGGCCGACTTAATGAATTCCAAGTCTGGCTTCATCACCTCCCAATAGTTGCTTACCTGTGTCCGGACATCCCTATTCAATTCGATCACAGACCTACCAGTGACGATTGAGCCTGGCGCTTCACCCTGCATTGATTCCGTATCGTGGTTCATCACTCGAATCAGGCGATCAAGAGTTTCCAAATCCCGTTCAGTCTGAAGTTCAGCAGGTGGGGAAAGGAACTTAGCGTCGGCATTAGCGTCCAGCAACTCGATGATACGGGTATTCGGGTTAACATCACCGACACCTCGCTTCACCAACCATGGCCAAACGATGTTGCCGTTATAGACCAACTTCTGATTCAAGACCCTCAAGTAGGCTAGCACCAGACCGAGATTCTGCTCAAAGTGACTTTGCCCACCCAACTGATCTGGAACGAACATTGTGGTGAATCTCACCGGTACAAATCCTAGATCGTGCTCCACAGAGAGGATCCGTTTGTTGTTCACCAGAACAGACCACTCATTCTTGCTGAGGTAAGTAACCATGGTCTGCGGGGTAGACGGATCATCACCGTTGATAGCACCCATCACGGCATCTTCGCGGTCGGCGAAATGGTCTAGAAGGTAACCAGAAGTAACTACCTCATTGAAGATTACATCCCTCAGGGAGAGAGGCGACATTATGGCCGCGGTAGCATTGCCATATTGTGCCGAGGTAGTAGAGAGTGATCCCGATCCAGGTGTAGGCAGTACCGATCTTGGGTCCTTTATGAAATACCGGGGCCCTTCTAGCAGACCGTCTGGCAGCACCCCAATACAAGAAGCCCCAAAACCGACCAAGTAGAAAGCGTACCATTTCATCAACACCTGAAGGTTGGATGACTCATCGTAGTAACTCAGGACCTGCTCTACCTGATCTGCCTCTTTCTGGCTACGACGACGCTTTCCATGTGGACGAACATGGTTCGTTGGCAACTTGCCAACCATAGTAGCGTAACGATCCCACCCAAGTTTAATCCAGTTAGCGATCTTAGGTGCCTCACCGCGTCTGAACTCACTTGGCCACATCTTCTGAAAGTGACCATGATAAGCATCCATTAACTCATCAAACCTGCCATGAGCCTCGCGCCAATAGGTCTGGTACTGTTGACGCTTGGCTAGGATGTCCTCAATAGGAATCATTTGATAGCCCTTGTCTAGTCCTAACTCCGCTCGATTCTATCACTGTTCATGGTGAAGGTTCAATGCCCTGCGCTCTCTATGGGAAAGCCTCTTACCCTCATCCGTATGAATCATCTCCAACGGATAATCACTTACCAGGTAATCCGGAATCTGCCCCATTGGATGAGCGTCCAAAGTGCCTGGGTTCTTTACCCTCAATGAGTCAGTATAAGTAGCCCTCCTAAAGTGATGGAACCAATGACCCATCACCATATCCTCTGTCATGCCGTCCGGCCACTCAGTCAACTCCTTGACGAATTCCCCCACCACCACCCTAGTCTTTGGATCGCTCTGATCGAACGGCAGGCTTACTGCTCCTCGTCTGTATCTAGGCCCAAGAGTCTCTACCCCATAGTCCGGATCGGCTTTGTTCTTGTAGGTCTCATGGCCCAGGATAGATGTAGACCTGACCTTCATCCATTCACCTACCCACCTATGCTGGAACAAGTATCGCTGGGCGGCTGACTGCTCAATGATCCACAGTTTGATAGGCCAGCCAAGATCAGACGATAGCCTCTGCCATTGATCCTGCACCCCGGTAAATACATGATCCTTCATATCGTAATCCAGAAAAGCCCCGGCGGAGATTCGAGCCCGTAGCAAGTTAATCAGGTAGTCTGTATCTGTCTCACTGTCCCACAGCCACCACTGGATTGACCACCAGTTCTGGGCTGACGGGTCTACGGTTGCTACCGACACACACTTGCGAGGATCCAAATGACCAGGAATCTGTATGAGGCGCCTAGAGTAGTCGTAGCACCCAGGGCAGATGAACCCATCACGATCTTGACCCCCGGTAAGCCAGATAGTCTGGACGAGGTTCTCCTCGGTCTGCTCATCCAATTGCTGGTAGGTCAACTCGTACTTACGAGCGTTAGCCGACCTCTGCTTCAACAGGTACTGATAATTGAACCTCTGTGGGTCTAAGATACAGTGGACATGGTCCCTATTGCGTAGGGAAGCGGGGTTCGGACATTTCTTGTCGTCGTGGGCGGGGAAACGATGGTAGAAATAGATAGGCCTCGAACGGCGCAAAGTGGTCTCACCAGGAGTGAGCAACTCTCCGTAAGGCTTCCCGGCGTCGACCAACTCTCGCTCAAGGTCCTCACGAATCTCTTGAATCTGCTCCATGGACATTGTTCCAGAAGCCGCCGAAAGCAGAGCCTCATCTACATCCTCCTCAGTCTGGTAAGTCAACTCCTTACAGTGATGGTACAGATCGTACTTACCGAATCTGGTTCCAACTAGAGCGACCAGACCCCCCGGCTCGCACCTAGATTCCGCTTCAGCGAACCACCACTCAACAAGAGCCTCTCTCTGTTCTGGAGTGCGGCTGTTGTTCTTATCACAGAGGTCGTCCCAGATATTCAGGTCGTACCTACCACCGAGGAAACCCATCTCCTGACTGAGGGCGGATACCGTTGGCTCTTTCTCACCGATCATGAATACCGCATCTAGAGACTCCAGAATCTCATGGATGTGATCTTCTGGGTCTCTCACCTTCTCCATGACTCGTGGATCATCAGGGTCAAAGCCGGCTAATGACAACTTGTAAGGCAAAGTAGCAGCGTGACCGGTCACTCCGTCCACAATGAACTCGTTACGCCTCCACAGTTCGGTCTCTTCCGGCTTGAATCTACCGAACTCCATATTGAGCAGGGTGTTGCGCTCTAGAGTGTTCCTAAGTCTGCGGACATACTTCTCTGACTGTGGACTAGTCCTAGCCCCTAGAGCGATACGGATATCACGATTGCGGCAGATCAACCACGCCGGGAAGTCGTGCGTAATAGTAGTAGTCTTCCCGCCTCCCGGCGGCGTGTTAACGATCCCCTTGATTGTGTCCCCTACGGCTATCTCTGAACCAGCCTCGAAAGCCTTCCTACCTAGTTCTAGCCAGCCCATGAGAATCTGGGCCATCTCGATCTGCCACAAGATATGTCGCCTACCAAAGTACCTGATGCGAAAATAGCCGAAGTTATGGTAGGCCTCTCTAGCCCGGTCGTTAGGCAAATCATCCAATTTCATAATCGGGTCGGGGATACCAGGCGACCCGGTCTTCACCTCAGCATTGGGCGGCTCATTGCCGGCGAGCAGGGCGGCTACTTCCACAGGGGATGCGTTTTCCAGGTCATACATGCCCCTGGCTGCTCGCATCATCCTACGAACGGTAGTCCTCGACACCCCTAACTGTTCCCCAACTCGGTAAGGGTTCCTGCCTTTGCGTACTTCACTGTAGAACCACGACCTGACTTGCGGGTTCAATTTGGTGCCTGGGGTGTATTTAGGGATCGGCATATCTACAGACTAGCAAATGGCGAACCCTTTGGCGGAAGTTTGGATCAGACCTTGACCTACCCCATGCGTGCGTGATAGTAGCAAGTTAAACATAGGGTGTCAATCAAGTTGATCAAGTTAGTAGTAATTGTGTGGTGGAGCATGAGCACAAGCGCTGGCAGTAGTTCGATAGTGTGCACTGTATATAGTGCAATCGTGAACGGGCGCTAGCGCAGTAGTAACGCTACGCTTAGTAGTCGTGGTGAACACTGAAAATTGTCGAGATTGGTAGTTGACTTTGACGCATGAGTATGCTTTACTGCTAGTGGCAGATTGATAAGCGAATAGCGCAACGAGTGACAAGCGAAAGCGAGTCACAATGGCGAGCAAGACTAGTGCGAAAACTAGTAACGCTCGCAAGGTAATCGCAGTAGAGGCTACTGATACAAAGCACTCAGTAGTTGAAGCAGTAGATACACTATTCGATAGTGGCATCGAATTCTGCGAAGCAGAACAACTAGCAGCGTTGCTAGGTCGTTCTGGTAAGGTACTGCGAGCACACTTGCGAAGCAGGCATGCAAGAGCATTCGATCAGAAAAACTCGCGCTGGAAGATCGCACACGATACTGCGATTGAATGTGCAGAGTGGAGCATCAAAGCGAAAACAATCGCTAACAAGTAAGTAGTTACTTCACTCGTTGCGCTCGCTTATCAAGGTATAGCGCGCTAGAGATAGCGCGCTATACTTTTTTGTAGCAAGCAGATTCCACCGCCTTGCCACCGCCGCCTATCGCCGCCCATGGGACAACAGATAGGTCCGCCTTCTTGTGGCCTACCGGCCCACAGGTTCTACTATGGCCTACCGGCCACACGGCCCTCACACCTCCACTGAGTGGCCTTCGGCCCACGGCCAACAGATACCTCCGCGTTTGTTGGGGCCTACCGGCCACATACCCCCGGCCAATGGCGGTTTAGCGGCCAACCTCCCACAGGTTTAAGGCCAATCGGCCAACCACCCACCCTCGGCCTAGTTACCACCCATACGACATATATGCAGGAGGCTATACGGCCTACAGAGAACGGCCTACAGGTATGTTAAAGGTGGAGGCCTATAGGTAGGCCAGCAAGGCCTTGTTAAGACTCACGGGTATCACAAACCTACTGTTGATAAGGGCTTCTGGGTAGTGTATGCTTGCTTGCATGAGTAGCAAACTCGACAGCGCGCAGTACGCTCGAATGTTCGAGCAGCGCGGTGCACCTATTCGCTATAGTAGCAACCTCCCGACAAGCAAAGCGAGGGCCACCAAGCAAGACCTCCGCATGAGCAATCGCTCCCACAAGATCAAGCAGTCTTTCAAGAGGCCCACAGAGAACAAGGGCCTCCATCTTGTCTACACAAGCGAAACGAACAAGCGAGGCCGCTATGTACGATAGCGATAAGGGAGGACCCTTGACTAACGAAGAACTGTGGGCCCTCATAGAACAGGTGGCAGACCTCGAACACGAAGCGAAGAAGGGAGGCCCACTCTACACAAGTGATGGGTGGAAGCACAGCGACGACTCCCGTTCAATCTATCGACGCATGAAGGAGGCCAACAAGTGAACGAAACCGAGAAGATGCATACGGCCGCCATTAGAAGTAACGCAAATGAGTTGGCCAACTTGATCGACTCGCTGCTTACCGATTACGAAGTGAGATGGGCCTTCACCCGTCTGTTCTTCTCTCGCAAGCGAAGGGAGGCCCACAAGCAAGACGCTTACGAGGCCATGAAGCGTTCCGACGAACAGCGACAGATGCTTGGAATTCTCTACAAGTGAGGCCAACAATGACTACAAACACAACCGATTGCGACTTCTGCGGCCAAGAGTTCAGCACCGCCGAGCGTCATGTAGTTACGCAAAGGAGGCCGTCTGACCCAACCGATCTAGTCTCAACTATGTGGGCTTGCCCAGATTGTGGGGCCAAGAACAATCTCCCATCCGTGCAACAAGTGTGGACCGACTTTGAGAATGGGGAATACAAAGGGATCCTGTTTCTATCGATCTAGAGGTGAACCAATTACAATGATCAAAGGCCTGAACTACAAGTCCTCCGTCTGCGTGACAGTGACGATGGGGGCCTACCCATCATATCGAGAAAGCAGAGGGCCACTGCCTGTCATGTTCCCAAACAGAGAGACAGGGGTGGTGGTCTTCCCAAGAGTCGATAGCGAGGAGGAACTGTTCGAGATTCTCTGCACCACCAAGAACCAAAGCATCGTACTCCTAGTTAGCGATGATGATACTGGCCCTGGCCGACTTGTGTTCATTCCCCGCCATCAGATCAAGATGATAAAAGGCCAATCGTGAGAGCAACGATGTGGCCCAAGACAAGTACGAGAGGTAAGCCATGATGAGTCGAGAACTTGAGGGATTGCTGACTAACTCAAGGGAGGCCCATAAGACAGCAGATCGGGCCGACCGGCTGTATCTGAAGCAGGCCGTCATTGAACGACGGGCCGAACTGATCTCCGCTTATCACGACGATCATAGTCGTGGGACCAGTAAGAAATTCCACAGCCTGAATGAATCCCTGGTCAATAACACAACCGACCTCATCGCCTCGATGTGTGCCCGACTTGCTCAGATCAATAGGCCCAGTGGAGACGACGAGTGTTTCGATTACTGGCCTTCAGCCATTGACTTGATGGTTCTCCTCAAAGACATTCTGATGTGGTCTGACTATCACTGGAAGCCCGGCCCTATCACCGAGCGTCGCAACACGGAAGGCCTCGTTCTAGATGCTGACCAACTGAGTTGTGCAGCCAACATCTACCCCAACGATATCATCAACGAGGCCGAGTATCTCTGTGCTATGTGGGGTGTACCCACTCGTCGAGCCGAGTATATGTACGATGAGCCTGGAGAGGTATACCTCGCTACTTACTTCGAGGAGGAGTGACCATACCGGTGGCATCATTAGAGAAGGGAGAACCAATGCGTAAGCCATCATACGCAGTACGCACGGAGTGGATCAACAAAGAAGCCGACACCATTCGAGTCTTTGTGGATCCAGACATTGAAGTAACGGTCAATGTGGAATGCCATCACTGTGAGGAGGCCATCTCTACCGTAGTGAATGTCAACTTCCCCAACGATGATCCGTACTTGGTATGCCTCGATTGCCTTCACCGCATGTACGCTCGATTCATCGCGGTTCGCAAAGAAGCAGGCTATCCAAACACCTACACCAACAAAGAACTAGAGACTCCATAACAAGGAAAGGAAACAGATGCAGCCCTTCCAAATAAATGAACCCCAAATAAATGAGAGGACCGTCAAGCAAGCCTACTATCTACTCTTGGCCGTGCTAAAAGACGAAGGGCTTCAGGAGGCAGATGCTCAAGAGTGGTGGGATGAAGGGATCTTGTTTACCGTCGTCGTGCCTTACTTGAATCACATGGCCATTACCTTCGATAGAGGGTTGAGGGCAATCGTTAAGCAGGAAAACTTGACCAACCACGAATGCTCCGCAGTAGAGGCAACGGTTGCTCTAGCGAGGGATATCGACACCATTCAAGCCGCTTTGAGGGTTTGTTACGAATGGAGGAATTAACCGATCATGCCGCTTTACATGACGGAAGAACAAGATAAGATCCTCAGGCCCGTAACCCTAGCGACCATCAAACAAATGTATCTGGTCCTTGCAGCATGGAATGCCGCTTGGCTGAACAAGGATAGGCCAGCGGAAGACCAGATCACTTTGGAAGATGCATTAAAAGACCTAGTAAGCAATGGTCACGGCACTCCAAGACTGGAATCGAATCACCACTACATCAAGAGTGACTTGACCACAATGATCCATGTCATTACACCGGCCATCCCCAACAAAGGTGAGCCGGTGATTATGCTTCATGGCTACTTCCGCAGGAGTAGTCACGACATAGCCGTAGTGCTTCTAGAAACCAACAACGGATTCATCCGAGCGATCTTCAACTCCGAAGAGGGTCTCATCCGTGTACCTGAGAACACCCCAAAGCACCCGTTCGAGGTCGCTAATTAAGCGAGCCAACATGGAAGCACTAAATAAGAAACCAGAAGGAACCGAAGTCGATAAGACTCATGAGCCAATTAAAATTGGAATCAAAGTTCCGCTATCCACATACATCAGTTGGTCTCTAAGAGAAAGGATGTCTCAATTCCTCGAACAGAATAAACCCATGACCATTACAGAATTGGTCACTAATGCCGTCCGTGAGTTCATCGACTCGCACGACAACAAGTGATCCCTTCGTCCCACGGCATGCCCAGATCATCCCTGGTCGCCTGGAACACTGATTCGAGACAAGAACGCTACCCCCCTCAATCCAAAGGAAACCACGATATGTACCAGAATGTGGATATCGAAGTCTACCACGAAAGAACTTTAACTCGCGCCAAGTCAAAGAAGGAACTCAAAGAGAGGCTCGCAACCTAC
>Ga0194125_10003464_pt1 | contig 25457 bp, 14 predicted proteins | sample TA2KigC250mmetaG_FD_148626 | JGI IMG/M metagenome (GOLD analysis project Ga0194125, IMG submission 148626) | Freshwater microbial communities from Lake Tanganyika, Tanzania - TA2015034 Kigoma Deep Cast 250m | ecosystem: Environmental > Aquatic > Freshwater > Lake | place: Tanzania: Lake... | reverse complement strand
ACGGCTCAAAGGCCCTGCGGGCAGCGATCGACGTGGTCTTCGGGTCGAAGAACCCCGTGCAGCGGTGCCGGAATCACAAGGTCGAGAACGTGACCGGCCACCTGCCCCAGGAGCTGCGGGACCAGGTGAAGACGGTGATGAAGGCGGCCTACCGGCTGCCGGCGGACGAGGGGATCGCCAGGCTGAAGCAGCAGGCATCGTGGCTGGAGCGGGAGTACCCCTCGGCCGCCGCCAGCTTGCTCGAAGGCCTGGACGAGACCTTCACCGTCAACCGGCTCAGTCTGTCGGTCAGCCTACGGCGCTGCTTGGCGACCACGAACATCGTGGAAAGCCCGACCTCGGGGGTGCGTCTGCGCACGCGGCGAGTCACTCACTGGCAGAACGGTGAGATGGTCCTCCGGTGGGCCGCCGCCGCCCTCTTGGAGACCGAGAACAGCTTCCGCAAGATCATGGGCTACAAAGACCTCTGGATGCTCAAAGCTGTGCTCGATGAGGAGACGATCACCCCTCAGCAGGTGAGGGTCGCGTAGCAACCGAACTCAGGGGGAACCGCCGCCACCTTCCACTGCGGCTGGGACATACTCAGTTCGTCGGTCAGTTTGGGGATCTGCAGCTGCTCGAGGCGATGCTGAGCCGCCAGACGTCCGTTGAGGAACTGCTGTCGGACCGTGTGGAGGAACGGAATGCGGCTGCCTTCGAGTTCACCTATAACCACCTCAAGATAGTGCGACCGGGACTCACCATCAACAACTTCAACGACGCACTCAATGTGGCATTCGCTGTAAGGATCTTCAACTCCCCGGCTAGCATCGGTCCAGGCCGCGCAGTGCCAACGTTGATCTCCGCGACGCACGACTTGGCCGGTCTCGCCTCCGAGAAGCTGGAGGCCCAGTGGCTTGCAGACGCCCCGGAGGAGGTGGAGGCTCCCATACTACTCCACAGGAAGGTGTACCTGATCGTGATGGGCGGTCTGCTGGCTCGGGCCCATGGGCATTACGCAGCAGCTGCGAACGAGGCAACCGTGCTGGGGCGGCAGTTGCTGCAACTAGAGGGCCAGTACCTCAAGATGCTGGCCGCATGTCGCGAAGCAACTGCGCGCGGGAAGCCCGAGAGGGAGGTCACCTTGGATGACGTGCCGCCCCGCCATCTAGCCCTGGCTGTTAGGGCGCGCGAGGCTCTGTCGAAGCGATGGAGGGACGTGCTCTATCCGGTCCACTTGCTGCCCGAACACGATAGGTTGGCCAGTCTGAAGCAGCTGTTCAGCCCGGAGGTAAAGGCGCTGTTGGGCGCAGAGGCGTCGGACGCTGTCAGAAGCGGGCTCACACACGTCGAGACGCACCTCCGTGAGTGCCGCCATCCGGGTCTCGACTTGTGGGAGCCTCTGGAGTTGCTGGGACGGACGAAGGTCGGCGTGGAGTACATGCCCAGCGTAGCAGTGGCTCTGTCAGTTGTGCCGGACGATGGAGCGCCACTATGTAGGACCCGCAGCGCGAAGGCCGTAGAACGCGTGGAGGACTTGCGGGCCCTCTGTGAGCGGTCGATGAGAGTCATCGCCCTCCCTCAAGAGGTATCCGCGGGGGCTTTGCTCTCTGTTGCCCCGCACTATGGGAGTGCCAGCCAGGAACTGGCCGTCTCTATCACATGGCGCCACCGCTGCTCCCCTGGACAGATCTGGGATAGCTGGCAGAAGCTGGTGGCCACGCTTTCCGGCGGTGACCCGGGCTCCATCGTGGCTGAGCTTCGGCTGTTCTCGCCCGACGCTCGGGTGGACACCAAGGTGGAGCTGGCTGCGACGGAAGCGTTCCTCGCCGAGACCATAGGCGCTCCGAACGGCCTAGACTACATGGAGTGCAGCGTGCCGAGCGGGGCGGTGTTCGCTGATCTGGAGCCATTGGAGGGTGTTGAGCACCAGATGGGCATCGTCCTTCCTTGGTCAGCTTGGAACCGAGGTATGCTGCACGCGCTTGCGAGGGTGATCTGCGGGACCCACCCTGTGCGGTTGCCAGTGCGGGACTACGCCAACATACTATCGCGATGCATCCCCATGCCCGAGACATCCGGGGCCAAGCAGAGGTGAAAGGCGGCGTGACCGACCACAAGGCCGATACCGCAGACTGGATCCGGCGTGCGGGGCGACAGGAACGTCCCTACGGGGTGCTGCCCAAGCGCGACCACGGCCTAACGGTCCTCGGCGTCATCAAGGACCAGACGCTGTCAATCGGGGACCGCATCCTTGCTGAGGGTCACACCTGGTGGCGGGTGGTCAATGAGAGCGTGAGGGTGAGGCGCGTCGACTTCACTGCTCAGGCACTGGAGGGGCGCATCGAGTGGGACGTGGCGGATGCGATCGCGGGTCCTGGCGGCGCGTACGTCCGCGTGAGCGGCGTAGTGCAGCGGACCACGCCTCAGGCCGAGCACTTCGCCGAGCGAGACTGGTCTGCGGGATTCGGGGTGAGTAGGACCGGTGCGGAGGCTATCCGCACTACCTGGGGTGGGGAGTTTTTCGACTGCCTATTCGATGCGGTCGCCGATGGGCCCGGAAGCTCGGCTGGTAAGACAGCGAAGGGGCCGGATGCTGAAGCGACGGCGTCACCAAGCATGGCGGGTCGGTCAGTCGACGTTGCTGTAGTGACAGCCCTGCCAGAAGAGTATGCGGCGGTCCTAGAGTGCCTCGATGAGCACGAACCAGACCAGGCCCGAGAGGACGACCCGAACCTCTTCGCATGGGAGCGAGGTGAGGTCAAGTCCCTCGCGGGCAGGACGTACTCGGTCGTGGTGGGCCTTACGGCACATGCCGGCAGCCTGTTCGGGGCTGATGCCGTCAAGGAGGCCGCACAGCGGTACGATGCCCGATATGTCCTGGTAGTGGGTGTTGCGGGGGCCATCGTCAGAGAGGATGAGCCCCCAGACAAGCGCCTAGCTCTGGGGGATGTGGTCTTCTCCTCGGTAATCCACGGCTACGAGTATGGGAAACTCGAGAGGCAGTTCCACCCCCGAGACGACTTGACGTACCGTGTCGATATGCCTCTCGTGAGAGCCGCTCACAGACTGGCGATGGAAGAAGGCGCCTCCTGGGCCGCTGGAGTACCTGAGGGGTCGCCGGGCGATGGGCGAAAGGTGAAGGCAGTGGAGGGCGAGGCAGCGTCCGGTGACAAGGTCGTCGATGATGTCAGCACCGACTTCATGCGGCAGGTGATGAAGCACTGGCCGAAACTCCGCTGTATCGAGATGGAGGGAACTGGAGCCGCCTTTGGCATTCAGTCAGCGCAGGAGAGAGGACTTCGCACGGGGTTCATGATGGTGAGGGGGATCTCTGACATCCCTCGTGGTCAGCCTGGAGCCGATGCGATGACAAGCGGTCGACAGCAGAGCCAGACGGCGCAGAGGGACGAGTGGAAGCCGTTCGCCGCCAGGATGGCGGCAGCATTCGCCTGCGAGCTGATACGCTCGCATTGGCCAGTGACACCACGCGAGGATCAGAGTGCAGGCTGAGAGCGACCGCGACTGTGGCTTCGGGAACCCAACACCCTCGTCACCCAGGCCCGTGAGCACCCGAGCGCCCTGGCAAGCTCGGCCCTGTTCCGGACCAGACCGGTGTCGAGCATAGCCTGGAAGCGCGCTCTGCGCTGGAGGGGTGTCTCTCTCGGAGCGGGAAGAGGCTTCGGCTCCGGGACCAGAGCGGCCGGATCGAAGGCGTAGCGGAAGCGGGACAGGGCGGATTGGTGGCTGTCGGAAGCCGTGGGGGCGATGAAAACGGGCACGTTAAGCGAACGCCCGGAAGTTCGGATATTTCCGGACCCGGGGAGCCAGTATATAGGTACGCAATTCCCATTTAGCCATGCCCTCGGGAGCGCGTCTGAGCGCGTCCGGATGTGGCCCTGGCCTCTTCCCTCGTTCGCCCCCCGATCGCGTACGCCCCGGCGGGACGACAACGCACGGCGTCGAGCGCTGCTGCGCTACCTCTATCCCGTACTGGGCTGCGTCGACACTGGCCCCTCAGCGCGCGAGACGACCTACTCGCCCGGGTCCTCCTCCAACACGTGCGACTCCTCCAGCTCGCCGAAGCGGAGGAAGAGCGTAGGTGTGACGATCTGGTCCAGGAACGTAGAGGTGAGGAGGCCGCCCAGGATCACCACGGCGAGCGGCTGCAGGATCTCCTTGCCGGTCTGGCCGGCGCCGAGCGCGAGCGGCACCATCGCAAGAGCGGCCACGATGGCGGTCATCAGCACGGGTCGCAGTCGTTCGCGGGTCCCGCGCAGGACCATGCTCTCCGTGAAGCTCTCGCCCTCGTGTCGCATCAGGTGTTGGTAGTGGGAGATCATCATGATCCCGTTGCGCGTGGCGATGCCCAGCAAGGTGATGAACCCGACCAGGGACGCCACGGAGAGCGTGGCCCCGGTGACCCACAAGGCCATGACCCCACCGACGAGAGACAGGGGCAAGTTCACCAGGACGATCAGGGTGGCCCGAACCGACCGCAGGGCCACAAACAGCATCATGGCGATGGCGGCCACGACGATCAGGCTGAGCAGGAGAATCTGGCGGGTCGCCTTCTGCTGACTCTCGAACTGCCCCCCGTACTCGACGTAGTACCCCTGCGGCCAGTCATCGGCTCGCTGGAGCGCGTCGATGCCTGCTCTGACGCCACCGATGACGCTGTTCAGGTCCCGGCCGGCGGTGTTGCACTGCACCACGATCCGTCGTTGGACGTTCTCGCGGTTGATGGTGTTGGGCCCGAGTGTCTCCTTGATCTCCGCCAACTGCGACAGCGGCACCCGGCTCCCGGCCGGAGTGTCGATGAGCATGTCGGAGATAGCTTCGGCAGACTGGCGCGCCCCCGCCGCGAAGCGGACCGACACCTCGAACCGACGCTGTTGGTCGAGCACCTCGGCGACCTCGTGACCGTGCAGCGCCGTCTCGAGCAGCTCCACCAGCTCGAACGCCTGCATCCCGTACCGACCGCACGCCGGTCGGTCGATCGAGATGAGCAGCTCGGGAACGCTGACCTGCGGCTCCACATACAGGTCGACGACGCCGGGCACCTCCGCCATCTGCTTGCGCACCCGCTCTGCGGTCTGGCGCAGCGTGTCGCGTTCGGGGCCGAAGATCTTCACGGCGACCTGGGTGCGCACCCCGCTGAGCAGATGATCGAGGCGATGGGAGAGCGGCTGACCGATGTCGTAGAAGACGCCCGGGATGCGGTTCACCCGCTCGCGAACGTCCGCCAGCACCGCCGCTCGACTGCGGAGGCGGGAGGGCGCCTTGCGCTCTCCGGCGGACGCGTGCTGCTTCAGCAGCGCGGGAGTCCACAACGCCACGTCGATCTCCGACGCATTGACCCCGTGGGCGTGCTCGCTCTCCTCGGCGCGGCCCGTCCGCCGGGCCGTCGACCGCACCTCGGGCACCTCCAACAGCGCCTCCTCTATCATCCGCCCGATCCGGTTCCCCTCCGCGAAGCTGGTGCCCGGGGGCGCCACTGCCGTGATGGTGAGGGTGCCTTCGTTGAAGGTCGGCAGGAACTCCCGACCCAGGCGCGTTGCCGCCACCAGAGAGACCACGATCAGCAGCCCGGCACCCAGGATGACGGGCAGCGGGCGGTGGATGACCTTCGGCAGCAAGAAGGCCTGAAGCGCCTTCAGCCGACGCACGACGAAGCTGTCGTCGTCCTCGCCCCGGACCTTGCTCAGCAGGTAGTAAGACAGCGCCGGCGCCACCGTCAGAGACACCACGAGGGACGCCAACAGCGACACCATGTACGCGATCCCCAGCGGGATGAACATCCGGCCTTCCATGCCGCCGAGGGCGAAGAGCGGGAGGAAGACGACGATGATGATCACGGTCGCGAATAGGATGGGGTTCCGGACCTCACTGGAGGCGCGGTAGACCACGTGGAGCGTCGGCTCGGGACTCTCCCGGCGCCGGTTCTCGACCAGGCGCCGGTAGACGTTCTCGACGTTGATGATGGAGTCGTCGACGATCGTCCCGATGGCGATTGCCAGCCCCCCCAAGGTCATCGTGTTGACCGACAGCCCCCACCACTTGAACGCCAGGCCCGCTATGACGAAGGATAGGGGGATAGAGATCAGGCAGATCGACACGGTGCGCCAGTTCACCAGGAACACGAACAACACAAGGCTCATCAGGATGGCGGCGTCGCGCAGCGCGTGCTGGACGTTGTCGATGGAGGACGTGATGAAGTGGGATTGGCGGAAGATCTCGCGATCGATCTCGACGTCCGCCGGAAGGGCCAACGCGATCTCGTCCAGGGCGGCATCGATGTCCTCGGTCAGCGTCACCGTATTCACGTCGGGCTGCTTGAGGACGCTCATGATGACCGCCGGCTGCCCGCTGACGCTCGCATCCCCGCGCTTGACCTCGGTGGCCAGCTCCACGGTTGCGACGTCGTCGATGCGCACGGACGTTCCATCGCGGCTCGTCACCACCGACCCGGCCAGGTCCTCAACGTCATGCACACGACCATCGTTTCTGACCAGGTACTCGAAGGCCCCGCGGTCCACGAAGCCGCCGGAGGTGCTGGCGTTGGCGGCGCGGACCGACTCGATCAGCTCGTTCAGGGTCACAGCGTACTGCTTGAGTCGTTCCGGGGAGGTGATCACCTGGTACTGTCGGCGATCGCCTCCCATCGTGATGACTTGCGCGATGCCCGGAATCGAGAGCAGCCGCTGGCGGATGACCCAGTCGGCCAGCGCACGCAGCTCCATCGCGTCCGTGTCGCCGGTGGCGCGAATGCCGACCAACATGATCTCCCCCATGACCGAGGAGATGGGCGCCATGAAGGTCACGGCATCCTCCGGCAGGCGCTCCTTGGCGAGCTGGAGCTTCTCAGCCACAATCTGCCGCGCCACGTAGATGTCCTGTCCCCACTCGAACTCCACGTGGATCAACGAGAAGCCAATCGACGACTCCGATCTCACACCCTCGACTCCCGTCGCCCCATTCATCAGGCTCTCGATCGGGAGGGTGACCAGCGTCTCGATCTCCTCGGGGGCCATTCCGTGGGCGTCCGTCAGGATCGTCACCCGGGGGCGGTCCAGGTCGGGAAACACATCGACCGACAGCCCGGAGGTCACGTATCCTCCATAGGCCAGCAGTACGACCGTCGCGCACACCACCAGGAACCGGTGCTCGAGCGAGAAGCGGATGATCTTATTGAGCATGATGCCCCCGATCCCGCGGAGGGAGTTGTCACACCGCTACGGCCGGCGCGTCCTGTCCCGCGTTCAGTGCTCGTGGCCGTGACCGGCCGCCACCCCTTCGCCGCCGGCCATCTGGGCCTTGACGGCCGCCTGCACGAGCGTAAGCCCCTTCGTGGCGACATGCTCGCCCGCCGCTGGTCCGATGATAAGGGCTTCGCGGGCATTGCGGGCCACCACCTCGACGGCGTGGCGCTCCCACCCCTGTCCGTCCGGCCACTCGATGTAGACCGCGTGTCCGGTGGGCTCATCCGCGAGGGCGTCGATGGGCACGATCAGGCCGCTCGGGCCCTCCCGCACGGAGAGCTCCGCCTTCACGAACATGCCCGGTCGCATACTCGGGTCCGTCAACTCCGCGCGGACCTTCGCGGTCCGCTTCTCCTTGTCCAACTCCTCCGCCACATGGTGCACCGTCGTGGTATGCTCCCACCCACGGACGTCTTCGCTGGTGAGCCGCACGGTCTGTCCGACCCGAATCCGGGGCAGGTGCTTCTCGTAGACATCCATCTCCACCCAGAGCGTGGAGCCGTCCAGAACGGTGAACAGGTCAGTCCCGGCGTGTACCGTCTGACCCATCTTGACCGGGCGCGTCGTGACGGTGCCCGAGATGGGGGTGACGACCGGGATGCTGATCGATCCGCTGCCGCTGGGCCGGGCCTTGTACAGCCGGACGGCCCGACGGGCCGCCTCCAGGTCAACCCGCGCACGCGCGATCGCGGCCTTACGCTGCGCCACGGCCTCCTGCACCATCAGCTTCTCCCTGGCCACCAGCTTCTCGCGGTCCAGCATCGAATCGAGCGCGGCCAGCCTCGCCTCCGTCTGCGAGAGCGCCGCCTTCTTCTCCGCCGACGTCACAGTGCGCAAGCGGCTCATCGCCTGGTCCAGGGCCGCCTGCTGCGCTTGGACATCGCGCTCGGCCTTGGCGAGCTCCGTCTCGGCCCCATGCGTGGCCCTGGAGGCATAGACCCCTTCGTCGAGGAGCTTCTGCTCCCGGGCCAGCACCCGGTTCGCGATCTCCACCTGCGCCTCCGCGCGCTCCACCGACGCCTGGGCTTCGGCATCGGCCTGCCGCGCGAGGTCCAGCTCCCGCTGCGAGGCCGTCCCGAGCTTCACGAGCCCCTCGACCCTCCGGAGTTCGCTCCCCGCGGCGGCGCGAGCGGCATGGGCTGTGGCGAGATCCGCCCGCGCGTCGGCCGCCTCATTCCGCGCGGCGTCGAGCGGAGGGTGACCGATCGCCCCGGCTTGGGCCAGGCCAGTCTCTCGCTTGAGTTCGGCCGCGGCGAAGTCGCGAGCGGACTTGGCTCGCTCGAGCGCCGCCTCGGCGGCCCGGACGCCGGCCTCGGCCTCCGACCGGTCTCCCTCCTGCTCAGCTCTGAGCTCGGCCAGCTCGGAGGCGACCGCGGCGCGCTCCCGCCGAACCTCGTCCACGGGCTTTCCCGTATAGACCCCCGCCCGCGCGAGCGCTTCGGTCGTGCGCAAGTCCTGTTCGGCGAGGGCCAGCCGAGACTTCGCCTCCTCGTAGGCCGCGTACGCCTGCGCCGCCTCCGCGCTCTCCACCAGCGCCAGGGTAGCGCCCGCCTCGACGTAGTCTCCCACCCCGACCAGCAGTCGCGACACCCGTCCCGTCACCAGGGAGCTGACGGAAGCGGCGTTGTTCGGGTGAGGGATCACCTCGCCGGAGACCTGAATTGTCTCATCGAGCGAACCCTCGCGGATCAGTGCGGTGCTGATCGCGCCCTCGGCCACGCCCTCGAGCTTGTAGAGCATCACCTCCTCGTGGTCGCCCTCGACGGCAGCCGCATGGTCGTCATGGGCTGAGCCGTCGGCCGACCCTCCGCTGGCAAACGAGCTCGCCAGGCGGAAGCCCAGGACGACGACCACGGCCATGACGACGCCAATGATGGCCCATGTGCGAGCGGACGGTCGGAAGTTCACTGGTTGTCACCTCGCGTGCCTCTGGATGGGTGTGCTACTGTGGCAGGGCTCCACCGACCGCCAGAGTGAGTTCGGCCAGGCTGCGGTGGTACTGGGCGGTGGCCCGAACATGCTCCAACTGCGTTTCCGTCAGGGTGCGCTCGGCATCGATGACCTCAAGCAGCGTGCTGCCGCCGCGCTCGTAGCTGAGCTGCAGCAGCTCGGCCAGGCTCTGGGCGCGCGTGGCGATGGTGGTGGAGTACGCGTCTGCCACCTGGCGGTCGGCCTGGAGGGTGCGCAGGGCGCTCACGACCTCCAGGACAGCCACACGCTCAAGTTCGGCCAGCTCAGCCCGCCGCTGATCGGCGTTGGCCCTGGCCGCACGAGTGGCCCCCGAAGCCTGCCCCCAGTCGATCAGGGGCAGCGATACGCCCAGGCCGATCTGCGTCCCGGAGGACCCCACGCGGTCCCCGGCCCGGAACTGCACCTCGAAGTCCGGCAGCCGCGCCCCCCGGGCCAGCCGGATCCCCGCTTCTCCAGCGCGGATTCCGGCCCGCGCGGCGAGGACATCGGGCCGGCGGTCGAGAGCCTGGGTGCGTAGCGCGTCGATCTCGTAGGTGAGCTCCGGGCCCAGCGCCAGGACCACCGGAAGGGTGGCCGTCTCACCCGGGTCCCGGCCGAGCAGCGAGTTCAGGGCCGCCCGCCGCACGTCGACCTCCGCGCTCAGCTTCGTGACCTCCTCACGCGCCCGGTCACGCTCGATCTCCGCGCGGTCCACATGAACCCGGGCCACGTCTCCGAGCTCGAAGCGCTGCTCCGCGAGGCGGCGCAGCGCTTCGCGCAGCTCCAACGACTGCTGCGCGAGTTCGTGCTCGGCGATGGCCTCTTGGAGCGCGATGTAGGCCAGGCGAGCCTCGTGAGTAGCGTGCGTTCGCACCGTCTCGATCTCGAGAGTCGCTACGGCGACTTCCTCCCGGGCTACGCGCGCCGCCCGGCCGCGCTTTCCCAACAGGTCCAACCGCTGACTGGCGATGATGGGGCTGTCGTTGAACGTGCCCGCCGGCACCACCAGCAGCTCCAGGGGCGGCAGGGACCCCGCCGTCCGCAGCTCCCCGGCCTTGGCGTCGCGCGCGCCTGACGCCGCCGCCACGGCCGGACTGTGTTCGACCGCCAAGGCCACAGCCTCATCCATCGTCAGGCGTGCCACGGCTTCGGGCTGCCCCCAGGCGGGTGGCCTGAGGCCCACAACGACCGCAAAGCACACAAGCAACGGCAAGCGTCGGGCAACCGACTCACCCATGCAGGGACTCCTTTCCAGCCGTCAACGGGTCTCAGCCAGGGAAAGACCGACACCGGAGAACCCAGGTAGGCCATGCCGCCGCCGTCGTGGCGTGCGAGTACGGACAGCGCTACCAGGTCTCGGCGTTACGCAGGGGGAGGGGCGCGCAGGGGATGGCCGGCAAGATAGAGGACACGGATGGACGGCGGGCCTCGATCGGCCGTCACGGAGGCGCAGGGGCGCGTTCCTCCGTCAGCCACGCCCTCCCCGGCCGGGAGCGCCGCGACGAGCCACGAGTCCAGGACCGGCGCGTGGCGGGCGCCGATAGGTGCCCAGCTCAGGTCCTCGCAGCAGCTATGAACCGAGGTCAGGGAGGCGGGCGTATGATAGTGCGCGGCACCGTGGCTGCAGGCGAGGTGAGGAGCCGCTTCGTGTCGCCCGTCGCCATGCCAGTGGGCGACCCGATCGGGTGAGTCCGTCTCTCGTCCCAGCAGGTGCGCCGGACCGAACGCGAACAGGGCCGCGACCACAACAGCCGCTTGTTGTCTGGTTCGAGCCTTCCAGGCCATCGTGGTCGGTAGTCCGAGTCCCCCTTGTTTGAGCTCTTCAACGCAGCGCCAAAGGGGTTTGTTCCCGAGCACCCCACAGGTGACCTCCTCTTGCGGTCGTACCAGCGCCCGGCCGCGCTCAACCCGTCGTGCGCGGTGGGTCACCAGGAACGCCTGCGCTCAGCACCTTCGTCACCCACGCCCTGGAGCAGCCGAGCACGCCGGCGGACCCGGGCCGGTCTCAGGCCAATGCGCTGCTGCGTGGCGAGCCGTCGAAGAGCGGGCGCTGCGTCAGGTTCCTGACGGATCTGAGGGTTCTGACGTTTGCCGCAGGGGCAACGGTCCGGTGGGCCATGATCGCGACGGCGGGGAGGTCACCGGGTCTGGGTCGGCCACAGGCGGAAGACCGCCCGGTGAGTTCTGCCTATCATACGGGGCGGGGAGCCAAGAGCCCTACAACACTCTTGCAGGCTCACTGTCAGTGTGCGTCTAGCTTCTGCCACTGCCCTGAGCACTCGCAAGGGCGGGGCCTGCTAGCCCCGAATGCAGAGTCGGATGCGGGGTTTTCACTTGGGGAGCGGCGGCACCTCGACCCCGTTGGGAACGACCCGTGTGCGGCTCGTGATGCTCCCCTCGGGTTTGCGCTGCCCAGATGCGCGCTCTTCACTGCCGAAGCCTCAGGACCTCATACACCTCGACCGGCTGGTCGCGATGCCGTACCGGGATGGCTCCCAACGGTCGCGCCTCCACGAGGTCCGCGACGGCGGCATAGGTGTTTTGGCCGAGCAGGATCTGCGCCGGGCCGGCGGAGGCGACTGCCTGGAGTCGGGCAGCGACGACCACCTCGTCCCCAATCACCGTGTACTCCATGCGGCGGATGTCCCCGACGTTGCCGGCTACGACCTCGCCCGAGTTGATTCCGATGGCGATGTCGGCGAGGGGTAGGCCGACCTCTCCACGCGCTCGGGAGAGTGCCGCGACGCAATCGCGCAGGGCCACGGCGGCCCGAACGGCATTGGCGGCATCATCCGGCCGTTCCACGGGCGCCCCCCATACCGCCATGAGCGCATCGCCGATGAACTTGTCGAGTGTGCCTCCGTACTCGAACACCACGTCGATCATTGCGGAGAGGTAGTCGTTAAGGATCGCGACCACATCCTGCGGGGCCATGCGCTCCGTGAGACGGCCGAAGCCCCGGATGTCGGCGAACATGACGGTCACCGAGCGGGTCTCGCCTCCCAGGGCGAGCTCCTCGCGGCTGAGGATCTCCTCGGCGACCTGCTGGGTGACATAGCGCCCGAGTGCGGAGGTCACCTGGTTGCGTCGCCGCTCGACCAGGACCTGGGTGACGTGTGGGCCGCCCGTCCACACGGCCAGCATAGCTAGCAGCGGGACGGCGGTTTGCATGAGGACGCTGAAGAGGACAGCCACGACTACCGCCACCAACAGGGTGATGATCACCAGGTGGAGAGTAAGCACGGCCGCGTGCAGGGGCCGGAAGGAAGCGCTCAGCAGAGCCCCCCACAGACAGAGGAGCCAGACGAGCGCAAGATCGGCCCACAGCGGCGCGGGTCGGATGAGGCGGCACTCCGTGATGATCCGGCGCATGTGAGGGGCACGCGATGGCAGCAACTCGGCGACGAGCGCGTCAACCGTGCGATCGAGAGCCTCCAGGCGGAACTGCAAGTTCGGGTCGCTCCCCGGGTCGGTGAACAAGGAGGGGGAGACGATGTAGACCGGCACGTAGCCGCCGATCGGCAGCACGTCCCTTACCTCCTCTCCGAGGTCGGGAGGCAGTTCGCGACCGGGCGCCTCCAGTGTCGTGCTTCGCCGCCCGCTGATCAGGACCGAGCCTCGTCGGTCGAGGTGGAGGGCAGCACTGCCGATGCGCAACTCCCTGGCACTGACCGCAGTGACCTGGTCGGGCGGGATTCCGAGTACATGCGCCGCGACCAGCACCGGAAGGGTCGGCACCGGCTTGCCGTCACGCTCCATGCACAGCCTGACGCGGAAGGGCCGCGATGGGTCCCAGGGCCGGGCTCGCCGTGCGCCCTACGGCACGTACATCACCCCGAACTTCAGCGTGTCATGGAAATGCGGCTGTCCCGTGGGCGAGAAGGCGGTCAGCTCCCTGGCCTCGCCCCGCTGCCGCTGGCGGCAGACGTTGAAGTACCAGGGGTAGGTCCGGGTCGGTTGTCTGCCGACCACGCCCTTGGCCCCCGGCGTCCCCACGTCCGCCTCCTTGAGGATGGGGATCCGCAGCTCGAGGGTCCACTCGCGCTCGCCGACGTGCGCTGCTGCCTCGACGCCTGACTGCCAGAGGGTGTCAATGCCTTTCTCCCGATCCGCGTTGACCACCGCTCCGGCCGGGCTGATGGCGACCTGGTAGTAGCTGTGCGCCTGGGTCTCCAACAGGACCTCCACGTTGTCTCCGTTCCAGACGCTGGTATCACCGGCTTCACGGGCAGTGATGTTCAAGTTCGCCATGTCGCTGTCGAGACAGCGGATCCCCAGGTACACGGCGTCGGCGGCCCAAGCTGCCCTGAACTGGGTCCTGTTCGGCGGCGGCCAGTGCCCGGTCTCGCAGACGACCAACTCACACTCCGGCAGGCCCTCCCAGAACGGGTCGTCCAGCTTCCCATCCAGCTTCAGCGTCGTCGGGTCATGGCCTCCCAGCACTCTCAGCTCCGGCACGTCCTTGCGGCCTCTGGCAAGGCGGTCGCGGAGCTGTTTGAGGCGCTGCATGTACTCCACCAGCAGGTCCACCCGCTTCCCGTAGATGCCGTCCCCCGCCGCAACCTCCGCCGCCGCGATGAGCTCAAACAGTCGGTCTATCACGGCTACGTTCTTGCTGGCCTGGGGCCAGTTCGCCTCGGCGTACTGGATGAAGGCCTTCATCTCGGCCCGGGCGGGACCATAGAACTTCTCGTAGTAGTCCTCCAGCAGTGCGTCAACATCCTGGTTCGCATCCCAGTACAGCCGCGCCGTCACATAGCAGTTCAGGTGGTTCGCGGCCAGGGAATCCCACGTGTCGCGGTTCTCCCAGTAGTTGCGGTACACCTCGATGTGCTCGCCTCGCGAGACGTCCTTGAGGGCGCGCAGATCGCCCGCGATGATGTGGGGGAAGTAGACCGGCACGCCCTCGCACGTTGTCCCCGGCTGGGCGTGCAGGTAGTAGTCCCAGATGTAGAGCTCTTTGGATGGCAGCTTCGCCATCCAGCCCTGCAACAGATCGGAGTACTCCTTGCGCTTCTCGGGGTCCGTAAAGTCCCCCCGGGCCTGGCACAGGATGACCGCCATGTTCGGGCTGAACTGCTCGATCCTCAGCGGCGGCTGCAGGTACGCCGTGTAGGCGATGCAGCTGACCTTGCGGTCCGGGTGTGTCTCGTACACCTCCCGTGCCACGCGGTCGGCATAGCCCCAGACGTAGTCGGAGAGCTGGCCTGTCCAGCCACGCTCCGGGGTGCCCTTGCCCTTGCACAGCTCGCACTCGCACAGGTCGCAGTAGCCGTCCTGCGGCGCGACGCTCACCATCGGCTGCTTGTAGTGGTCATACAGGGCCTGTAAGAGCCGCACGTTGTCCTGGAACAGCCCCTCCGACGAGAGGCACGGCGCGCCGCCCCAACCGTAGTGGTCGGTATCCCGCTTGCCCCCAGACAGCGCGTAGTACTCGGGATGCGCCTGCTTCACCTCGTCGCGGGAGTGCGCCAGCGTGCTCCCGTGGCCGATGACGCTCCCCACGACTTCCTGGGACGCGAACAGCCCCAGGCGCATCTGCCAGATCAGGTCCTCCACGTTGGCGGGGGCGTTGTCGGTGCCCGTCCAGAACTCGTGGTAGTAGAACAGCAGGTGGCGCATGGGGAAGTCCGGGCGGACTGTTCGGTTCACGGTCGGCAGAGCGACGCTGCTCAGCTTCGGCAGGCACTCCCCCAGCTCTCCGGGGAAGTACCATCGGGCCCCGAGGCTGCGCAGGAACTCGTTCACGGCGTTGAAGGACCCTCGCTCGTCTGCCTCCCAGATCCCGAGCGCAGGGCAGTAGCGCCGGTGCATCCCGAGGAACGGGTTGCCCCACTTCGCACCCGTAATGGCGTCCCATTCATCGTAGACCCGGAACCGGTCCTCCCAGTTGTGCGCCCAGGGCTCGATGGGGGTGTACTCGCTGTCATGCCCCACCAGGGCAAGCCAGTTGTCGCCGGAGACGATCCGGAAGGCCCCGTACTTGAGCCCCTCGTCCGTCACGCCCAGGCGCTCCGTGCGCGGGCTGACACCCACGTAGACCTGCACCGGGCATCCGTCCGTCGGCGCGGTCACGATAGGCAGCTTCGCCCCGGCGATCTTCTGGAGCACGGTCCGCAGCTCTTGTGCAGCCAGCTTCGTGGTGCGCAGCGGCGCCTCCGGGAGCACGATCTCCGCCTGCACCTCTCCGTCGCGGACGATGAACGCCTCGGCGCACGCAGCCCGGCAGCACGCGCCGCAGCACGCTGCGAGGACGACGGCTCTCCACAGACTTCGCAGCCACAGTCTCACGGTCGGTCACCTTTCCCTCGGTCAGCATCGCCGAGCGGCAGAAGACCTGCCCTCGTGTCTGAGGCGCCGGGCGGCCATGTGGTCTTCTGCGGGACGGGTCATTCGCCCTCTGACGCAAAGTACGCGTCATCGAAGGGCCCGACCGGGAAGCAGGCGAAGCGGAGGACAGCGCAGCCCAGCGGGATAGGCGTCACTGGCGCGCGATGGCCGGTCTCGCGCGACGGGGTGCGAACGCTGCCAATGGGCCACACCGGCCCATTCTGCCAGGGTTCGGTGAGGCTTTCCTGTGGGTTGGTCTCGAACCTGCCTACAGCCCGAGCATCCGCGCGGCATTCCTCCGGAAGACCGCTTCTGACATCTCGGCCGGCAGGGCCATCTCGCGCAGCACCTCGATCATCTCGGGGTTCTCCTCTCGCACGAGGCGGTCGACGACGAGGTCGGCGGGGTTGGCGGGGAGGCGTAAGCGTCCAGTGACGTACTCCACCCGGTCATCATGGAGCCGACCGAAGCGGTCAGTCGTGACGAAGAGCGCGCCCCCTGAACCGTGCGGGACAACCTCCTCGACGTACTCGAGAGGCCCCACTACGAGCCCTTGCTCAGCCCCCCAACGGTCCGTGCGGCGCCCGTCGAAGCGCGCGATGGCGTCGCTCGCCCATCGCCACAGTGTCCCGGTCTGGTCGAAGGTGACACACCCACTGTCAACCACCCAATCGGGGCCCAAGGGGACCCGTTGCCACTTCCCGCGCTCGCAGCAGTACGTCTGCTTGCTGATGGTCGTCCACACCCGGCCCCGCGCGTCACCCACAAGGGATGGCAGGAAGACGTTGCCCTTGATCGACTCGGGGGAACGGGACTGCCATTCCCGGCCGTCATAGACGGCAATGGTCTCCGCAAGGAACGGCGGGTGGCGGTCGATCTCACCTTCAGGCTCGTGAAACTCCACGATCACTGCCCATAGGTTCCCGTCGGCGTCCAACACGACGGGCGCTTCCGCAACGACGCAGTCCGGCAGGCCAGGGAACGGTTCCGGCGACCACTTACCCTGGCGCCAGACCTTCCCTTCCAACCACTTGCGGCCCGCCTTGTCGGTCACCGTGAAGAGCCCGGTCTTGGCCGCCACCTCGGGGAGCTTTCCTTCGTACCGGAAGCGCTTGCCGTCCAACTGGTAGACCCGATCGTGCTCTCTGGCGTACCACCATACGCCACCGGCGTCATCGACGTGCATCTCGTGGAAGGGGTCGGTGTCAGGCGGGAGAGGGAAGCCCTCACACGGGAGGCACCCGATCGCGCCGGTGTGCAAGTTCCAGCGCCCAGCCCAGCCATTCATTGTGCCGAGCCACGCCACGTCTTGTCGAACGGCAAGGCAGGTGCAGCGTGCTGGGTACCGGTACGTGAGCCAGTCGCCCGCGCGTTCCGGCGTGACTTCCAGGGCGCGCCACCAGGTGGGCGCTCTTGCTGATGGCCGTCTGACCCGGGCGCTCACCCCGTAGGCCGCCGCGGCGATGGCGACCACGAGGATCGCGCCCAACCAGAGCCTGCGGCGTCTCATGCTGCTCACCTCAGCGGCCGGCCCCTGGTGCGCTTCCAGGTTCCCGGCGCACGTCACTCCTCGCCGTACCCAATGCTCTCCACGTAGTGAGGCCCCCAGCTTGGGCCGAAGCCGATGCTCGCTCCCCAATCCCACGTCGTTCCGCCCTGCCACTCGTAGCCGTCCTGACCGGAGTAGACGCCCGTCAGGAACAGGTGGCGGCAGGTGTCGAAGACCATCCCGTATAGATGGGTGGAGCGCCGCTCGGGCTTCGCCACCTGATCTCGGCGCAGTCGTTCAGCGAGGTCCACGCGCGACCAGTGCCGGATCTGCCCCTGGGCCGCGCCATCAATCCCCTCTGCCGCGAGCCCCAAGGGCGACAGGCTCCGGATGAACCCCTCCACGTCCCGATGGACGATCGCCTTGCGAACGGCATTGCGGGCCCGGGCCAGGCTCGCCGGCAGGTGCGTTGCAGTCAGCGGGGTCTGCAGATTGACGGCCAGGCTCTCCGTTCGTCCCTGCCAGAGGAACAGCTCGTGGCAGACGATGTCGAGGTCGTCCTTCATGAGCGCCACGAAGTACCGCTGCGCCCACGGCCGGGCGGATGCAATCAGGACACCACACGGAGTGATTCCCTTGAGATGCCCATTGACGTACACCTCGGCGCCGGGCGGCTCGGAGGAGACCATCAGCGTGGTGTCCGGGCCGGGCTCTGCGGCGGGCGGGAGCCAATACTCCGGCGGCATGGGGGTCGCGGTGACGTGGTCGTGCCAGGCGCGGAGACTCAGCCCGTCCGGGCCTGACGAGAGCTGCGCGAGCTGGTCGCGAAGGCCCGGTGGGAGTTCGGGAACCGGCGGGAGGATATGCGACTCAGGGACCTCGTGGGGCGAACCACGGACGCTACCGTCCACGCCGATCTCCTGCGTGAGGAAGACGCGCTCACCGGTCGCGTCGTCGTAGCCATGGGCCTGGCAGAGGAGAACCGCGTCTGATCGAGGGGACCAGGCAATCCGGCACTCTGTCTCACCCGGGTCCGGCATGAGACCGTTCGGCAGCGCCTTCACCTCGCCTGAGGCAACCCCGACGATGAGCACTTCCGCGCCGACCCAGAACGCCGCAAACCGTCGGTCGGGCGATAGTGCAGCCGCGCGATGGTCGCCAGGGCGCTCGGCTAACTTGCGCATTGGGTCCAGGGACGTGGGGTGAATGGTCGTGGCGCACAGCGAGGTCGTAACGCGGTCGGTGCGGACGACCAGCAACTCCCGCGCCGAGGCCCAGCCCACGGGACGGTCAAAGGTCTCCACATCGATCTCCGGCGGCAGAGCCTTGCACCATTCTCCCGAGTTCAAGTCTATGACCGGGACGTCAGCATAGCCGGTCTGGAAGGCTACCAGCCGTCCGTTGGGCGACCACTGAACCTCAAGACTGCCAAGCCCAATCCCTCTCAGCTTCCCAAGGGCGCGTATCTTCCCCCCGCTCTCCAGAAGGTACACCTTCTCCTCCCCCTGGCACGCCAAGAGCACTCTCTCTCCGTCGGGCGAGGGCACCAGAAGCTCGAAGCTCGGAAGATGCGGGCCGCTGGCCAGGCGCATGCGTGCATAGCCTGCGGGCCAGGCAACCCACAGCGCATTGTCCCACGCGCAGATGAAGCTCTTGTCACGCTCATCGGCAGGCGCGGATGCGCCGGTACCGGGAGCCTGTGGGGCGAGGGCGAATACCAGAGCAAGGAGGATGCAGCCGACGCCGGCTCTCACGGTGGCAGGACACCTCAACACGGACCATCACCTCTCCCATGCGCCCCGAGACCAAGGGGCACCTGTCATGCTCCGGGCGGCTCTTGAGTGTCCAGGTCGATGACGTCACGATCCCCGCTTCCCGCCTCCTTGTTCCCGCCCTGGGATAGCCACTTGGGGAAGGCCCGCGTGTCGTGACCACACTCGTGCACCTTCCCCGTCGCAACATCGGCTAACGTGACGCTGGGGCCAAGATCGCCTTCACAGCTTGCGTCGGGCGTGGTCGCTGCGATCGTACGACTGTCCGGCGACCAGCACAGACGGAAGTACGTGCCCACATCACCATTCCCCGTGTGTGCGTGGTGGAGGAGCTTCGCAGAATCGTGCTCGACGTCAATCAGCCAAAGGCCGACGTCGATCCGCGCCACCAGGTCGTGCTCCGCGTTGCCCTTGTTCCCTTCCCCCTCGGAGGCCTCCGCAGGCGGACCCATGAAGCGATGGGTGCCACTCGCGGCCAGCAAACGCCCGTCAGGTGACCAGACGATGCGACCGACCTCGCGGAGGTCGGTGAGGCGGGAAGGCTCTCCCGCCTCAGTGCCGATGATCCACACGGTGCCGGAAGGTCCATGGTAGGAGCGGCGTCCTGAGGACTCCTGTAGGTACGCCTCGTCGGAGGGCAGTCCGCTGTCCTGACGTAGGTACGCAATGCGCGTGCGATCGGGGGACCAAGCCACGACCTGCGCAACCCATGTCTCCCCGACCACGCGGGCAATGATGCGTCCCCCAATCGGCAACGGCCACCCATGTCGTCCATCGCCCGTCATCAGCCAGAGGCCATCGTCCCAGACTGCCAGCTTACGCTGGGCTGAGGCCGGGGGCGGCTCGTCCACCACCAGGAAGGGGGGCTCCTTTGCAGGGGCGGGCTGAGGCGGCGCGGCTACGGGCATCCTCTGTGGTTGACGAGGGCAGCCGGTGCACGAAACGAGCGTGAGTCCCGCCAGGAGCGCGCAGGCGACGCGCATGGCTCTCACCTCCTGTGACAGGCTACTCCGGAAGCTCCCCGCCTTTCAGCACGCTCAATCCAAGGGGAGTGCGCACCCAGGTCCATCCGCGGCTGTCAGCGACCACCTGCTGAACGTCGTTCGAGACCAGGCCGTCCCTGTCGGTCAGGACTCGCCACTTGCTCCGCGTCAGCACACCAAGCCCTGCGTCGGTAGCGACCCACATGCGTCCCTTGGCGTCGCACGCGAGGCTGCGCACATTGTCGCTGGGAAGGCCATCAGCCCTTGTGTAGGAGGTCCAGGACCGCCCATCGTAGACCCTCACACCGGCGCCTTCGCTGCCGATCCATACGTTCCCGCGCCGATCCTCGGCAATGGCCGTGACCTCGCGCTCGCCTAACCCCGGCTTGAGTTCGCGCCATCGGCCTCGCTCCAACACGAACACTACGTCCTTGCCGCCGAACCAGGGCCTCCCTCGGCGATCCACGATGACTTGCCGGAGAGGCTGCTTGGGTCCGCCCTCGTCAGCGCTGCGTCGCCAATGGCCGTCCACCCATGCGAGGGGGCCGGCCTCCGTGGCGAGCCAAAGGCAGCCGGCCGCCCCACAGGCCAGGTCATCGACGCCGGGAAAGGGGCCCTCAAAGCCCGTGCTCTCAGGCGACAGGAGGTAGCGCCAGCGGGCACCGTCGAACAGGCAGGATTGCCCGTCCTGCCCGACCACGTAGAGGCGGCCGCTGTTGTCCGTATCGAGGAGACCGACGATGCTAGCATAGTCGCCGGTCTGTTCCTTGCCTTCCGCACGTCGCCATGCCCGACCGTCGAAGCAGGCAAAGGTGTCGTCCTCGAGGAGAAGCCATACCCTCCCCCGACGATCGGTAGCCATGGTCGTGACCGCCGCCGGCAGTCTACAGGACGCCACGAGAGCGCGGGCCCTATGGCCCTCTACGATGAGCACACTGCCCTCCGAGAGCGCCACGACGCGGCCATCTCCGCAGTCCTCCGCTGCGAGTAAGCCCTCGAAGGCATGGGCCGGCACCCCGGCGTTCTTGGCGACCACCTGCCCGTCGGCCGTGGTCACCCAGGGGTCGTAGGAGACCCACTGTGAGCCCTGGGCCCGGGCGAGGAAGCTCAAGCCGGCCTCGAACCCGCGGACCCACAACCCGCCGCCATCGTCCACTTCCAGCAAGCCCTCAACCGCCACACCCTCACAGTCACCATAGACCAGGGCCGGACGCCAGCGTGTACCGTCGAAGCGGAGGATGCGGTCGTCCTCCTCCAGCCAGACGTGGCCGCTTGCATTCGTGAAAAGGCGGCGGGAGTGGACCGTGAACCACTCGCCGATACCTTCTGGCGGCCCGTATACTCGCCACCGGCGTCCGTCGAACGCTCCGAGGGCGCCCGTGCGCATGCCCGAATCGAGCGCCTCGGCGCTGGCGCGCGGGCTCAGCAGGACGGCCCACAGTACGCCTTCCTTGTCGAGCACCATGGAACAGGGACGGGTCGCCGCCGTCGCGACCTCGTGCCCTGGACCCTCATCGATTCGCTCGACACTCCAGTCCACACCATCGTAGGCGTGCCCTGCATCGGGACCCTCAGTCAGCCAGCGCCGACCAGCCTTGTCGGTGAGGCAGAAGGCGCCATGCCTGGCCGCGACTGACTTCAGTTCACCCACGTAGGCGAAGCGGTCGCCTGCCAGCCGGCACACAGCCTGGCCGTCAATGCACGCCCAGACCTGCCCATCTGCGTCGACCTGAATGCCGGAGACGACAGGCATGAGGTTGGGGATGTCCAGCGACCGATCGCAAGGGAAGTACGTGACGGCTCCTGTGCGGACATCGTGGCGCTCGATCAGCCCCTCGTCCGTGCCAGCCCAGACGCGCCCATCCCCAACCCCCAAACAGGTGTAGGTGTTTGGGGACCGGTACGTGACCCATCCGTCGCGGCGGGCAGGCGACAGGTCAAGCAGCGTCCATGACGACGGGGCTCTGGCGTGCCGGGCGCCTGAGTGCAGCCACACCGCCACGGCCGCGATGGCGGCGACCGCAACCACGGCGACCGCGACCCAGACAAGAGCCCGCTTCGCCTTCACCGGCAACCCCTCCCTTCGGGACCCCAGGCTCTCTCTGCGTCTCCCCTATTCGTTGACGCTTCCGCTGCCGAGTTCGGTCACACACCAGCGATCCCCGACGCGCCCGAAGTCCACCCAGCAGTACGAGTATGCGTCCTCATCTGCGAGCCATCCATTCTGTCTTGGCCGGATCCGCCCGCCCTGCAGGAAGGCCTTGCGGTTCCGTTCGAGGCATTGCCACGCGCTCTCGGCCCGGTTTCTGCGGAGCGCCTGTCGCAAGGCAGGGCGGGACACGCGCTGGGGCTGGGCGTCATCGTCCAGCACCAGGCCCTTCTCGGGAACGTAGCGCAGGAGGCCCTCGATGTCCCGCTCCAGAATGGCCTTGCGCACGGCACTGCGGACGGCGGCCAGGTCGCGAGGCATGCTCGCCGGGGTGAACGGAACGTTCAAGCCCACGTGGACCTCCTCGCGTTGACCCTTGCGCAGGAACAGCTCTTCGCAGGTGATCTCGAGGTCTTCGTGTACCACCGCGACCCAGTACCGCTGCGCCCACGGTTGTGCCGAGGCGGGCGTGATGCCGCAGGGCGTGTCACCCTTATAGTGCCCATTGACGTATACTCCGGCACCCGGGGGCTCCGAGGTGACGGCCAGCAGCGTGACGGTGTCGGGAACAGCCGGCGGAACCCAATACTCGGGCGGCATCATGGAGCAGGCAATGCGCGACCCGAGCGGGTAGGGATCGCCAGTCCCCACTTCGTTCTGCAGTTGCCTCCACAGGGGGACGGGGATCGGCGCCAGCGGAAGGACCTGCCCCTCGGTCACTTGCAGACGCGTTGCCTGACTACCGTCGGCCGCGATCCGCCAGGCCGAGGCGGCAGCTTCCTCCCCGCCGTTGCAGGCGAAGAGCGCATCTCCGTTGTCGCCCCAGCCCGCGTCATAGCGTGCCGTGCCCAGGTCATCCGCTTGGGAGGTGAGGACAGTGCGCTGGCCCGTCCGGACGTCGAACGCCAGGATCTGGGAGCCGAGCCAAAGCGCCGCGGCGTGCCCGTCAGGTAGAAGGGCGGCCACATGGCACGCCGCGGTGGACTCCGCAACCGTACGGGGTCCCCCGTTCACGGGTGGAGGTACGGGGGTCACGCGGAGGGACTTGGTCTCCGGGACCTCCGCCGACCCCAAGCTTCCCGTTCGGCGGAGGAAGGCCAGCTCGGTGGCGGATGGCCAGCCAAGAGGCTCGTCTCGCGCGTAGAGGCCGGGGCCGGCCGGGGGGGCGCGTTGGGCGACGCAGTAGCGCTGGTCGGTCAGCGTGTTGATGGCCCAGACGCGCGTGCCCTCGTACCCCTGCCCTCCGCTTCCACCCATGCTGACCGCCACCCAGACCTCGTCCGGCGACCAGGCCGCCTTGGGCGCCGACCCCACCTCAGCGATCCCTAAGGGCGTGATGCGCCCTGCCCCTTCGAGCAGGTAGAGGCGCGGTTCGTCGGGGCAGATGAGCAGCGCCTTCCCGCCGCCCGGAGACACGAAGACCCGCGGAGGGAAGAGGGTGCTGGCGAGTGGTTCCCCGCCCACCAGCCGCGTGCGCCCTTTACCACTCGGGGACAAGACCCAGAGCGCCTTGCCATCACAGAACAGGACGCTCTGGGTTGGCAGGGGCGCGTGGCGATCCTCGCCCATGCGCGCCATCGTCAACAGCAGGCCCACTCCCACTAGCGCCGTGATCACGCTCAGTCTCCTCCACGTCATGGGTACTGCCTCCTCACCGTCAGCCGTCCACCCGGACTTCCGTCTGCCGTCGCAGGGCCTGAGGGCATTCCGGTTGGATTGCCGGTAGGGCGTTCCAGTCTCTCAGCCGACCGCCGCATCCGGGCGGCCTACTCCTTCCCGCCATTCGCGCGGAGAACGTCTGCAAGTTCGGTGCAGCCGCACTCAACTGCTACGCGTAATGTAGTCTCTCCCTCGTTGTCTCTGGCGTTGACGTCAGCCCCATGCTCCAGCAGCAAGAGCGCGACTTCAGTGTGCCCGTCAACGGTGGTCCAGTGCAGCGGGGTCCACCCCCGGTTGTCCTTGGCATCAACGTCCGCCCCATGCTGAAGCAGGAGTCTCGCCACTTCAGTGCGCGTGTTGTTGGCCGCCTGGTGCAGGGCGCGAGTGCCATCGTCATCTGCTCTGGCGTTGACATCAGCCCCTCGCTCAAGTAGCAGCGCCGCCACTTCCGTCTGCCCGGCGAGCGCCGCCCAGTGGAGCGGAGTCCAGCCCTTCTGGCCGCCCGAGGCTTCGGGGGCGTTGACGTTGGCCCCGTGGTCCAGCAGGAGCTTCGCTACTTCGGTGTGGCCATTGTTGGCAGCCCAGCGCAGCGGGGTACTGCCGTCAAACCCGGGAAGGTCGGCCTCAGCTCCCTGTTCCAGTAGGGTGCGCACTGTTTCGGTGTGCCCCCATATGGCCGCCTCACGCAGCGCGGTATCCCCGCTCTCGCGTCCGGCGTTGACATCAGCCCCACGCCCCAAGAGGAGCCTCACCACTCCGGCGTGGCCATTCCCAGCCGCTCGTTGCAGCGGAGTGGAGCCCCTGTCACTCTTGGCGTTGACCTCGGCTCCGTGCTCTAGCAGGAGGCTGGCCACTTCGGCACGGCCCCTCTCCGCCGCCCAGTGCAACGGGGTCACGCCGCTCTCATCTGAGGCTTTGGGGTCGGATCCCTTGGCAAGCAGCTCCGCCACCTTGCCGACCTCGCCAAGCGCGGCAGCCACCTCGAGTGTCCATCTGGCGCCCCTTGCCAACAGGAGGTTCGCGACCTCAGCCTGTCCCGCTGTTGCCGCGTAGTGTAGCGGGGTCTTCCCTTCGTTGTCTTCGCCACTGACCTCGGCGCCACGGTTGAGCAGCAGACGCACGACGCCAATGAAGCCCGCACTAGCCGCACAGTGAAGGGGAGTCGCCCCCCGGTGGTCCTGCGCCCTGATGTGGGCGCGGCGCTTCAGCAGCAGCTTCACGACCTCAACGTGGCCCTCCTTAGGGGCGCTGTCCCAGAGGTAGTCGTAGGTCGATGCCCAGTGCAGCGGAGTCGCTCCCTGGTTGTCCCGCGCCCTGATGTCGGCATGGCGCTTCAACAGCAGCTTCACCACCTCAACGTAGCCCTGCTGCGCTGCCAGATGGAGGGGCGCCACTCCGTTGTCGTCTCGGCTGTTCGGGTCTGCTCCGCTGGCGAGGAGCTCCTCCACCTTCGTCACATCCCCGTTCAGGGCAGCGTGTAGCAGCAGATCAGCTGCTACGGGCGGTTGCTGAGTGGGCCCCGCAACCGGCTCGGGTGGCGGCGCGGCACCGTTCTCAGCATGACCCGCAGTGCCTGCCAGCAGCAGGATGGCGCTAGCTCTCCCGAAGGCCTGTACCCAAGTCATCGTGTCTGCCTCCCTTGTCGCTCGTCTTGCGGCCCGGGTCGGTCATCTGCCGACCTGGCCCTGCGTCCGCTGCCTCAAGGCGCGACAGCATCTTGCTGAGGCCGCCAGCACGGCATCTCGGCATTGTCGGTCAGCCGCCGCATTCTGCCATGGCGCAGGTTCAGGACGCCGATGGCGAGTCCTCTCTTGCCGTGCAAGGCGACGGCTATGCGCGTCCCGTCCGGGGAATAGGAGATGCCCTCGTAGGGCCCGTAGTGGC
>Ga0194125_10003463_pt1 | contig 25457 bp, 22 predicted proteins | sample TA2KigC250mmetaG_FD_148626 | JGI IMG/M metagenome (GOLD analysis project Ga0194125, IMG submission 148626) | Freshwater microbial communities from Lake Tanganyika, Tanzania - TA2015034 Kigoma Deep Cast 250m | ecosystem: Environmental > Aquatic > Freshwater > Lake | place: Tanzania: Lake... | reverse complement strand
GCATGCGGGGATCCGCCGCCGGGTCATACCAGCGCGAGCTCAGCATGGGATCCAGCGTGAAGCTGACGTACAGCGACACCAGCACGGCGAAACCCACGGTGATGCCGAACTGGTAGAAGAACCTCCCGATGATGCCGCCCATAAAGGCCACCGGCACGAACACGGCCACGATGGTGAAAGTGGTGGCCATCACCGCCAGGCCGATCTCGGCGGTGGCTTCGCGCGCGGCGGTGTAGTGGTCCGCGCCGGCGTGCATGTGACGCACGATGTTCTCGCGCACCACGATGGCGTCGTCGATCAACAGCCCGATGGCCAGCGACAGCCCCATCAGCGTCAGCACGTTGAGCGTGAAGCCCAGGGCGTGCATCACGATGAAGGTCGAGATCACCGAAACCGGCAGCGCCGTGCCCGTGATCACCGTGCTGCGCCAGCTATTTAGGAACAGGAACACGATCAGCACGGTGAGGATGCCGCCAATCACCAGGGTGATCTGGACGTCCTCGACGGATTCCTGGATGAACACCGAGCGGTCCACCACCGAGCGCAGGCGGATGTGCGGAGGCAGCTCGCGGTTGAGCTGGTCGATGGCGCGGAGCACCCCGCCGGCGACCTCGACGGTGTTGGCGCCCGACTGCTTGACCACATCCAGGGCCAGCCCCGCCTTGCCGTCGATCAGAGCGGCGCTGCGGCGCTCCTCGACGCCGTCCACGATGCGCGCCACTTGCGGCAGGTATATAGGCGCGCCGTTGCGCACCGCCACGATGAGGCGCTCGAACTCCTCCACCGAGCGGTACTTGCCGGCCACCCGCACCAGCGGCTCGAACTTGTCCTGCTCGAGCTTGCCGGCGGGCACGTCCTGGTTCTCGCGCCGCAGCGCGCCGGCCACCTCGGCGAAGCTGAGGCCGTAAGCGCTGAGCCGGGCGCGGTCCACGAAGATGTGGATCTCGCGGCGGGCCAGTCCCACCAGGTTGACCTGCCCCACGCCGGGAACGGTCTCCAGCCGCCGCTTGATGTTCTTCTCGGCCAGCCCCGAGAGCGCCCGGATATCGGCGGTGGGGCTCTCGACCGCCACCGAGATCACCGGCATGGCGTTGAAGTCGATGCGCTGGATGACCGGCTCCTTCATGTCGGCGGGGAAGTCGGCGCGGATGGCGTTGATCTTGGCCTGAGCGTCCTGCTGGGCGGTGTGGATGTTGACGCCGAGGTGGAACTCGGCGGTGATGACGGAGAGACCTTCGGTGGTGGTCGAAGTCTGGTGGCGCAGGCCGGGGATGGTGTTGAGGGTCTCCTCGATGCGCTTGGTGACCTCGCGCTCGACCGTCTCGGGCGAAGCGCCCGGGTAAAGCGTCTGCACGGTGAGCACCGGGATCTCGACGTCGGGCATCAGATCGATAGACAGCTCGCGATAGGAGTACAGGCCCAGAGCCACCAGCGTTACGGACAGCATGGTGGCTAGCACGGGCTGCTTGATGGAGAGGTCGCTCAGGAACATGGCGCATCACTCCTTGGATGGCGGGTCAAAGGAGAGACCGCTCCCTCACGGTCGCGGCTCGGAAACGCCGTAACCGAGCCGCGAGCGTAAGCGAGCGGTCGCGGGCGCATCACTGTCCCTCCTTCGCACTGTTGGCGGCCGCGGGCTGCGGCTCCAGGCGCACGCCCTCGGCGATCTCGATGCCCCGCTCGGCCAGCAGCAGGTCGCCGGGCTTCAGGCCCTCGAGGATCTCAAGCTGGCCTTCCAGCTCGCGGCCGATGCGCACCTGACGCCGCGCGGCGCGGTGGTTCTCCGCGACGAAGACGAAAGCGGTCTTGGCGGAGCGGTCGTCACGGTAGACCGACGCCGCCGGAACCACGATGGCCTGGGCGGTGACCCCGGTGAGGATCTCGCCCTCGGCGAACATGCCGGCGCGGAGCCGGCCCGCGGAGTTGTCCACGCGGATGCGCACTTTGACCGAGCGCGTCGCCGCGTCCGCCTCCGGGCTGATCTCGATCACCCGTCCTTCGAAGACGGCTCCGAGATAGGTCCGCACGCGGAAGGTGACGCGCTGGCCGGCGCGGACCGGCGCCAGCTCGGACGCGGCCACGGGGCTCTCCAGCTCCATGCGGCGGTTGTCCACGACGGTGAAGACCGCGGTGGGAGGCTCGACGTAAGCGCCCGGGTTGGCGAACTTGTTCTGGATCTGTCCCGCGACGGGCGAGTAAATCACGGCGTCGCGGAGCTGCTTCTGGGCCACGGCCAGGGCGGCGCGCGCCTGCTCAAGCTGCGCGGCGGCGAGCGCCACCTGCGCGCGAGCGTCTTGTTCGGCTACCTCGGCGGCCTTGAGATCCCGGTCGGTGATGCCGCCGGAGCGGACCAGGTTGCGCGCGCGCTCCAGCTCCGAGCGCTGGTGCGCTTCCATAACCTGAGTGCGCGCCAGTCCGGCCTGGGCCACCTTGATCGCGGAGGCGGCCTGCTGGACGGCCAGTTTGCAGTTCTCGTCGTCCACCCAGATGACGGCCTCACCCGCGGCGACGGCGTCGCCTTCCTCTTTGTCGAAGCGCAGCACGCGGCCGGTGGTCTGCGCCTTGACGTCCACACGGGCGCTCGACACCAGCGTGCCGGTGACCGCCACGCTGGCGGCCAGCGGCTGAGGCGCCACGCGCAGCAGCGCCGCGCGCACCGGGGGCGCCTCGCCCGCCGCGGCGGGGCGGGCCTGCTCCTTATGACATCCGGTGAGAAGGGCCGCGGCCACGGCCAGAAAAGGGATAAAGCGGATTCGCATCGGGTCACTCCCAAGGGGTTCTTCCGGCGGCCCAGCGCAGGTTGGCGCGGGCCACGGCGTGATCGTGCAGGCCGCGCAGCAGGTTGACGCGGGCCGCGGTGAGGGCGGTCTGGGCGTCCACCACGTCCAAGGTAGTGGCGGCGCCGTGCTGGTAGTTCTCCTGCATCATGGTGAGGACGCGCTCGGCCTGGCCCAGGTTGGCGCGCGCGGCGGCGATCGTCTGGCGCGCGGCGGCCAGCTCGTCGAGGCCCTGCTCGAGGCTGAGGCGGATCTGCTGCTCGGTCTTCTCGCGCTCCAGGCGGGCCGCGCGCTGGCTGGCGGTGGCCTGCCACACCAGGCCGCTGCGGCGGAAGCCGTCAAACACCGGCAGGGTCAGGTTCACGCCGGTGGTCCAGCGCACAAACTTCGAGTTGACCAGGTTCTCCGGCAGGCGCGCCATGACGCCGTAGTGGGCGGTGAAATCCACCCGCATGCGGCTCTCCGCCCGGGCCAGGTCCAGTTGCGTGGCGGCGCTGCGCTCGGCGATGCGCAACCGCAGCAGCTCGGGCCGGCGGCGCGCGGCCTCCTGCATCAGCCCGTCCAGGTTGGGGTCCTCCCAGGCTTTCTCCTGGAACTCGCCCGCGATGCGGGTGGGATGCCCGGCGGGCCGCACCAGGTAGTAGTTGAGCAGCGCGCGGGCCTGGCGGATGGCGTTCTGAGCCCGCAGCAGGTCCGGCGCGCCGTTGGCCACCGCCACCTCCGAGCGCAGCACGTCCACCTGGGTGGCCACACCGTTGCGAAACCGCACCCGCGCCATCTCGGCGTGCCTCTCCTTCTGCCGCTGCGTTTCCGCCACCATAACCTCGTAGCGCTCGGCCCACAGCAAAGCGTAGAAGGCCTTCGCCACTTCCAGCGCCAGCTCCTGCTGCGCGCGGCCGATCTCCGCCAGCGAGCCTTCCGACTCGACGGAGGCCAGACGCAAGGCCGTGCCGACCTTGCCCTGGGTGAAGAGGGGCTGCTTGACTGTGACGCTGTAGTCGAACAGGTTGACCGGGGTGGGCACCAGGGCTTCGCGCAGCTCGGCGGGGAACTTGTCCAGGCCCGAGGCGTTCAGCAGGCTGGGATCGCGCCAGCGCATGGCGCCGGAGTTGAGCGTGATCTCGGGCAGGGCCTGGGCGCGCACCTCGCGTATCTTGCCCTTCAGGGCGTCGGAGGCGGCCCGCGCCTTGCCCACGTCCGGATGACGCTCGATCGCCAGCCGCACGGCCTCCTCCAGGGTCAGGGCCGGCTCCTGGGCGGCCAGCCCGGCGGCCATCATCAGCGCGAAGAAAAGCGGCATACCTACAGCCATACGTTGTTCCTCACCCCAGGTTCCAGCTTTGTTTACCTATCGGTAGGATTCTTTCCGCAGCCCCGTAACAGCGTGTTCACAATCCGCCGCGCCAGCCGCCGGTCCAGCGCCGGCTTGCCCATCAGCAGGTAGCCCATGGTGTAGATGAAGTGGATCCCCATCATCATCTCCGCGATTTCCCGGGGCCGGCCCTTCAGTTCTCCGCGCCGCACGCCCTCGCCGACGATGCCGGTTACGAACCGGATCCAATCCATTCCCAGTTCCACGTAGTCGATGGCGGGGGAACCCTTCTCCGCGGCGAAGAGCATGCGGATGAACAGGCGCGCCAGGCTGGGATCGCGGCGGGTGCCTTCGAAATCCGCAGCCAGGACCTCGACCAGTTTCCGGGGCGCGGTCTCGGCGCGGCGGGAAGCCAGCAGCAACTGCTTGCGCGATTCGTTGCAGGCATCCACGATCAGCTCACGGAAGAGTTGCTCCTTGCTGCCGAAGTAGTAGTAGAGGACCGGCTTGGTGATGCCGGCCTTCTGGCAGATCTCGCGCGTGGTGGTGGCGGCGTAGCCCTTCTCGGAGAACAGCTCGGTGGCCACCGCGCAGATGCGGTCGCGCCTGAGCCGTTGCGCTTTCATACTTACCGATAAGTATACAACCGCTCGCAGGAGGCCGTCAAGCGGGCGAGGGGAGGCAGCAGCGATTTCGCAAAACCGGGTGTCGTGGCGCGATAACCGCGAGAACGGGATGGACTTCTACAGCCGGGGGGTCGTGGGGCCGGCTGGCAGAGGCGGTCTTCGCCTCGGCAACCTTGGTCGGCGTGCCCCCGGCGGGTTCATGAAGGCGGCCCGGGGAATAGTAGGTCCTCGGCGCCCGCGGAGGATGCCGGGTCGGGTCAATAGGGCCAGTGGACAAGCCGCTTCCGTTTCGCCGGATTGCTGAAAGCGGATTCCCAGGAAGACCGGAAACGGCGTGCTCACCACCGTAACGGCCGAGAGGCGGTGGTAGTACTGCGTCCACTCCTGCAGCTCGCCGTCCACCTTCCGCTGGACGGTTCTCTCCAGGCATGCCCTGCTGCGCGGGCAATACGAACTGCAAATCTCGATGCCATCCACCGCGGCCACCACCCGCCCCCTGGCCCAGTCTGAGTGCCGTACGCCGTTACGCTCTGGTTGCCGGGCGACCCGGCAACCGAGATCAAATACCTCTTCCGCAAACTGGCGTCGCAGAGCGTGGCCGATGGTGTCCTCGCTCAGCGGTCCGATCCGTTTGTGCAGCACCCCGTCCCGGCACTCCGCCTCGATCCGGTGAACTGGACCATCCTGACAGGCCGATCCCAGGAACACCGCAGCCAACACCTTGGGCCAGGGATGGGGCGGGTCGTGCCGGCCCTCCGCCGTGCTGGCCGCCGACGCAGTCCAGGCGGCTAACTTGTCGAGACAGGTTGCGAACTGGTGGCGGCGCAACGCTGCTTTCTCTCCTCCCGGCCGAGAAAGCGCCGCGAGTTGAGGTGGGCAATCTGGGCCGCCGCCTCTGCGAAGCGTTTGCGTTGTTCGGCTTTGCCGCGCACCTCGTCGGCCCGCGCGGCGGGCACATGGAAGGACTGGGGCTGGCTTTCCACCAGGACGGAGAGCAAGAACTGAGCATGCAGCTTCTCGCCACCGGCGCAGCGGCAGATGGGCTTGCCGCACTTGCGGGAACGCTGGACGAAGGAGCCGGGAAGCATCTCGCCTATCTGCTATCATCTCTCCGTATGAGGCGACTGGCGGTGTGGTGCGCGCTTCCCCTCGTGACCCTGCTTGCGGCAGCCCAGGAGCCGGGTTTCCGTTCGCTGTTCGACGGCCAGACCCTGGGCGGCTGGAAGCTGGTGGGCGGCAAGGGCCCCGGCTACGTGGTCGAGGACGGCAAGCTGGTCTGTCCCGCCGACGGCGGCGGCAACCTGTACACTGACCGGGAATACTCGGACTTCATCCTGCGCTTCGAGTTTCTAATGGAGCCCGGCGGCAACAACGGCGTGGGCATCCGTTCGCCGCTGGCGGGCGATGCGGCCTACCGGGGCCTGGAGATCCAGATTCTCGATGACCAGCACGAGCGCTACAAGGGCTGGCTGAAGCCGGAGCAGCACCACGGCTCGGTCTACGGCCTCATCCCCGCCCGCACCGGCTACCTGAAGCCCGCGGGGCAGTGGAACGACGAAGAGATCCTTCTGGACGGGCGCCGCATCCGCATCACCCTCAACGGCGTCATCATTCTGGACACCAGCCTGGACATAGTCCAGGAGCCCCAGGTGCTGAAGAAGCACCCGGGCCTGGCGCGCGCCTCTGGTCACATCGGTTTTCTGGGCCACGGCACGCGGGTCGAGTTCCGCAACATCCGCCTCCGGGAGCTCCGCTGAACCCTGCCTACAGGCGCTTGGCTCTCCAGCCGATATGTCCCCACAGCGGCAACCGGCCGCCTGCGGTGACGCGTGGAGAGCAGCGAAGCGGAAGTTCTTGACCGGCAAGCGCTCATAGAGCGTCTGGGAGGGGATCTGGACTTGTTCCAGGAGATCGCCGGGCTATTCCGCGAGGACTCCCCCAGGCTGCTGTCGCAAATCCGCAGCGCGGTGCGGGGGGCGGATGCGCCGGCGCTGGAAAAGGCGGCCCACACGCTCAAGGGCTGTGTCGCGAACTTCGGCGCGCAGGCCGCGGTCCAGGCGGCTCTCCGGCTGGAGCGGATGGGTCGTGCCCACGACCTGGCCGAGGCCTCCGGCGCCTGCCGGACTCTGGAGAACGAGATCGCCCGCTTCGAGCAGGCCCTCGAGGCGTTGGCCCGCGAGCTGGGCAATCACTGACCCGGCGGCGCGCTCTGGTATAGTGGGGAAACACATTGCCACATGCCGCCCCAGGTTCCTTGCGTCACTTGCGCGCACAGCCCCGATTCAGATGACGCCTACATGTTCTACGCGCTCGCCACACGCAAGGTCCGCTCCACCCGGCTGACCTTCTCCCACGTCCTGGCCGACATCGAGACCCTCAACTCCAAGGCCCGCCAGGGAGTTTACGAGCTCACCGCCATCTCCTATCATGCTTATCCGTATGTGGCGGACCGCTACGCCCTGATGGCCTGCGGTTCCAGCGTCGGCGACGGCTACGGCCCCATCCTGGCCGCCTCCCGGCCCCTGGCCCCCGGCGAGATCAAGGGCAAGCGCATTGCCGTGCCCGGCCGGCTCACCACCGCCTACCTGGTGGCCAAGCTGTTTGAGCCGGACTTCGATGCCGTGGTGGCTCCGTTCGACAAGGTGCTGGAGGCGGTGGCCGGGGGCCATGCCGACCTGGGGCTGGTGATTCACGAGGGGCAGTTGACCTACTCCCGCGGCGGTTTTCACAAGGTTGTGGACCTGGGCGCCTGGTGGAAGAGCGTCCACGGCCTGCCGCTGCCGCTGGGCGCCAACGCCCTCTCCCGCGCGCTCTCGTCCGGAATCCAGGCCGAGTGCTGCCGCCTGATGCGCGCCAGCATCCAGTACGCCTTCGACCACCACGAGGCGGCCCTGCACTACGCCATGCAGTTCGCGCGCGACCTGGAGCCGCGCCTGGCCGAGAAGTTCATCGGCATGTACGTGAACCACTACACGCTGGACTGCGGCGAGCTGGTCCCCCAGGCCGCCCAGAGGCTGCTGGACCTGGGCCACCAAGCCGGGCTGCTGCCCCACCGCGTGACGGTCCAGTTCGTCCGGTAGGCCCCGCCATCGCCGCGTCAGTCCTCCGCGAGCTCATTCAGCGTCGCAACCGAGAGAGAAGCGCAAGGCGGCACAGACTTCCCTCATCCGCCGCGGGTCGAGCCGCGCCACGCGCCTCCCCAGGCGGTCCTGGGACACGGTGACCGCGTTGTGCAAATTGATTGCGCAGGGGCCCTGCATGCCATCCTCCTCGCCGAGCAGGACCTCAGACGGGACGCCGCGGACAGTCGAAGTGACCGGCGTCACAGTGACCGTCGCCAGGTAGCGGATGGCGCTGTCGCGCGTCAGCACCAGCACCGGCCTCTGCTTGTCCGGAGGAGCGAACCGGTAGAGGCGAACGTCTCCCCGGGCTACTCCGCCGGCCACGCCGCCTCCGCCTCCCAGCCCGTCAGCTCATCGTCCGCTTCAGGCCCCATCTCGTAGCCTTGGCGGTCGCGCTCCTCCAGCGCCCGGATCTCCAGTCGCCTCAGGTGCTCACGCAGGGCGTCACGAATCAGCGCGGACCGGTTCAGCCGGGTGCGCCGAGCGGCCCCATCCGCCGCCCGCAGCAGTTCCGAGTCGAGAACCACCTGGATGGTTCGCATATGTGGACTCCAGTCCACAGTATACTCCACACCCAGCCCTGCCCCCGCGGCTAGGAGGCCGCTGAAAGAGCCCACGGGTAAGCTGAAGCTCGCCCCACGTGGGCGCACAAGTCGTTGATTCGCCATGTAGCATAAGCTTCAGCTTGTGTCCCACGCACCGGCTGAAGGGCTATTTCAGCAGCCTTCTAGCGGCGCCGGAGTGTGTGCTCAGTCGCTGCGCCGCACAGGCGCCCTGCCCCTGCGGTCAGCGGTCAGAAGCGGATGCCCAGCCCGACCGTGGGTACCAAGTCGTGCACCCAGCGGTCCAGGCTCGCGCCGCCCACCGGCACGATCACCTCTCGCGGGAAGGGCGTCAGGTAGTCGCGCAACTCCGCCGTCAGGGACCACCGCTGGCTCAGCCGGACCTTCACCCCGCCGCCCACGCTGATCAGCGGTTTCCACTCCGTGGTGCGGGTCAGCAGCGCGAACTGGCTGAGCGGCTGGTAGGCCCGCTCGACGCCCGTGCCGCGGTAGTTCTTCAAGCCCGCGCCCGCCGCCAGGAACGGCCGCAGCGGCGCTTTGCGCGGCCGGGCGTAGAAGTGCCAGTCGTAGTGAAGGGCGTGCGCCGAGCCGCGGAACTTCTCGGCCGCGCCGCCGGAGGCCAGCATCAGGTCGCTGCGCTGGCAGGTCCAGCGAATCTCGCCGCTGATGTGGTCGTAGTAGTGTTGGACCAGGGAAACGCCGAACACAACGCCGTTGGCGAAGCCCGTCTGGGCGCTGCCGAACCGGTTGGTGAGATCCAGGTTCCGGTGGGCCGAGCCGCCGGCCAACCCGTTGACTTCCCACTCCTGACCCAGGCAGGCGGCCCCCGCCAGAACCAGCGTGGCCGCCACCGATCCCAACCGCGCTCGCGTCCCTGCGTTCCTCATTTCACCACCCGCACCATCAGCGCGGTCGAATTGCCGCCCTGACGGATCACCAGGGGCACTTCCAGCCCCGCGGGCGCCCAGGTGGGCACCATGGCGTTGATCTGGTAGACGCCCACCAGCCCCGGGACCAAGCCCGCATACAGCACCGGCAGACTCACCCCGCCGAGGTCCACTTCCGCCGGCAGGGTCACCGCCGCCAGCGGATCGGCGGGCGCCGCCACGCCGGCCTCCACCGCCGGCCAGGTTCTTCCCAGCCCGGTGGCGTAGATGACGATGGCTTCATCCGGATGGATGGGGTTCGACAGGGTCACCAACTGGCCGTTGCTGACCCGAAAGACGGTGGGCAGCCCGGTCAGCGGTCCGGCCACCCCGCTGCGGAAGACACTGGGCGCCGCGGCCTGGACGGCCACTGTCAGCTCGTTGCTGGAGGCCGCTGGGGTTCGCAGGATGAGTGTGGCGTTGCCCGTGATCCGCGGCGGAAGCTGCGCCTGTATCGCCGTGGCCGACATCGAAAACATCGGCACCAGCACCCCGTTGAGGGTAAGGCAGGATTCCCCCAGGGCCGTGGGCAGCGGCAGTTGGCTGGTGGCCAGGGTGAGGGGGCTCAGGCCCGAGCCTTCCACCACCACCAGGCCGCCGGCGGCCACCGCCTCGGTGCGGTCGGCCGCGTTCACTACGCGTTCCAGCCGGGGCGTGGGCACCGGCGCGTCGTAGTTCCACGGCAGCACGGTGAAGCCCGAGATGGTCAGCGAGATGATGGCGCCGCGGTCGGCCAGGGGGGCCAGCGTTCGGGTGAACACCGCGCCGGGCTGACCCAGAAGCGCCGCCTCCAGCATGCGTGTGGGCCGCAGGCTGTCGCCTCGCGCCAGGTCCAGCCGCTGCACTACTCCCGGAACGGTTGCCGCGGCAGAATTGGTCTTGATTCCAAAGCCGTCCACGAAGGCGAAGCCCGAGGGCGCGCCGGTGTCGGTCTCCAGCTTGCGGACCGGCACCAAAGATGGGTTCAGCAGCGAGTTCCCAACCACGAACTGGTCGAAATCGCTGGCTGCATACGGTCCGGCCAGCTCGGTGAAGTCCTTGCGCCAGACGGTGAAGTTGTTGGCCGCGGCGCTGAACAACAGCAAGTTGCCGTCCGCCATGGCCGCCAGAATCGCCGCGCCCGACGGCATCGCCGTCAGCATAGTGTTCAGGTGGATCTTGTTCTCCCACACGCCCAGGCTGGGCAGCGTGGTAGCCTGGCGCGTGAACAGGTTCACGACGTCGATGGTGTGCGCCGGCCCCACCACCCGCGAGGCCGCCAGAATGAACGTGCTGGAGGAGGCGATCGAGCGCGCGTAGTGGCCCGGCGGCATAGCCACCGCAGGGGCCTGCTGCATCCGGTTCAGATCCCACACCGTGATGATCTGCGAGTCGTCATTGGCCACCAGCAGGTAGTCCCCGTCGAAGCTCAGCGCCATCTGCGTGGGGGTGTTGCCCGTGCGCAGCGTGGCGATCTGCTGGAAGTCCGAGCCCCGGAACACCAGCACCTGGTTGTTGTCCTGCCGCAGGATGTAGAAGCGGTCACGGAAGGGATCCGCCAGCAAGTCCACCAGCTTTCCAGGCACGTTCACGATGGTTCCGCGCTGGTCGGGTTCCCGGTTGTTGATGAGCACCCGCACCGGCGGCGGCAGGTTGACCGCCCCGGCGGATTCGATATTCAGCAGACCCGCCACCGTCCCCCGCAGGGTCTGGAAGCGGTTCATGTCCACCCAGACGCGGACCTTGGCGGGGGTGACGCCGCCCGCCGGCTCGACCGCGAGGCCTTCCATGGCTGTCGAGATCTTGAAGTCCGTAGCCCCGCCGCCCGGGTTCACGATGTCGATCTCATGGGAGACCACCCGTCGCTCGCACAGGCTCCCGCGCAGCAGGACGTCCTCCTGGAGGGCGGCGACGCGCGGCGCCTGATCCAGCGTGCCCACTGGCAGGATGGCCAGCCCGCTGGCCGACAGCGCATACATGGTCTTGCGGTCGCTGGACAGCACCGCCTTTCCCGCCAGGTTCTCGGCCAGCTTCAGACGCTCGCGCACCGCCAGGTTGTCGGCCTCGACGATGGCCAGCACCGGGGCCGGCGCGTTGCTGGGGACATTGCCCCCCGGGGCTTGCGGCGGGGGCGTCTGGCTGGTTTGCGCCTCCGGCACTTGGGCGTAGATGACACCCCGCACGGAATCGAAGGCGTGCCCTCCCACGGCCATCTCCCCCGAGGCGTTCCTGAATTGCGCCAGCAGCACACCGCGCCGGTCGCACAGGCCCCAGCCGGCCAGGTAGGCGCTGCCATCCTGGTTGACGCTGATGGCCCGGGGACCCAGCGGCGGCGAGGTGGTGATGTAGATTGCTCCAATCTGCCGGCTCGGCACGTGGTAGCGGAAATGGAGGGTGGCCCCCGTGGAATCCTCGGTGTCCGCTTCGGCGACGCCGAAGATCCACTGGCCGTCGCCGGAGGCCGACGTGCTGGCCCGCACGAAATCGGGCGGGGCGCTCGGTCCCGGCTGGGGCAGGATCTTGGCGGTGACCCCGGCGACGGTATCCAGCACCTCCATGCGCCCGCTGGCCGGATCCAGCAGGCGGAAGTCCTGGGCGGTGACGATCAGCGCCTGGCTCTGCGCGCCGAAGGCCACCCCCAGACCCAGCGAGCCGAGCGTGTAGTGGTGCGTCAGCCGCGCATCCAGGTCCAGCACCGTCACCGGGGCCGGGCTGGGGGGCTGGAAGTTCCAGAAGTGGGTGACCACCAGGTAGCGGCCGTCCGGAGACAGCGCCATGGCGTTCGGCTGCCAGGGCACGCTGAAGGGGGACTTCAGCGAGCGGTCCGCCAGCGAGACCACCTCGATGCGGTTGGCGGTCAGATTGGCCACATACACCACCCCCCGCCGCTCATCCACCGCCACATCCGCGCCATGTCCGCGAATCGGCACTACCGAGCCGAAAGTTGCCCCCGCCGCGCGTCCGCACGCCAGGGTTGCCAGCAGCAGGGCCAAGACCCGGCCTCCCGGCCAGCCTAACCGATTACCCCATCCCTTCATGACTCATCACCTTCCTGGGCTCCCTGCGGGAGCCGCCAACTTCTTCACTTCTCCACCGCACCCGCCGCCGCTCCCTCACCGGGCTGTGAGACCATCGCCAACGCAAGCTGAAGCTTGCGCCACAACGTGGGACAGGCTTCAGCTTGTTGACGCCACGCGTTCGCGGGGCGATCTTCTCACAGCCCCTCACACTCACCGCTAGATAGCGAACCGCGAGGGTGAGGGAGCCGCGAAAGTTCCCGCCACCGGCGGGATGCGAAGCCGTCTCCGCCTTTCGGCTACTCAGCGCGCTTGTGCTTGCGCCGCATGACGATCAGCACCAGCAGCAGCGCGGCCACGACCGCGCATACGATTCGAATGGTTGCAGAATCCATGGGTCAGCTCCTTTCACATGTTCTGCATCATCGGGAGCAGCTCCCGGATGATGCGCACGATTACCGGTCCAACCGTCACCACGAACAGCGACGGCAAGATGCAGAAGAAAATCGGGAACACCAGCTTCACGCCCAGCTTGGCGGCCTTTTCCTCGGCCCGCTGCCGGGCTTGCACCCGCATGTAGTCCGAGTGCGTGCGCAGGCTCTGCGCCACCCCGGTCCCGAAGCGGTCCGCCTGGATCAGCACCGCCACCAGCTTCCTGAGGTCGTCCGCGCCGGTGCGGTCGGCCAGGTTGCGCAGCGCCTCGGCCCGCCGCTTGCCGGCCCGCAGCTCCAGGTTCACCAGCCCGAACTCCTGGCTGATCTCCGGATGCGCCCGGTCCAGATCCTTGGCCACTTGCATCACCGCCTGGTCCAGCCCCAGGCCCGACTCGACGCACACCACCAGCAGATCCAGCCCGTTGGGCAGGCCCCTGTGGATGGCTTTCTGGCGCCGCCGGATCCGCACCCGCACGTACTCGTTTGGCGCGAAGAAGCCGGCTGTCAGGCACAGCATCACGAACATGCTCTTGCGCTCCGCGCTCAGGTCCGTTCCGGCCACCGCCAGAGTGGCCAGCACGGGGAACAGCACGGCCAGCACCACCTTGGCCCCGTAGAAAGTCCTCAGCGCGCCCGCTCCCCGGAAGCCCGCCCGGATCAGGCGGCGCTGCATTACCGTAACGTCCTTGGGCGAGGTGGGCAGCACGGTGCCCAGCCGCTTCAGCAGATCGCGGAAGGCCAGGCTGGGATGCCGCACCGCCTGCCGTTCCGCCGGCGCGGTCTGCGTGACCCGGTCCAGCACGGCCTTGGGCCGCACCCACAGCCGCACCCCCACTACCGTCATCAGCCCGGCCAGGGTGACGAACAGCAACGCGGTGACCCAGAATTCCATACGCTATGCCTCGATGGTGACGATCTTCTTGATGATGGCGAAGCCCAGAAACTGCATCAGGATGGCGCCGCCGGCCATCATGTGCCCCAGCGGATCCTCGATGAAGAACATCACGTAGTCGGGGTTGACGTAGAACATGATCAGGGCCACCGAGGCCGGAATCAGCGACAGCACTGTGCCCGTCATCCGCCCGTGCGCGCTGATCGCCCGGATGCGTCCCCGCAGTTTGAAGCGCTCCCGGATCAGGCCGGCCAGCTTCTCCAGCAGCTCCGCCAGGTTGCCCCCCGTGCGTTTCTGTAGCAGCACCGCCGAGACGAAGAAATGCACGTCCATGGAGGGCACGCGCTTGGCCATTTTTTCCAGCGCCGTGTCCAGCGGCAGGCCCAGGTTCTGCTCGTCGAAGGCCCGCCGGAACTCCCCGGCCAGCGGCTCCTGGAACTCGTTGTGGACCATCTCCAGCGACACCGAGAAGGCGTGCCCGGCCCGCATCGAGCGGGCAATGAAGTCCAGGCTTTCGGGGAATTGCTCCTCGAACTTGCGCAGGCGCGAGCGCCGCCTGCGCGACACGTACAGCAGCGGCGCCGACCCGAGTAACACGCCCGGCAGCAGGGACCAGGCGCGGTTGGCCGGAGGCAGGGCGGACATGGCGATCGCCGCTCCCACTAGGAACAGGGCCATGCACCCGTGCAGCAGGCGCCCGGGATGCCACTTCAGACCCGCCTGCTCGATCAGTTCCGCCAGCCGCTCCTTGACCTGGTAGCGGCGCAGCAGGTCCAGCATCACCTTGCCGATGCGGTGGTCCTCGGCCTGCATCAGCGCCGGCCCCTTGCGCGCCGCCCGCTTCCGGCCGGGCTCGGCGCCGCCCATCAGCCGGTTCTTGATGCGATCCACGTCCGCGCTCCGGCGGGCGCTCCAGAACAGGTACCCCGCCAGGACCGCTCCCAGCCAGACTACCAGGAACAGGATTACCGCGAGCGCCATGGCGTCCTCACACTTCCACCATTTCCTCGAACAGTTCCGGGCGCAGCCGGATGCCGGCGGTCAGCAGCTTCTCGTAGAACTTGGGCCGGATGCCGGTGGCGGCAAAGCAGCCCAGCACCCGCCCGTCCGAGGCCAGGCCGCGCCGCTCGAGCACGAAGATGTCCTGCAAGGTGACCATCTCCACTTCCATGCCCGTCACCTCGGTGATGGAGACCACCCGCCGGGTGCCGTCGCTCATCCGCGCCGCCTGCAAAATCAGGTGCACGGCGCTGGCGACCTGCTGGCGGATGCTCAACAGGGGCATGTTGGCGGCGCCCCAGGTCACCATCACCTCCAGCCGCGAGATGGCGTCGCGCGGGGTGTTGGCGTGCACCGTGGTCAGCGAGCCCTCGTGACCGGTGTTCATGGCCTGCAACATGTCCAGGGCTTCCTCGCCGCGCACCTCGCCGCAGACGATGCGGTCCGGCCGCATGCGCAGGCTGTTGATCAGCAGCTCGCGCTGCCGCACCGCGCCCTGGCCCTCCAGGTTGGGCGGCCGCGTCTCCAGCCGCGCCACGTGCGGCTGCTTGAGCTGCAACTCGGCCGCGTCCTCGATGGTGATGATGCGCTCTTTCGGCGAGATGAACGCCGACAGGGCGTTCAGCAGGGTGGTCTTGCCGGCGCCCGTTCCGCCCGAGATGATGATGTTCAGCCGGGCCCGCACCGCCGCTTCCAGCAGCTCCATCATGCCCGGCGACAGCGTCTTGCGCTCCACCAGATCGGGCGGCATCAACCGGTCGGTGGAGAACCGCCGGATCGACAACAGCGGCCCATCCACCGCCAGCGGGGGGATGATGGCGTTGACCCGCGAGCCGTCCGCCAGCCGCGCGTCCACCATGGGGGTGGATTCGTCCACCCGCCGTCCCACTCCGGAAACGATCTTGTCGATGATGCGCAGCAGGTGCGCGTCGTCGCGAAAGCTCACGTTGGTCAGCTCCAGCATTCCCCGCCGTTCCACGTACACCTGCTTGGGCGTGTTCACCAGGATGTCGGAGATGGTCGGATCGTCCAGCAGCGGCTCCAGGGGGCCCAGCCCAAAGACCTCGTCCAGCACCTCATCGCAGATCTGCTGCTTGTCCAGCGAGCTCAGCAGCGTGGGCTCGCCGTCGATCAGCGACATCAGCGCCTGCCGCACCTCGCTTCGCACCCGCTGGTTGTCAATGGAGGCCAGGGCCTCCAGGTTGATCCGGTCCAGCAGCTTGCGGTGCAGGGTGAACTTCAGCTCCTGGCACTCCGGGCGCAGCGGCCCCTTCGCCTTGGCGGCGTGCAGAAACAGGCGCTGTTCCCAGGAGGCGGCCTTGCCGGGCGTCTTTTCCACTAGGGTCGGCATGATAGCGCGTCAGACCTCGTTTCAGCTCTCCGAGAACACCGGGCGCGCAGTCAGGACCACCGCGCTGCGCCGCTTCTCCGCCGCCGGCACCCCGGCCAGGCGCCGGGCCACATCCTCGACCGCCCGGCCCAGTTCGCTGTCCCCGTTCAGCGCCTGCCCCATGGTCACCACCCGGTCCAGCGCGAGATAGTCGTCGGGAACGCTGGCATGCACCGGGACGTTGAAGATCTTCTCCATGTCGGAGTTGCGCAGCTCGTCCCGGCGGCTCGAGCGGTTGATCAGCACCCGGTAGCGCTCCCGGGGGAAACCGATCTGGCTCAGCAGATTGACCGCCTTGCGCGCCAGGTGCAGGCTGGGCAGCTCGGGGGTCGCCACCAGGAAGGCGTCGTCGGATTCCGACCAGGCCAGCAGGCTGGTCCGGTGGAAGATCGCCGGCAGATCCAGGATGATCCACCCGTAGGTCCGCCGCGCCCCCTCTAGCAGGTCGTGCAACCGGCTGGGCTCGGGTTGCTCCCCATTGGGCATATCCGGCGCCGTCAGCACGTCCAGCCCGTGCGCCTGGGCCACCAGCGAGCACCAGTTCGGAGAGGCCGCCCCGCAATGGTCCTCCAGGGCATCCAGGAGCGAGCCCTCGGAGTCCACCCGCAGGTAGAAGCCCAGGCTGCCCCCCACCAAGTCCAGGTCCGCCAGCAGCACCCGCTTGTCCGTGATCCGTCCCAGCGCCAGGGCGATCTGAGCCGCCAGCGTAGAGGCCCCCGAGCCGGGCTTGGCGCTGGCGAAGACCACCACCTTCCCCAGTTCTCGCTCCGCCGGCGACTCGAAACGCCGCAACCGCCGCAGCCGGCCCACCGCCTCCGCCTGCACCGCCGGATCAAAGGGCGCGTACAGGAATTCGCTGGCCCCCACGCGCAGCGAGCGCAGAATGGCTTCCGAATCGTTGCGCCGGTGCAGTCCCACCACCTGCGTATCCGGCTGCACCTGCGCGATCAGCCGGATCAGGTTCTCGGCGGCCGCCAACTCGGTGGCCAGGTCCAGCAGCACCACGTCCGGTTGTAGTTGACGCAGCCGCATTTCCAGGATCTGCTGCGGGGGATAGGTCTTCAGGTCCCCCAGGATCTGGAAGGCGCGCGTCGCCGGCAGCGTCTGGGCGAACTGGAGCGCCAGTTCCCGGTCCGGCGCGATCAGCAGCGCCGTTAGTTGCTGCGCTGGCCTGTGGATGGCGGCCTCCATGGCGTGTGCTGGCCTCCCCGCTAGCGGCGAGGGGCCTTCCCTCCAGGGGCCGGCTTCTGGCGCCCGCTGTTCCCTGGCTTTGCCGGCGCCAGGAACTCCCGCGGCATGGGAGGCATAGGGTTAAGCTGGGCCGCGGCCGCCGGCGTGGTCACCTCCGGCGTCACCATCACGATCAGCTCGGTGCTGGCCTTGTTTTCCTGGCGGCTCTTGAACAACGCCCCCAGGATGGGGATGTGCGACAGCCCCGGGATCCGGAACAGGCTTTCGGTGACCCGCTCGTCCAGCAACCCGGCGATCAGGAAGCTCTGGCCCACCCCCAGTTCGAGGTGGGTCTCCATGCGCCGCGAGGCCAGTGCTGGAATGGTGAATCCGCTCAGCACCACCGCGTTGGCCAGGTCGATGGTCGAAACCTCGGGTTTCACGAACATCTTGATGGTATTGTGCTCGGTCAGCAGCGGCTCGAAGCTCAGGCGGATGCCGAACTCCTTGAACACCACCGTCACCGCGCCGACGTTGGCCCCGCCCTGCACCACCGGCACGGGGAATTCCCCGCCTACCAGGAAGCTGGCCTGCTTCCCGTTGGTGGTCACCAGGTTCGGCTCAGCCAGGATCTGCAACAGATGCTGGGTTTGCAGCGCCTTAACGAAGGCCGACAGATTCAGATCCGGGCGGAACGCGAAGATGTTCAGCGCATCGGTGATAGTGAACTTCGACCCGGTCCCTTCGATCTGACCCGGGATCGCACCTGCCACGTCGATCGGTCTGTGCCCCAGGCCGAACTGGCCGGTACCCGTCAGTGCGGGCGTGTTGAGGAAGCCCGTGGACATCAGGTTGACCCCGAAGGAGTTGGCCGCGCTGCGATTCAGCTCCGCGAACTTCACCCGCAGCACGATCTGCTTGTCGGGCCCCGGTGTGACGATCTGGAGGTTATTGACCACCGCCTTGGCCAGGGGCGCCACCAGGGCGGCCGCGCGCTCGGACACCTCCTTGCTGGGCACTCTGCCCACCAGCGAGACCGAGTCGCGCGCCGCCTGCACGCGGATGTCCATACCCGGGAAGGTCTCCTGCACCAGGCTCTGGATGGATTCCAGATTCACATCCACGGTGACTGTATAGAAGTGGCGCTCGGTCGGCTTGGTCCACACCACCACCGTCGAGGTCCCTTGTCCCTTCCCGTTCAGCAACACTTCCCGCACGGACACGGCCACCGCGTCCACCACCTCCGGGGTGCTGGTCGAGATGCGCGCGATGTCGGCGGGGAAATCCATCACCAGGCTGCGGCCCACCGCCAGGCGCAGTTCCCGGAAGTGAGGCTCCGCCTGCTTGGCGCGAGCCGGTTGCCCCACGCTCAGGGCCAGCCACAGCCAGCCGGCCAGGCTCATACCGCAAAACGTCTTCTTCATGGCTGTCCCGCTTCCACCTTCCTGGCGCTGACAATTTCCACGGTCTTCTGATTGCCCCGGATCACCACGATCTCCTCGGTGGGAGGCGGCGCCGGGGCCTTGGCGACCGGCTCGGGGGGCTTGGGCGCTGCTTGGGCAACCGCCTGGACGACGGGCCTGGGCGTGCTCTCCTTGGGCAAGCCATAGAGCTCCGCCACTCCGCGGCCCGGCGTGGGTTGCGTGCCCTGGTCCCCGGTGTTGCGCAACACCAACTGAACGCGGCCCTCGTTGCCCGCCAGGATGATCGTCTCCGCCTGCTCCGGGCTGACCAGCAGCGTCACCACCGCGGCGTTGATGGGTTGCCCCTTGGCGTCCGGCTCGATGTTATGCCCGGCCGACAGCACCAGGATGTTCTGGAGCACCGTCCGAGTGATCGATCCCTCCCGCTGCGGGGGCTTGCCTGTCACCAGCACGTCCACGCGCATTCCCGGCAGCGCGAAACCAGCCACGCCCACCACCTCGTTAACCCGCACCGATACCGCGCGCATGCCCAGCGGTATCATCGGCGCCAGTCCTACCCCGGCGCCCCGCTGCCCCAGCCGTCCTTCCCGGAGGGGTTCCTCGGCCAGCACCGAGCTGATCACTGGACGCTCCAGCACTTCGGCGACCTTTTCAAAGCCGTCCTTGGGGAACTGGTCCACCGGAACTTTCATCGTCATGACATCGTCCGCCTTGACGGTCTGGCCGACCGGCAGCGGCCGGGCTGCCACCACCAGTCCGCGTGTCTGCGTTTTCTGCGACTTAGACCCTCCCTTACGCCCGGCTACCAGTTGATAGAACACGCCGGACACCACCAGGGCAAACAGCAGACTTACCCCAACCACAGTCAGAAACCTGCGGTCCATGGATGCCTCATTTCTTCTTCACTACCTAATGCGGGCTGCGGCAGCGCGCGCCCTTTCGTGGCGTCCCTATGTGCTGGACGGAATCTTGTCCTCGCCTGCCACCTATCCGTCATTTCGGACCGGGGGTGGCTTTCTTTAAGGACTCAGGCTTACACCGGAGGAGGGAATACGCTGAAACAGAACGGCGCTGGGGCGGCTTCCACTAGCCGCCAGGCGCCCCACTCGACTCGCCCATTCACCTGCGCCCGAGGGGGCGGGTGCGAACGGAGATCGGAGCCGACGCGGGGGATGTTCACCTCGGCCGCGGCGGTGTTGCGCCGCTGGGGCAGGGCGTGTCACAATGTGTCACATGAAACGCGCCACGGTTCGCGACCTGCATCTGAACACCAGCGCTATCGTCGCGCGGGTCGCCGAGGGCGAGACCTTCGTCATCGCCAAGAAGGGTGTGGCGGTGGCCGAGCTACGTCCCCTCCAGGTGGCGCCGTCCACCCGCCGGCTCCCCAACTGGGAGGCACGCATCGCCCGGCTGCCCGCCGCGCTGGACAGTGGACGAATCCTGGAACAGGATCGCACTTGAGACTGTATTTCGACACGGCTTACCTCGCCAAGTGCTACCTGAACGAACCCGACGGCAAGGAGGTGCGCCGCCTGGCCAGGCGCGCCTCCGGCCTGTATTCCTCCCTGCTGGCCGTGGCGGAATTGGCCTGTGTGTTCCAGCGCCAGATTCGGGAAGGGCGGATGGATGTGCGTCAGGCGGCCGAATGGCGCGCCACGTTCATCGAAGATCTCCGTAACGGAGTCTGGATCCTGGTCCCTCTTTCAGAGCGGCTGTTCTACCGGGTGGAGGCCCTGGTTTCCGCTTTGCCCTCCAACGCGTACGTGCGGGCAGCACATGCAATCCATATCGTGACGGCCCGGGAAAACGGCTTTGAGGAAATCTGGTCCAATGACCGGCGCCTGCTGGAGGCCGCCGAGCACTTCGGCCTGCGCGGCCGGAGCGTGTAGCCGCTCCGTCCAGTCTTCGAGGCTCGTTTCACACCGCCGCAACGCCCATACCGGGGTGGCGCTCACCGCACCGGGATCTTCACCTCGGGTCCATTGATCCAGGCCACGCTCAGGCCCAGGGTGGCCGTGCCCGCGGTGGTGTCTTCGGGCACCCGGAAATCGACGCGGTAGACGTTATTCATGCCGGGCCAGCCCAGGGCGTTGACTACTTGGGCGCCTTTCCCGTTGACGGTCACCTCGACTGGGGAGTTGACCGCGTGGACCTTCCCCTCAGCCATCGGTGGGAACGGCGTGCCCGGGTCGAGGTTGGGCCGTACCGGTCCGAGCCCGCTGACGCTCATCGTAAGCAGTTCGCCGGCCCGGGCGGGCTTCTCGGCTGTGACTGGCGAGAAGTCGTTGCCATGAAAGATGGCCGGGCCGGTGGGCACGGTCAGCACTTCCGGCCAAGTGTACGGGATCAGGTGGAGGTACCTGATTGACCTGGCGCCGCCGCCGTGCGTCCGGCGGTTGGCTGGGTCTTCCAGCATCGACGCGGTAGCTCGACCCGAAGCGAGAGTGTAGCCCGAGAGCTGGCCCCGTACGCCCATGTAAGCGCCCGTGCCGCCGACGATGGCGAAGTTGTGCCTCGTGGCGTCGTTCGGAGACCCCGGTGGGGGAACCGTGCCGCAGAGCCCGCTTGAGTAGATATTGCCGATGGGCGTCCCGTCGGGTCCCTGGATGACGAAGTGGAATTCGGTGACACCTCCCCCGCTGAAATCGGCAATTGATCGTCCTGGCGTGTAAGTGGGCGTGAACATGAGCATGAGATGCCTCGTGATGTGAGTTCCCTTGGCGGGCTTGCCGTTGATGGACACGATGTCTCCGAGGAACACTTGCGTCTTGAAGGTAAAGCTCAGAGCGGACGGCCACGGGGCCATCGTGGGTGAGCTGGCCCATTTGGCAGGGTCGGTGCCGTCATCGCCGTAACCTACGATGTTTTCAACCTCGACCTTTAGCAGTGTCACCGGCGGCGTTTGGGCCAGCAGCGTGACCGCGCAGGCCGCCAAAACAGAAGCGACTGTAAGTCTCATGAGATGCTCCTTTCGGGCCGCCGGCCTGGAGAGGCCGGTTCCGGCCTCACTCTTCTGTAGCGGAAACCGGGCTTGAAAACTACAACCGCCCGGCGGAAAAAGCCGTCCGATGCTACAATTGGGCGGAGTCGAGTATGGGGGCCGCCAGTCCGCCGGATGTCACCGGGTTGCTCCAGGCCTGGAGCAACGGGGACGAGGCGGCACTGGAAAGCCTGATTCCTTTGGTGGACGCGGAGTTGCGCCGCATCGCCGCGCGTTACCTGGAGAGGGAACCTCCCGAAGCTTCCCTGCAGACCACGGAACTGGTCAACGAAGCCTACCTGCGGCTGATCGACGCCCGGCGGGTCGAGTGGCGGGACCGCGCGCACTTCTTCGCCGTGTGCGCCCGGCTCATGCGGCGCATTCTGGTGGATCTCGCTCGGGACCGCTGGTCGGCCAAGCGCGGCGCCGGCCGGTCCCCGCTGGCGCTCGACGAGGCGCTGGCCGTCTCGTGGGAGCCAGCCTCCGATTTGGTGGCTATCGACGACGCTCTGAACGGCCTGGCCAAGATCGACCCCCGCAAAGGCCAGGTCGTAGAGATGCGTTTCTTCGGCGGGCTGAGTGTGGAGGAAACGGCCGAGGTCTTGAAAGTCTCTCCGCAAACGGTCCTGCGGGACTGGCGGCTCGCCAGGGCGTGGCTCTTCAAGGAACTGAGCCGGGAGGACGCCCGTGACGCCAGCTCGATGGCGACAGGTTGAAGACCTCTTCGATTCCGCTCTGGGCCTGGAGGCGGCCGAGCGGGCCGGGTTCCTCGAACAGGCCTGCGCGGGCGACGAGGTCCTCTACCGCGAGGTCCTCGCGTTGTTGGCCTGCGACGCGCGCGCCGGGGGCTTTCTGGCCCGGCCCGCGCTGGAAGTGGCGGCTCCCTGGCTGGCTTCCGGGACGCGCGCGCAGGTTGCGCCGCAGCTCTCCCCCGGCCACCAAGTCAGTTCCTACCGGATTGTGGCGTTGCTCGGCGCCGGCGGCATGGGCGAGGTCTATCAGGCCACCGACACCCGGCTCGGGCGCGATGTCGCCCTCAAGTTCCTCCCCGGCCGCTCGGCCAAGGACGCGCCGGCGCTCAGGCGATTCCAGCGCGAGGCCCGCGCCGCCTCGGCCCTGAATCACCCCAACATCTGCACCTTGTATGACATTGGGGAACACGAGGGCTCGCCCTTCCTGGTGATGGAGCTGCTCGGGGGCCACCCGCTCAAGCAGCGTTTGGCCGCGGGCCCGCTGCCGGTGGGTGAACTGCTGGATCTGGGCGTTCAGGTGACCGACGCTTTGGAGGCCGCCCACTCGAAGGGCATCGTCCATCGGGACATCAAGCCGGGCAACATCTTCCTCACCCCGCGCGGCCAGGCGAAGATCCTGGATTTTGGCGTGGCGAAATTGCGGTCCGGGAGACCCGATGAGCCATCGAACGCTGCAGCCGAATCGGAGGGGAGGCGAAACCGCCTGCCCCACGAGGAGACGATCAGCACTGCTGGACCGGCCATGGGGACGGTGGCCTACATGTCGCCCGAGCACGCACGTGGCGAGGAGGTGGACGCTCGCTCCGACCTGTTCTCCCTGGGCGTCACCCTCTACCAGGCGGCCACCGGCCAGCTTCCGTTCCAGGAAGCCGATGCCGGTTTGATGCGGGAGGCAATTCTCAGCAAACCGCCCCGAACACCCCGCGAGCTGAACGCGCGCCTACCTGCTGGTCTTGAACGCATCCTCCTGAAGGCGTTGGTCAAGGATCGCCAGGCGCGCTACCAGAGCGCTTCCCAGATGAAGGCCGACCTGGAGCGGCTCCGGCGGCGCCTGGCTCCTTGGAAAAAGCGCGCGCGGTTTTGGGCGCCGGCGGCTGCTGCCGCGTTGTTCGCCCTCGGGTATTTCGCCTGGCCGCGCCCCGGCCGGGCGCCGCTCGCGGACGCCACCTTCACTCAGCTCACCGACCTTCCGGGGCAGGAGATTTACCCCAGTCTGTCTCCGGATGGCGGATCGTTCGTGTACGCCCGCCGCGCCTCCGGCAATTGGGACATCTACTTCCAGAAGGTGGGCAGCAGGACGCCCCTCAACTTGACCAAGGATTGCCCCCTCAACGATACCCAGCCCGCGTTTTCTCCGGACGGCCAGCGCATCGCTTTTCGTTCGGAGAGAGAGGGCGGCGGCATCTTCGTCATGGGGGCCGCGGGCGAATCGGTGAAGCGAGTGACCGATTTCGGCCACCACCCGGCTTGGTCGCCGGATGGACAGGAGATCGTGTTTAGCTCTGCAACGTTCGACCGTCCCGATGTCCGGCTCGGCCTGCCGGGTCAAGCTTACGTGGTTACGGTTTCCACCGGTCGCATTCGGCAGTTGGACGAAAAGACGGAAGACTTCCTCCAGCCCCACTGGTCTCCCCATGGACTGCGCATTGCCTACTGGGGTCTGCGGGGAGGCGGCCAGCGCGACGTGTGGACCGCATCCGCCGCGCTAGGTGGCCCGCTCCACGGCGAGCCCGTCCCAGTCACCAACGACCCCAGTGTGGACTGGAACCCGGTCTGGTCGCCGGATGGGCGGTATCTGTACTTCTCCAGTGAGCGGGGCGGCAGCACTAACCTGTGGCGCGTGCCCATTGATGAGAAATCAGGAGCGCTCCTTGGCCCCCCGCAACCGGTCACGACTCCTTCGCCTTACAGCGGGTACATCAGTTTCTCGCGAGACGGCCGGCGGATCGCCTATGTTCACCAGGTGCGCGCCTCCAACATCCAAAAGGTGCGCTTTGACCCGTTCACTGGGAAGCCCATGGGCCAACCCATTCCGGTGACGCAAGGCACCAGAGAAGCATACTCTCCTGACCTCTCTCCGGACGGGTGGTGGCTCGCCTTTGCGGGATTCGGCAAACAGGAGGACATCTTTGTCGCGGAAGAGAGCGGGACCGGCCTGCGCCACCTCACCGACGACACTCATAGGGACCGCGGGGCGCACTGGTCGCCGGACGGTCAGCGGATTGCCTTCATGTCAAACCGGGGCGGCAAGTTCGACATTTGGACGATCAACCCGGACGGAAGCGGGCTGCGCCAGCTCACGCACTATCCCGTGCTAGGCGTCCTCAATCCCGTGTGGTCGCCCGACGGCGCCCGCCTGCTGGCCACCCCGGCGGGCCTCAACTCCTTCATCATGGACGTAAGTAGGCCCTGGAAGGAACAGACACCCCAGGTCTTGCCGCCCCTAGCCGAAGCCAATACCTCCTTTTACGTCTGGTCCTGGTCCCCGGACGGTGGCAAGCTGGCGGGAGACCGCTTGCGGGCGGAGGGAACGGTCTCCGGCGTCTCGGTCTATGACCTGGGGTCTCAGAAATACGAGACCGCGACGGCTTTCGGAGCCCGTCCCCGCTGGTTGAGCGATAGCCGGAGGCTCCTGTTCGTCCACCAGGGGAAGATCTACCTGGTTGACACCAAGTCTGGCAGAATTCACGAGGTGCTGGCGGTCGCTCCCCACGAGGTCCAGGCCTATAAACTCTCGCTGTCCCGCGATGATCGGCTGTTGTACTTCAGCGTGGAGACCACCGAGGCCGACGTCTGGTTGATGAGCCTGCGCTAGCGTTCACCGCTCCGCAATCTTCTCCTCCGTGGCGTCCGGGTTCCCGGCGCGCCGGAACAGCAGGGCCCGCTGGTCCGTTTCTACCAGCCGCCAGTCTCGATGGCGGCGTAGCAGGCTCACCAGCGGCCATTCCGGCGGAGCCAGCACCCACTCGAAGCCGTATTGGCGCGACGTCTCGCCCCAGTCGGCCTGCGCGTAGGCCAGCCGCAGGTAGAGCTTGCCCAGCTCCGGGCCGTAGAAGTCGCTCCGCCCGTCGATGAACACCCTGTGCCGGGGATA
>Ga0194125_10003458_pt1 | contig 25464 bp, 27 predicted proteins | sample TA2KigC250mmetaG_FD_148626 | JGI IMG/M metagenome (GOLD analysis project Ga0194125, IMG submission 148626) | Freshwater microbial communities from Lake Tanganyika, Tanzania - TA2015034 Kigoma Deep Cast 250m | ecosystem: Environmental > Aquatic > Freshwater > Lake | place: Tanzania: Lake... | reverse complement strand
GATTGGGACAAAAGAATTTTGGAGTATCAATTGCTTTAGGGCGAGCCATCGTTTTTCTCCTTTCATTCTGCGAATGGTCAGGAGAAAACGATAGCAGAAATTAAATCAGTTGTCAAGGGACATTAGGCAGAGTTGAATCTCTTTAAAAAACACAACGTAATCTTGCTTATACAACCTTTTGATATCCGCACCGAATCACTCTTGAAGCGGGATATTGTCATTGATGATTTGACCTTTCCAGAAGGCACGCCGGTGGAACTGCGGTATGGATTCACTTTTTACCGTTTAAGTTATCTTTACGATTTGGCGCAAGCAGAGAATAAGGAATTAGCCCTTGGGCTTTCTTTCCAACTACGCAATGCAACCATCAGTTTTGCTTCAGCCGATGGTTCACTTTTTAGGATTAATGAGAATGTAGGTCCAGTTCCCATTTTTAAGTTCAGAGGCAGGTACTCATTTAATAATGGTATGTGGTTTGGCACTGAGATTGACGGTTTCTACGCTTCGGGGAAATACATCACTGGAAGTGAAAATGATTTTGTCGGAGCAATTCTGGATGCATCGGCACGGATAGGGTTTGAACTCACTGATTATCTCGATAGTTTTCTCAATGTTCGGTATATCGGTGGAGGTGCCAGAGGGACGGAGGAAGATGACCCTGGACCTGGTAATGGCTTCACCGATAATTGGTTGCACACCATGTCAATATCGTTGGGATTCTATATTAGATAACTACACGAGTTTTGCAGTTATTTGGGATACTCCCTCATGAAAACGAATAAATTCGTTACTACCAGTTGAAATTCCCTACTCGTATAATTAGCGCCTTGGCCGAAGGGGGGAAATCATGTGCCGGTCGTTATTGTTAGCTCTATTATTGTTCACGCGAGATGGACAACTTAACGGACTTGGCCATCTGGCAGGAAGGATAATGGCCCAACTACCGCGCGCTGTTGCCGCAGTGGGCCAAATTGGCGTCGCGCTCCTTTGCGGTGTGCTGCTTTCGGCCTGTTCCGATAGGGGGGCGGCACGTCGCATTCAAATAACTGATGAAGGGGGAAGAGCAATGGAAGACAAGATGGTGCGCTCAGATGCGGAATGGCAGCAGATACTCACGCCGGAGCAGTACCGCATCTTGCGCCAGAAGGGTACTGAGAGGGCGTTTACAGGAAAATACTGGAATCATCATGATGCAGGCGTCTATGTCTGCGCCGGTTGCGGCCAAGAGTTGTTCCGGTCGACCGAGAAATTTGATTCGGGCACCGGTTGGCCGAGTTTCTGGCAGCCAGTCCGGGACCGTAATATCACCGAAGTCGAGGATAGAACCTTAGGCCTGCGCCGGACGGAAGTCGTATGTAGCCGCTGTGGTGGCCATCTGGGGCACGTCTTCAACGACGGCCCGCCGCCGACGGGTTTGCGCTACTGCATTAATGCCGCGGCGCTGGATTTCAAGGCGCGCTCACTTGACGCCCCGGCAATCACGCCCCCCCTGGAGACGGCAACTTTCGGAGCAGGTTGCTTCTGGTGTACGGAGGCCGTCTTTGAAACGCTGGAGGGCGTGGCTGACGTCAAGGTGGGCTACATGGGTGGAACAGTCAAGGAGCCCAAGTACCAGCAAGTCTGCACCGGTAAGACCGGGCATGCGGAAGTCGCGCAAATCCAGTTCGACCCAGAGAAAATCTCTTACGGCGAACTCTTGGCCGTCTTCTGGAAGATACATGACCCAACAACTCTTAACCAGCAAGGTGCCGATGTGGGAACTCAGTACCGGTCAGCGATTTTCTACCATTCTGACGACCAGCGGCAGACGGCAAAACAATCGCGCGAGGAGTATCAGCAGAAACTGGCCAAGCCTATCGTGACGGAAATTGTCCCGGCTACGGAGTTCTACGAAGCTGAAGACTATCATCAGAACTATTACCAGAACAATCCGGAGGCGTTCTACTGTCGCATCGTTATCGCCCCTAAGTTAAAAAAGCTGAAGTAACCAAACTTTTCTTCCAAACTTTTCTTTGTAAAGAAAAGTTTGAACAAAAGAAACGAAGAGGAAAAGAAAAGGGTGGAAAGAAAAAGTTGGAAGAAAAGTTCCATCAAAAGAAATAAGAGGAAAAGAGTAAGTTGCGTTGGGTTTTGTGCTTCAATCCTTCTTGATAAACGTTTATCAGCGGGAAAATTGGCCTCATAAGATTGATGACGAAAATGATTTTGTTTTCGCTGCCAGGGTGGATATGCTTTAAGCAACTGAATAGTTACTCTCGGTGCGAAAAAGATTTAGGAGGAAAAGATGGAACAACAAAATTCGTGGCTTACCGGCAAAACTGCTTTAGTGACAGGTGCCGCGAAACGCATAGGGCGCGCTACGGCGCTGGCTCTCGCGGCTGAAGGGGTAAATGTGGTGATACACTACGGCGCTTCCTCTGATGAGGCCGAAGTCGTCGCTACGGAAGCCCGGGAGATGGGCGTGAAAGCGTGGACAATGCACGCGAATCTGCGTGAATCTGTAGAGGCTGAAAATTTACTGCCGCAGGCCGTCGATGTTGCTGGCCAAATTCAGATTCTCATCAACAGTGCCTCAATTTTCACGCCAAGCCGCCTTATTGATTTCACCTGGGAAGCCCTGGCTGATAATGTCCAGGTGAATGCTATCGCACCTCTGTTGCTGGCTCGCGCTTTTGCGGCGCAGAGATGCGAAGGCACAATAGTCAACTTTTTGGATACGCGCTTCACCGAATATGATAAAGAACACGCGGCTTATCACTTGAGCAAGCGGATGCTGTTTACCCTGACACGGATGATGGCGTTGGAGTTCGCACCGGCTATCCGGGTTAATGCGATTGCGCCGGGATTAATTCTGCCACCGCCTGGCAAGGATATGGCGTATCTGGAAAGTCTGGCGCCTACGAATCCGCTTCAGTGTATTGGCTCACCCAAGGGTATTACAGATGCCGTGTTGTTTCTGCTGCGGAGTGAGTTTATCACCGGCCAGGTCATCTTTGTCGATGGCGGATATCACCTGAAAGGATGTGTGTATGGCTACTAATACAAAGCTGGATAAAATTCACATTCGCGACCTGCTACTCCGCTGCATTGTCGGTTTGAACGACTGGGAGCGGGAAAAAACGCAGGATATTCTTATTAATATCACACTCTATGCCGACCTTAAAACGGCCTGCCGAACGGACCGCATTGAAGATACCGTGGATTACAAAGCTATCAAACAAAAAGTAGTTGACATGGTCGAAGCCTCCTCTTATACTCTAATTGAGCGGCTGGCTGAACATATCGCGGCTATCTGCCTGGAGCATCCGCGCGTCCAGCGGGTGAAAGTCCTGTTAGACAAGACCGGTGCGTTACGATATGCCCGTAGTGTGGCGGTCGAGATTGTCAGGGAGAAGAAAAAAGGATGAAACCGGCAACGCCCGTTGAAGCCTACATTGCTGTCGGCTCCAATATTGAGCCGGAGAAGAATATCCTCAATGCCCTGGGGATACTGAAGCGCTATGTCCGCGTCAAAGCCAGTTCAACTTTTTACCGCACTATGCCGCTCGGACGCCCAGAACAAGCCGTGTTTCTGAATGGTGTCTGGCACATTGAGACGGTGAAAACAGCGCGGGCCCTTAAATTTGACCTTTTGCGGCGCATCGAAGCTGAACTTGGCCGGGTGCGTACAGATGACAAGTACGCGGCCCGAACTATCGACCTGGATATCGCCGTGTACGGTGACGAGGTAATCAACGAACCGGATATTCACCTTCCCGACCCGGATATTCGCCACCGGCCGTTTATCGCTATTCCGCTGCTGGAACTGGCGCCAGCATTGGCATTGCCAGATACGGGAGAACAACTGTCGTCATTACCTGTTACGCAGGATAGAACCGGATTAGAACCTTTAGATGTGTTTACCGCAAGTTTAAGAGAAAGGATTAAGCTATGAATGAACAACGAGTCGCACATTTAGTGCGCGAAATTTTATTAGAAATCGGCGAAGACCCAGACCGTGAGGGACTTTTAAAAACGCCTGAACGTGTAGCACGCGCGCTGGAGTTTCTCACCAAAGGATACCGACAAAATCCTCAAGATGAGGTTAACAACGCCGTGTTCGAATCTGCCGCAAATAACATGATTATCGTCCGCGACATTGAGGTATATTCTCTGTGCGAACACCACATGCTGCCGTTTTACGGCCGCGCTCATATCGGTTATATCGCGAAGGACAAGGTGTTAGGTGTAAGCAAGCTGGCGCGCATCACCGACTGTTATGCGCGGCGGTTGCAGATTCAGGAGCGCCTCACCGCCCAGATAGCCAGAGAGATTAGGGACGCCGTGAATGCTGAAGGGGTCGGCGTCGTGATGGAGTGCCGCCATCTGTGTATGATGATGCGTGGCATCGAGAAACAAAACTCGGTTATGACAACCTCTTCGGTGCTTGGTAGCTTCCATGATGACCCCTCTACCCGCACTGAGTTCTTACAGCTCATTGGCCGGACGAATATCTAAAACGTCACGGTAATAAACTGATGTGAAGGCCAAGAACTTCTCGACCACAAGATAGAAGCCTCGGTCTTAGGAAGAAATTAGTTGTGAAAAACTGGAATGCGTTTTTCATTCTCACTTTATTTATCATGTCTTGCTCAACTATTAAAATCACTGAAAAAGATGCCTTTGATGTCAAGCGCACCATCAGTCCAGAATATTTTAAGGACGGCCCCACGGCGTTAACGGAAGTTCGTTTTGTGACGCCGGATAATATCGCTCTTAATGGCTGGTTCATCCAAAATGAAGCGGCGAACGGCACGATATTATATTTTGGCGGTAACGGCTTTGTTCGGGTGACTTCCTACCATCTTATCAAAGCCATCATTGACCAAAAGGTGAATTTATTTGTCTTCGATTATCGCGGCTACGGTGCGAACCCTGGGACGCCATCCGTCGCCGGGCTGAAAGCCGATGGGCTGGCAGCCTATGATTTTTTAATACAGGGCAAAAAGGTTCGACCAGAGGAGCTAATTCTTCATGGCCACTCGTTAGGCACTTTTATCGCCACCTTTGTCGCGGCGCAAAAGGAAGCCGCGGGCATCGTACTGGAATGCCCGATTACCGATGCCAAGGACTGGACCGGACGCCTCGTGCCGTGGTTTCTCAAGCCCTTTGTGAAATTTCAGATCGATGCCGCACTGCTGGAAAACAGCAATTTGGAACGAATTTCTCAGGTCTCACAACCGTTACTTATCCTTGCCGGGGGAAAAGACCAAATCACCCCGCCAGTTATGGCGGAGAAATTGTTTGAGAAGGCCAAATCACAGAACAAAGCGTTAAAAATTATCGCCACTGGTGGACATAATGATTTGCCGCAAATCAAGGAATATCGGCAGGTTTTACAAGCATTTTATCAAAAGGTGTTTGTTGCAGGTGAATAAAAAATGGTTAGTTCAGAAAGCAAACCGCTTTTGTTGCGACCAAAAGGGGGGTGGTAGTAATACCCGAGTTACCCAAAGTCGAGCGCTTGCGCCGAAAGATAGAACCAGAATTGCGCGGTCGAACCATCGTCGGCGTTGCCACGAGCACGCACAATCTGCGTGCATCCCTGCCCCAAAGTCGGTTGCAAGCCCTTAAAGGTAGTCGTTTTATTGGGGTTCGCCGCCGCGGCAAGTATCTTCTTCTCGAGCTCGATAGTCAACAGGCGGTGTTGGTTCATTTAGGCATGACGGGGCAGTTGGTTTTCCGCCTGGGAGGTGACAAACACGACCATGTTATCTTCGAACTTGATGCAGGTTTACCCCTGGTTTTTAATGACCAACGGCGGTTTGGTATGGTTCTAGTGTTCAATAACGGTGATTTGGCAACCTGCCCTTACCTGACAAGGACAGGGGTTGAACCTCTGTCCGCAGCTTTCACCCCTCGCTATCTCTGGGAGCATTGCCAGCGGCGGCAGCGGCCGATTAAGAATCTCATCATGGACCAAAGCGTTGTCGTCGGCCTCGGTAATATTTATGCCAACGAAGCTCTGTTTGGCGCTGGCATTCGCCCCACCAGGCCGGCGGGTCGACTCAGCCCAAAGCGGCTCCGCGAACTGGTTCGCCACATCAGCATCTGTTTGCGTGTCGGCATTGACCAAGAAAACCCACTACGGTTCGTCTATGGTCGAGGGGATGAGAATTGCCTGGTCTGTGATACCCCCATCGTGAAGGTAAAGATGGCTGGCCGTAGCACCTTTTACTGCCCCAGGTGCCAAAGATGAACTAGGGCGTTGTTACACTTGAAATGACGTGTAGCCGAAGTCGCCAGACTTAGGGGAAATCGGTCCGAACTCTGGCAAGTTCGGCTACTGGTCAAAATACTATCTTTGGGACCAACGCTCCTAAAAAGTTATAATTAAACATGGAGGTTTATGATGAATATTGACAGAATTGTCGCCCAAGTAAACGACCTACAAGATGGCGAAATGAAAGAGGTAAATGTCGGTAAAATAAGTGTTTTACTTGTCCGGGTGGCCGGAGAATTTTATGCTCTTGGTTCAAAGTGTACCCATTTTGGTGCGCCGCTGGCCGAAGGTGTAGTGCATGAACATAGAGTACGATGCCCCTGGCATCAGGCGTGTTTCGATGTCGTTACCGGAGACCTTGAAGAACCGCCCGCCCTGGATGCGCTGCCCCATTTTGCTGTCAGGGTAGAGGGTGAAGATGTCATTGTAAGCGTTCCAGAGGACGCGAAGGAGCAACGTCTTCCGACGATGACAAGAAAAAATCTGGCTGCGGATAGTCGTACCTTCGTCATTATTGGAACCGGCGGGGCAGGTAATGCGGCGGCCGAAGCGCTCAGGCAAGACGGATTTCACGGACGTATAGTCATGGTAACCAAGGAAAATCGTCTGCCTTATGACCGTACCGGTCTGAGTAAGAGTTACTTAAAGAGCGATGACTCCGAACCAGAATATTTGCGTGCGGCCGAATTCTATGACGATTATGATATAGAAATTCTCACCAGACAAGAGGTAGTTAATGTAGACACCGCGGCTAAGTCCGTGTTATTCCACGATGGTTCTGCGCTGAAATACGATAAACTGCTTCTGGCTACTGGCAGCATACCGCGGCGGTTGAATATTCCTGGCGCTTCATTGGAGAAGATTTTCACCCTCAGAAATCCCGACGATGCTAATATGGTCAAAACTCTGGCAAAAAAAGGCTCTAATGTCGTGGTAATTGGTGCCAGTTTTATCGGTATGGAAACTGCCGCTAATTTGGCTGGACGCAATCTCGCAATTACAGTTGTTGCGCCTGAAGCAGTGCCATTCGAGAGAACTTTGGGCGAGCAGATTGGTCAGATGTATAAAAAACTCCACGAAGAAAACGGCATCTCTTTCAGACTAAGTACTAAAGTCACCAGATTTGAAGGAAACCAAAAGGTGCAAAAAGTTGTCTTAGAAAATGGCGCGGCTTTGGAAGCTGATTTGGTAATTTTAGGTATTGGAGTTCAGCCCGCAACTGGTTTCCTTAAAGACCTGAAGTTCAATCCTGATGGCAGTTTGTCAGTGGATAAGCACTTCTGCGTCACCGAAGATATATACGCCGCTGGAGATATCGCGAGTTTCATCGATTGGCGCACTGGTGAAAGAATTAGAATTGAACACTGGCGCTTAGCCGAACAACACGGTCGGCTTGCCGCGCACAATATGGCCGGAAGGGAAACAGGGTTTCGGAGTGTGCCATTTTTCTGGACGAATCAACTTGGAGTTAATCTACGATATGTGGGGCATGTGAAGGATTGGGATGAGATAATCTTCCATGGTGATGTCGCCGCGCGCAATTTTGCGGCCTTTTATGTGAAAAATGGCCAGGTCTTAGCGGTAGCTGGTGCCGGAAGTACCACGCAAATGCCCGCGGTGGCAGAATTGATGCGTGTAAATCAGTTGCCAACATTAAATGAATTGCGCCGGGGTTCAGTTGATATGGTACAGCGCTTGAAACAGTTATAAAAACTATTGTAGCCGAACTTGCCAAAGTGTAGCCGAACTTGCCAAAGTTCGGGCTTGCCATAGACTCGAATTCTGGCGAATTCGGCTACGGCTATAAAAACTCTAATTTCTGATTTTCAGGGAGAGGTAATGAGAAGCACTGTACTTCAGACAAAATTGAGAAGTGAAGTCAAGGAACACTGGCAAGTCTCCGCGACCGCGGTGCAGCAATTCAGGGAAACACTGCCTAATCTTCTCGCCCTGGTTAATGAGAAATTCAAATTAGAAGCGCCATATCCCGAGAATCAAGCGCTGCTGCACAACCTTGATTTTCTGTTGGACGCCCACCGCTACTTTGGCGAGATGCTTGTGGCGGTATACCAATTCCAGCTTTGGGATAATTTCATTGATGAAGCAAGGTGGTATGTGCAAAGCATTCGCAGTCGCGGCCTGGATGAGCGTTACTTCTCTCAAATGCTGAGAACCTGGATGATTGCTCTGCACAGTTACATTAAACCTCCGGAAGTGCAGGAATTGACCCGGCCGCTTCAGTGGCTTTTCAGCCAGGTGCAAGATCTCTTTCAAGCAAAGGAACAAGAAGTGGTTTTACCCCCTAAAGCCGCTGAATTACTCCATCTGCTCTTCAGAAATGACAGGGAGAAGTCAGAGGCGTTGGTTAATGCGTTTTTCGATGAGCAAAATTCAGTTGAAGCAGTGATTAATCAGCTTTTCCTCCCGGTTTTGTCGGAAGTCGGCCGGCGCTGGCGTGAAAACCACATCAGCGTAGCCGATGAGCATTTAGTTGTTGCCAATATTCGGGCGATTTATCAGATTTTCTTTAAAGCACGTTTCGCCAACAAGAAGCAAGAACAGAACGTCACCATCTGCTGTGCGCCCGGAGAAGAACACGAAATAGGCGCGGAGTTGTTGTCCCTGTATCTGGAAAGCAAAGACTGGGATGTAGTTTTTATTGGACATAGCGCGCCGGAGGACGAGATTCTCAGAACGCTATATCAAAACACACCCCTGGCAGTGGTGCTTTCGATTACCATGATATCTCACTTGCCCGCCCTTAATTCATTGGTGCAAAAACTTAGGGACCATTTTCCGGCGCTGAAAATCTTAGCAGGTGGTGGGGCTCTCCGGCTACAGGCAAAAGCGATAATCCAGGGGCTGGTTGATGGAGTAGCATCTTCTTTTGAGGAATGTCACAAACTGCTTAACAAGATGGTATAATAAAAATTCCTCAGTGTTTCTTTTGTTCAAACTTTTCTTTCTAAAAGAAAAGTTTGGAAGAAAAGTTTGGATGGTGAAAGCTCATGCGTAGGTCTGCCGCATTTAAAATGCTCTTTCATGACCGGGCCACGGCATTTGGGTCCATTGCCGGGGTCATTGCCATTATTTTCCTGGTCGGTCAGCAACTCGGCATTTTTTTCGGGCTGTTGAATTACATGTCGGTTTTGGTGGATAACAGCGGCGCCGATATCTGGCTTAAAGCCAGGAACGCTGACAATATTAACTCGGCCGGGACTATACCCATCAGTTACCGGGACAGGATTATGGGCCTCCAGGGCGTCCAATGGGTAGAACCGATTGTCATCGGAGTCGGGTTGTTGAAACTACAGGAGGGAAATTATCAGGCGGTACAAATTTTTGGCACACGACGTCCGCGGTTAGCTGGCGGCCCAAACCAATTTTACCAGGGTTCTATCACTGGTTTACTGGATGAAGAGGGTGTCACCCTCGACCGTCTGGATTTAGCAACTCTGGACTATCCTTCTATCGGCGCTATCTTCGAACTCAATGGGAAAAGAGTTCGAGTCAGAGGTATCACTCAGAACATGCAGGGATTTAGCGGCAGCCTCCTTTACACCAATCTGGCGAAGGCGAGAGAATTGGTCAATATGGATGCCGAACGCTGCAGCAATCTCTTAATCAAGGTCAATGATGGCGTGGATATTAACGCTATGGTTGTGCTTCTCCAACAGATTCTCCCTAAAGCTGATGCCGTCTACAGTAAGAAACTTTCAAGCCAAACCAAGCTTTATTACCTCAAGAACACGGGCATCGGTAGCAGCTTCGGCTTTACCACGCTGGTGGGTGCTCTCATTGGCGTGGTGATTATTGCTCTGACCATGTATACTAATGTCCTTAACAAAACCAGAGATTACGCGGTCCTGCGCGCCCTGGGCGCCCGGCGGCGAGATGTGCTTTATATCGTGTTTATGCAGTCCATGTATATTGCGCTAATTGGCCTTCTGGCTGGTTTTACATTACTCTCCTTGTTTCTAATCTTGGCCAAGAATACCGGTCTGCCCAGTTATATGCCCTGGTGGGCAGCTCTGCTTCATGCAGTGGTGACGTTATTTCTCTGCCTTTTAGGTTCACTTATCGCCATGCGTCGTGCCATCCGTATCGAACCAGCAACGGCGTTTCGATAGAGAATAATATCGTCTTTGATTTTAATTTGTTAAATAAGTCTTGACCAAAATGCGTTTTGGAAAAATATCTTGGAACCACAAACTCTTAACCATCAACGAATAAATGAACCTGTCATTCAATTGCAAAGTGTGGCTAAGGATTTCTTCGACGGTAGACAGTTAAGGCGGGTACTACAAAAAACTGACCTTAATATCTATCCGGGAGAACTAACGATAATCTCCGGACCATCCGGCAGTGGGAAGACCACACTTTTGACCATCATGGCCCTGATTTTAAGCCCTTCTGAGGGACAGGTTCTGATACAAGGGAATGATATCACGGCATCATCAGAAGATGACCTCGCCGGGTTACGGTTGAAATATTATGGTTTCGTCTTCCAGAACGCCGCCCTGATTTCCGCTCTCACCGTCAGGGAAAATGTGTTGATAGCCGCGGTCGTTCAGGGTGGGTCTGTGTCCAAAGCCCTTCAGCAAAAGGCGGAGACGATTCTGGAACGTTTGGGTATGCTGGATTATGCTGATATCAAAGCCGAAAATCTTTCCGGCGGCCAAAAACAGCGTGTAGCCATCGGCCGGGCGCTCATCAATGAACCGGTAATTATCTTGTGTGACGAACCTACTTCAGCTTTAGATGTGGAAAGCAGCACTATCGTAGTAGAAACGCTGAAAGGCTTGTCTAAAGAAGGCCGCGGCGTTGTTCTGGTCAGCCACGACCCCAGAGTTTTTCCTTATGGTGACCGTTTGATTCAACTTGAGGATGGTCGAGTTATCACGGACACCGGCAGCAACAACTGATACCGATTTAGGCTTGCAATTTCGTATTGCGTGAGGCGTAAAACGTATTTATATGAGAAAAAGCAACCTTAAACCAGTATGAGAGTTATAAGATGAAAAAGAGATTGAAATATGCGGCAATAATTGTATTGGTGACCGCTATTGTTATTTTTAATGTCGTGAGTATTAGAAAAATATCGCACAGAGAGAAAATCGCTTCATCAGCCCCACTGATGAATGAAACGGCTATGGTGATTTACGGGACTATTGAGCCGGCCGGAAAAGCGGTTGGTGTTAGTCCGGGAGTGAACGGCATTGTCAAGGAACTCTATGTTCAGGAGGGGGATACCGTTCAAAAAGGCCAGTTATTGTGCATGCTGGAGAATGCGGTTCAGAATGGGTCTATGGTCAGAGTTCCTTTGACAGCGCCTCAGAATGGCCTGGTCTACAAATGTAATCTCCGTATCGGAGAAGCCTTTATGATTGGAGACCATGACCGACTGATTTTAGGGTCGCCTAATCTTCAAATTTGCTGTGATGTGGAACTTCTATGGATTGGAAAGATTGAAAAACAAAAGTCCTACGAAGCGTTCAACGCTGAAACCGGTGAAAGTATCGGCCTCGCCAAATTCCACTCCGCGTCGCGTTATCTCAGACCTAAATCCCTTCGTACCGAAGACCCCAAAGAAAAGTTTTCAACCCCCTATCAGGAAGTGATTATGGACTTTACGCCTTCACAAACTGACCTGCCCATTGGCCTTTCAGTGATGCTAAAAAGTAAGGAGAAACAATGATATAGAGAGGTACACCGTTACACTTGAAATGACGTGTAGCCGAAGTCGCCAGACTTCGGACCGATGGCAAGCCCGAACTTTGGCAAGTTCGGCTACAAAGCATGAGGTAATTGTGACGAAATGGAAAAGAGTAATATAATTGCGTTCTTCAAGTTAGTCATAAGCATAGTAATCTGCCAGATTGCCGGTTTGCTTGGTTCTTTCTTCACGACATCCGCAATCCCGACCTGGTATGCCACGCTAAAAAAGCCATCTTTCACTCCGCCCAATTGGCTATTTGCCCCGGTTTGGACCACCCTTTTTGTACTGATGGGTGTTTCAGCTTTTCTGGTGTGGCGCAAGGGGCTACATGATAAACCGGTAATCATCGCTCTCAGTAGCTTCGGGGTCCAATTGGTGCTCAACATCTTGTGGTCGGCGATGTTCTTTGGACTTAAATCGCCACTTGCCGGGTTCATTGACATTTCAATTCTCTGGCTCGCGATACTTTTTACCCTCTTCAATTTCTTCAAAATCTCAACAACAGCGGGAATACTCCTTATACCTTACATCGCCTGGGTAAGTTTTGCGGCGATGTTGAACCTCTCATTAGTAATATTAAATCCCTAAAGGAAAAAAGGTGAGTATGTAGATGAAAGAATTTGCTAAACCTATTGTTATCGTCAGTAAATGTCTGGGTTTTGCCAACTGTAGATACAATGGTCTGACAATCTCAGATGAATTTGTCGACCAACTTCGCTCTTTTGTTGAGTTCCGCCCCGTTTGCCCCGAACTGGAAATCGGGCTTGGTGTTCCCCGTGACCCCGTAAGAATTGTTTCTGTTGCTGGTGAATTGAAACTTATGCAACCGGCCACAAATAAAGACCTAACAGAACCAATGCTCGGTTTTGTTCATTCATTTTTAACTTCGCTTCAGGAAGTTGACGGCTTTATCTTGAAGTACCGTTCACCTTCATGTGGGCTCAAAGATATCAAAGTATATCCGGGGACGGGGAAAGTTGCGTCTCGCGGAAAAGCGAAGGGATTTTTCGGAGGAGCAGTAGCGGAAAAGTTTCCGTATTTAGCCGTGGAAGATGAAGGCCGGTTGAGAAACTTCAGGATAAGAGAACATTTCTTAACCAGGCTGTTCACTCTCGCTAATTTCCGGAAGGTAAAAGTAGCGCACGCGATGAAAGAGCTGGTACGCTTCCACTCCGAGAACAAATTGTTGCTGATGGCTTATAATCAAACACAACTCAGAATTCTTGGCAGAATTGTCGCCAACCCGGAGAAAAAACCTGTGGGTGAATTAGTCAGGGACTATGAAGAACAGTTGTCGAAAGCTCTGTTGAGAACCCCGAAATATACCTCCAACATCAATATTCTGCTGCACGCCCTGGGCTATTTTTCCAAATCTCTTTCCCACAGCGAGAAAGCGTTCTTTCTTGAGACGATTGAAAAATATCGCACGGGAACGATTCCACTGAGTGTCAATATCAATTTGCTGAAAGCCTGGATAATTCGCTTTGACAAACAATATCTCAGGCAACAGACATTTTTTGAGCCTTACCCGGAAGCACTGATGGCGATCACCGATTCTGGCAAGGGAAGAGATTTATAGCGTGAAAATAGGTTATCCGTGTATCAATTTGACCGTAGATTGCCACAGCAATAAAACCTTTCGCTTAAAATCTTATTCCGCGAAAAATTTGGTGGAAACGGTTGAAAATAACTTAGCCTGTCTTTTGAACATATTACAGTTCAACACCCAAAATAATCTCCTATTTTTCCGGATAACCTCAGACCTTGTACCGTTTGCCTCGCATCCTGTATGTCAGTTCAACTGGCAGGAATTTTTCCACCAAAAGTTTTGGGCACTGGGAAATTTTATTAAGCGTTATGATATAAGGATTTCTATGCATCCAGACCAATTTACTCTTATCAATTCCGTGGATGATACGGTTTTCGCTAATAGTCTAAGGGAACTGTTGTACCATGCCCAGATTTTAGACCTAATGGGACTGGATACTGCCGCGAAAATTCAGCTCCATGTTGGCGGCGTCTATGGCAATAAAGAAAAAAGTAGACAACGGTTTATAGAGCGTTTTCATAAGCTAAATGAAATCATCAAAAGGCGGCTTGTCCTTGAAAACGATGACAAGAATTACAACTTAGAAGACTGTCTGAAGATAAATACAGCAACGGGAATTCCTGTTTTGTTCGATGGTTTTCATCATGCAAGCAATAATTCTGGGGAAATATTAGGGGAGGCTTTTGAACTTTTTACCCAAACCTGGCAAGACAAAGATGGCCTTCCTATGGTCGATTATAGTTCTCAACAACACGGTGAACGAACGGGTAAACACGCCGAATCTATTGAGATAGAACACTTTAAAACATTTTTAGCAGAGACCAAACCATTTGATTATGATATAATGTTGGAAATAAAAGATAAGGAGAAAAGCGCGCTGAAAGCGGTGCAACTTGCTTCAGATGATGTTCGGTTCAAGAGGATTTGAAATGCCGAGGAGTAAGTTGGAGGGTTAAAATTGACTGAATCATTTAGGGTTAGAAAAATGTTGACCGATCTGTTCACCTCCCAACGCTTGGCGGTATTAGCGACACACTATAAGGGGCAACCTTATACCAGCCTGGTAGCTTTTGCCGCGACGCGCGACCTTAAACATCTTTTATTTGCCACTAAGCGCAACACCCGCAAATATGTTAATCTTACAGCGGATGCACGTGTTGCTCTTCTTATTGATGATAGCGCTAATCAGACCGCCGATTTCAGCAATGCCATAGCGGTCACCGCCATTGGTACTGCCGAAGAAATTGAAGCCTCTGAACGCGATAGATTCATCCAACTTTACCTTAACAAACACCGAAACCTTGAAGAATTCGTCATGTCGCCGGAGTGTTTATTAATCAAGATTACGGTCGATACATATTACGTTAGTAAATTCCAGGATGTTACGGAATTTCATATAAAAGATTAGCGGGGATGGACAGAAAACCGCGGAGTAAATTATGTCTAAAAGGATTATTATTATTATCGGCGCAACTGGTTTTATTGGCAAAGCGCTATGTGGGCAATTAGTCCAAGAAGGGTATGATGTTGTGGCACTTTCTCGTAATCCCCATAAGGGGAATGAATTACTGGGTAATCGGGTGCAGGTAGTCAAATGGGATGCGCAAAGCGCCGCTGGCTGGTCAGATTACGCCGCTGGCGCTTATGCCATTATCAACCTGGCGGGAGAAAACATTGCCGCTGGAAGGTGGACACGGGATAAGAAGCAAAATATTCTCCAAAGCCGGCTCAACGCTGGAAGGGCTGTCCTCGAGGCGGTGGAACAGGCAAAGAAGAAGCCGCAAGTCGTCATTCAAGCATCAGCCATTGGGTATTATGGCAATCGCGGTGATGCAATACTTGATGAGGCTTCCGCTCCTGGAGTTGGATTTCTGCCCGAAGTCGCGCAACAATGGGAGCAGACAACTAAAAAAGTGGCATCTCTTGGGGTGCGGCATATCATCATGCGTTCGGGTATCGTGCTTGGACGCGCTGAAGGCTTTCTGCCGCGGGTTTTATTGCCCTTTCGCCTGTTTGTTGGTGGTCGTTTAGGAAGTGGAAAACAGTGGTTTTCCTGGATTCATATCCAGGATGAAGTAAAGGCTATTGGCTTCTTATTAGGCCAAGAAAATTTACACGGGGTGTTCAACCTAACCTCACCAAAACCACTCACCGCTAAAGATTTCTCTCAGGTTTTGGGAAAAGTTATGCACCGACCTTCATGGTTGCCAGTACCTGGTTTTGCTTTGCGTCTAATCTTAGGTGAGATGGCTAAAGAGCTAATTTTATCAGGACAACGGGTAATGCCCAAAAGATTATTGGAAGCGGGCTATGAATTTCTACATATCGAAGCAGAAACTGCCCTGCACGAAATTTTAAAGGCTCTTCCGACTTGAGTGTGGTAGAGTAGTGCTTTCTGCATTGGGGCGTTGGGGAAATGGGGCCTTGGAGAAATGGAGCATTGGGGCGTCGGGGCCTTTACGTTCCACGGCAGAAGTGCTCCAACTCTCCATCTCCCCAGTGCTCCACTTAACTCTGAAGCACTGAGAAGTCTTATGCCCTTTTCATTCCCACACTTAACTCCGAAGAACCATTTTAAATACCAATTAACGGAGGAGTCGTCATAATTATGAAGATTAAAGGCTATCTTACCCCTATTTTGTGTTTGCCCTTGTTACTGCTAATTTTCGTTAATGGCACTGCCGCCATGTGGTTTAACGAAGTTAAACTGGCTTCGCGGTCGTTATTTTGTAACTCACTTCATTTCAGCTCAACGGTTTACGTCGTAAATCAACGGAACAATGTGGACCAAGATAGAGAAAACCTTTTGCACCAGGGCCGCGTGCTTTTTTATGAAGCGGTTGAAGATAAGTCAAAAATCGCTTCTGCGGTTGATATATTCCAACAAATCATCCAATTAGATAAAGTATACGAAGGGCGTGCTCTAACCTATTTAGGCGCTTTGACTGCCCTGAAAGGCAAACATGCTTTTTTGCCGCATCAAAAATTGAAATTGGTAAAACAAGGACTGACTTTGATGGACAATGGCATGGCGATGAGCGCGGATGATGTAGAAGCACTTTTTGTTCATGGTTCCACCTGTTACTATCTGCCGTCCTTTTTTAGAAGAGGCGATGATGCCCAGCGGGATTTCAAAAAAATTCTGCGAATTTTGCCGGCGCAAATGCAGGCCTATGATATAGCATTGATTGATAATGTACTAAAATTCATGGTTGAACATGCGGCCCTCGACGCTAATGAGCGGGAATATATCCGCCAGCTTAAAATGAAACGGTTGCACAAATGAAAGGTGAGTATTTGCTCTTTAACATCATTGTTATTGCCGGCCCTGTCGCTTGCAGTTTTGACCGGCGAGTTCACTATGTTTCCCGTTGGCCTATTGCCTGGCTTGCCAGTGCAATCGTTATGGCGCCTTATATCATTTGGGATGTCATAGTTACCGGTTCGCACTGGTGGTTCAATGAAAAATATACGCTTAATTTTCGTCTGGCCGGTTTGCCGCTGGGTGAATGGTTATTTTTTATCACGGTTCCGTTTTCCAGCTTATTTATCTGGGAAATTATTGTTTCCTACATGGAATACCGCGTAACAGTCAAACTTAAGTGGTTAAGGCTGTTGTTGCTTTTGGGTTTTCCCATAGGTATTTTAATCTATAGCACTGGCAAAGAATATACCGCGTTAGTGATGATTTTTTTCGGGTTGACGGCTGTTTTAGACCTTTGTTTAAAAACTGCTATTTGGTTGCAACCGAGAACTTACCTGTATTTAGCTATTATTAGTGGTTTAATGCTGATTTTTAATGGTTATCTCACCTTTCGACCGGTGATTTTATATGATTCATCTTATCAATTGGGGTTTCGTATTGGCACCATTCCGTTAGAGGATTTTGGCTACGGTTACACGTTGATTCTACTCTGCACCATGCTGTTCGAAAAGTTAAAAGGAGGCCTGCGTGGATAAAATAGTTGCCGTCATCGGTGGCGGTTTAGGCGCTTTGAGTGGTGCTATTCGTTTAGCGCGCCTGGGCTTCAAAGTCCAACTTTTTGAGCAGAATGACAAGTTGGGCGGAAAAATGAATGAAATCAAACTCGGGCCTTATCGCTTCGATACCGGGCCATCACTCTTAACGATGCCCTTTGTCGTCGAAGATTTATTTTCTTTCGCGGGCTTCGAGTGCGCTTCATGGCTCGAATTTGCGCCTCTCGAACCGCTTTGTCGATATTTTTTCCCAGATGGCTCGGTTATTGATGCCAGCGTGGATAGAGAAAAAATGCTGGCGGCGGTCGCCAAGTTTTCGCCGGCAGAAGCAGAGGCGTATGAAAAATTTTTGGCGTATGCCGCCCAAATTTATCATCTCACCGCAGAGATTTTTCTTTTCACTCCCATCCATGAACGCCAAAAATTAATCCGGTGGCGTTATCTGCCGCTGTTATTTAAGCTACATAAAATTGATGCATTCCGCACCGTTCACCAGGGGGTGGCGCGATTTTTTCACGACTCGCGTTTAATTCAATTATTTGACCGCTATGCCACCTATAATGGCTCTAATCCTTTTCAAGCCCCGGCTACGCTTAATATTATTCCTTATGTTGAATACGGTCTGGGAGGCTACTACATTAAAGGTGGCATGTACCGCCTTATAGATGCACTGGAGAAGATAGCCAGGAATTTGGGAGTGGAAATACAAACTTCAGTGCGCGTTGACAAAATTCTCTGGAGTAATAAGCGGGTCAGAGGTATAATTGTAAATGGCGCAATGGTCTTGGCAGATTATGTGCTGTGCGGCGCGGATGTTGTGGTTGCTTATAATGCGTTAATTGATGGTCTGCCGGCTGGCCGGCAGAAATTAAATCGTCTGGAGGCTTCACTTTCTGGGATGGTTTTCCTGTGGGGTGTAGGCAAGAAATATCCACAATTGCACCAGCACAATATCATTTTTTCCGCGGATTACCAACGGGAATTCACGCAAATCTTCCAGGAATGTCGCGCGCCTGATGAGCCTACCATATATATTGCCATCACCAGCAAAACTGACCCTGAACATGCTCCTTTGTATGGGGAAAACTGGTTTGTCATGTTGAATATGCCCTATCTAGCGGAAGGCCAAAGGTGGGAGATGGAAAAAGGGAGAATGCGAAGCATCGTGTTCAAGAAGCTACGGGAAATAGGCATTGACCTTTCCAGGAATATTGAGGCGGAAGCAGTTTATATGCCGGCAGACTTTTGTCAGCTTTACGCCAGCAATCGCGGTAGTATCTATGGCATTTCTTCCAACAACAGGAGCATGGCATTCAAACGTCCAGCCAACCGTAGTCGAGATATTAAAGGACTTTATTTCGCCGGCGGGAGTGTCCATCCCGGAGGCGGTATTCCCCTGGTTCTCTTATCGGGTAAAATGGCGGCTGAATTGATAGCCGAAGCAGAAGGAATCAAATTGTAAGGGAAGGAAGGGATGGAAAGGAAGGAAAGCAAATCCTTCCTTTCCTTATAACCCTATACGGAATTAAAAAATAGACAACTATTGCTTTGTAACATGGTCAAATATGTTTTGACAAGTGCTGTAACACCGCTGTTAGATGGTGCCGAAGGAAGCGCAAACTAACAGTTCGCGTTACCGTTCCGAACAGCAACATTAATATTGAAAATTACCGAGTTACGCCATGAAACAGATTGTCATTATTGGTTCTGGGCTTGGAGGGCTGGCAGAAGCGATTCGTCTGCAAGCGCGCGGCTTCCAGGTCACCCTGCTGGAAAAAAATAGCCAGGTTGGTGGGCACGCCTACCAGCTTGTCAAATCCGGTTACACCTTTGATATGGGGCCTTCGCTTATCACTGCGCCGGAGATTATTCAGAAGGTCTTTCAAAGCGCTGGACGACGTCTCGAAGATTACCTTGATTTAATAAAATTGCAGCCGTTCTATCGGATTTACTTTCACGATGGTTCGTACCTTGATTATACCGATGATGTCGACCGGATGAAGGCCCAGATGACCCAGTTCAATCCGCAGGATGCTGCAAATTATGGTCGCTTTATGGAGGCTTCCAGACACATTTACGATGCCGTTATTACTGACGGATTAGGCTCTACCCCTTTTATGGATGTGAAAACTATGCTCCACTTCATTCCGCAGGCTTTAAAATTGAAAGCGCTTTACTCTACTTACCATTTTGTGAAGCGCTATTTCACAGACCCACGTCACCAATTTACGTTCTCTTTTCATCCTCTGTTTATCGGTGGCAATCCTTTCCGGGCACCGGCGGTTTATTTGATGATTCCATATCTGGAGAAGTGTGGCGGCGTATGGTTTAGTAAAGGTGGAATGTATAGTCTGGTACGAGCATTGGAACAATTATTGCGGGAATTAGGCGGTGTGATTCAGACAAATGCGGAGGTCAAAGAAATTGTCGTACAGCATGGCAGTGCCATAGGGGTGAGAGCCAAGGGCGATTTCTATGAAGCTGATGCCGTCATTTCCAACGCCGATTTAGCGCATACATACAAGGATTTGATTCAACCGGAACATCGCCGCAAATGGTCGGATAAAAAAATCAGAAGAATGGCTTATTCCATGAGCGCCTTTCTTATCTATATCGGAGTACGCAAACAATATCCGCAATTGCTGCATCATACCCTAATTTTATCTCAGCGCTATAAAGGTTTGATTAACGATATTTTTGATAAAAAGATTCTCCCGGAGGATTTTTCGCTGTACCTGCATGTCCCAACCCGCACCGACCCCGCCATGGCACCAGCGGGTTGTGAGAGTATGTATGTGTTGATGCCGGTGGCCAATCTCGCCAGCAACATTGATTGGGAACGGATGGCAAAACCATACGCGGAGAGGGTGCTTCACTTCCTCGAGAAAGATTTTGGTCTGGAAGCATTCCGTGAGCATATTGAGGTCATGGAAATTTTTACCCCAGCGGATTTCAACCGCAAGCAAAATGCTTATTTAGGGAGCGCCTGGGGCATTGAACCAAAGCTGACACAAACCGCCTATTTTCGTCCTCATAATCGCAGTGAAGACATTGCGCGCTTATATTTTGTGGGCGCCAGTACCCACCCAGGAGGCGGTTTGCTTGGTGTACTACTCACAGCGGAAGTTACCGAAAAGGTGATATTAAAGGATTTTGGGATAACATAAAGGGATTGACAAAGAATGATTGTGGCCAATCATAACGTTTGGGCAGACAGAGTTTTTTATCCTTATGTAATATGGCTTTTCAAAAAGCACTTTCATGCCATCCACCTTTTAGGGGAAATTCCCGACCTACCAGCAGACCTACCGCTATTATTGCTACCGAATCACAGTACCTGGTGGGATGGCTTCTTTGCCTATCTGCTGAATAAAAAATTATTTCGACGTGTGGGTTACCTCATGATGCTCGAAGAACAACTCGCCAAATACCGCTTTTTTGCCAGGATAGGCGCATACTCGGTTGAACCCGAAGCACCCAAAAGTGTTTTGGCATCGCTCAATTACTCTGTTTCTCTGCTCCAACAAAAATCAATGCCGCGTCCAATGTTATGCCTCTTTCCGCAAGGCGATTTGCAGCCTTGGGAAGCCCGGCCAATCAGTTATAAACGGGGACTTGAGTGGTTGTTAAAAAGATATGCGGAGGCGGTCAATCTTCTACCTCTGGCCATTCGGGCGGAATTTTTAGGTGAACAACGCCCGGAAGTCTTCTTCCTTTTGGGACAAAATTATCAGTTGAATTATCGCACTTTCCCAGGGATGGATTGGTTGGAAGAGGTGGAAAATATTTTACTGGATGATTTGGCTAAACGTATTGCGCGGGGGGAAGCAGGGCAAATCTTGCTTCGTGGTTATCGTTCTGTCAATGTGGTATGTGATTCAGGGGTAAAGAAGATTAAGAACCTAATAAAAGGTGATAGGAGTTCAACCTGGTCGTTTTTCTGTACGTTATAATTGGCATCATTGCGGGAATTTTGGTTGTTGCTATCTTTAACGCATTGACGGCCCCAATGCTTAAAAAGAGAGTTCCGCCACAAGATAATCTAATAGTTTCCGTACTGGTCCCGGCGCGCAATGAGGAAGAAAATATTAGCGCCTGTCTCAAAGGGTTAAGTGCGCAGAATTATAGCGCTTTCGAGATTATTGTTTTAAATGACCATTCCGCAGACCGTACCGCAGAGCTCGTAAAAACATATTGTCACGTGGATTCACGCATCAGACTTATAGAAGGCCAAGAATTACCGGCCGGTTGGACGGGGAAAAATTGGGCTTGCTATCAATTGAGCCGGAAAGCTAACGGGGAAATTCTCATCTTTACTGACGCCGACAATCGCCATGCGCCTTATGCTATTGCTAATACCGTTGGCTGGATGCAAAAATTAAGACTGGGGCTTTTTTCCGCCTTCCCGCAACAAATCACTGTCACTTTAGCGGAAAAGCTGGTAATCCCTGTCATCGATATGTTTGTTTACGCGGCTCTTCCCCTCTGGCTGACCTATTATGCGCGTTCGCCTTCTCTGGCAGCAGCCAATGGGCAGTGGATTGCCTTTACGCGGGAGGCTTATAATCGCATCGGCGGACACCAGGAGGTACGCCATAAAATAGTAGAAGATGTGGAATTAAGTCGATTAGCCAAGCGAAAGGGGATAAAAATCCTGACATCCCCAGGAACTGGAGCAGTTTTCGGGCACATGTATCACTCCTGGAAAGAAACCTGGGAAGGATTCTCCAAAAATCTATTTGGGTTAATGGGGTATAAAACCATACCATTTTTTACCGTCCTTTTAGTTTTGCTGGTTATTTGTGTCCTGCCATATTTTCTTATCTGGCTATCCCCGTTTTCAACTTTGGCCGCCATTGCCCTTGCTTTAAATCTCCTGTTGCGCTTGATTATGGTTTGCAAATATAGACATCCCATCTTTACAAGCGTAGTCTTACATCCGCTTGCTATCGTGTTTACCACGATAATTGGACTTAATTCATTTCTGTGCTTTAAGCGTGGTCGTGTGCAGTGGAAAGGAAGGGAAATTGATTTTCGCCAATGAGGACATTGAAAACCATTCATTTAATGCCCAAGTTTTTCCCTCAACTGAAAATTGGCATGTTGTATTTTCTTTTAGGCGCAGGAGGGCTTTGGCATGTCCTGCACATTTTTCAACCGACCATGCGGATTCTCGCTTCGCCAATGATTATTGGCGTGACGGTTTGGCTTTGGGGAGAATATTGGCATGTACTTGCAAAACCAGAAAACGGTGAAACCAAATTAAAGCGCGGTTCATTAACCCGAAAAATCAATTTTAGCAAAAAAAGAACCAATACATTTATTTGGTGGAGTCTATTGGTCTTTAGCGGAAGTTTTGGCGTCGAGTTGCTTGGCGTCAAAACCGGTCACATTTTTGGCGTATATTTCTATGGAAAAACGCTGAAACCCTCTCTTGTTCAAGTACCAATTGCGATTGGCTTTGCCTGGCTGGGAATGCTGATTTCCTCTATAGCTGTTACCCAAAAAGCACTAAGGGAAAAATTCACCCCCAATCCCATTGTCTCGGCATTCTTTATAGCCATGCTGCTGGTTATCTTTGATCTTTTCATGGAGCCGGCGGCCATTAAATTGGACTATTGGCAATGGTCTGGAAATAAAATCCCAGGGCAAAATTATGTTGTCTGGTTCTTATTGAGCTTTCTTTTCTCTTATCTCGGATTGCGCCTGGGGCTTTTCAAAGAAAAAATTCCCTCTCTTGCTTTACATGCTTATTTCGCACAATTATTGTATTTTACCCTGGTAAATTTAGCTTCAATATGATGTGTTTTCCTTCCTGTATGGCGAATGTCAGGTGTGGAATACTGCAATCACCTTTAGGAATTTGACAAAAAAAGGAGAAATGATGAATATGAAACCCGATATGCGTTACCAATCCAACCATTTGAAACCGTTGGCTGGTCAAGTGGCCTGGGTTACTGGGTCGGCCCGAGGAATTGGACGCGCGATTGCTGAAGAATTGTGTCGTCTAAGCTGCAAAGTGGCGGTGCATGGTCTCCGAAGCGATGACCCAAAGGAACTTGGAGCCGGAGAATCAGTGCAGCAGGTGGCAGATGATATTGCGGCAGCATACAACGGTGAAACCATGGCGGTTTGGGGGGATTTGGCTTTGGAGAGTGAAGTAAAACGAATTGCCGACGACATTCGAACCAGATGGAGAAAGGTTGATATACTTGTGTGCTGTGCGGGAGGCAACGTCGGCGCGAAAGGAGTTACTTTTGGCCAGGGTGGAAGGCCAAGTAATGACGATTGTCTCAATATCTCGCTTGAAGATTTCCACAGCGTTATGGACAGAAATTTAATGACGGCGGTTCTCTGCTGTCGAGAAGTAGCGCCTGAAATGATGGAACGAAAAGCGGGCAGAATCATCACCATCGGAAGCACAGGCGGTTGCGTCGGGTATAAAAGCTTGTGCGCCTACCGAGTTGCTAAAGTGGCGCTGCACATGTATACTCGCTGCCTGGCAGAACAACTGCGACCATACAACATCCCGGTAAACTGTGTCGCGCTTGGCTCAGTGGCCAGTGAGCGATGGTATGTAGCTTATGGAGGAGGGAAAAGTGAAGATAGACTAATCAAGGATGGAACGCTTGAACGCGTTGCACAACCGCATGAATTAGCCGGTGTCATCGGATTTTTATGTACGTCGGCAGGCGGTTATATCAGCGGTCAGGTGATTCGGTTTGACGCTGGAGAGCAGCGCTTTCCAGGTTAGAAGGAGAAAATATGAAAACGAGAGTCTTAGGTAAAACCAATTTACAAGCTAACGAACTGGCTTTGGGCGGACTTTTTATATCATCCGTCGGTGGTGAGTTTCAGCAGTCAAGAGAAACCATTCTGAAGGCTCTGGAGTTAGGCGTCAACTATATTGACACTGCGCCAACTTACGCCAATAGCGAGGAAGTTATAGGCCGAGCCCTACAGGATATAGATACGCCCTTAATCCTTTCTACCAAACTCGGCGGACGGCCTCAACCGTTCCAGCCCCAGAACAAAGAATGTTTGATGAAATCGGTGGAGGAAAGCCTAAAACTTTTAAGGCGCGATTATGTGGATATTCTGATGATTCATGAGCCAGACCGTCCCGGACAATACGATTGGTGGACAAATAAAGATGACTACTATGGGCCAGTGATAGAATTGCTGGAAGACCTCAAAAAAGACGGAGTCATCGGATATACAGGCTTGGGCGGCACCACCGCTTATGAGTTAGCGCATATCATTCGAACAGGTAGATTCGGCGTTGTTCTAACTGCTTTCAATTACAGTCTGCTGTGGAGGGAAGCTGAACATGAGATACTCCCCGCCGCGAAAGAGCAAAACATGGGAATTATCTCAGGCTCTCCTCTACAGCAAGGCGCGCTTGCTCGCCGATACGATGCGGAAGTTCGCCATGGAGCGCGATGGCTGAGTTCTCCGCGCCGGAAGCAATTTATCGCTCTATATGATTTCCTTGATGAAATCGGTATGCCCTTGCCTGAGTTGGCACTGCGATTTGTTATCTCCAACCCGAATATCTCATGCGTTCTGATGGGTGCCAGAGCACCTCAAGAAGCAGAACAGAACGTCGCATCAGTAGAGAAGGGACCACTTCCTCAAGATATACTAAAACAACTGGATGAAATCGCGGCTATGGTGCCATTTCGGCCTTTTGAAGAACCCTTTGGACTGCCATTTGGCCGGGGTTATCAGGGGGCTGGAGTGGCAAGATAACGTAACGCAAACTGTTAGTTTGCGATTCTGTAGTAGCGACTTCAGTCGCTTCCTGCGAGTTGAAAAACGACTGAAGTTGTTACTACGAGCGGCCAAAACTATCATAATTTATTTTACAGTGCACTACTACACTGTAAAATAAGTCTTGACAAGTTTAAAAGCTAACCACCAAGGCACTAAGACACGAAGGAATAGTTTTTTCTT